>ERZ773104.1995-NODE-1995-length-24518-cov-5.550668_pt1 | contig 24518 bp, 25 predicted proteins | sample MGYA00511920_ERZ773104 | MGnify/ENA primary metagenome ERZ773104 (study PRJEB29015, sample SAMEA2737857) | human gut metagenome | biome: human gut; feature: human-associated habitat; material: faeces | place: China | collected 2012 ...
CACATCTATCATCACGGAGATACTGACGGTATCACAGCAGGAGCTTGTATATTTCATGGGTTGTGTGCTCCATTATTATTTCATACTAGATTATGCTACAGATTATATAATTATGAAACTCCATTGGATTTTCATAAAGTAAAAGAAGATGACATTATCTTCTTAGTAGATTATTCTTTATCTAATAAAGACAATATTGCTAGACTTAGAGGATTATGCTTAGATTTATGGAAAGATGAAGAAGATAAACATGTATTTTGGTTAGACCATCACAAAACTTCTTATAAGTTTATCGATCAATATCCATTAAATAAAATTAGTAAGGTTATTAATACAGATATTTGCGGAGCAGCCATATCATATTTATTCTGTAAAGCTTTCTATAAAATGAGTTATGTGTATACATTAGAAGAATATTATGATAAATTATCTACTTTAGTAAAACTTATAAATGATGGGGCTTATAAATTTGACAAGGAATATATTAGAAACGAGTTTATCGAATATGTGGATTCTTGGGACACGTGGAAGCACGATAAAGAATATGATACAGAATTTAATTTAGGATGTATAGCACTTCTTAACGACCCTACAAATACTGCATTTTGTAACTTAGCTGATCCATTCATGGATGCTACTTTGTCTTTTATAACTGCTTATACTGAGAAATGCATAACTGCCGGTAAAAATATTTTGAAATTTAATGAATCATTAAATAAACAGCAAATGATTGAGATGGCTTTTGAAGTAAATATTAAATTTGAAAATAAAACTTATACTTGTTTAGTATTTAACGGTAGAGGAAATAGTACAACATTCGGAGATAATATTAATAAATACGATATTTGTGCTATGATGTATTTTATTGGTGATACTTGGATTAATTCATTATATTCTGCAAAGATTGACACACTTCCGATTTCTGAATTTATGGGAGGCGGTGGACATCCTGGAGCATCTGGTTTCCAAGTACATGATATAACACCAATATTTATTAAAGGAAAGGATACAGTAATAAAATGATTTTAGGTAAAAATAAAATAGAAGAAGCAATAAGAAAAGGGGATATTGTAATCACCCCTTTTAAAGAAGATAGATTAAATCCTAATTCTTATAATGTATCTTTACATAAAGAATTAATGGTTTATGATTCTTATGTATTAGATATGAAAGCACATAATACTGCTAAGAAAATAATTATTCCTAAATCTGGATTAGTATTAGAACCTGGAAAACTATATCTTGGTAGAACTAATGAATATACGGAAACATTTAACTATGTACCAATGCTTGAAGGAAGATCTTCTATTGGAAGATTAGGCATGGGTATACATGTAACTGCTGGATTTGGAGATTGTGGATTTAAAGGTTTCTGGACATTAGAGATCTATGTAATTCAGCCACTCGTTATCTATCCGGATGTAGAAATTGGGCAGTTATATTATCATACTATAGATGGAGATCCGATTAATTATGAAGGTAAATACTTAAATAATTCCGATATACAACCTAGCAAACTTTATGAAGAGTTATAATTATATAAGAGAGTATCTTTAAAGATACTCTCTTATTTGGAGGATAGATATGTCAATAAATTTAAAGGACTACTCATCTATGTTTAAATTGAGTAGTAAACCGAAAAAATTAAAAGAAACAGAGAAACCGAATTCGTTATTTACTTTAACTATGTTTGAAAAATACAATAATACAGATGACATCTTTTTGCTTCTTGTCGGGATGCGGTTTGCCAAAAGAAAAATACATCGGCAGCGTTCATTAGAGAGAAAAGCAGTTACAAAAATCTATATGAGACTGATAGATAAAGCTGTTCATTATCAAATTCCTTTAAAGCGTAAAGTGTTTGGAAGGAGGTATTGACATATGAAAACACTAAAAAAGTTAGCAGAATGTAATAATACAGATACTATAAAAAATCTAACTTATAAACTATGGCCTTTAATATATAAATCTAGATATAAATGCAGCGTACAAGAAGCTTATTATACTACATTTGATGATGGTATAGGATATGGTCGTCCTATGCCTATTTCTGAATTTAAAATATTTCAACCTATACATTTATTACCTTATAAGTGTTCATTTAGGAATAAGGGAGAATATTGTGCTAATAAAGTATTTTTAGGAGGACTTTTGAAGGACAATAAAACTATATTACCTATAAGCATATTATCTAATAAACAAAAAACTATAAAATTTAGAGGTGATAATACATGAAAACATTGACCGAATTAGCCTTCAAATGTGATTCAATATATGCTATGGTAGCAGACGTTAAAACACTATACGAATGTACAGAGGTTTATCATATAGAATCATATGAATTAGATGATAGTAGAATAAAACCATTCTATCTAGTAGATGATGACAGATGGAAAATAAAATTGCCTGCTATAGATGAAGATGATGTGAAAAATTTTGCCGCAGGTGCTAGAAAAATATTTAATAATGGTAAATTAGTACATTATGATTATATGTATCATTTAGACCGTAGTTTTTTCTGTCCGCTTACTCTTGCGGAAGGAGTAAAAATACAAGAATCTGGAGACTATGTTATGATATAAAAAGGAGTGAATTGTAAATTGGATATGTTAATGAATAACTCACAGAAACCGGACAGTTTGCGAAAAGTACGTTGTGATAAATCAATGTGTATAGATAGGATTTCTATTATTCGTTTAAGTTTTAAATCTATACGTAATGGACAAGAATATACTAACAAATTAAAGGGCCTACCAAAAATACAACGCTCTATTCGTGATACGTATACATGCGCAAGAAAAATATTTGTGAATGGTGTTATGGAAAGTAACCGATTTATGTCAAACACGATGAAAACTCGGTATCATAGAGCTTTTACTTTACAAGAAGAAGCCGACGAACAAGAATGGACAAGGTACTTATTGCACAATAGTACAGAAATTCGAGAAATATAATATTTTTCTCAAAGAGTTGACAAGAAGTAAGTAACTATTAAATCGAAAATATTAAATATCACCTTTAGGAGTCTTGAAAAATGAATCAATTATCAAAATTAGTAAACAAAAGTAGCGCTTTAAAAGTACTATCATGTAAACATGAACCGATGAAAGGGTTTTTATCTGTAAATAAAGAATCCTGGGAATATCGAGATAATGAACCAAAGCCTTTTTATATAGTAAAATCAGACCGATGGCATATAGAGTTACCAAATCCGAATGATACTTTTTATCAAGAACATGGTAGAAAACTTTTTATAAATGGACAAATAGTGTCATACGATTGCATTACTGAAATGAAAGATAGATTTCTTGGCATGCGATCTTTAAGAGAAGAAGCCTTATATCAATCTAATCCAAATATGTATTATGCGGAGAGATGGAAATAAGCAACGCACTGAGATCGAAGATTAAGATGATTTTAGATTCGCCGATTAAGTTCGGCTTCATCTTATGTATATTAAAAAGATTTTAGAGTAATACATCGCATGAATTTCTTATCAAGTACATTAAAACGAATGAATTGCTGGAAATTAGAGGAGTACCAATATTACGTACTCCTCTTTCTTTGTGATTTTGTGCTATGATTATCAATCTAAATAAACCAGAATAATATCGTCGTCGTCCTCATCATAGCTTCTAATTACTGTACCTTTGAAATTCATCATTTTGTATTCTCCTTATCTTCTCTAAAGTTTAGATAGTATTAAACTCATAATACTCTGAAGATAGAAAATATATAAAATGATGCTAGTGACTTTTCTTGTTCAGAAGCACTCTGAACCCATACTATCAATAAGATAATATACAATTCATACATTCAGAACTTACAAAATGACATTCAGAACCATTAAGAATAGAAAAATACTTAATCAATTACATATTATTAACATGACTACTTGTATGTATTATATTAAGGGAGGTGGTACGTACAAGTATTAAAAGTTTCGAAAAGCAGGAGGCAGGACAAAATGAATAAAGATCAAGAACCATTGACACTCGCAGAAGAGATAGCTAAGAAAAGAGAAAATCCGTTATATTTAAATAATCCATTGGATAAACATAAAGGGACATCTGATGAGTTATACAATCCAGCAGTTTATCATGCTGACGATCCTACTTATAAAAGACCATTACCACCAGATTGGGAATATGTAGATTTATGGATTCCTAATGCAGAAGATGTATTAGTTACGTCTTGTAAGGGATTTTTGTACGTTCCGTTGACGAAGATTTTTAATCTTTGTGTAGATGACGGACAAGCAGAAAATGCATTAAATAGTTTTATATTAACTTCAAAAAGATGCTATAATGGCAAAGAGATGGTATATCATTTACCACAATATATCAATTATTTCGAAAAATTTTATGATCGAGATCATGAACTTTTATCTGGAATGCTTAGGATAAAATTGGTTATAGATAGATTCATCGATTATAATAAAGAAATGTTTATAAACGATTTATTCAAGTACATAATTACTCCATCAATAATGAATAAAGCTCAATTAATGAATGAAGATAATTATCTACTTGATTTGGATTCTAAAAAATATAAGAATGTAAAAAATCCATCCTTAACTTATAAGGATAGACATAGTAAGTTATTAATGTGGTACTCATTATTACAAAATATGATTATTCCATTAATTACGCATTATATCTTCGTACACAAAATTGTTTCAGATGCGAATAATTTTCTGTTAGAGATATTTGATAAGATTATTCATCTAGATAAGCATATTGATATATATAATAAATTATATGAGACATGTTTATCTAACGTTAATCAGAGTTTCCACAGAGAAAAAGTATTATGGGATATGCAGCCTATTAGAGGTAAATCCCCTACAACTCAAACATTGGTAAGCGTACAAAATATTTTATTAAATATTGCACCAAAGTATACTTATGATAAAAATAATATCTTATTCAATTATGTATCAATCAAACAATCAAACGGATTCCAAGTAATTGATATTGGATATGAATACGATTATGTATCATTATCAAGTGCTAAGAGAGATGCAGAGAATAACTCAGCATTTGATAAATTTGAAGCTTATATGATTAAATCAGACGACCAATTATATCTACTCAATAAAACAGCAGCGGAAGAAAGTATGAGAAAAATAGATTTAATGTTTGGTCCATTTGATGATAACGAGATTGATTATTATATTACAAGATTATCTGATGTTGAAGGAAATATAATTAATCAATTCCAAAAGAAGTTGGTATTCAATTTATTTGATAAATATTTTGGAGATCCAATTACAATTGCAAATATTAATAAGAGAGATTATGTAAAACTTATCATTGCTGCAAAAAGAATGTTGCAAGCAAATGGATTAATAGCAATGCCATTTATTATTAGCAGTAAGATCGAAAAGATTGTGGAAAGAAAAAGTATCAATAAGAAAGAACTAGAAAAGCTTAAATCTAGTAAGATTTATGCGTTAGCTAAATCAAATTATATGGAAAACGATACCAAAATTGACAATGAAATCCTGTCAATTATTGCCACTGTATTATCATCAGATTTTAGAATCATTTCATATGATGAACCTAATGTAGATGGCATTCTATTAGATAAATCTGTATTATCAGATTATATCGGTGAAGAAATTTTAACCTATATCTGTATTATTAATTGCAATTAAAATATATCCCGTATATCTATATAGATATACGGGATTTTTATTTATCTTCTATTTTTATTTTTTCTATTTCTACTATTCTGTTGATGATTTGTAGCAGTTTCTTCTTCGACTGCTTCAGTCTCTTCTTCTGTTACTTCTACTGGAACCTCTGCAGATGCTGTTGTAATAACTCCATCTGATCCTTCTACAGGTATTCCTGTATCTACAAGAGTACCATTTTCATCTTCTGTCATAAGATGCGGAAGACATACACCATTAGGAGCTGAATATACATGAGGAATACTGGATACAGGTTCTTCTGTAACATTAAGTATTTCTCTTTCTTCTTTAGAATCAGCTACATACATGATTGGCTTTGTAAGACCTCTAGCTTTATTATTATCAGCTTTTAAAAGAAGCTTTTTGAACTCTGTTTCTGTAGGAATAATATATTCTTTTCCATCTATTACTGCAAATACATTACAGTCTCTTTTAATTCTTGAATAGATACGAAGAGGAATTTCTACTCCTAATTCGTCTCTTACTATTGTTTTACCTACAAATAATCCTCTGATAGGTCTTTTTACGTTTCTTAAATTACAAGTTAATCTGTCCATGTTTAAACACTCTTCTCCTTATATTTATTTTTCTTCTACTAAGTCGATGCATTCACCATCTTCGTCATCATCGTCGATGTATTCTGCATCTCCACAGTCACTAGCAACATCTAATCCATCATCTTCGTCTGTCATAAGATCAAACTGAGAATCAAAATCTTCGTTACCTACATAGAGATCATCTTCTACTTCATCAGAAGATTCGTTCATAAAAGATAAATTTAAATCACTAGATTCTTCTAATGATTTAGACTGATTTTTTCTGCCAAATGATAAATTAAAATCATTTGAAGATTCATCAAACATGTTAAATTCTGTATCTCCAGAATCTTCTGGTACTGATCCGAAAGATAAACCTAATGAAGATTCTTTCTGTACTGTATCGATACATTCACCATCTTCATCATCGTCTACTTCTTCTGCAGCAATTGCTTTATCAAATGTATTATCTACATCTATTGAGAAACTCTGTCCGAACATCTCTTCAAATTCTTTAGTTGTCATTTCAAAATACCTCCTTGGATATTATTCGTTATCATTATCGTACAATATAGATTTATCACCATCCGGTTCATCTTCTATATCACCGATAATGTCTGTTGCTACGCATTCTTCATCATTAAAGAGATTATGCTCCATCTCTTCGCATATAGAATATGCTAGTAATTTATTAAGGTTACTCATATTAATATCTCCTTAATCCTTAAATTAACTATATGTTCAGGCTTTGATTGTATACTGGTCTTGATCCTTTATACACTTTTTGGATAGATCAAAGTTCATACACTTACATTCTTCTTTATTTTTTGCTTTATCATCTATATATTTTTCTATACAGAATATTATAATTGGAATACCATAGAATAATTCTATACAAGCGTCCCATCCTATACAGTCAAAAGCTTCTATATCTTCTTTAGTAATTTCTTCATTATTAAAATATTTAATTACTATATTAAATATAGTATATTTACATTCAGTATATTTAATATTATTTTCAATATTATAAATTAAGTCATCTCTAAATGATGGGATAGTACACTTCTGAGCTTCGTAACAATCGTAGCAGACATAATAATATTCTTCCTGTCTAGTTACAAAGATAGACCTACTATCGTCTATATGAATAGGAAAACCTCTATAAGTATATTTTCTTATATGCTCTAAATCTTTTAATTCTAAGCATCTAAAGAAAGTATTATTATATACTATAGGAAATTTAGATGGTGGCCTCATTTGATGGCATACGTGAATATAATCTGAAGCATATTTTAATATATTATTTTTCTTTATAAATTCTATCATAAAGAAATCATATAAAGGATTATCATTTATATATTTATAAATGAAAGTTTGTACTCTAGATGAATAGAATAATGCTTGAAAATAATCTTTTAATTTAATAGAAAGATTATCTAATTCATTTATAGCATTATAAGCATCATCTTGCATTATCATACTATATTCAGTATCAAGATTATCTAGAATAAACGTATAGTTATTTACTATACGAGTTCTTATTTCTTGATACCTAGATTCTTGAGTAGTTTCAAGTTTATAGTTTATTCTATAAAAGTTTTTATTATTTTTTAAAGTATCTCTATTTACTGCAGTTACTTTAAATAAACAATAATCTTGCTTAATATTATACAATCTAAATACATCACCAGGATATGGTATAATAGTATCTGGTAATACATAGAATTCTCCTTCTATTATATCTCCAGATACACCAAACTCTTCTTTATTTAAGTTTACTTCTATTCTATTTCCAGGACCAAATAATACAAAATTCTTTATTAAATCGTATCTTATTGGAGAATTTTGTCCTTTAAAAGCATACTCTTGCTGAGAACCTTCATCAAGAGTAGTAAAATTCTTATTTATGTGAAGATAATCACAGGTCCATGGATGCTTATCTATATTATTATAATACGGGTTATCTAGAAAAGAAACCATAGCATCTGTGATATTATTTACAGTGTCTACATATTGAGTATTTTGAAATCTACCCATATCTGTACCTCCTTTCAAATTATTTAATTGTTTCGGAACGCTATATAATACAAAAGCTAGGATATTAAGTATGTTAAACTTATAAATAATATAAAATTTTTATATTAAAAAAAGATAAAAGGAGCTTTGCTAATATGGGATTTTCTAATAGAAAAGGAATTGCTATGGCAGGTGGCTTTAAATTACAAGCGGAAGTCCCACTTGACGTTAGAAGTAGAGTAGATACTATAACGGAAAGAGATGAGCTTGTTGCTATTAATGCCGCCTGGGAAGGTATGCATGTATATGTAGGCGAAACCAAAAAGGCTTACGAATATAAAGGAAATAAAACATGGGAAGAAATCCTCACTGGGAATAGATACGTACACCCCAAATATACAAAAAGAGATAGTGGCTTATATAAAATAGTAGTAGATGATACTGGCCATATAAGTGATGTATCGTCTGTAACTAAATCTGACATTACTGCATTAGGGATACCAGGTGCTAATACTGATACTACTTATACTTTAGTAACCGCAACAGATCCTGGTTTAATGAGTTCTGCTGATAAGGTTAAATTAGATGGTATAGCTAAGAATGCTAATAATTTTACATATACTCATCCATCATATACACCTAAAACTTCTGGGTTATATAAAATAGTAGTGGATGATACTGGTCATATAAGTGATGCAGCTGCTGTAACTAAATCGGATATTACAGCATTAGGAATACCTGGAAGTAATACTGATACTACATACGATAATTTTAAAGGAGCTACATCAGATACTAATGGTACAAATGGATTAGTACCAGCTCCATATTCAGGAAATCAAGCTCAGTTTTTAAGGGGAGATGCTACTTGGGCAACTCCACCTGATACAACATACGGAATTGCTATGCCATCTAAAGACGGTTTAATGAGTTCTGCTGATAAAACCAAATTAGATGGTATAGTAAGTGGAGCAAATAAATATACTCATCCTACTTATACAGCTAGAGCAGCTGGTTTATATAAAATAACTGTAGATGACACAGGACATATAAGTGCTGTCACGGCAGTTACAAAAGCAGATATTACCGCATTGGGAATACCAGGACAAGATACAGTCGTAACTTATGGTGAAGTAACAACAACTGCCAATGGCCTTATGACAGCTGCTGATAAAACCAAATTAGATGGTATAGCAGTCGGAGCAACCAAATATGTGCATCCTACATATCCAGAAAAAGGATTAGGATTGTACAAAATACAAGTTGACGTAAATGGTCATATTAAATCTGCTGTAGCTATAGGAAAAGATGACATTACAGCATTAGGAATACCAGGACAAGATACTACTTATACAGTAGGTACTGAATCATATTCTGGTACAACTAAATTATATACAGAAATAGGATCTGCAATAGACGGTACATTAACACAAAAAGCCATATATGATAATTATACAGGAAAATCTACTAAAGTTAACGCCACATTATCAGCTTCTGGATGGAGCGGAACTACTTCTCCTTATACTAATACTATAACTATATCTGGGGTTACTGCAACTAATAATGTTGAAGTACTAATTCCTAGTACAATCACAGCGGCTCAAGCAGAATCTTGGATGGCTGCTGGTATATTGTGTGGATCACAAGATACAGATAGCATTACATTAAAAGCATATGGAGATAAACCATCTATAGATATACCTATCGAATGTATTATAAGAAAAGACATTTAAAGTTAGCCATCTTACTCGTTTGGGTAAGATGGTTTTTATTTAACATGGACTTTTGTGCACATCTAAGTAATATTAAATAAATATGGAGGTTCCGAAATGGTTAACTATACGAAAAATAGATGGAATAACTATGATGATTCAAAGACCTTCTCAGAAAACTTAGAAAATGATGCTATTCTCACTTTAGAGAAAGCAAATCATATGGAGCAAGGTATCTATGATGCGAATAGGCGTATCGAAATTGGTACTATAAAAGTCGCAGAAAATACAGAGAATCCTAGCATTACTGTTACTTATAATCAAGACAGTATTACTATGGATTTTATATTACCAAGAACTAATCTGTCCAGTGCAGATATGAAAACTATACTGAATAATAGTAAAGAAGAATTTGTAAAGCTTTTCAGTAAAATATATGTAGGAGAGGACAACGAAGCTTCTCCTAATGATAATGACGTAATGTTTTTACTGAGTAAAGATGGCAATAGTATAGAAAAAATTCGTACTTTTAAACACAATGAAGATGGATCCGTTACAAAAACAGATCTGAGATTACAAGTAGATATTTCTAATATTATCACTGATGCTAGTCATCAATTTATTACTCAGAGTCAATTAGATAAATTGAATGGCATTGATGATAACGCTAATCATTATATTCATCCTACAGGAGATGGAAATATGCACATACCTGCTACTGGAACTACCAGTAAAGGTAAGTTTTTAAGTGCCGGTTCTATGCCTGGGGAAGTGGATTGGAGACATTTAGAAAAAGAAGATATTACAAATGCTTTAGGGTATATACCAGCTAATAAGAGTGATGTAACCACAAGTGTTGTTGATAGTACAAAATCAGGTCTTATGAGTCCTGAAATGTTTGAGAAGCTTAATGGCATTGAGGAAGGAGCAAATAATTATACCCATCCAAATACTCATTCTGCTGATATGATATTAGAGACTGATGAAAGGCAGTTTATAAGTAAAGCTGATAAAGGATTATTAAGATATACAAATGATCAGCCTACTCTAACTGCACATGGAGGAATTCCTGCTGGTACAACTTTTGATAATAAAGCATTAGCAGAAATTCTTGGAGATATTTTGTATCCTTATGTACCTCCTGTAGTAAGTTGTACAGTTACAGCTCCTGCTAATGGTGGTACCTATGAATATGGAGTAAATCCGACAATTACTAGTGTAAGAGTTGGAGTTACAAAGAAATCTAAAGATATTACTAAAATTGAAATATTTAATACTGAAGATATTAGTGGACCACTTGCAACTCAGACTGATGGAATCAAAGATGGTGGTACATTCAATTATACTATATCTAAAGTATTAGACAAATTAACCAGCAATCTTAGAATTAGAGCTAGAATTACTGACGCTAGCGGTAAAACAGTTACAGCTGATTCAGGAGCATTCTATGTAATATATCCTATGTGGTATGGAGCTATTGATAAAGATGCTACTGTAGATCAGGCTGCTGTAAAAAGTACCACTAAATTAGTACAGACGAAAGCGAATAGATCTTTGACATTTAATTCTGATAATCAAAGATTAATGATAGCATATCCTGCGTCTTATGGCCAAATATCAAGTATTATGGATCCGAATGGTTTTAATATTACAGATACATTTACTAGATATATGGTTTCTATGAGATTTGGAGATGACGATATACAATACTTCGTATATGTAAATGAAGCTTCAACAGTAAATAATTTTACAGTGAGCGTCAAATATTAAATAAAGGAGAATTGTAGATATGGGATTTTCTAGTAAAACCGGTATCTCTCTCGCAAGCGGATTCAAGTATCAAGCTCAGAGTCCGCTTGATCTAAGAAGAGCTGTAGATACTATAACAGAAAGAGACGAACTTGTTACATTGCACGCTGCCTGGGAAGGCATGCATGTATATGTAAAAGATGATAAGAAAACTTATGAATATAGAGGGGGGACCACATGGATTCCAGTATTGGCTGGTTCAAAGTATACTCACCCTACTTATACAGCTAGAGCAGCTGGTTTATATAAAATAACTGTAGATGGTACAGGACATATTTCTGGGGCAACTGCAGTTACAAAAGCAGATATTACAGGTCTTGGAATACCTGGTTCTGATACTAAATATGGAGTATTTAAAGCGGCTACTGCTGATGCTGCTGGTGGTACAGGTTTAGTGCCCGCGCCTGCTAAAGGAGCGCAAGGATTATTCTTAAGAGGAGATAATGTTTGGGCTAAACCGACAGACACTACTTATAATGATGCTACTGCATCAGAGCATGGTCTTATGACTGCAGCTGATAAAACTAAATTAGATGGAATAGCAACTGGTGCTAATAAATATACTCATCCAGCAACTCATTCTATCGATATGATCACTGAGACTGCCGATAAGAAAGTAATGACAGCTGCTGAAAGAACTAAATTAGCAGGTATCGCTGAAAAAGCTAATAACTATACACATCCTAACTATACGGCTAGAACATCAGGATTATATAAAGTAACTGTAGACGATACTGGTCATATATCAGCCGTTGCTGCAGTTACAAAAGCAGATATTACGGGATTAGGTATTCCTTCTTCTGATACATGGAGAGGAATTCAAAATAACCTTACCTCTACAGCTACAGATCAATCATTATCTGCAGCACAAGGTAAATGGTTAAATGAAAACAAAGCCACTATGACTACTTTAACTAATGAAAATTTAGATAAAGTTACTACAGCTGGATTTTACAATGCAAGTGGCGGAAATTCGGTAACAAATAAACCTAGCGGTGTAGATAATTTTGGTATGATAGTTGTACACAGCGCATCTGGAGATTATTATACTCAGATTGTATATGCTGCTGATAAATCTTATAGAAGAGTATGTAGTAATGGAACTTGGGGAAATTGGTCTCAAGATATTTTTACTGATACTAAATATAATGACGTAACTACATCGACGCATGGTCTTATGACTGCAGACGATAAAGTTAAGTTAAATGGTATAGCTACTAATGCTAATAATTATACTCATCCTACATCTTCTGGTAATAAGCATATTCCATCTGGAGGTTCCTCAGGAAAAGTTCTTAGATGGAGTGCTGATGGTACAGCTGTATGGGGTGATGTTCCATCCGATGCTATATCAATTAAAAGAGCAGAATATAATAAGTTATTAGCTAATAAGACTTATGATCCTAATAAATATTATTATGTAACAGACGATTTCGATTCTGCTACAATTATAAATGATTCTGCATCAAGTACAAGTACTGCATATTCTAGTAGTAAAACTAATGCTTTATTGGGCACAAAAGTCAATAAATCTTCTAAAGTTTCTGCTACTATGAATGCAAGTTCTTGGTCTGGTTCTAGTGCACCATACACTATCACGTTAAGTATTAACGGTGTAACTACATCTAATAATGTAGAAATATTAATACCAGGTTCTGCCACAAATGCTCAAGTAGAAGCTTGGATGGCCGCTGGTATCGTAAATGGTACACAAGCTGCAAATAGTGTTACACTTAAAGCATACGGAGATAAACCAAGTATTAATATACCTATAGAAGCAATTATAAGAAATGATTAAAACAAAATACCTGGAATATATCATTATTATATTCCAGGTGTAATTTAAAGGAGGTAAAATAACATGGGACTTTATCAAGGAGCTGAAATGATAGCAGGAGCAGGTATTACTCCTAGTATATCAATAGATGATAATACAAAACATTGGATTATTAATGGAATAGACACAGGTATAGTAGCAGAAGGAAAAACTCCTACGCTTGGACTTAATGCAAGTGGATATATAACTGTAAATGGTACTGCAACGACAGTAAAAGCTGTATCTGATTATAATAATTTATCAAATAGACCTATTGTAAGTGGAAAAGTTTCATCTTATCAAAGTAATGCAAATTCTAGTCAGATTAGAAATATTACTGTCTCTACATCAGCTCCATCATCTTCGGATGGGGTAAATGGAGATATATGGGTGGTGTATGAATAATGGCTATTAAAAAAGGCGATAAACTGAATTTTGCATATACAGGTAAAGTTCAAACAGTAACTTTGCCGAAGGGTACTTATAAATTAGAAGTATGGGGTGCTCAAGGTGGATATAGATCTTCATCATCATATGGTGGAATGGGTGGATATTCCGTTGGTACTCTAACTTTAAAATCTAAAACTACTGTATATGTATACGCTGGTGGTGCAGGTAATACTGGTAAAACCAGTGGTGGATTCAATGGTGGTGGATCCAGAGAAACATATAATGGTGGAGGTGGTGGATCCGATATCCGCTTAAGAAAAGATTCGTTATATGCAAGAGTAATTGTAGCTGGCGGTGGTGGATCCGATGGAGCATCATCTAGGCAAGGTGGATATGGTGGTGGTGACACTGGACAATCACCAAGTAATGGATATGGTACTGCCGGAGGCGGTGGTACACAAAAGGCTGGTGGCTCAGGTGGTTCTGGAAATCCAGGATCATTTGGAGCTGGTGGTAAAGGAACTTATTACGCTTCTGGTTACGCTGGAGCCGGAGGCGGTGGATGGTATGGAGGTGGTGGATCATATCCAGATGGTTCAGGTGACGATGATAAAGGTGGAGCTGGCGGTTCTGGATATATCTACACAAGTAGTACCAAAGGAAATTATCCTTCTGGATGTCTTTTAACAGCAGATGATTATTTAGCTAGTGCATCTATGAAAAATGGTGGAACTTCATTTACAAGCCCTACAGGAAGCTCGGAAACAGGTCATGCTGGGGATGGATATTGCCGTATAACAGTTATAGATTGTCAAGTGTGTCCAAACCTAAAGGTAAAGGCTGGCGAATCTATTAAAACTGCTTCAGCCATGTATATAAAAGTAAATGGTTCGTGGAAACAAATTACTTCTGCTTATATAAAAGTAAATGGTTCATGGAAGTCACTATAAACAAAAAAGAATCCCGTATAGCATAGTGCTATACGGGATATATTTATTTTAATCTGTAACTACGAAATGCTTCTCAAGCTTTAGCAGCAGCTGCAAGACGTTTTGTACAATACAGAATAGCACCAGCAGGAGCTGTAGCAGGAGCTTCATCAGCAAATAATACATCTGCTTTAGCATTCCATGCAGTCTTTTCTGTATCTGTAGCAAATCTATGAGTAGCATCTTCTGTGATCATTGTTGCAGCATGAGTTGCTGGATGAGTATACTTATTAGCGCCAGCTTCAATGCCTGCTAATTTAGTTCTCTCAGCAGCTGTCATTACTTTAAGAGTCTCAGTCTCAGTAATCATATCGATAGAATGAGTTGCTGGATGAGTATACTTATTAGCACCAGCTTCAATGCCTTCAAGTTTTGTTCTCTCGTCATCTGTTAAGAATCTATGAGTAGCATCTTCTGTGATCATTGTTGCTGGATGACTAGCTGGATGTGTATACTTATTAGCACCCTCTTCGATGCCTTTAAGTTTAGTTCTTTCAGCAGCTGTCATTACTTTAAGAGTCTCAGTCTCAGTAATCATAGATGCTGGATGATTTTCTGGATGAACGTAATTATTAGCGTTATCTTCGATACCTGCTAATTTAGCTTTTTCCTCATCTGTGTAATCATTTGCAGATAATCCTTTACCCTCAACTTTATCTACTTTCTTATCGAGAGCAGCTTTCTGAGCTGTGGATACAGGTTTATTCATATCAGATGTATTATCTACATTTTCAAGTCCTACTGTAGTTTTATCTGGAGCTAACCATTTAGCAGTACCATCAGCAGCATATCCAAGGATATTTCCTGTAGCACCACCAGCTGGAATATGTTTATTACCAGCAGTTGTAGGATGAACATATGCAACACCAGTTACTGTTGCAGACCAACCATCTGCTCCATGGTATTCATAAGTTTTCTTATCAGCTTTTACATAAACCTGCATACCTTCCCAGGCAGCATGTAATGTAACAAGTTCGTCTCTTTCTTCAATAGTATCTACCTGCTGTCTGGCATCAAGTGGAGATTCCGCCTGAAGTTTAAAACCACCAGCTAAAGCAATACCTTTTTTATCAGCAAAAGCCATGTTATTTTCCTCACTTTCAAAATTTATTGTTATAAATCTTCATAAATAGGATTAATTAGAATCTGAAATCCATATTAAATCCAGATACTGTAGATGCACTATTTACATATACATTATAAGCTACAGAAGTTCCATCAGCACAGGAAACGTTTACTGTAGACTTAGTAAATGTACCAGTTACATCGAAGTTATTTGCATCAAAGATCTTTGTAAGGTTACCATAAGATGCAGGATAAGCAAATACCATTTTCTGGTTAGCTGCTGTATAAGCCCATTTCTTATTGCCCTTAGTTTCAACTTTCTTAGTCAGAGCTTTAACTGCAGCTGCATCAACAGTAGCACCAGCAGCAACAACACCCTGATAGAATGGATATACAAGACTAAATGTACCTGTATTAGCAGAAGTTACTTTATTATCGGAGTCAGTTACTTTTACAGTAAATCTAGTTCCGTTAGCAGCTGCAGCTTTAAGTTCTTTAGAGAACGCAAGGCTGAATGAACCACCATTAGCAACACCCTCTGTCTTAGTAGCAAGAGCAGTAGCACTGTCAGAACCAAATACTTCTACTTTAGTGATGGTTCTAGCTTTCTTTGTAACATTAGCAGTTACAGAAGTAACAGTTGTTCCAACACCAATTTCATATGTACCACCATTAGCAGGAGCTGCAGAAGCAGATACTACTGGTGCTACATACGGATATAAGATCTTATCAAGTACTTTAGAGATAGGTACATTATCAAATGTATCACCTACAGCTACTCCACCATGAGCAGATACGATAGGTGTAGCATTTGTATAAGTAATATTACCTGTAAGCTGTTCTTTCTGAGCTTTGGTGATAAACTGATGATCATCATCTTCAACAATCATTGTTGCAGCATGAGTTGCAGGATGAGTATAGTTATTAGCGCCCTCTTCAATACCATCTAACTTAGTTTTATCTTCTTTAGACATAAATCCATCTGCAGAAGCAGTAGCATTATCATGTCTATGATCTTTATCAGCTTTCTTTGTAATTGCTTCATTAAGAGCATCAGAAACTTCTTTATGACTTTCAATCCATGTAGCAATCTCAGAAAGTGTATCGAGAGTTTCAGGTGTAGCTCCACCGATAAGTGCAGCAATCTTCTCGTCTACATATGTTTTAATATTTTTATCACCGGTTGCATCCATAAATACATAGTCAGCAACTGTAGCAGCGAGCCACTCTTGCCATACTGGAGCTTTTTCAGTACCGGCGTTTCTATAAGCAAATCTATTTTCCATTGCCATGATTATCTATTTCCTTTCTTAAATAAAATTTTAAATCTTACTATAATGTTTAAGAAAAGAAAACCACAGGTATCTAATAATAGATACCTGTGGATAGATATAATAATTATACATTGAAGCAGATACAAAATCCTGTATTAGATACATTTTGTTCTCGGTAAGTAAATTCTCCTTCATCGTCTATACAACAATATGATTTAAACACATATGTATCCGACATATAATATGCTGGAGTTGAATATCCAGAACAAGTTCTAGTCCAATAATAATATGTCACATCATTTAAATATTTCACCCTTGATAAATTGCTATTAAATATAGGAAATGCTGTACATTTATCTTCTCCAGATATTCCACCAGGGCATGTTGAATTAGTTCCTCCCATTTCTGTAATTGAAGGTAAAAATAACGTGTCTATAGTAGCTTTCGCTTCCTTGCAAGGGCCATTGTTTGTATAAGTGAACACTGGAATTATATATTTTGTCAGATCGGAGGGAAAACATTTTTCTATACCAGGAATTTTGGTTGTTCTAAATTCGCATATATTCCAAGCAACAGATTCGTCATAATTACCAACATTACCTTTCATTATACCGGACATTAGTAAGTTTTTCATTCCAAATACGATACCGGCTTTCCCACTTCCATCGATTTTGTCAAAATGATTAAAATCCCATATCTGTAATACGCAATTTGCATTGTAAGAATCTATAGGTATACTTATTTCGTCCCCAATTTTCCAATAGCTTGACGCTACACCTAGATTTGATATAGCTGATATAGTCTCCCAACTATTATTTTTTAATGTAGTATCTATAGTTGTATTGTATATCTTAAAAATCATATTGTTACTGTCATTATATACTTTATTTGTAGACATAGTAAAGAATCTATAATAATACGTAGTATTATTAGGTATTGATTCACTAAAAGCATTGTCTTTATATTTATTTCTACTTGTGTTAGTTACAACTATAGTACCATCTTTTATTGATTGAGGATAATGATCATTATTTCTAACCAATATAGTAGATTCCCATGTAGATAAAGTAGTATGATCATAAACAGAATCATTGGGATCTGACCATCTAATATACACTTTATTAGAAAATGCTACCTTGCTTATAATATTTACATCTCCTGGAGGAAATCCTTTGGATGATCCAGAAGATCCGCCACTTCCACTATTTCCTTTTATTAAAATACTCATTATATACTCCTGTTCCGGGGACAAAAGTTATATAATTTTATAGTAATACGTTTATATACGTTAAAAAGACCTCTATATAACAAGTTTATTTATAAACTTGTTATATAGAGGGGCAATTACTGATTTTGTTTGTGTTCCCCACATTGGAAAGGAAGTAAATTACTCTATGAGCGTTTTAATAAAAAGAATAGATAGTTCAAGTGGAGGAGGATCATCTAAAGGATATCCTCCGGGAAATGTAACTAATGTGAAAATAAAAAATGGCCCTATAACTAAAGACGGCAAATCTAAAACAATGTATCTTAGTTGGAAAGACCCTGATGATATTGTTGTAGGTGATAAAACTATTAGTACTTGGGAAAGAACTATAGTTGTTAGATCAAAAGAAAAAGTCCCTTCAAATTATCCTAGCTCAGATGGTGTAACAGTTGTAGGTGATAAACACGAAAGGGATCGTTGGACTGAAAAAGACCCATGGAATGATTTTATATGGCTCAATAGAGATACATATGGCACTTACTACTATAGATTTTTTACTATAAATACAGATGGCGTCATTAACCAAAGCCCTGATATGATATATAAAGTAGAAGTAAAGGAATATGATACGGTATTATCCAAAAACACATGGGAACAAATAGCAGCTGCTAGTGAGTCGGGTATGGCTTCTTCTTTATGGAATATAGGAGATGAAATAGATATTAAATTATCTGGTACATATAATGAAACTATTACTTTACAAATATGGGATTTTAATCATTTTGATAAATCTGATGGATCTGGTAAAGCAGGTATAGTATTTGGTATGAAAAACTTAATGAAGAACGAACAACAGATGAATAGATCTGATGATAACTCTGGCGGTTGGAATGATACAACTATGAAGAAAACTGTAATGCAGAATATTCTTAAGAGTATGCCTTCCGATTTACAGTCTTATATTAAAGAAGTAAACACATATGCTAACCAAGGTGGATATAGTACATCTTCCAGTGCAGGTAAATTATCTAAAGATAAAGTATTCTTGCCTGGTGATACAGAAGTTTATGACGGATGGTCTTCTCAAGCTGTCACTGAATCTAATCAGAAAAAGTTTCCTATATTTATAGGCAGTAGTTCTAGAATAAAGAAAATGAATAATGGAAGCGGAGATGATTGGTATTGGTGGACTCGTTCGGCTAGTTACATCAACAGCTACTACTTCTGTCGTGTCAACCACCTTGGCAACGCCGGCGACAGGTGCCATCCCAAAGACTACATCGGCGTGTGCTTCTGCTTCAATGTATAATTTTTCATAATATATCTTTTTATAAAGTCCTCACGCAATAAAAGGAGGATATATTATGAGTATAATATTAAAAGGAAATAATATTAGTTCTAATAATGATGGTATAGGACCATCAGAAGTAACTAATATAAAAGCTTCTCAAAATGCTTCTTCTATTATATTATCATGGACTAATCCATCTAATGTAGTTATAGACGGAACTACACTATCTACATTTGATCATGTAATAATAGTGAGAAATGAAGATCATTATCCTATGAGTATTAAAGATGGGAATACTATATATAGTGGAAATGGAATCACATGCTCCGATAGCAATGTAATTAAAAACAAAAAATATTATTATAGATTTTTTGTATACGATACTAATAAATTATGTAATAATAACATGAGTATGATTATTGAAAATACATTTTATGGTATAGATCCTATATTAAAGAATAATACATGGAGTCAAATAGCAGCGGCTTCAGAATCAGGTATAGCTTCTTCTTTATGGAATATAGGAGATGAAATAGATGTTACTTTATCAGGTTATTATAGCGACACAGTTACTTTACAAATATGGGATTTTAATCATTTTGTTAAATCCGATGGATCTGGCAAAGCAGGCATATGTTTTGGTATGAAAAACTTAATGGCAGAAAAGACTTTTATGTCCACAGACTCTAATAATCGTGGAGGATGGTATGCTAGTAATTTAAGAAAAAATAATATGCAAAATATTCTTAATAGTATGCCTGCATCTCTTCAAAATGTAATAAAAATGGTAGAAATATATACGCATGCTGGAGGCTACGGTAGTGCTAGTGAAATAGAGCAAGGAAATTCGTCATATGATAAAGTGTTTATTCCCGGATATAGAGAATTATTTGGTGATAAGAATACCAGTCAATCAAACGGGGAACAAGGACAGCAGAAGTTTTCTATATTCACGGACAATAATTCTAGAATAAAGAAAATGTATAATGGTACTGGAAAAGCTTCTAAATGGTGGACCAGATCTCCAGCATTTGCAACTACAAGTAGTAGTGATACATATTATTGTATAGTATCTGAAAATGGTTCATCTAGTGGAGGATATATGGGAAATTCAGATACAGGGATTTGCTTTATGTTTAACGTATAAAATTTATTATACCCAAGATACTATATATAGTATCTTGGGTAATTTTTGTTTTTATTGTATATTATAATTGTGATTTATACATATAAATATATTTAAGAAAGGAGAACGATTTATGAAAAATCAGTTCAATATTGTTCCAAAAAATTCATCAGACTATGAAAAGAGCGATCTTATTCAAACACAATTTTATATTAAAGATGGTATAGCGTTTATGATACTAGACAGTGATTATGGAGATAAAATTTCATTAAGAATACGTACAGAATGTACTAAAACGAAACCTGTTAATTTTTGCAGATTACAGATTATTGACAATTTCATTTTAAACCAGGCAAGACGTCTTGTATGTATAGATAGTTCAATACCAATGAAACCGGTAAATGTTATATATCGTTCTAATAAGTGTACTAAACCATCTGTATATTATGCTTCTTTGAAAACATTATATATGGCATTTGGAGTTAGTAATGCTATACATATAACTTGTAGTAGTTCATGCTTAGTTATGGATAACGATCAAAAGTACTATATAACTTTTGATAATGATAGATATGTAATTTTAGTTGATGAGAATTATAAAGATCCTAGCAAATTACCAGGAATCTCATTTGCAAAATTACCATTAGAAAAAGAACAAATAAAGAATGTTCCAACTTTTAATAGTACAGAAGATGCGAGAATATTTTTAAGTAAATTAATAGATAAATATCTCTTTGGTGAAGAGTTACCAGAAAGCAATGCAGATGTCTGTATTACATTAAGAGCTTTTAGACATAATTGCATTCCAATATCTGTTGATTTATTTAATATAAGAAAACTTATGTCAACTTCAGATGAAGAGGAGGATTAAATTATGACAACTTTCAAATTATTTAAACCAGCCAATCTGACAGAAAGAGAAACCTTACCAACGAAATCATTTGTTAAACTTGTGGGAGAATACGTACTTGTAATAATAGATAAAGATTATGGAGATAAAATAAAAATTCATGGCGAAAAATCTGATGTTATACTATCTAAAATTGATATAAAATCCAATATCATTTTAAATAATGTAAGACAAGTGGCCATATCGTGTGATGCTCTTACATCAAGCATTTATAATGAAATTACAATATCATTTCATATTAAAGACGATACGACTTATTTTTCAAAAGCAGCAGTTTACGTAATAGATAAGCTTGCATTGTCCGACGCTATTGGATATGATAATTTAACTTACTTAGACGTTGGAACAATAAAATTGATCGAAATTTCTTGTAATCACGATAATACTAAGGATAAAACGCCAAATTTTATAATTGTAAATAAATTGTTTCATAAAAAACCATTAGTCAAAGTACAAATACATTATGGTATACCTGACGACTTTATTATCATAACTGATAGAGACTACGGAGAGAATATAATCATTTCGAAAAATGATAAGAAGATATCTTTAACTAGAATGGATACATCATCATGCAAAATTATATACAAAGCTAAAAAGTTATCCGTTTTGTACACTTCCGATAATATATTATGGGACGGTGTGAAGTGTGCCAAAAGATTTTATGTACCAGTAGAGTATTCTGAACCAACTGCATATATTACATCTTTAGAAGAATTTGTTTCAGTTATAGGAAAGAATTATTTCTGTCAGTTAGGAAATGATTTACTTGGCTTTTCTGAAAATTAATATACTAAAAAAGATAAGGAGAAATGATATAATGTATAATTGTAAAGATAGAATGATATTTAGACATGAGCCTATTTGTTTTAATGGAAAACCGATAATTAATAATTGTAAATGGAACTTTAAACTTATTGCAGACAATTTAATGCAGAATACAGAAAGTCTAATTACATTGGAATATAACGAAGAGACAGAGAAAGATTTTATTCCTTTATTCTCTTTAAATTTATATACCAAAGTTCTATATAACCAACATAATATAGCTGGCATTCCCAGAGAAGAAATATTCATAGAAGGAAAAGATGTACAGATTGAATCTCCAACGCTTACGACATTTGCTTATATTCCATCAAAATACTTATATGATGAAAAGCTAAGTTTATTCAAAAATATCTTAAGTGCTTATGAAGCAAGCAGATATCATTCTAAAAAGGCAGATGAATATATGAATAACTATAATAAATTAAAAGATAAGTATTCAGAATTAACAGGAATGACATATGAAGAGATAGACGAAAAAGTAAAAAGTATAAATTGCAAAAATAATAAGGATGTAGAAGATAATGAGAATTAGTGTAGATATTATACATCAGGAGGATTTATGTCACCATTAATAGTAGTATCGATATTATCAGTTATAATCATAGCATTAATAATTATGGCAATAATAATATTTCCAATAATCCAAGAATACTTCAAATTACCTATGATTTTAATTATATTATTTTCTATTATAATAATTGCGCTATGTACGTTTGTTTGCATAGTTGAAATAATAATTAAATATAGCATAATATCACGAATAATCATGTATTTATTATAACCATATAAAAAAGATATAGATGGATATACCATATGGTATATCCATCTTCTTCTATATAAAATTTTAAAAAATCTTTTTTATTTTTTATAAAATTACCTGAAGAACTATGTAATAAATTACATAGTTCTTCAGCCCCTTTATCTTTATGTAAATAAATATTTTAATTAATTAGTAAATTTTTCCAATTTTTTGGAAAAATATTTGGTAATTAATTGGAAAATTTTGGTAAATAGGTTTGAGATATGTGATTAATAAAAATAAAGGAGGTTTTATATAGTGAGTGTTATTGTAAGAGGTGGAGCATCTGCCACGATCTCTGGATCTTCTTCCAAGGGATTTCCCCCGGGCGATGTAACCTCTATCTCATCAACCGTAAATAACGGTAGAGTATTAATCAAATGGTCCGATCCAAAAGATACAGTAGTTGACGGGACTACTATATCTGCTTGGAAAGGAACTTTATTAATACGTAATGCTGATCACTATCCTGAGTCTATTAAGGATGGCGATGTAGTAGTAGACAACACTACAAGGGATAAATATAAGAATACTTGGTATACAGATTCGGGCTTAACGAATAACCATAAGTATTATTATAGATTCTTCCCATATAATACTGCCAAAGTATACAACGATTCTAGCAACTTGATTTTTGCTGCCATACCATTGTCCTTTGCCCCCACATTGAAAGATAACACATGGGAACAAATAAAAGCTGCTAGTGAAGGTGATGCTATTCCATCCACATGGAAAGTTGGAGATGAAATTAATATCACCTTATCAGGAACTTTTAATGAGACTGTTACTTTACAGATTTGGGATTTCAAACATTTTGACAAATCTGATGGATCTGGTAAAGCTGGTATAGTATTCGGAATGAAACATTTGATGAAAAATTATCAACAAATGAATAGTTCTGATACTAACTCTGGTGGTTGGAACGATACGGCTATGAAGAAAACTGTTATGGCTAATATTCTTAAAAGTATGCCTTCCAATTTACAGTCTTACATTAAAGAAGTAAACACATATGCTAGTATGGGAGGCGGTAGTTCATCATCCAGTGCAGGTAA
>ERZ773104.2010-NODE-2010-length-24368-cov-10.193312_pt1 | contig 24368 bp, 21 predicted proteins | sample MGYA00511920_ERZ773104 | MGnify/ENA primary metagenome ERZ773104 (study PRJEB29015, sample SAMEA2737857) | human gut metagenome | biome: human gut; feature: human-associated habitat; material: faeces | place: China | collected 2012 ...
TTCTGTCAAGCCCTATCTGTATTCATAAATTCCAACAAGTCTTCTTTTTTTATTCAGAAAATAGATTTTTGCTGATTACTTAATAACCATATACAAGGTATGACGAGTCAATTTCAAGTATTGTGTAAACCTTCATTATGGTGTAGAATAGAAATACACTAAATGGAGGTTTTTAATTATGCCACGAAGAAAAAGAACACCGGAAGAAATTGCACGAAAGGAACGCACAAAAGCACTTATGAAAGAATTGAACATCAAGGATATGGACGATATTCAAGATTTGTTCAAATCTTTTGTTGCGGCTGCCTTAGAGGGCGGTCTTGAAGCTGAGCTTGACGAAGAATTAGGCTATTCCAAGTACGATTATCGCAACAAAGAAACCAATAACAGTCGCAATGGTTACAGCAAAAAGACCATGAAAACCAGTTTTGGAGACATAGATATAGATATTCCACGAGACCGCAATGGTGATTTTGAACCTAAGCTTATTCAAAAACATCAAACAACATTGTCGGGAGATATTGAAGAAAAAATCATATCAATGTACGCCAAAGGAATGACAGAAAATGATATAGCAGCACACATTGAAGAAATATATGGACTTGATGTGTCTGACAGTACCATAAGCCGTGTTACAGATAAAATTTTGCCAATAGCTAAGGAATGGCAATCACGTCCTTTGGAAGAAGTATATGCAGTTGTATTTATGGATGCAATACATTATCATGTGCGATACGAAGGACGTGTAGTAAAAAAGGCTGTATACATAGCAATAGGTATAAATTTAGATGGCAGAAAAGATGTTCTTGGCATGTGGGTTGGTGAAAATGAGAGTGCAAAATTCTGGCTTTCTGTCTTAAATGGATTGAAAAATCGAGGAGTAAATGATATTTTAATTGCTTGCATTGACGGACTAAGCGGATTTACCAATGCGATTGAAGCTGTCTTTCCACAGACAGAAATACAGCAATGCATAATTCATCAAATCCGTAATACAACAAAATATGTATCATACAAAGATATTAAAGCACTTATGGCGGATTTAAAGCGCGTTTATGCAGCTGTTGATGAAGATACAGCGTTACAAGAATTAGACCGATTTGATGAAATATGGGGAGGAAAATACCCGAAACTTGCTGATAACTGGCGCGATAAATGGGTTCATTTATCCACATATTTCAAGTATCCTCAAGCAGTTCGTGCACTTATCTATACCACCAATACGATAGAAGGATTCAATCGCCAGCTCCGAAAAGTGACTAAAAACAAGGGGGTTTTTCCTACAGATGATAGCTTGTTTAAGATGCTGTACCTTGCAATGATGGACATCACGAAAAAATGGAAAGGTCGCCGTCGTGAATGGGGCGAGATTCATTCTCAGTTGGAGATATTCTTCGCTGATAGAATCAGCTATTGACAAGTGCTGATTTTTCTGATAACGTAAAAGCGGACGGAATTTAATTCCGTCCACTTAAATAAATTTTTCTGCACTATTTTGTATTTACACAAAACTTGAAGAATACTCGGTATGACCATTTTCTTTTTTAACAGTATCATATCATTCTAATGTACTTTATATATATTAAAGACACTTTTTCGCTTTCTTCCTCCTCTTTTCATTTTCCACAGAAGCAAAATATTTTTCGAAATATTCGGTATGAACTTTTGTTATAGCAAGTTTATTATCTATAGAATACTTATATACATCATTCCAAATACCATACAGATGTTCGGAAAGTTTATTTACAAATTTATCGCCTTCTTCTCTACTTTCCTCAACAGTCTTTATGCTCCAATTAATAATATCTCCTATTGTACAAATGCTTGCCAAATACGCAGATATTTCTTCCATCATCCGTTCAAACTTTTGCCCCAAGCAAATACACTCATTTATCCATTCAGTATTTACGTCTTCAAATTTTTCTAACCATGCATAACCATTATATCTAATAAATGAATCCTTTACTCTTACCGATAACCTTATATCTTTATCTATATTTTTATACCTAAACGTTTCCGATAACATAACATCAGTGTAATTGTTCTCTATATTTAGCATGCCGGAGCTATTTTTTCGAAACCTATCGGTTATAAAAACGGCAAATTCATTTATATCCAAATTTTTTTCTAGTTTCTTTTTTTCCTGTTTTTCTTTTCCCTGCTGTTCATTTTCAAATTCTTCTATTTTCTCTTTTTTTAAATTTTCTTTTTTTGCTTCATATTTGCAAAAATTATCACAACCGTTACAATTATGCTCACAATGATTGCTAATATAATTGGCAACATATTTTTCAATATTTATTTCAGTTTCAAGATACAACCGTTTTAAATATATCCCAAGGAATACAGGATATGAACTGTAATTTGTCACATTAACTATATACTTATATCTATCTGCGTTATCATAATGACGTATTTCATTAATTTTATTTCTAAAATTCTTATCTTCATACATCTTAATACTAATCACCGAATCCAACATAAAGTTAATGGGCTGAAATATTCTTTCAAATTCATATCCGCCAATACAGTTAATCATGCTTTTATATTCCTTTTTCTCCTCCTTTTTCGTATTTTCCGTATAATCGCTACAATTCAAGCCGTTATCAGTCAGCATATCATCGATAAATAATCGTAATCTATTTATTTTTTTCCCATTGATTTCAATTCTGTTTCTTGAAGCACGCAACGTTTTAGGTATACTACTTTGTATATTATGATTAGTTTCCTTTTTATTCAGTATACTGAATAAAGACAATATATTGAGTTTATTTTTTTTGTACATATCTTCATTGCCTATACGTTCTTCCTCATTTCTAAAATCATAATTTTCACCGTAATAAACATTTTTAACAACTTTTTGAAAGTGGTCTTTAATATCATCTACAATAATCGTTGCAGAATTTATGTGTTTTGTTTCGCAATGGTTTTTCTTATATATCCAAATAGCAAAATCCTTTATTATTTCATCAGTAAATTCTGAAAATTGATTATTTATTATCAGAAATTTCATATATGGAAATCCATCAAAAGAAAAATTACTTTCTTCTCTCTGACAGAAAAAATTCTCAATAATATATTGACGTATTTGTTGTTCTATATCTTTTTTGGGATTTTCAATATGTATTTTTTGTTCGGTTTTCCATGTTCCTACCCAGTCTTTATGTATTACAGACATAATATCTACTATATTTTCAATTTGAATCGTATCTGTCTTTTCATCTTTCCTTATGCACAATTCTTTATTTAAATAGCGATAAAATATTATATATACAAAATACATAAGCATTATCGAAAATAATGTATAGTCATCTTTTAATATATACTTTTTTATATACTTACCTTCTACATTTTCTTTTCTGCAATACTTTTGTATATAATTACAATCGGCATTTTTTATTTCTTTGCCAAAATAGGCTGTATCTTTCTTTTTCAATCTATTATCCATTGACTCAAATACAGACATGAACATCATGATAGATTCTGACATCTTAAATATCTCATTTTCATTTGGTGTTTTAACTTTAGGTGTTTTATCCAATTTAAAATTTATCAAATTATTTTCTAACCAATTAAACAATTGTCTTCCTTTGATTTTCCACTTTTTTATTGGTTTTCTTTTTTGTATTAAATATAAATAGTATTTAATCTCTTTATATGGAATATTTGATGTTACGCATAAATAACCAAACAAATGTTTACCTAAATCAGTTAAACTTACTTTAGTTTTCTCGTTAATCTCCTCTTTTACAAACAATCCGTCTTCATTTGTAAATTTCCATGCTAAATACTGACGAAACTTCTCTTGATATTCTATACGCTTTTCATTATCTTCATCGCTATCCAGTTCACAAAATTTCTGATTATCTTCCATTCTTAGCGCCTCCATTTTCCCAGTATTTTCTTTAAATTGTAATATTTTTATACCATTTGCACTTGTTCTATTAAATACTATCACCAAATTTTCAATTATGCAATATTTAATTTAAAAAATATTATATAAAGCACTTTTTACGTCTTGCAGGCAGATTTTCGTTAATGTACAATTGTAACTGTAAATATCGATATTACAACACAAACATTCCAAGTTAAATAGAAAGGATAAAATAAAAATGAACCAAAGAAATGAATTAACCAATTCCGATTTGAAAGCTATCGAAAAAATTATTGCAAAATCCAAAAACGATAAAAATTTTTCGTGTGCGGTAGCAAATATTGTAAGCACAAATTCACCTAATGCGGAAAAATGTGCCCGTGCGAACTCTGCTGTTGTCTTAAGATTTGGACAACTTTCGCCTTTAACAAGGTTTGCCATTTTCGCTCAATCGGGAGATTCTTTCATTGCTATTCAGCAGCTACAGGAGGCTAACGAATCCAATCTTTATCCTCCATTCCAGGCAAATATAGATTTTCAGCGCGTTGATCTATTCTTTGACTGCTCAAAGCAGAGAGCGATTTTTCTGATTGATGAAGAAGTGGTAGAGTTTTCCTCTTTGTTGTTTGTTATTAATCCTGTAACAGACACGAGCTGTGATCTCAACAAGCATTATACCTTGTCGTCCGGCTATTATTCTAATGGGCAACAAGCGATGTTTTTGGACACTTCCCCTTCCGCTACAGCTGCTTTTGACTTAGCTATGAACACCTTCGCGGAATATTTGACATCGGAAAACGATAACACAATATCTGCTGACGATAGTATTAATGCAACATTTAATCCCGAAAATACGGAGGACTACGAAAGACATGCAACAATTTGATTTTGAAGAACTTATAAAAAACACTTCGGTCGATATGAAGGACGATGGCTTAAAGCCATCGTCCCATTCCCCGATTATCGATCACGAGGTACAAAATGATATTGATGAGCTTATGAATTCAGCACCAGTCGCTGAAAGCGACAACTGGGTTCCTGTCAATCATTTTTATAATTTTGATGATGAAGATGACATTGATTTGGATATTGATATTGACGATTTAATATCGTCCACACTGCCTTCGGAGGAAAATGACGCTTGGACTCCACCACTACATAAAAATTTCGGCGATGATAGTGATAGCAATAGCGATATTGATACTTTAGTATCAAACACATTGCCTTCCGACGAAAATGATGATTGGGAGTTACCGCCTCATGAAAATATCTCTAATGAAGATAATAATGCAGAAAATCTATCAACAGATATTCCAAAAATGTTTAAAGCTCTTCTTCAGAAGAAGTCAGAATCCGAGAATATAGGTAAGTCAGTCGGCAAAGTTGATATTATTAATTCAAATGACTTATCAAACGATTACTATGCTGCACAATATTTTTTAGAAATATTTGACTTTATGTATTGCAACGAGGATTTGAGAATTTTCAAACATCCGGCTTACCGGTTGCTAAGCCAAAATGAATTAATTGCAACACTGAAAGAGGTAGCTCCTACAGAATTAAAAGACCAATCCATATCATTTTGGAGAAAAGTTATCGAGCAACTAAAAACAACAGCATCGATACAACAATCACTGGACGAACTGGATTATCCTAATAATCTTGTTGTATTTCAAAACGGTTGCTATGATATAACATTAAAGGAATTCCGCAAAGCTACACCTGACGATAAATTCATAAATTACAATGACATCACATACAACCCAGATAATGCCAGTAATAACCATGTCACCAAAGCATTTTTTAATCAAATTTCGGGTGGGGATAAGGATTTATTAAGGGTTCTTTGGTCCGTAATAGGAGCAATCCTTGCACCAAACGCTTGTTTTAAAAAATTCTTTTATTTGTATGGTAAACCGGATACCGGAAAAAGTGTATTCGGCAGCTTATGTGAACACCTAGTAGGGATTAATAACTGCTCTCACATTTCACTTGAGCAGTTCAGCAATAGCAAGTATTCCTCAGCACGTTTATACAATAAGATGTTGAACACTTCGCTTGACAATTCCTCCTCAGTTTTAAAAAACTTAGGTGATTTAAAAAGATTCACGAGCGGCGGCAAAGATTATTTGGAAACAGAGGTAAAATATGGAGGATTTCATAAATTAAGACCTGACCATATAAAATTACTGTTTGCTTCGAATTCATTACCAACGCTCTCTTCCAAGGAAGATCCAAAATCAATTCGAAACAGAATTCTGATCGTCCCATTTATTAATACCGTTCCTATTGAAGAACGAAATGAAAACCTTTTACAAGAACTAATGTTGGAAAAGGATTATATAATAAAAAAGGGACTTTCAGCTTATAGAAAGTTGGTTGACAATAATTTTGTATTTCCACCTTGTTCGGCATGTGAGGAATTGCTCAACAAATCATTTGGAGTAGTAAATACTGCTGCCATAGACAGTTTTCTAAAATCAGATTACTGTTTGCTGGGTGATGAATATATATCTCGCGGTGACGAAATATACAGTGTATTTCTGGATTTCTGTCTGAATAATAACTATCCTGTAATACCAAGGAATTCATTCATATCAAGACTAAAGGAATATACCAATATAACACCTGTCAGACGACCGATAGGTAATAAAACAGTTCGTATGCTACAGGGTATTGCAGTAAACGATGAAATAGTTTAAGTTTTCAGTCCGGTATACCGGTATGCCGGACTAAAAAACGTATAGTAACAAATTTCAATAATTTATTATCTAAGTGAATATATTATACAGGAGGTGGAAGTTATGTCAAAGACATGTACTTACAACATCAAGGTCAACTATGCCAATCGTGACGAAAAGAAGCGAAAATACACAGTCAACAAGAAACTGACGAACGTAATCCTAACAGAATCGGCTGTCGCATACATACAAAACAGATAAAACAAAGGGCAAGGTCTAACCTTGCCCCCTAAGGAGGTGCAACGATGAATTCAATTCAAAAAGTAGCATTATATATGCGACTGAGTAAAGAGGACCTTGACAAAGGCAATGCCGAGAGTGAAAGTATTCAAAACCAAAGAATGATTCTTGATGAATACGCATCTTCACACGGTTGGGAAATTTACGACCATTATATTGATGAAGATTTTTCGGGTAGCGACAGAAGTCGTCCCGATTTCAACCGAATGATTGAGGATGCAAAAAACGGCAAATTTAATATTGTACTTGTTAAAACGCAAAGCCGTTTTGCGAGAGATATTAAGGTTGTCGAGGACTACATTCACAACCTTTTCAAAGAGAAAAAAATCCGTTTTGTTTCTGCACTTGAAGGCATAGACACTATGCGTTCCGATTCAGAACTGAGCAGTCACATTCATGCAGTTTTTGATGAAACACAGCTTACACTGTTATCGCAGAACATACGCAGAAGTTTTGATGAAAAAGCGAAAAGAGGTCAGTTTTTCGGTTCAATGCCGCCGTTTGGCTACAAAAAGGATCCGAACAACAAAAATCACCTTATCATTGATGAGGACGCTGCACCGGTAGTTCGAACAATTTTTGAAATGGCGGCGGCGGGTAGTACATATATGCAAATTGCTCAACACTTAAACAGTTGCGGTTATCTTATTCCGTCCGAATACAAAAAACAGCATGGCTACAAGGTAAACGGTATGTACGACAGACATATGAAAATCGGTAAATGGACTCGTGATATGGTCCGTACTTTTATTGCAAATGAAGTATATATAGGTACGGTTGTAAATCATAAAAGCACGGTTTTAAATTTTCGTACGAAAAAGAAAGGCAATGTACCAAAGTCCGAGCATATAAAAATTCCGAATATGCACGAACCTATAATTGACATGAATCTTTGGAATACCGTACAAGAAATGCGCCAAACCCGTCGCAAAGCTTCAAGCGGAAAAAACGGTAAAAAGCACCCTCTTTCCGGCAAAGTCTATTGTGAAAAATGCGGTTCAAAAATGTATAAATGCAAATCGGGCGGTATTTCATATTTCAGATGTTATCGTGCGTCGTCAACCGGTGAATGTGATAATCATAAACGCATACGTCTTGATATGCTTGAAAAAACTATCATTGACAAAATTAATGAAACAATTTCGCAGTACGTCAATCAAGATGAATTGAGCGAAAATATTGTTATTATAAATCGTCTTGATAAAAAACTTGAAAGTTTAAAAAATCAACGCTTTAATATTGAAAAAAGCTTGGAAGCAACACGCAAAAATTTGCTGAATTTGTTGAAGTCATATAACGACGGTGTGGTTATTCGTGAAATATACGAACAGGCACAAAATGATTATATGGAACAACAAAATGTTACAAAAACAAAACTAAAAAATATTGATGTTGAAATCAATGACGTGCAGACAAAAATCGAAAATCAGGAGGATAAAGAAGAAATTTTGAAAAAATATACTCATATTGATAAGTTGACTATTCCAATAGTACAAGAGTTTATCGACAGTATTTTTATCAGTGAAGTCACCAAAGACGGTCAGCGTAATATTACTATCAATATGGCTATATAATACTTTTACCTATTTCTATTTTACATCTACTATATTTGTATTCACTAAGAGGTGCAGAAAATTCTGCACCTCTATTTTTTTCTATCTTCAAGAATTTACAACCGTTCACGAACCATCATCAAGGCATATCCAAGCAAATTTTGCCCTTCCCATTTGTCAATTTTCAACCTATCCGGATCGTTCATTGACAAACCTATACCCCATATTCTGTCCCTGACTGCACATTCAGCCAAAATCGAGTTTTCGGTTGCTTTGAGTTTCGCTTTCAAATCTTCGTTTTGAGAAAATTTTGCAGTCAAACCTTCAAATACAACAATTTGACGAACTCCATTCCAGTAGCTCTCGTTATAATTTGCAACAAGTCTACCAAAAGCTTTTATTTCAGCCACATCATCTGTTGCAAGTATCTTGTCCGCCATGTCCTTATCTCCAAAACACACAGCTTTTTTATACATCATATATTGTTCCATTGAGGAAAAGTCTACATCATTTACTGTAAACTTGCTCGGATACCAATTACTCAAATATCCATTTTCCTCATTTGGATTGTGAAAACAAACAATTGTCATTATATTTCATCTCCTCTAATAATGTGCATTATACATTTTTTACTTGTCGTCTAAGTTAACAAACTCACGCATATTTATTTAATCTTTTATACCTGCTAGTGCCAAAAATTTCTTATCAGATTGAATTGCCTGAGTTACAAATTTCCCATCTTTAAACAAAGCATAAGTCGTAACAGGTGCAGGCACATTTTGTGCCGACTCTTTATCAGTAATATGAATTACTTTCAGCGGGATATTGTTTTCTTTTGCAACCGCCTGTACTCTTGGTACCCAATAATATGTAAACGGACATTGGTCAGTATAATAAATAACAAATCCTTTTTCCAATATGTTTGGGTTCTTTGCACATTCCTTAAATTTAGGCGGTTCGGTAGTTTCACCAAATGGCAAATACATCAAGTTAATTCCTGTGTCCGTTGTATCGGCAACAGTAAATCCCTTGTATGCCATATATTTAGGATCTGACAAAAACTCTTTTTTCCTTTTATCCGAAGAAAGTATGCAAACACCCTTTTTTCCTTGTGCCTTTGCGTCACGAATACACTCCGACAACAAATCATTTGAATATCCGTGTCCTTTCATTGCTCCGGCAATCCAAAGACAGTTGATATAAATATATCCATCCGCTTCAATCGGAATCCAAGCATTTTCAGCAGGAATATATTCTATAAAACACTTTCCACGCTCTACACTGCGATAAAACACAAGCCCTTCATCAAAGCGTTCTTTCATCCATTCCTTTTTCTTAATACTTTGCTTGCCCGACATCGCACAGCAAATATGCTCTTTATCTATATTTTCATTTTTTATTCTCATGTACTCCATAAGATTACCTCCACAAATTTGAGTTTCCACGTCGTCAAATTATCTTATTAAAATTTTCTTATCCTCGTAATCATTTTTTAAAGTCCGACAAGAGAATCTGTCAAAAAAGAAATACTTTTATCATGAGAAATAAGTCTTGCGATTGCTTTGTCTTTGCTTAATATAATAACTTCTTCTCCATTTTGTACTAACTTCAAATACTTTTCAAAATTGTTTTGAATATCAGTTGATGACACTGTTATCATAACAAATACCTACCTTTCAATATAAGTAGCATATTATATTTTATATGATTTGTCAATAAATATTGATTTTAAATTTGTTATGTGATACTATAAAGGAAATAAAGATTTTACGACAAAAAAAAGATGGTCTATTTGGGGTGGGAGCTGTTGCCCCTACACATTCTTTTTGAGGGATACAGAAGTCATATGACGGGATAAGAAGTTGAACGTGGCGTTCGATTTTAATTATGGAGAAAATACCCAAAGATACGAACACACGTTTTGCCTCATTGCCTGTTACGAACTGATCGTCAAACACTCTGCAAACCGACGCAGGCACAGACGCCAAATCGAAATCATCATCACAGCAACAAGATTTTCTGTCACGTACATCAACAAGCTTTGCACCCAATGTTATCGGGTCTACCACCTCTACCACGGACCACAAAATGCAAGGTCAATTTTTTACCTAATTTATTATAGTCTAAATATATCATATTATCCCTATAAAATCAAGTCTAATCGTAATTGACAAATCAAGTATTTCATTCTATAATATAGCTATCTGATTGATAAAAGGAGGGATTTTATGAAATACCTTTTAATGCACAAAGATATACCCGTCTGTGAAATTGAAATATCCGACGCAAGTTTTTCTATTGAAAATGTAAGCAAAATATATAATCCCGAACACATACCTCTTGGCCTTTCAGAAAATGAAAAAATCAATCTCAGAAAGTTTAACAAATGGTATAAAGGACGTTCTATTCCTGCGAGCAGACAAGGGCTTGCAAATGCACTTGATGTAATCGGTGTTACACACCAAGACGAATTGATTTTAAAATGTTACGGTTTGAGTTTATCCGACCAATATTGGTTTAAACCGAACGATGTAAATTTACAATGGAAAGACATCAACTTTTTTGATAATGATTTCAGCGAAGATGTCGGCAATGCATTATTCGGTACTCCAACCGAAAGTGACAGTTTTTCACTTATATCTCCCGACAACACTTCTGACGGATGGCTCAAAAAGAAATGGGCAATCATAGACGGAAAACGCTGTCTTATAAAATCAGGCAGTGCACCGTTTTTTCAAGAACCCCTTAATGAAAAAATAGCGTCACTTCTGCAAAGCAGATTAAACTATATGCCGTTTGTGGATTATGATTTAATTTTTGATGATGAACAACCTTTATCGGTTTGCGAAAATTTTATCACACCTCAAACGGAGCTTATAAGTGCTTACAGCATATATGAAACTCTACCAAAAGAGAAAAATATATCATCATACGAGCATTTCAAAAGATGTTGTGAAATACAAGGAATTGCAAATACAGAAAAATTTCTTAATTATATGCTTGCCATTGACTACATTATCGCCAACAGTGACCGTCATTTTCGCAACTTCGGCGTAATACGAAACGCAAATACTCTTGAATGGATTGGTTTTGCACCTCTGTTCGATTGCGGAACAAGCCTATGGTTTAATCAGATTGCAAAAAATATAAAACCGATAAAATATGACGAAAGCAAGCCGTTTGCCACTTCTCACGCTAAGCAAATTGGATTTGTAACTGATTTAACTTGGCTTGATTTTCAAAAACTCAACGGCATTGAAAACGATTGCAAAAAAATTTTAAGTTCATCAAAATACATTGATGAAACACGTTGTGAAAATATATGCTACGCAATTTCAAAAAGAATAGATATGCTAAAAGACTTGTTGTGATTCTTCTCACAACAAGTCTTTTTATAAGGGGTGCAGACATATTCTTTTAAATATTTATATTATCTCAAAATCGTGCAACTACTTCTTTGCATTTTCCTCTAATTCCAATAAATATTTATCATAATCCGACATGAACAATCTATCCTGAATGATTCTATACTTTTCAAATTCAGTTTCTGCATGAAGCTTTGCAATCTCAGCAGACACTTTACCTGCGTCCTTTAAAATTCCATATTCAAACATCTCAATGAAACTATTAAGACGTTTCTCCCAATCTTGCATTGTCAGCGGAATATGTCTTAATGTCATACTTTCTGCAAAATCTAAGTATGCCGTAACCATACGATTTAATTGCCTCATCTCATCTTGACTCAGATAATTCTTGGCAATTATAACATCGCTTTTCTTAATCTTTCCATTCGGCGAATCTGACCATGTAGTTAATCCCATATGCTCTTTTGTATGGTCTGCCCTTTCTACAATCAATTCAGCCGCTGTATGTCCATGAACGGCATAATGCATTTTATTCTGAACTGTTGCATAAAACCTCTTGGTTGTTGCCGAATTTCTATCATAATCTATCGCCGTTGCATACAGGTCAGTGATTTTCTGATAAAACTTTCTTTCGCTTGCTCGTATTTCACGAATACGTTCTAACTGTTCATCAAAATACTTTTCTGTTAGATATGTTCCACGCTTTAACCTTTCATCATCCATAACCCAACCTTTGATAGTGTAATCTTTTGCTATTTGATTAACCCATTTTCTAAACTGTACGGCACGTTCAGAATTAACCTTAAATCCTACTGCTATAATCATCTCTAATGAGTAGTGATTTGTATTATAAGTTTTTCCGTCTGCAGCAGTTATCCGAAATTTTTGGATAACTGAATTCTCCTGCAATTCACTATCACTAAAAATCTTTTTTATATGATAGTTTATTGTGCGAACATCTATATCATATAATGTTGCCATCATTTTCTGTGTCAACCATATATTCTCATCCTCGTAACGCATCTCAATGCTATCAGCTTGGTCTCCTACAGATGCAACATACGTCAGATATTCCGCCGCACTTGAATGAACGGTTATTTCGTCTTTTTCCTTTGCCAAATAGAATTCCTCCTTAATCATAAAATCATCCTATTATGATTCCACAATCGCATAGCACATTTTACCTTTAAATGCCACCCCGTATTTGATAATATTCTTGTAACCGTCTTCCCTTGCTTTTGACGCATAGTCACGGTCATTTATTTGTTTTAATGCACGTTTTGCGGCATCATCTGCCGTTTCATTTTTACCGCACACTTTAAATTCTAAAATCACTGCATTTTGTGCCACATCTTGCTGATACAAAACCAAATCGCTGCGTCCGTCACCGGTTTCACGATTCGCTTCTACCTTATAGTACACATTACCCGACAGCAATCCTGATATTAAGCCATGATAAAATGATTCCGTACTGTCATAATAGCTTATAGTTTTTCTCAACAAATCAGTTATTTGCTCCGCAAAGTCTTGTGCATTACGTCCGAGCAAAGCTTTATACAAATTATCTTTATTAATTGCCTTTTTATATATTTCAAAATATTGAATTATTATATCTGTATAACAGCTTTTTATTTCAAGATTAGGAATGACAAGTGAATAAATTGTAGGTTCACCCGTCAATTCACCTGTTTTGACTATCTCTTTTATTTTCAAATAACCGGTAAAAAACAGAAAGCTCCATATATTTTCATTATTTTCAGTTAAATCACCGTACGTTACTGTTTCTTTTAATACAGTTTCTACGCTTCCGCCATGAATTAAATTTTCAATAATATCCTTTGTTTCATTATCTGCCTGACTGACTAACGTTCTGATAATATTATTTGAACTCGTATTTGTCCACCATGGTATTGCAGATATATCTTTATCTTCTGACCATTCTTTTACTTGATTAAGTACACTCCATGGATTATATACTTCGGATTTTCCAAACAAATATCCGTCATACCACTTCTTCATAAGTTGCGATTTTTCTTCTATATTATAATATCTCATCAATTCGTCCACTTCAGATTGCACAAATCCGAAACTTTCAGAATATTTATTTGAAAGTATTGAATTTACCGCAAGATTATTAAGTCCTGTAAAAATACTTTCTTTTGATATTCTAAGACAACCTGTAATTACAGAAAACTCTAATGCTGAATTTGTTTTTAAAGCAGATTCAAACAATGAGCGGATAAATCTAACCATTTCATCATAATACCCTGAAAAATATGCGTCCTCAAGCGGTACATCATATTCATCAATTAGTATTATTGTTTTTGTTCCGTAATATTGTTTTAGACATATGCTCAAAAGTTGTATAGAGTTACTCCATACTGCATCTTCATCCATTGACAAAATTTTTTTATATTCATCTTTATATTCATCTGCCAATTTATCACTGTCTAAAATAAATTTATTATTTATAAATTGTCGCTGTATTTCATATTTTAATCCTCTCAACGCTTCTCTATAATTACCTTGCTTTGCGCACTTCAACGACAACGTAATAACAGGGTGAGTATTTCTGTACATAGCCAACTCTTCATAATACTCCGATATTTTCAATCCGTCAAAAAGATACGCATTATCCTTTTCATTTATATCAAAGAAATATTTAAGCATACTGAAATTCAGCGTTTTTCCAAAACGTCTTGGGCGAGTTATTAAGTTATTCTGTCCGCCGCTATGCAGAAGTTCATAGATAAGCATTGACTTATCAACATAATAAAAGCCGCTGTCTATAAGCTGTTTGAAATCTTCATAGCCTATGGGTATTCTCTTTTTACCGTTTGTCAATAACATATTCTCGCCTCCCGTATTCGTATAATGTAAGTATAACACAAATTTTTACCTTTATCAACGTTATATTTTACTTCATAAATATTTCCACCGACTTATCAGGATACACAACTATCTTTTCAATTATCCGCCGCATATCGTCGTTTGTATATTCGTTCTGCATGAGAATTTGCTCAATATCTTTATGTATATCATCAATGTGCGTGGCTTTTTTCTGAATTTCATCATACGCTTTTAATTCCTCATCAATACTTCGCATACCCTCGTCAATAGCGGACATTTCTTTTTTGAGTTCGTCCATTGTGATAATATCCGCCGCAAACATTTCTTTAAATTTACTCCGACGTTTTTCAAGTGACTGTCTTGTATCAGTCAATTTTGACACATCAACATTTGTCGTTTGTGCTTGATATTGTTTCATCAGCTTATCCGCAAACGCTTTTTTATCTTCTATTGCCGTAAGCAGATATGATTTAACTTCATTAAGCAGTTCCTGCTCATCAACAGTGACACTGTTTGTACAATGAGCATTACCGTTATTGTTATGCACACAACAACGGTATCTCACATAACGATTTTTCCATTGATACACCTTTGCGGTAAAGCTTTTGCCGCACTCACCGCATTTAATCAAATTTGAAAACAAGTGTCGGTTTGAAAATCTGTTACCGGGATTGTCATTTTTATATTGCTCTTGTCTTTCTTTAATTTTCTGCTGAACAAACTCAAAATCATCATCGCTGATTATTCTAAGTTCGGGACGTTCATGTATGTACCATTCCTCCGGCGGAATTGCTTCTCTTGTTCCCGAAAGAAAATCCTTTGTAACGCTTTTATTATTTATAATCTTACCTATATATATTGGATTTTGCAAAATTCTACGTATGGTTTTCGGAACCCATTTAGCTTGCTTTTTTGTCGGGATAGCCATTTCGTTTAACTTAATGGCTATCCGACGTGTGCCTTCCCCCTCTATATACCACTTAAACATTAACTGTACAATATAGCTTTCCTGCTCATTAATTTCAAGTGTATATGTATCTATTTTGTTGTAGCCGTAAACCACATTCGGAACACGACCTTTTTTTGCATTTTGACGTTTACCGAAAATTACACGCTTGGACAGGTTAGAGCTTTCCTCTTGTGCAAGTGCGGCAAACACCGTCAATACAAATTCACTTTCACCTATAACCGTCTGATTATTCGACAAAAATCTGACATCAACACCGTTGGAACGTAAGGTGCGGATACCGTATAAGAAATCAGATGTGTTACGGGCAAATCGGCTTATGTCTTTTACCGCAACATAGTCAAACGCTCCCGTTTTGGAATCTTCCAAAAGTTGAGTAAATGCTTCACGCTTGTTCATGCTTTTTCCGCTGATACCCTCGTCAGCGTATATTTTCACCAACGTATCGTCCTCTTTATCGGCGTACTGCTCGAAAAATTCTCGCTGATTTTCAAGAGAAGATAGTTGTTCCTCTTTCTCTGTGCTGACACGACAATATGCCGCCATTCTCATTCTACCGCACCTCCCTTCCACTCGGTATATGTATAATTATCTGCGTTTAATAGGTTTCCTCGAAAGTATCTTCAATAATTCCGATTCAAGTATTTGCTTACTCTTTGGCGGTCTGATTTTAATGTGCATAGTATCACCCCCTATAAAATGGTATGAATTAAATTCAATGTTATATGTGCCGGTGTGCCGAAAAAACTTGAAAATTTTACTGTAATATGCTATAATAACGGCATACTGCAAATAATTTTATAAAAAATTTCGGCACAGCGGCACAAGTTTTACTTTGTAAAAGCTAAACCTTCATAAACAGCAATCGGATTTTTAGAACCGTTAATTCGTTTACGTTCTAACTTGACCTGTGAATAGTTCAACGTGATATAGTTCAGTATGTCATGCGACTTAACATTTAGATTCCTTTTGTATGCGAATTCCTCATAACGCTTTTGCACTTCTACTCTTGATATAAGTGAATCTTCATTAAATTCAAGATATTTTTCAAAAAACACCTGTTCCGGGCAATAACGTGATTTATACAATAACAAAACATCTTTCGACTCTTTAGTCAGGCTAAATACAAAGTTGTTTTCAACTAATCGTTTTAAACCTTTGATTGCCCACGTTAAAATATAATCACGCTCTTTGAAAAGGTCCTCAGCAAGGCTTAAATTTCTTTGCCCTTCCGGAATTGATTTTGTGAACGGAACAATAATAAGTCGTTCAAAAAATGCTGCAGCATTGTTGGCATCAAGTCGATTAAGAGGTACAAATTGATTTGTTCCGAATGCAAGCTTGCAATAACATGGCTGACTGGTTGGATTTTTGTACAATTCCTTGGTTTCGATCACATCCAAGCTTGATACAACACTCTTAAAAACTCCGATATCCTTAATAGGTGCTTGCGGTAAATCTGATGCTATATTCACTGTTGCGTCCTTTAATTGTGCAACATGGCATGAATCCGATAATTGTTGCAAAGCGACATTGCTCACATTTTCCTTTCCAATAATTTTACCGATTACATTTAGAAGTACAGATTTTCCCGAATTCGGTACACCATAGAAGATAAATGCCTTTTTCGCCCAAACATATGTTGAAAGTAGGTAGCCGATCACTTCTTGCAAGAATTGAATGCTATCTTTATTACCTGCTGTAATATCTTTTAAAAATCGCTTGAATACTTTGCCTTTGGCGTTTTTATCATATTTTGCTTGAATATATGATGTAAATCCAAACTGCGGAGAGTGTTTTTCAAGCTCACCCGTTTCCAAGTTGTATACACCGTTCTCACAATTAATCAGTGGCAAATTTACCTTTTGCGTCAAATCCCTTTGAATATCGGGGTTCAACAGTAGATGTTTGTATGCTTTGTTGACGTTATCCGCTGAAACAACAAGCCTTTCATCATCAGAAAATTGATTCATCAGATCACGCTTAACATATAATGCTACACGTTTTACAAAGCACCCATGTGCCTTGTCGTAATAGTATATTTCATCTTGACAGCTTGCAATAAAATTACTCGCGCTAAATAGTTCACTTATAATTGATGAAACATTCGGACTGGCACCCTTTAAAGCCTCCTCTTTCAATCTTTCAACCCTGCGTGCAATTTGCTTAATTTTCCTACGTTTTAATGATTTGTCTTTAAAGCGTTTGGAGCTTTTGTGTTTAGTTTTTGACTTCTCGGAATGTGATTTTTCCGTTTCACCAAAGTCACCAATCATTTCAAACCACTGTTTAGTGGATTCTGAAATTTCATTTTTTTGATTCGCCTTAACATCCTCTCTGATCGCCCCGGACGACTTTATGATGATTCTGCCGTCAGCGTCACGTTGTAACCCGTCATGCTTATCGCTCTTCTTAATTGCACAGTCTGCCAAATTTGTTACAGTTTTTGATTTACAGTTGTCAATGTTTGAATTGCTTTTCCCTGTTGTACAATTTGATTTTGACGATGATCTAATAATAAAACGTCCATGAGAATCTGTGGGGATTTCTGAATTAAATTTGTTTTGATTTTTCATAAATTATCTTTCCTCTTTTTTAATTTTTAATTTTTATTATTTATTGAAAAGCTTTTCTCTGTAATTAATTATACATCATATCAGGAATTTGCACATTGAGTAAATTCATCCACCGTTTTTGGAAAACCCATTAAATGACAACAAAAAAAGTATATATGCAAAATACTATTTGCCTATATACTTTACAATCAAAATCTTGTAATTCAATCTAATTCTTCTATAGCATCCTTTAATAATTGATCACTATTTCTGAATGATTTATTCTTCAAATCTTTAACCTCATCTAAGACATTTAAAATTTCTTCTATTTCATCATCACTTTTTTCTTGATTACTTTCTTGTTTTAATATTTTCTTAAATTCACTTTTTCTTTGCTGTATTAACCAATTATCCAATTCTTCTTTCAGTTCTTTCTTTTTCTTTTCATCAGCCAATCTATGATTGTTTGACATAGCATTTATCTGCTTTTGAAATGTTTTATATTTTTCATCCGAAAACACTTTCGATATTGCCTGTTCTTCAATATACTTATAATAGATAAGTTCTGTATAATTTGACGGAAGTTCCAATTCAAATAAAGCGTCAATAAATTCATCATTTCTTAACTCTTCCATTTTCTCCAACACATCATCGGCAAAATCAATCCATTCTCTGAATTTATTATATACAAACTTTAACCATGTCAATCTGTCTTCCGCGCTAAGCATTTTTTCTGCATACATATTTGAATCTTCTTTTTTACACAAAGCAGAATATTCCGAAAACTCTGTATAATTATTATCGGCAGATATGTATTTCAATTTACAACATTTGTTTTGTGAATCCCAATTTCCGCTACACCATATACATTCAGTATCTTTTTTATTAGAAATAAATTGTTTTTTCAAATCCTTTAAACGTTTTTGGCAATAACATACACGAGGTTCTCTTATCCCTTTAAATATTACATCTAAAACTTCTTTCATCTTATCAAAATACTTATTTTGATACACTGCATAGTATCTTGTCTTTTTATATATTTTAGATCTCAATTTATTATAGTCATCACTGTCTACATATGGCTCTATAAACTTACAAAAATCATCAACAGATTTTACTATATAATTTGCATCCAAATCTCTTAAATAATTAACACGCATTTTCTTAAATTCTTTAGATGTAAATTCGCTCAATATTTGGGTTATATATTTTTGATGTTTACAATAAAAAGAATATTCATTTTTAATTTTAAATATATCAGAATCCTCATCTATACCAAAAGCTTGTAATATTACATGAAAAGCCTTTCTTTGCTTTCTATATTGATTATCTTTATCACATAGCAAAGAGTTTTTAAATAATTCGTATTGACCGTCATTTGATATTGCATCAAGAATACTATCCATCATTTTATTAAAGTTCAATCTCTTTAAATTTTCTGTTTCTTTCACAGTTGACATTTTTTACACTCCATTCTTAATATGATTATAAAATCGTTACATATCCCCAACAGCTTTTAATTCTGATTCGTTTCAGTTTACCGTCTTTCATAAAACCTACTAATATTCTTGTTGCGGTAGCAGATGAGACGCCCAGCAATTTTTGAACATCACTATTCAAAATATACTCATGTGTTTCGAGGTAATCATTAATTTTATTCCACCTCAAATCACTTTTTGATGATATATTTTTCGGCTTATCATTTATGCTTTTCTGCAATGCTTGTTTTATAACAGACAACATAAATTCAATAAATACCGTTGATTTACCATTATTGTTTGAAATGTTGATAGCATTGTAATATTCACTCTGATTATCATGAATTATAGATTCTATCGGCAACCATGCAAATATAGGATTCCATTTTGAAAGCAACAACGTATGCCACAATCTTCCCATACGACCATTGCCGTCTGCAAACGGATGTATAAGTTCAAATTCATAATGAAATACGCAGCTTTTAATCAGTAAATGAATTTCACTTTTTTCCGTCCATTCAAGTAATTCTTGAACAAGCTTAGGTACATATTGTGGCAAAGTTCCGAAATGAAGTATATTACCCTCACTGTCAGCCACTCCGACAGGACGTGAACGAAATTCTCCCGCCTCATTAAGAAGTCCTCGTTCCATGACACTATGAGCTTTTAAAATGTCATCTATTGAGTACGGATTCAACTTATCCATATTATCATAAATTTCATAAGCATTCTGCACTTCTGCAATATCCTTTGGCGGTGCAATAACACGTTTGCCCGATAAAACAGCAGTGACTTGTTCTAAGTCAAGCGTATTTTGTTCTATCGCAAGTGATGAATATATCGTTTGTATTCTGTTCGTTCGTCGCAGTGTAGGATTCATTGATATTTTATCTGTAACGCTCACTCTGCCTACAAGCTCCGCAATCTCTATTACATCTGCCATGATACGTTCGTTTATTTCAAACGGCGGTTGTTTGTTTGTCAATGCTCTCACCTCTTGATTTGATTATATCATTCCATCAATCAAAAATCAAGCCATCAATCATTTAGTTGATTAATGACTTGATTAATAGTCTTATATAAAACCATCGTTTTTGAAACATTTTGAAATTGTATCATAAACCCACTTCAAAACCTTTAATTCCGTATCAAAACTCATCCCAAAATCAACGTCCCAAAAACCTACCTTTATGCAAATATCATACCCATTTTTACTTTTTTAAATGCCGGTATAAAGTAGCACGTTTCACTCCGGTAAGTTCTTCGATTTCGAACATGGTATATTCCTTTGTATCATACAACCGTTTTGCCTTGTCAATCAATTCACTGCTTATTGGTGGTCTGCCGCCTTTTCTCCCTCTCGCACGAGCGGCGGAAAGTCCTTCTCTTGTTCTGTCTGCAATACAGTCACGCTCAAATTGACTTATAGCACTTATTAATGTAAACAATAGCTTACCGGTTGCCGTGGTTGTGTCTATATTTTCTTTAAGTGAAACAAGATTGACTTTTTTCTTATTGAATAGCCCCATAAGTTCAATTAAATCTTTCGTCGAACGACCTAATCTTGAAAGCGATTCTATAACAACCATATCTCCCTCTGATAATCTGTCGAGCATTTTCTCAAGCTCCGGACGATTACGTTTCGTGCCGGTCATCTTCTCACTGTATATCTGATTCACACCATACTCCGATAACATATCAATCTGTCTGTCAAGTACCTGCTCCTCCGTAGATACTCTTGCATATCCAAATTTGTAATTCTTCATAACTTCGCCTCCAATAAAAAAAACACCGAAAGTATTAACTTTCAGTGTTCATAGTTATCCTATATTATTTAATATATTATTTTTTTCATTTGTAATTTCTTGAAATATTTCCTTTGCATCATTTTGCTTACACAAATCAGGATGATATTGTTTTGCAAGTTTTCGATACTCTGCATTCAATATATTTTCATCACTATGTGCTTGAGGAGAAAACCAACTACTGCCATAAGGTCTGTCCACATTTAATGTGCAGATATATCTGTTTGTATTATTACTATTGCTTTTGGTATTCCTTTTAGAATATTTATACTCAGATTTAGTTTGCTTATTTTTCTTTACTTCTCCAAACGGATTATCATAGTACATTAAATTTAATCTTATATCATTCGGTACGACAAACAAAAAAGATTGATAAATATATAGCAATACATCATTCGTGCTGTCACTAAGTATATGGTATAACAATTCGTTGTTCTTAAAAACAGCTAATATTAAGCTAACAAATTCATCATCACTTTTTTCCAACTCTCGAATATACAAATCTACACTGTTAATCTTATCGTTCAATTCTTCTTTTATTTCAAATTCTAATTCATTATATTCTATCTGCAAATCATTTATTTCTTCCCTTAAATTTTTAGACTGTTCAGTCAAAGTTTCAATATTGACTCTTAAATTTTGTACTGCCCCATAATCTCTTTCTTCATAAGCAATTCTAAGTTCTCTTTGTAACTTGTTGGTGTAGTCCACGATTGATTTTGCTTGATTTCTTTTATCTTCACACTCTTTCTTTAATTCGTCAACATATTTTTTCTTTTTTATCAAGGTTTCTGTTGTCAGTAAACAAATGTCTTGTCTGTAACTCACAGATAAATAAAAAGCTACCGTACTATAATCATACAATCTATCCGTATCATCACTTACCGTCCATAATTTATCTCTTAAAAAATCCACAATTACATCCGTTTGATTTAAGATAATTGCATAATGTAAAGGTGTTAAGCCAATGCTGTCTGTCCAATCCCAACATTCCTCAGGCGGTGTAATACCTTCTTCAATATCCTCATACACAAGTTTCATTTGAGCATTGTAATACTTTCCTTTGAAAAAATCAAGATTACGTCTTGTTCCTATATCAAAGTCCTTTAAAATATTATCTTCATACATTTCATCATTTCTTAACCTTATATTTATGTATGCAAGAATCAAATTGTAATCCTTTGATAATGCATTTTGATTTAGAATATTATCATGTACTTTTTGTAAATACTCTAAATTCATTTCCACTTCAACATTTGATAAATCACTGATAAATGATTTTATATATGTCTGTATATTATTCTCAACCATATTCCGAATAGCAGTATCTTCTATATTAGAAACAAATGTCTTAAATTCAGCTTGATTTGACATTCTGAATTTTTCCTCTGCTCTTAAAAATATTATTTTTTTCTTCAATCTTTTATTTTTTTGAAGTTCATTTAAAGCCGCATCTAATTCCTCGGGCAAATCTCCACATTTTATCTCTTGTGCAGACACTAATACAATTTCATAATATTCATTGTCATTCTGTTCTTTTGCCCAAGTATATTTTCTTATGAGAATTGACTGCATCTTTTTCATAAAATCAATAAGTTCAATTCCTGCTTTATTGACACCGAAAACAGTATCTCCCCTCATAATTCTTGCTTCCTCAGAATTTACCATTACTACTTCTGCCATATCATTTTTTTGCAATATAACATAACGACATAACTCCGAAAACGGTACCCTGTTTACTTCTGCCCAATCATCATGACTCGGATGGTGATAAATAGCACAGTCCGTAATAATGTTACCACCTAACGATAATGGTGCTAAGATTATTGAACTTTTAATAAATGCAACAATTTTTTCACTGCGTGGAATTTCGTAAGCCTCATATATATTATCTATATTTTTAATCTTACTTGTGTCAAAATTTATTTTTGCATAGGTGTGCGGTATTTCTTTTATTTCAGACAAAAATGATTTTTGCATGTAATTTTCTCCTATTTATATTCCAGATAAAATGCCATAGGAATATTTTCCTATGGCATTCTCATAACTATCTTGGTGGTAGTGGCTTATGTACTTCATTTCCACAATGTTTACATCTACCTGACAAATAATCTTTGTGTTGAGTCGTTAAACGAACCAATGTACCACAACGTGTGCAAACTGCTGTTCTATCCATGTAATCCCACCTCTTTTCTTTTATTAATTTATTATAATAAAAATTATAATCTTTAACTGACAAATAAATTACGACTTCGTTCCCATCCTTCGCTTATACACTCTCTATGCGGATGAATATGATTATCTAATCTTTTAAAATTATTTGTTTTTACAACATGTTCAAATAATTTGTTTATTGAATTACTTTTATTCATATTGCACATTTATTTGCACCTCAACATCTTCGCTCTTTTAAGGCTCCTTGCAACTCCTATTCCATTTTCAAAACAATATGCCAATAGCTCTGTCGCTTCCGCTATTCCTTTGCTATCTGATTGCGTTAAATAATATAAAGCATAGGCATAATCTTTTTTTACATATTCCCCATTTAAATAATAATATCCCAATTTATATTGTGCCTTGCCATATTTTTATCTTGATAAATTACGCAATTTTTCTAATCCTTGTTCAATATTTCCTTTCTCAATTAAATCCATTGCTTCATTAAATATATTATCTAATATATTTTCATCATTTATATTCTTCAAGCTTGTATCCATTGTTCTCCTCTACTTTCTTATTTTTTTCATTTAAACCTTATCGAATTTTTAAGTAAAAAATAATGTCTATTTTTGTTATTTCAATTATAACACATCAAATCACAAATTGCAATACTATTGCAATTATTTTTTATTGCTTTTTGTCCTCTTTAATAAGTTCAGCGTTAAAGTATATAATAATATTGAGGTGACTGACTATGCTTAATCAAAAAAAATTTGTTGT
>ERZ773104.2015-NODE-2015-length-24315-cov-4.448434_pt1 | contig 24315 bp, 22 predicted proteins | sample MGYA00511920_ERZ773104 | MGnify/ENA primary metagenome ERZ773104 (study PRJEB29015, sample SAMEA2737857) | human gut metagenome | biome: human gut; feature: human-associated habitat; material: faeces | place: China | collected 2012 ...
CTTCTTCCGTAGAGTTCTGCCACAAGATCGGTCTGGATTATGTATCCTGCTCACCGTTCCGTGTGCCGATCGCAAGACTGGCAGCAGCGCAGGCTGCTATAGCTAGTAAGTAGGGTTAAGCAAAAAAAGCCTAAAAACCTAGTATTTATGCCCCTTAGAGCCTTTTGGTTCTAAGGGGTTTTTTATTGTATTAGCAATAAAAATAAACCACCTGCTATGCAGTTGAGTTCTCAGATAGCTTTAGCTTCAAGTAAAAAAATTCCAATGGTATAATAAGTGCAGGTTCGCCAACCGCACTAATATAGAGACAGGAATGAAAAATATGAACATAATTTGAGCTAGTGGGAAAATCTCGCTGGCTCAAACTATTGTTTGGGCTATTGGGAATAATCTAGATGTATCCATTCAAATAATGTGCCATCATGATTGACCTAAAGTGGGTTGTTGCGTGGATGTTAGTGTGAATAAAGATATTGTTTACTTTCTCGCTTAAAGATGTTCGGAAGTTGCGCGAGAAAGTAATGGATATAGTATATTTACCGGAAAAATCCTTTGACAATGAAGAAAAATTGGATATAATAAAAGTGAAATGAATAATTTCAAAAATGTGAAAGGAGAGTTCTGTATGTTATATGATTATATTATTACCAATTATAAAAAAGATGAACCAATCTTTCTTGCAGAGCTTCCTGGCAAATCCAGAGAATCTGTAAGGCAAGAAATGAAGAAACTTACAGATGAAGGAAAAATAGAGCGGTTATACAATGGCGTGTATTATCGTTCTTACAAAACTATTTTGGGAACTAAGGGAAAGGTATCGGTTGAAAAGTTTATACAAAAGAGGTATTTAGAGGCTGACGGAGTGGTGTCGGGATATATTACGGGTATCCAGCTTGCGAATATGTATGGTTTTACAACGCAAAATCCGTCTTGCTATGAGGTATGTTCTAATGAGGCATCTACCAAACAGCGTAAAGTAGATGTAGATGGCAGACAGATTATTGTTTACAAACCGGTTGTAGAAGTATCAAAGGAAAATAGAGGTGCATTGCAATTTTTGGACCTTATGAGTACGATTGACAGATACAGCGAAGTTAGTGGTGATGAATTTACAATGAAGATAAAGAATTTTATTTCTACTGTAGGAGTCGATTTTGAGCAGGTGAAAAAATATTTATCACTATTTCCGGATAGAGTATATCGGAATATTTATCAGGGAGGTTTGATGAATGAATTGGTATAAAGAGTATCAAACTGAATGGAAAGAGATTATTGAGACGGTGGCCAGAGAATTAGGCAAAAGTGAGCAAAACCATGGAGCTTTGGCTTACAATGCTACAAGCAAATAAATGAAGGATCTGCTAGAAAGATGATAAAGCTTGGAAAGGACCCAACCGGTTATTGTGATACAAAGATGATTGCTGAGTGGAAGATGGATTTTATGGCGAAAGAGATTCTTAGCTCGATTTTTACAGACAAGAAAGTTAAGGCCATCATCCAAAATGCGTGTGATATTATTGAAACTTGCTATCAGGAGCAGTATAGAGCGGATGCGGATAAGCATGCTATTAAGAGAGAAATCGGCAAGGTGCAGGCTAAAATCAGTAATTTGGTAGATATGCGTACAGAAGGAAATATTACTAAGGAAGAATATCGAAAGCGCAGAGATAAGTTGAATGAGGAGATGAATCAGCTTCAACAAAAAATGAATATAAAAACTGTGCCAACTGAACCAGAGCTACCATTGGATATTAATGCTATTCCTGAGACTCTTTCAGAGATGTTGTCATTCAAAAGTGTGTATGTTGACCATGAAATTATCGAACGCTTTGTAAGCCGGATTAAAGTAATCGGTTATGATAAGTATAAATGGATTATCAATTTATCCGGTAAGGAGTTTGATGAAGCAAAAGATATGGATTCGGAGATTCAGATAACAAGAGTGTTGTCTTTTGAGGAAGCAAGAGCATGGAGAAAACTTTCCGGAGATTATGTGAGAAATCGCCAGTGGAACGATATTGAAGTGGATATCAGAATTATATAGTGAAGTAAGGACGAGAGGCTTTCGGGTCTCTCGTTTTTGCTGTGTAGAAAACTAAATTGGGAATTGAGATATGGATATAAAATGATATAATTGGAGACAGAGGAAACTTTGAATTTGGAGGAGAGAATATTTATGTGTTTTGTATGTGACAGGATTAAAGAAACCAAAGTTGGCAACAACCCATTTCTTGTAAAAGAACTTGAAACTGGATATGTGGTGATTGGGGATTATCAGCATTTTAAAGGGTATACTTTGTTTCTATATAAGACCCATGTTGTTGAATTATTTGATCTTGATGCAGAAGTAAGAGCAAAGCATTTATATGAAATGACACTTGTTTCTGAAGCTGTAAAAAAAGCTTTCGGAGCACAAAAAATGAATTATGAATGTTTGGGAAACGGGGATGGCGGAGCACATATTCACTGGCATTTATTTCCAAGAAGAGCCGGCGATATAGAGAACTATGGAAATAACGGTAGGGGACCTGTTTGGTGGTACCCGAGGGATAAGATGTACGCTGATGATAACAGACCGAGCAATGAAGAACTTGAAGAAATGAAAAGTAAGCTTCTTTGCGAACTAGACAAACTGTTGATGTGAGCAAACTTTCAGTTTAGAAGAGAGTTTAAATCTCAGCATTACCCCCTTCAACTATGGCACCTGCAATACAGCTGTGCACTACAAATAAGGGTTAGGGTAACACCATGTAATGTGTACTCTGCACAGGCTGCTATCAGCGAGGCACGTTAATTGAAGATGCAACGTTTTTAGGGACATTCGAAATATCCAAGGACTTCATGAAAAAGAGTGCAAAGCTCTATTATGAAGATAATGTATTTCGATTTTCTCAAAAGATGGAATTGAAGCTATACATTGTATAGGGGGTCTGCAAAGGCTCCTTATATTTTGGGCTTAAATAATAAGAAATTTTGCGTACTGTGAACCTTGTGTACATTTGAAAATTTTAGTTACAGCTGCTTGTTGTAAAATCGTGATTTATCGGATATTATATATTTAAAGATAAAATGATGATAAAATTATGATAAGTAATGCAAGGAGGTTTTTATGATACAGATTAGACCAGTTTCTGATTTAAGAAATAAATTTCCGGATGTAGAGAAGGCAGTTGCATGTGATGAATCGGTATATTTAACAAAAAACGGATACGGTGCAATGGTTGTGCTTAGTCTGGAAGCATATTCAAGATTAACAGATGGCATTGAAGCAGCTCTTGATATGGCTGATAAAGCTGCGGAAGAAGATGACAGAAGATATATGCATGAAGAAGTTTTCTCTAACCTTAGAAGGAGGGTAAATGGCTAATACAAAGTATAAGCTGTGATATTTGCCATTGTTCTATAGGGATCTAGAGGAAAAGGTTGTATATATCGCAGAGGAATTACATAATGAAAAGGCTGCAAATGATTTGTTAGATGAGGTTGAAAATGCAATATTGGAGCGTCAGACGGTGGCAGAATCATTTGAACCATATCGTTCTCTAAGGGAACGACGCTATCTATATTACAGAATTTATGTGAATAACTTTGTTGTCTATTATGTTGTAATAGATGATGAGGGAGACGACAAGATTATGGAAGTGAGAAGATTTTTGTATAACAAGCAGAATGTAAAGCGTTTGTTGTAGAGGCTAAGTGAACAGGTATAATTAATGACACTCCAGATAGAAAATCGGGAGTGTTTTTGGTTATGGCTTTAGGACATTAATCGTAAAAATTTCTTCCGTATTATAAATAATAGATATGACATGTATATGATTACCAGTTGTTTCATTGGAAGTATAATGCATCTTGCTCCTTGCTCCTTGATTTTTACAACTTACTGCATTCAGCGTGGAGGATTTGGGATTCCTATGCTATATATAGACTCTGGGGGGATTGAGAAAATGATATTAAGTGTTTCGAGAAAGACAGATATTCCGGCATTCCATTTTGACTGGTTTTTACAGAGAGTAAAGGAAGGGTATGTAATCAATCGAAATCCTATGTTTCCGCTGCAATTGTATAAAACACCCATCCATCCCCTTTCCTGTGATTGCATTGTGTTTTGGACAAAGAATGCGATTCCTGCGATAGAAAAACTGGAGGGATTAAGGGAATATCAGTATTACTTTCAATATACAGTCACGGGATATGACAGAGATATTGAGCAGAATCTTCCAGATAAAAAATGGATCAGGGAAAACTTTAAAGCATTATCTGATCAAATCGGGTGCATGAAGGTGATCTGGAGATATGATCCGATTTTATTCTCCGCTAAATACACACCGGAATGGCACTTGCAGACATTTGGAGAGTTGGCTTCTGATTTTAGAGGTAAAACAGAAAAGTGTGTAATTAGTTTTCTCGATCCTTACTATAATTGTGCAGAGATAAATAAGCGTCTGGGAGTGTATTTTCCAGATGGGGAAGAACTGTTTGCATTTTCGAAGCAAATGGCTGAGATCGGAAAAGAAAATGGAATTACGATTGCCAGTTGTGCGGAGAAGATGGATTTGCAGGAATGTGGCATAGAACATAATTCCTGTATAGATAAGACTTTGATTGAACGAATTGTAGGAAAGCCACTTTCACTTTCTGCTGATAAGGGACAAAGGGAAGCCTGCGGGTGTGTGCAGAGTCTGGACATCGGTACATATAATACCTGCAGGAATGGATGTGTTTATTGCTATGCAACAAAGGGAAAAGGAAAGGTAGAAGAAGTTCTTTCCATAAAGGATAATTCTTCACCAATTCTTTGCGATAGAATTTCAGAAAGAGATCATATGATAGAAAGAAAAGTTCAATCATCAGTGAGTAAGAGATACATTAAAAAATAAGTTATAGGTTAACGGTGGAAAAATGAGTATAAGATTTCTTGTATTTAGCGATCTGCATTATGATACGGTGGAAGATGGAGATGAACGAATAAGCAAAATTATAAGGAAAGTAAAAAAGAATCAGCTTGATTTCTGTATTTCACTAGGCGATTTCTGTGAACCTGTTCTTGAAAATAAAAGATTAGTAAATGCGTTTTTACAGACTAGGGTTCCTATGTACTATACCATTGGAAATCATGAGACGGATCGACATCAGTTGGATGAGATTCTTGTTTTTTATGATATGAAATCTCCATTTTATTCCTTTGAATTAGAAAATTACAAATTTATTGTTCTTAATACATGTTTTTATAGTAACGATGGTGTTGAAGAAGTATTTTATGAAAATAATTATAAGGTAAAAGGATGCGTATATCCTGTTTTGCCGCAAGAGCAGTTGAATTGGCTAAGAGAGGAACTGGATGATCATAAAAAGCACATTGTTTTTTCACATCATAGTTTTTCAAATGAATTTGCAAAACGGGGAGTTCAGAATAGGGATACTATACAGAATATGTTTTCTGCCAGGAATGTACTTCTGTGTATGAATGGACATGATCATGGTGATGCAGTAATTCAAAAGAACGGCACAACATATTATACTGTCAATTCCTCATCCAATGTCTGGATTGGTTCGCAAATTGACAGTTCGGAAACGCTAAAAGAAAAATATAGTCATCTTAACGGAATTTTAACATATAAAGAGCCTTTTGCGGTTATAGTTGAAATTGATGATTCTAAAATAAAGATTAATGGCGTAGAAGGAGAATATCAGTCTGTCACACCCGAGGATATTGGACTGGACAATTACCAGTGGAATGGTGTTTCCATTCTGCCCAAAGCCAGCTCATGGGAAATTAATTTATTGCGGTGAATGTAAAACATTCATTTTTTAAGGAGAAAATCTATGAAAAAGTGGTATGCAGAGGAATATAATTTTGAAATCGAAGTTACAGGATTTTTAAGAAGTGATCATACGGAGAATTATTGTAGAAACGGAGAAGAGATAGGTGATAAGTACGTCTGTACCTATGGATGCCCGGTCAATGAACAGGGGTATGGAATCTGTTCCAAGATGATGCAGCTTCTTTATGGAGATATGCAGGCGGTAAGAAGTGGAGGAGATCTGACACTGGTCGGTGGATCAGAGCCACTGGCAAAAGATTATGTGTGTCCGGATGGGTGTGTCTGTTTTCAAATTTATAATGGAAGTGATGACTACCGGTTGTTTTATCTTGGACAGGAACTAAAAAGCATAGAACAGGATAAGCTTTATTTCCCGGAACTTTCTCATGCATAAGCTTCAAGAATAATGTATTCTGACGTATGAAGCGGAGTCCTTTGGCAAAATGCACAAATTATCTCGCATAGAGGTCATTGCGGTAATCCGCAGGACAACAATCAGAGCAAAATAGCAACATAATTAATGAAAAATATAGCTGTTTGAGATCAATATAGTTTTATGAAATAACGAAAAAAAGCGAAAATAATGATATAAAATCAGAAAAAGTGCTTGAAAACAAAGGAAATTTTTTCAGGCACTTTTTTATTTGTGACACCATTGCCATAATGTTGTTTAAATGTTACAAATATGCGAAATACAGTACAAAATTTCATAAAATTATTGACTCTTTGAGGAAAAAACCGCTATAATGTATATGATGTTTTATAATTGCTGATTCTCTGGTTGGAGGGTGTATCATGGAGGAAAGAAGAGGTATTAATCGTGTGGATTATCGCGTAAAGAGTGTGATAGTTACATGCGATACATTTGAGAAGTTTTATGTTGATGCAATTAATGTAAGTCCGCTTGGAATGGGATTGCTGGCACCGGCAGGTACACCGAATCTTGTTGGCAGACAGATTATCATCGTAGCGGATACGTTAATTATGAATGCGGATGTTCTGAGACAGGAAAAAATGGAAGATGGACAATTCCAGTTGGGAATTAAGGCACGGAAGTTTACACCGGCAGTCCTCAAATATCTGTTCGAGCATATCGCAGAATAATATAATAAAGTACTCACAGGGAATGACCTTAATATAATATGTAACAGGTAACGTAAAAAGGGAATTATTAATGGAAGGGAGATTTTATGAAAAACAACACTTTAAAAGCGCTGGGAATAGCGATTGGAGCGGCAATGAGCGTAATGCTCGCTTCTGATATGGAAGTACACGCTGCTGAAGTGTATGATGCGGAAAGCGGAAAAATTGTTGAAAGCGTTGGATGCGGATCGGATGATCAGGAAGAAGCAGAAGAAGATAACAAGACACAGATGTCGGATTCCAATAATGACAATGGAAATGATAATGCCGTTGATCTGAACAGTTCCAATGGAAATGTTGCAGATAGCAACAGTGACTCTGATAGTGACACAGATAGCGATAGCGATTCTGACAGTGATGGTGATACAGACAGCGACGGTGATACTGATACCGATACGGATACAGACACGGATACGGATACTGACACGGATACGGATACGGATACCGACACCGACACAGACACCGATACGGACACTGACACAGACACGGACACCGATACCGATACCGATACTGACACGGATACCGATACTGACACCGACACGGATACGGATACCGACACGGACACAGACACGGATACAGACACCGACACCGACACGGATACCGATACAGACACGGATACGGATACCGACACAGATACAGATACTGATACGGATACCGACACAGATACAGATACTGATACGGATACCGACACGGATACAGATACTGATACTGATACCGATACCGATACCGATACCGACACCGATACGGATACAGACACTGACACGGATACGGATACCGACACAGATACCGACACGGATACAGACACAGACACCGACACAGACCTTGAGACAAACAACAAGGGCAATGATACCAATTTAAACCCTGATAAATCTACCGGCAATGTGGATTCATCTAAAAATGAGAACGCTCTTATTAAAGATTTTCTGAATGATATATCAGTTGGAAAAGACTATGTTATTTATGGTAAAGAGCTGACAAGTACCAATGGTGGAACAGCTCATATTGATGGCAATATTTTAGTAGATAATGTTGATAATGTGTCAGAAGGTATTAAAACGGGTGAAATATCTAAACCGGATGAAACATTAAATGATGGAAGAACTGCAAAAACACCTAAGTTTTCAATTGTTAAGGATGGATCGGATTTAGATGGAAACGGCCGGGATGGAACTTTTGATTGGATTGAAGGCAATGCGATTCTGATAATAGCGAAAGATGGAAATGCAAATGTAAAAAACATAAACGATAAATCTCAGGTCGTGGCTGTTGAGAATATCAATGATCCGGAAGAGATAGCAAATGCTATTGCGGAGGCATATGAGAAGCAGGGTACAACTCTTACCGATGAAGAGAAGGCTCAACTTCTAAAGGATATTAAAAAGCAGTTAAATGTATCAGAGAATCTTAAAAACATAGCAGAGAGTGGGCAGAAGCTTGCAGATGCAGATGATACATCGATTAGAGGACTTGAGGCATTAAAGGATGTTAGAGACAGAATTGCTTCCGGAGATATTGAAGAAAGAGGTACGGTTACCATTACGGTAGATGCGGCAGACCTTGTTAATGGGGAGTTTGCTAAGATCTTTACGGATGGTGAAGGAAGCCTTTATAAACTTAACAGAGATAAAAATGTCAAGATAATTATAAATGTGTCGCATGGTGAAGCAGACATTACAATTACATTTGACAATCCGATTAACAACACCGATTATGACAATCATCTTACAAAATATGTATGGAATTTTGGTGATTACTCCGGTAAAGTAGTTATTAATAAAGATATGGGTGGTCTTGTTATTTGTGCTAATGGTGAGGTAGAGGTTAACAGTTCCTGTGACGTAAGAGTTATTGCCAAGACTATTACTAAAAATGGTCAGGAAATGCATCAGATCGAAGGCGATGATGACACGGATACTGATACTGACACAGATACGGATACCGATACGGACACAGACACGGATACCGACACGGATACCGACACGGATACCGATACGGATACTGATACCGATACGGATACAGATACCGACACCGATACTGATACGGATACCGATACGGATACAGATACAGATACCGACACAGATACGGATACGGACACGGATACGGATACCGACACGGATACGGACACAGATACCGACACCGATACTGATACAGACACGGATACCGACACGGACACAGATACCGATACTGATACCGATACCGACACAGACACGGATACAGATACAGATACGGATACCGACACGGATACGGATACCGATGATGATGGTGAGGTTCTGGGAGCAAGAAGAGGTAATGGTTCAGCAGTTCTGGGTGCAAGAAGAGGTGTTGAAAAAGCGGTTCTTGGTAAGAGACGTAGACCTGAGACCGGTGATGGCATGGCATTAGCAGGTTGGCTTTTTGGTTTGGTTTCATCACTGGGTGCGGCTGGCGCATCAGGTAAGGCTTTAAAGAAATCCCGTAAAAAGGAAGAAACTGAGGAATAGAATTATTTCATTAAAACCTGCCGGCAAAGGTTGTTTACCTTTGCCGGTTTCCTTATAAAAATATATTGATTAATGGGGGATACCATATGAAAACAATACCCAGAACAAAACATAGCAATAAATATAATCAGGAGAAAAACCGGTTGGTTTCCAAGGCTTTATTTGAAAAGAAGCTGGATGCAATGAAAGGCTATGTTGAGGAATACTTAAAAAGCAATCCGATTGATATTAAGTGTAAGGATATTCAGGATGAGGTTAAGTATACGGTGTTTGTTTCCGTCTCCGATGGGAAGAAAAGAGCCAGGGTATGTCATGCATCGGCTGCGGATTTTGAAGCTTCCTTTATGAAAGTAAGGGAAAAGGTAAGGACTGTTATTGATAAATACAGCCTTACGCCGGTGTGGATTAAAATTGATGTTGTGGATTTTGTTCAAAAAGTTCCATTTGCGAATTTAAAGAAAATTTTTCTGTCAGTAAAATATAAGGATTTTTTCAGAATGGGATTTTCGCTGGATCCATGGATGGATATAGCTTTTTTGGAAGCAGAGGCTAATTCCTATGGACTTTATGATTATTCCGTCATACCTATGAAGGCATCGAAGCCCGGTCATGAGAATGTTCCCTGTATTAACACAGAACAGGTGGAAAAATACTTAGGCTGGAATGGAAGACCGTGTTCTCCTATCATCCTGCCATTTGTTTATTTCTTTAATTGCAAAAGCTTTTTTATGGACACGGATAAGGAAATATATATGCTTTATAATGCGGGAATGCATTGTGGAAGAAGAACGATCGGAGAGCTTACTCCTGAGTTTGTAAGGGAAATTCTCACAACCTCTTCTCAGTATTTAACAAGGCAGATGTTACCGTCAGATAAATTTATATATGGTTATTTTTCACGATTTAATGCGGTAATGACTTCCTATAACATATTGAGACATACCGGAACGGTATGGTCTATGATGTGTGCATATGAGGTTACAGGCGATAATTCTTTACTGGAAACGATAAATAAAGCAATCGATTATCTTCTCACACAAATCAGTTATAAGGATAATGAGACGGCATTTGTTGTTGAAGCAGGAAGCAGGGAAATTAAGCTTGGGGGAAATGGAATTGCTGTTATTGCGCTGACGAAGCATATGGAAGTATTTGGGGATCGTGACTTTACGGATATGATTACGCTTCTGGCAAATGGAATTTTATATTTGCAGGATAAAGAAACCGGAAAAATGACTCATGTTTTAGACGCAGCCAATTTTGAGGTAAAAGAGGCCTTCCGTACCGTATACTACGATGGAGAGTCAGCATATGCCCTGATAAAGGCCTATGATATTACCGGTAATAATGCTTATCTTGATGCTGCAAGACGGAGTATTGATTATTTTATAAATAAGAATTACGTGGTATACAGAGATCATTGGCTGGCTTATGCAATGAATGAGTTTACCAGGTTTGTACATGAAGAAAAGTATTATACATTTGCACTCAGAAATGCATGGGAGAATCGCGAGAGGATTAGAAAACAACAAACCTCATATCATACTTATCTTGAATTATTGATGGAAACCTATGACATCTACCTGAGAATAAAAGAACAGAACATTTCAGTGGATTATATGAATCAGATTGATGAGGATGAATTTGTTGAGATTATCAAGCACAGGGCATTTCATATGCTGGATGGATATTTTTATCCGGAATATGCGATGTATATGGAAAGGCCGGATAAAATTCTTGGTTCATTCTTTGTACGTCACGATGATTTCAGGGCGCGAATTGATGACAACCAGCACTTTATTGATGGCTATGCCAAGTATTATAAGTTAATTTTGCATAATGGAGAATGATTGCTATATGTGGAGAATGAAGAATAATGATTTGGAAGCTCGTATTGGGATTCCGGATGGCTTTAAGGTAAAAGGGGGAGATGGCAGAGCCATTTCTTCCTGGAATGAAGTGAAAAATGCAGACGGTTATATTCTGTCTTATTACAGAGCCGGTGAACCGGAGCTGTGCATTAAAACCAGGTATTCACAAAAACCGGAGAAAACCATTCTGGGTTTTCGAAACGGGGTGGAATATCTTGCGGATGTGTGTGCATATCAATTTTGTGACGGTGTGGAAATCAGGGGGAACAAATCGGATAAAATTCCATTTGTACCTGTTTCAATGAAATTAAAGGCTCAAAATGTCATTTGCTTATCTGAAAATGAATCGAAAAAAATAGAAGTAGAATATAAAAATACCATTCCTTCCGTTAGTTTTGAATCGGTGGATGAAGATGTTGCTGCTGTGGATGAAGATGGGATGGTGACCGCCAGAAAAAAGGGCATGACGGAAGTCATCAGCCAAATGGAGAATGGAGAATGTACAAAAACCCGGATCGTGTGCGGCCGCGACCTATCGAGAACACGGGAATCAGATGCCATGATCATGCTGATGGGAGATCTGATGTGTGCGGTAAATCATCAGCGTATAGTCCAAAATAAGGAATTTGATTTTACAGGTTCGTTTGACGATATCAGCACGATTATTCAAAAGGGAGATTTGGCAATTGGTGTACTGGAAACCATGTGTGATGACCATTCTCCGTATGAATGCGAAGAACTGAGAACTTCATCCGGAAGTCCTAATTGTAATTCACCTTCAACCTTTATCGGAGCTGTAAAGGATGCGGGCTTTGATGCATTGGTTACAGCAAATAACCATAACTGCGATACGGGGGCTGGAGGATTGAAAAATACAGTTTCGTTGATCAGAAGTAATGGTATGCAAAACATAGGAACACTTAATGATAATCCGGTTTATTTTTCCGTTAAGGGGATAAAAATTGCCGTGATTGCTTTGTGTATGATTAATAATGGCCACGAAGCTAAAATGAATTTGTGGATGGAGGAGCTTGGCCGGTACAAAACAGAATTATTTAAACAGTATGTTGATGAGGCAAGAAAAAATCACGCGGAATTCATTATTGCATATCAGCATTGGGGAAAGATGAATTCCTCTGAGATAAAATCCGCTCAAAGAAAAACGGCGGAAGAAATGGCAGAAGCAGGAGCTGATCTGATTGTTGCATCGCATCCTCATTTGATGCAGAATTATGAAATACTTACCACCTCCGATGAAAGAATGGTGCCATGCGCTTATTCATTGGGAAATTTTCTCACATCAATGAATGAATTCAGTGAAAACAGACTCGGTGCAGTTATGTGCTGTAAACTGCATAAGAGTCCGAAGGGTAAAGTGTCGTCTGCAATATCGTTTATTCCGACAATAAGCAGAGACGATGCTTCCTGTGGTATAAAGATAGGAATTGCCGGTGGAAAAGAGAGGGAAAGAATTGCGGAGCTCCTGTCAGAGAATGCCCGGATGATACCCTCAGTGCCGGAGCCGGACGTGATGCTGCAGGGCTCTGTTGTGTTGAAAAAAATATTTTCTTATTTGCCGGAGTGCCGGATAAATCAGGATGCGTGTATTATTTCCCAGTTATCCATACTGAACGGTAAAAAACAGGAGTTGAAGGAACGGTGTGCAGAGCGGGTAAGGATAGATATAGAAAAAGACCTTGAACAGTGCCTTTCAAAAAACCGGGCAGAATATATGATAGTTGATTTTTATGCTGCTGCAGCAATTTCTCTTTATAAAATGGATGATAATTATTACACGGCCTCCGATGCTTTTGTTTTATCTGATTTTTACAAAACAAATAAAGACAAATTTGAGAAACAGACACCTCCGTTTAGTGAAAGCTTCTGGAAAGAACAGATTAGGAAATATGCCGGACTTTTACTGAAATATTATCCTAAAGAAAAGATTGTATTAGTTCGACTGAGCTTTTCTGAGACACTGGTAGTAAAGGGAGAGATGAGAAACGGTAAAAACCGGAGCGCCTTAAATAATCGTATCAGGGAGCTGGAGAGCTATTTTATTTCTATTGTGAATCCGGTCGTTATTGATATAGCAGGGCATTATTTCGGAGATGCACAGTCCACCTCGCCGTCTGCATTTGAGGAACATTTTTATCTGGATACTGCCCATAAGCTGAGAGATATTTTTGAAAGTAAGAGTCATCAATTTTATTATTCTGAAGAGAATCAGGAATTCAGAATGGATAGAATATTAAAGTATTATGATAATCTGATGGCGCGCGGCTATCAAAACAGAATGCTTAATCAGGAGCAATTGGCAGATAAAATCATCATGTATTCGTCTAAGGAATTTATCCGGTCACATTACCATGGAATAATGGAGTTGATGAAACACCATGTGGCAGACCTTGAAGAAGCCGTACTTTATCTGGAAGAAAATGAGATGAATAAGGAGCTGCTGAGTGCAGCCAAAGCAATTCAGATGATCGTAGAGAAGGATCTTTCCGGGGCTTATGAAGTTTATCGGATATTATTCATGTGGAAAATGCAGATTCTGAAGGAGATGGCATTACAGTTCTCGGAAATGGTCGGCTTCAGTGTCTGTGAGGACGAGTGTGAAATTCTCTTTCTGATAAAAAATAATGGGAAAGCCCTGGAGCAATATTTATCCGCTAACCACAAAATAAAGGTGGATATCTGGGGAAGTTGTATTTCCAGGGAGATAATGAATCGAAATAAGCGGGATATAGTGGTAAATAAATATATCTTCAAGCAGCCGCATTTACTTGCCTTTGAAGCTCCGGTTCCATGTGATGTTCCGAAGGATAACAGTTTATTTGAGAACAATTCCTGGCGAAGAAAGACCATTGAAGAAGCATTCCGGCATTCGGGAATAGATGTCCTGAAAGCATCATCAGCTGACTGGATCGTGATAGATTTTTATGATTTGATCTGTAATGCCGTAATGTTTAGGGGACAATTGTGGGAAATAGATGATTTTGTTCAAAGAACCGGATTTTATAAGCAGGTATCAGGAGAATGCAGTCGGAATACATATTTCTTTGAAAACTATGATATGGAATATGCCGGTGAACAAATGACAAGGCTTGCCCGGTTTTTGCTCGGAAAATATGGAGAAAACATAATTCTTATAAAGACAGATCTGAAGGATACCTATATTGATCTGGATGACAGGCTGCAAAAGTTAAACAGCGGAAGCGAAGATCTGAAAAAGAGAAAGCAGGCAATTTTGCAATATGAAAAGATGTTTGAGGATTTGACGAAATGCTATGTGATCGATATTTCAAAGCATTATTTTGCGTCGGATAAATTTCCGCTTGGTGGTGCTCATATTGTCCATTATGAGGATGAGTTTTATAATCAGTCATGCTCCATATTAATGCAGATTTTTTCGGGATCCGGGCGTAAATACTATGATGAGGCGGATGACAGGTACCTGTTTATGAGAGACCAGAGGCTGAATCGCGGTTAGTATATGAAGGGAGAATCGTGCGATAAAAGATGGTTCATATTGCTGATGATGATACTCATTACCGTCCGGATCACTGGTTGTGAGAATTCATACGCTTGCAGATGTAGCAGTTCAGCCGTGCCTATTCATAAGCTGCCGGAAACGGTTGACAGATGAATTATGGTGTGTGATACTTTGAAATAAAAACAGACATAAGAGGAAATACTACCAAAGAAAAAGGTCTGTGCAAAGAAAGGATATCGAAAATGATACAGACAGTTTTACTATTTATTCTGGGACTTATTCTGATCTGTCTTGGGGGTGACCGGTTAGTGGATGCGGCAGTAGCAATTGCCAAAAAGCTGGGGATTCCGGAGATTGTTGTAGGAGCAACCATAGTAAGTCTCGGTACCACCCTTCCTGAAATTCTGGTATCCACAACGGCAGCATTTGATGGATCTGCCGCAATCGCAGCAGGAAATGCATTTGGCTCGATCATCTGTAATACGGCATTGATTGCCGGGCTGACACAGACGATTCGCCCATCAAAGAAGATTGAGGCAGCGGCAATCCGGTGGAGAGGGATTTTCTTCTTTGCGGTATTGATCGGCATGAACCTGTATGCTTATCTTACACAGAAATTCAATCGTCCGGCAGGTATTGTGCTGATCCTGCTGTTTGCAGTGTATGCGTACCTTAATATTAAGAAGGCAGGATCTGAAGGCGAAGAGAGTGAGAATGGAGAGGATGGGAAGAAAGAAGGAGGCCCGATCTGGAAGCATCTGCTTGTTCTTGTGGTATGTGCCGTGTTTCTTTATTTTGGTGCTAATCTGCTCGTGGATAACGGTATTCTGATTGCGGAAGCCCTCGGTGTGCCGGAGCGTGTCATTGCGGTTACATTTATTGCGCTTGGAACTTCCCTGCCGGAACTGGTCACTTCCCTGGTTTCGATTATTAAGGGCTATGGAAATGTCGGACTTGGCAATATCGTTGGAGCCAATATCCTGAATATGCTTCTGGTAATTGGTATTCCTTCTGCAATCGCAGGTATTCCATTGGAACGATCCACGGTCTTGATCGACATGCCGCTTGCCTTGCTTGTTATGGCAGTGCTGCTGATACCGATTCTGATTCGGAAGAAATCCTCCAGGGTGCAGGGAATTGCATTACTTGCCATATATGCGGCATATTGTGTTGCTTCTTTTATATAATTTATAGGAAGGCGCTTCGCTTATAACAAAGATCCGGTAATGCATGGTGTGCAGGCATTACCGGATCTGTATTATAGCGGAACTGTTTGGACGGAGAATGTCGAAAGGGGTTGCGAAAATGAAAACAACGTATTAAAATAATAAAAATGTAATAGAAATTTTATAGAAATTTAATTTTTACGGAGTGAATCAATTAGGAATGCAATATACGAGAGAAACCGCAATTGCACGGTTAATAAAAAGCTTCAGTTCCTGCTATGACATTCATCCGGTCGAAGATGACCGGAACCCAATCACAGCTCGCTGTGATTTTTTTGAGCATTCAGGAAGATATGTGATATCGAAAAAGGCTGAATTGTGGACAGCAGACAACGAAGAATTTCTTTATCTGATAAATATTCCGCATTTAACATGTGAACTGTATGAGAAGTGGCGCGATTATGTACATGCGGATGGGATGGAAAGGCTCCACATCGGGCCGGGACATATGTCTTCTTTTATTACACCTGTTTTTATCTGTGACACGTGTGAGGAGGACGCAAGACGGGCATTGAAGAAATGCCGCATTTCCAAAAGTTTTCATTTTTCACTGCATGGCTGGATGGATCATCATACGGCTCTGGTGGAGCTGTCAACAGGACAGATTGACGCGAATCCGGGCGGCCGTCATACAGCGAAATTTTTGAAAAAAGTACTATATTCATCAAGAATGAAGGGAGATAAGTAACATGAATTCATTAGTACTTCTTCTGATCTGCGTTGCCATTCTGGTAATCGGCTATATCTTTTACGGTGGCTGGCTGTGTAAACAGTGGGGCGTAGGCGAAGGAAACAAAGAAACACCTGCACATACTATGGAAGACGGTGTGGACTATGTACCGGCAAAGGCTCCGGTTCTGATGGGACATCATTTTTCATCCATCGCAGGCGCTGGTCCTATTACAGGACCGATTGGTGCAGCAATTTTCGGATGGCTGCCCGTAGCCCTCTGGATTTTAGTTGGAGGAATTTTCTTCGGTGGTGTACATGACTTTGGTGCGCTTTTTGCTTCTGTCCGCAATAAAGGTATGTCCATTGGCGAAATTATTTCTACTAATATGAGCAAACGGGCCAAGAGACTGTTTATCATTTTCTCTTATCTGACACTGATCCTTGTGGTAGCTGCATTTGCTTCTATTGTAGCAACTACCTTTGGTGCAGTATATGATGAGAGTGGTGCGGTAGATATGGTTAAATCTGCGACTCCTGCATCGGTAGCAATGATTTCCCTGCTCTTTATTGTTGTGGCTATTGCATTTGGTTTCTGTGTATACCGTCGCAATATGCCGATGGGGATTGCTTCCGTAATCGGTGTACTTGCAATTGTTGCAATTATGGCAATCGGCATGAATTTCCATCCAATTTACCTGTCTACGAAGACCTGGATGTGGATCGTTGGTCTTTATATTGCCATTGCTTCCGTAACACCGGTATGGATTCTGCTTCAGCCGCGTGATTATCTAAGCTCCTTCTTATTATATGCAATGCTTGGCGTAGCAGTATTTGGTGTTATCGTAGCACATCCTACCTTTGACTCCAGCTTCCCTGCATTTGGCGGATTTGCAGTAGACAATGGCAACGGTACACAGTATCTGTTCCCGGTATTGTTTACAACTGTTGCATGTGGTGCAATTTCCGGTTTCCATTCACTGGTTTCTTCCGGAACGACCTCCAAGCAGCTGGATAAGGAAACGGACGCTAAGCCGATCGCTTACGGTGGTATGTTATTAGAGTGTGTACTTGCCGTACTTACTCTTTGTGCAATCGGATATGCATACAAGTGGAATGCAGCAAATCCGGACAACGCTTTAGTTGGTGCAACCGCAATCTTTGGTGGTGGTATCGCCCACATGATCGATGACATTATTCCGGGAAGCTACAAGATTTTAAATTCCTTACTGGTATTAACTTATTCCGCATTCTGTCTGACCTCTCTGGATACGGCAACACGTCTTGCACGTTTCATGTTCCAGGAGTTCTGGTTGGAACCCGGACAGACACCGAAGGATATCAAGGGTGGATTCAGGAAGGTTATGGTAAATCCGTACTTTGCAACCATCCTTACCGTAGTTCTCGGTATCTTGCTTGGTATGACCGGATATGCAAAGATCTGGGGTCTGTTTGGTGCAGCCAACCAGCTTCTTGCAGGTATCGGACTTCTTGCTGTAGCTACATGGCTTGGCAATGCAGGAAAGAATAACAGAATGTTCTTAATCCCGATGGCATTCATGATCGTAGTAACCATCGCTTCCTTAGCAATCACGGTGAAGAACCAGATCGGTATGATTGCAGCAGGCGGAGCTGACTGGGGTCCTTATGCACAGACCATTTTAGGTATTCTGTTAATTGGCCTTGCAGTCGTTCTGGTAATCGAAGGTGTACAGACACTGAAGAATCAGAAGGGCAAAAAGGTAAATGCATAGACTCTGATTTGAACTTATTGATAAACTGAATTTCAGAGGCAGATTTTTAAAGAGACATTCGTGATGGATGTCTCTTTTAATTTACAGAAAATGGTCATGCAATACGTTGTTCTACATGGATTTTGAAGGCAGAATACAAGTTTAGCACTTGAATTATGCGCTTTATATAGTTATAATATAACTTATACGAATATACAGGAGGAGAGGCATAGTGAAAAACAAAATTGACAAAATGTTAAGAGACAGACCCATCAAGGATAAATTAAATCTGGTGTTCCGGATGGTAACGATTTCCTTTTTATTACTTGTTGTTGTATCTCTTGCAGAGATGGTTATGAGTAAGAATATTCCGGGGATTATCGTGATTTTAGTACTTGCCATTTTAGGGATAGCATTTAATGCCTATGTAATGAAGAGACTTGCAGCATTACTGGTTGCACCGATTGAGAGTCTGGTGGTGGCGGCAGAGAAGATTTCCCAGGGAGATTTTGAAATTGGAACTCCGTATGAAGCAGAGGATGAGTTAGGTGGTCTTTCCGATACCTTTGAGACAGCAGCAGGTGTATTAAAGAAGGTGGTTTCCGATCTGTTAATGATCGTAGAGAGTTTTTCAGTAGGTAACTTCAATGTCAGAAGCAGCTGCCCGGAGGCTTATGTCGGACAGCTACGCAGTGTACTGGATAAATTGAATGAAATGGTAGTGAAGATCAGTGAGACCATGCATGGCATTCAGGAATCCGGTGAACAGGTATCTGCAGGAAGTGGTCAGCTGGCAGAGAGTGCACAGGATATTGCGGAAGGTGCAACGAACCAGGCAGCAGCCGTAGAAGAACTGGTAGCTACCGTGGATGAAGTAACCAATCAGGTATTAGAGAATACGAAATCTACCGATATTGTCCATGACAAGGCGAAACAGGTTGGCATTGAAGCCAGCAAGAGCCAGAAGAAGATGGATGAACTGGTAGAAGCAATGAAGAAGATTAATGCAACCACACAGAATGTTGAGAAGATCATTGCAGATATTGAGAATATTGCATCCCAGACCAATTTACTTTCCTTAAATGCTTCGATTGAGGCGGCACGTGCAGGAGAAGCAGGACGTGGATTTGCCGTTGTTGCTGACCAGATCAGACAGCTTGCAGAGGAAAGTGCGAATTCCGCAGTAGAATCCAAGAAGCTGATTGAGCAGTCCTTAAATGAAGTGGAGGATGGCAATAAGGTAACGAAGGAAACCGGAGAAGCTATGAAGAAGGTTATGGATGAGCTGGATAAGATTATTCAGGAAGTAGCTAACATCCGTACCGCATCTGACAGACAGGCTAAATCTGTAGAAGAGATCCGTAAGGGTGTGGAAGACATCAACGATGTTATCCAGTCCAATTCTGCAGCAGCAGAGGAAACTTCTGCTACGAGCGAAGAACTGGCAGCATCTGCCTCTACTTTAAGTGAGCTGTTAGAGAAGTTTGTTCTTCGTGATTAGCAGTACTGCGGGAATATGATGCTTGAGAAGATATACGCATAAACAATTCGGCAGCTTATGAACGGGTATGGCCGAACGGTTACTGTGAAAATGTAAAATGAAATCCCGGTGAGAGAAATTCTTGCCGGGATTTATTTTTACTTTATAGGAAATTCCTATAAAGTAAAAGTAACATTGTGTGAATGCGTATGTTACATGGAAACCTGAAAGCGAAATTCTCCGTTGCTGACGGAGAAACCATATACACCGCCGTATTTTTCAATAATAGAAATCATGCTGATGACACCAATTCCGTGATTGCTCTTATGGGAAACGGGGATCTTATTCTCGAAGACCGGTTCCATGGAGTAGGTGTTGACCATATTAATACAGAGGCGGTTACTTTTTTCGTAGATTTTAAGTTTGATGTAGGCCTTGTCCGGGTGTTCCATCTGCTCACAGGCGTGAATGGCATTTTCGAATGCATTTCCAAGCAGACTGCATAAATCCATAATCTGGAAACGGGTGAAGTCTGTTGCCGTAATCCGGATGTCAGTTTGTATATTGCCTGCAGAAGCTTTGTCTGCATAAAAAGAGAGAATCAGGTTTAATGGTTCATTCGCTGAGTACCGTGTGAACCGGCTGCGCTCCAGATCATCATAGATTTCATTGATATAGTTGAGAGCAGTTTCTTTCCGATTCTCCTGAATGCAGGATTGCAGGAAGTTCATGTGATGCCGCAGATCGTGGCGGTAAATTGCTGCCTGTTGCTCGGATTTCGAAAGCTGGGCGATTTCCTTCTGAGCCTGTGTAGTAGCTGCGGTGAGGAGGACATTTGCCTGCTGGGCTTTATGTGTCTGGCTGGAAAATTCAAGGGAAAGCATGGAGAATATAAAGTACAGTATAACGATTGCACTGTCCATGAATTCCACAACAACGGCGCCTCCAGTGTAAAGCAGATCGGTATATACCGTAAAGGAGTATTCCAGAATATAATATATAATGGGCAATAGCATGAACAGACTAAGAAGCATCTTACTTTCATGCTGCAAGCGGGTGATACAGGGGGCAACATAACGGATAATCAAAAGCAGGAGCGGAATCGTGATCAGGATGGCGCCAATATTGGAAACCATAGGATCGTTGCCTGCAAAGGAAGCGATCAGCGTACCGAACCATTTACGCGGTGTACAGAACAGGTAGGCTGCGAGCACGGCGATGATGGAAATATAGGTGTTCCTGTGGCACACAAAGCGGATCAGCAGAATTAAGGGCAGATGGATAAGAAGCGGATAGCATTTATAGACAACGGTCTGACCAAGCAGCAGATAGCATACAAGCTGTATGGCGCTGAATCCGGGCAGTGTCAGGGCATAGAGCCGGTGGTGTTCTTCAAACGGAAGGTCTGCCATATAAAAAGCAGCAATGATTCCGAAGAATAAAACAAAGGCATAATTGATCAAATTTGCAATGTCAGCAGCGTTCATCCTAAAATATCCTCCATCTGATAGGCCAGATAATATTCCTTGATTTCAACTAACCGGCGCTGGGCTAAGGGAATGATCTGTCCGGTCTGCATCTGAATATCAGTATTTCCAATGGTACTGATATAACTCATGTTTACGAGGAACGATCGGTGCGGAAGAAAAAATTCCCGGTTTTTAAGCAGATCTTCACAGACGGAAGAAAAGCGTCCGGTACATTCTAAGACTTCTCCATTTTCCAGATGGTACAGAATACGGCGCTCCTGCGCTTCCGCATATACAATCTGGGACAGCCGGATCTTACGGATTCCGATGGAGCTTCGCAGAACCACATACTTTTCCTGCCTGAGAGACGCTTCTTCTAAAAGCTCGTCAAGGGAAGCAGCAAGGAGCTCTGTGGAAACCGGCTTTAAGAGATAGTTACTCGCTTTCACCGAATAGCTTTCAACAGCAAATTCCGGTGAAGAGGTCAGAAAAATAATATGGGCAGCACGGTCAAAGCTGCGGATTTCTTTCGCCAGTTCGATTCCGTTAAGAGCAGGCATTAAGACATCAAGCAGATAAAGGTCAAATTCACCGGGAGCGGTATTGGCCAGTTCAGTACTGCTTGAAAAGGGTCTGCAGTTAAACGGAAGATTTTTGCTCTTAAAATATTCTTCTATAAAAGTTGAAATGTTCTGTAATTCGATTGGATCATCATCACAAATGGCAATTCGCATGTTGAGACCTCTTGGGGGATTTTTATTTGTTCATATCACTCACATGCCCGTGCTTCGCACTATCTGCCCGTCTTCGTCGGGCGCATGCTCGTTAATAAGCGCATGAAAAACAAATGCCTCCAGAGGAGGCGCTTGTTTTTCTTCTGCGCTTATTACATTATAACATGGAGCGGGAGAACCCGCATATCCCAATAATCTGTAATTCATGTCGAAAAATCTGTAATTCACGTAATCTGTCCCACAAAGAGAGAATTTTAGTGTAAAATAATAATCGTAAGTAAAAGGTTTAGGGGATATATATAAATGAGAATACCCTTCCTGAGTGACCCATCTGTATATGCAGAGGATCACTCGGAAAGGGTATTTTCCTGTCCGGAAGCGGATTTACGAATTGACTTTTGGAGTGTTAAGAGCGATGGGAAGAAAGTAATGGAGGGTCTTGCGTTCCGTATAGGGAAAGGATATACTTATCATATATGCTATAAATGAAAAACAACGATACGGGGGTACTGGCATGGAGCATAATACAGGTTTTATGGATCAGAAGAGAAAAGAGAGTATGAACAGCTTCCCGATTTCCAGTGCGGAGGATATGCGGCTGGTTGTAGAGTACATGGAAGAACTGGAAGGGAAGGACGAAGCAAAGCAGAAGGAGCAGGCCTCACGTATGGATGAACTGACCGGTGTATTTGCGAATGATTATTTTGAAAAAAGAATGCAGATAGTGGACCGGTCCGAAGTTGTTCCGGTAGCAGTAATTGAAATTAACATCAATGACTGGAAGTATGCAAACGATCATTACGGAGATGAAGAAAGTGACCGTCTGATCCGGATTATTGCGGATATCGTACGGGAAGAGGCAAACCCTTATTTTGTAATTGGTAGAATTGACGGAGATGTATTCGGAGTTCTGATTCCGATGGTAGAAGAGGGAGAAGCGGAGGATTATGCACGCAGAATTAAGGAACGATGCGTAAACTATGAGGATGAGAAGCTGGCACCGTCTGTGGCAATCGGTATTGTGTATAAGAATAATATCGAGCAGTCGGTACAGGATCTGTTTTCCGATGCACAGTATGAGATGTTCGAGGATAAGCTTGCCATGAAACAGGAACCGGGCTACCGGGAACGTCTTGAGGGCAAGGAAAAGTAATATTAATATTAAAAGTTATTGAGACAGATGACCAGTAAAAGAAAGTGGTCATCTGTTTTTATTTTCTATATAATTTGTTCACAAAGTTTTTATAAATTAAACACATTTGATACAAAAAAGTAAGAAAATAAGAGAAAACGCGAGATATTACAAGAAAAAGAGATATATAGAATTGTGATAGAATTTGCAAAGGAAGGCATATAAATTTAATATATGATTTAGATGTTAGCACTCAATATAAATGAGTGCTAATAAGACAAAGGAACATAGAGATTTTTAAGATATAACAAGGAGGCAGTAAATCATGAAATTAGTACCATTAGCAGACAGAGTTGTTCTGAAACAGTTAGTTGCAGAAGAAACCACCAAATCCGGTATCGTATTACCCGGACAGAACAAGGAAAAACCCCAGCAGGCAGAAGTTATTGCAGTAGGCCCCGGCGGAGTTGTGGACGGCAAGGAAATCAAGATGGAAGTAAAGGTTGGAGATCAGGTTATTTACTCCAAATATGCTGGAACTGATGTAAAGATCGAAGACGAGGAATATATCATTGTAAAACAGAGTGATATTCTTGCAGTGATCCAGTAGGAAGCATCTGCTTAAGAAGCTTTGTTAAAAATTTCAGTGGTTAAGAAGTATTTCTGAAGTGCTTCTTAAGAAGTATTTCAATCAAAAGACATTTCATTATGGAAATGAAAGAGAAATAATTTAGTGGATTTTCAGGAGGAAAAAATCATGGCAAAGGAAATTAAATATGGGGCAGAAGCCCGTGCAGCATTAGAAGCCGGTGTTAATCAGTTAGCTGACACCGTAAGAGTAACACTTGGACCTAAGGGAAGAAACGTAGTTCTGGATAAGTCCTATGGCGCTCCGTTAATTACAAACGATGGTGTTACCATTGCAAAGGAAATCGAATTGGAGGATGCATTTGAAAACATGGGTGCACAGCTTGTGAAAGAAGTTGCAACAAAGACAAACGATGTTGCCGGTGATGGTACAACAACAGCAACCGTACTTGCACAGGCAATGGTCAAT
>ERZ773104.2018-NODE-2018-length-24296-cov-5.808795_pt1 | contig 24296 bp, 19 predicted proteins | sample MGYA00511920_ERZ773104 | MGnify/ENA primary metagenome ERZ773104 (study PRJEB29015, sample SAMEA2737857) | human gut metagenome | biome: human gut; feature: human-associated habitat; material: faeces | place: China | collected 2012 ...
GGTATTCATGCGGCGCGAGCTGCTGCCGGGCGACCGGGCGCTTTACGGGGCGCTGCTGGAGGCGGGCGTCAGCCGCCGCCGGGCCGTGCAACTACAGAACCTGGCGATCCATTGCGGCTATGCGACTTTCGGACTGGACCGGGCGGATGCGGAATTTTGCGTCGCCACACGCGGTCTGGGACGTCAGGAGACGCTCGGGCTCGTCCGGGAGGCTGCCGCTGCGGGGCGTACCGTGGCGCCTTACGACGGCTGCGAACGGCAGGCATTGTGCCGGCAGTTGGTCGCGGCGCACCGTTCGACATCGGTGGATAACCGCGGTTATCTGCTGCTGTTCCACAATTATTTACCGAAACAACATTTCCGGATATGAAAGTCTATACGAAAACAGGGGACAAGGGGATGACCTCGCTGATCGGCGGCGAACGGGTGTTCAAGACCGACGAGCGGGTCGAGGCGTACGGATCGGTGGACGAATTGTCGGCTTTCGCGGCGCTGCTGACCGACCGCATCCGCGGGGATGCCGCGCTGGCGGCGTATGTGGAGGATCTGAACCGCATTCTCTCGCGGCTCATGTCGGTCGAGGCGCTGCTCGCCACGGGAGAGGCCGGAAGCGACAAGGTCTCCCCGCTGGCTCCCGAAGCGGTTTCGTGGCTCGAAAGCCGCATCGACACGATGCAGGCGGCCCTGAAGCCGATCGACAAGTTCACCGTGCCCGGCGGCGACACGGCCGTGTCGCTGTGCCATGTCTGCCGCACGGTCTGCCGCCGCGCCGAGCGGGCCGCGCTGCGCGCCGATGCGAAATACGGCGTGGATTCCACGGCACTCGTCTGGCTCAACCGCCTGTCGGATTATTTTTATCTGCTGGGTCGTACGCTCACGGCGTATTACGACGTACGGGAGACCCTGTGGATTCCCTGACGCGAATCCCGTTTCGGCCGCAGCATGTAGCGTCATCCGCGCCGGGTTTTTCCGTGCGCGAGGTTTCCCCCGTGCACGGAAATCGGGCGCTTCGTTCTCTCGTCTCTCCCGTATCGACAGAAGCAGCCCGAAATCGGACTGCTTCTGTCAGATGGAATAACCCGTGAAGTATATCGGACGATCAATACTCCTCCTCATTGAAGAAAAAATCGTCTTTGGAAGGGTAGTCGGGCCAGATATCTTCGATGGATTCGTAGATTTCGCCTTCGTCCTCTATTTCCTGCAAGTTCTCGAGCACTTCGAGCGGCGCTCCCGACCGCACGGCGTAGTCGATCAGCTCTTCTTTCGTGGCAGGCCAGGGAGCATCTTCGAGTTTCGATGCCAGTTCAAGTGTCCAATACATAGTATAAAGTTTTTAAGTTTCGGTTTTTCAGTCGATTATGCTCGGAGGTCCTTGCTTCCTCCGGCAGGATCGACTTGCAAAAATATAAAAAAAACAATAAAAACAAAGAAAAAAAGATGTGACATGAAATATTATACGTCAAGTGGTTTTTAATCAGTTTGTTGCGGTTTGTCGTGCGCTGTTGCCGGCTTGCGCGGAAAGTTCAGGCGGCCGGGTTTCGGGACGAAAATCGAAAAAAAGAGCCGGAAGGTTGTTTCGAACTGAAATTTTGCCTAATTTTACTTCGTTCGCGTCTGTTCGCTGTCCGGCGGCCGTTGCGGTCGTCATCGGCTGGTTGCGAATCGAAAAATGCCGAAAATACTGAAAAGGCTTTCATGTTATGAAGAAAAACTGTTTTACCGCCGTCGTCTCTCTGCCCAGATGCGCCAAAAGGGGAACGGTGTCGCGCGCCGTCCCCATTCTGGTATACAAAGCCCTGTTTTCTTCGGTCTGTCCGGCATTTTCCTCCCGGCAGTCCGGAAATTTCTCAGGCTTTGTACATTTCGTTATAATATTTCTGGTAGTCGCCGCTGGTTACGCGCTCCATCCATTCTTCATGCTCGAAGTACCATGCAATGGTCTTTTTGATGCCTTCTTTGAACATCGTCTCCGGATACCAGCCGATCTCTTCCTTGATCTTGTCGGGAGCGATCGCGTATCTTCTGTCGTGTCCCTTACGGTCTGCTACATAGGTAATCAGATCCTTGCTGACAAGCGCCTTGCGCGGGTCGTCGTCTGCAAGCATCTCCTGCAGGGTCTCGATAATGATTTCGATGATCTGAATGTTCTGTTTTTCGTTATGACCGCCTACATTGTAGGTTTCGAACAGTCTGCCCTGCTCCTGCACCATGTCGATGGCCTTTGCGTGGTCTTCGACATACAGCCAGTCGCGGACGTTCTTGCCGTCGCCGTATACCGGAAGCTTCTTGCCGTGCAGCGCATTGTTGATGATCAGCGGAATCAGCTTTTCCGGAAACTGATAAGGGCCGTAGTTATTAGAGCAGTTTGTGATATTTGCAGGGAAATGATAGGTATCCATATACGCTTTTACAAGCATATCAGATCCTGCCTTGCTGGCAGAATACGGGCTGTGGGGCGCATAGGGGGTTGTCTCATAGAAATAGCCGCCATCTTCGCTCAAAGAGCCGTATACTTCATCCGTCGAAACATGCAGGAATTTCTTGCCCGGCTTAAAGGTGCCGTCCGGAAGCTCCCACGCGTTCTTTGCGCAGTTTAACATCACAGCAGTACCCAGCACGTTGGTCTGTACGAATACCTCGGGATTTTTGATGCTTCTGTCTACATGGCTTTCCGCCGCAAAATGCACCACGCGGTCAATATCGTTTTCTGCAAAGATCTTTGCAATCGCTTCTTTATCGCAGATATTTGCTTTTACAAAGGTATAGTTATCGCGGTTTTCAATGTCCTTTAAGTTCTCGAGATTGCCCGCATAGGTCAGCGCATCCACATTGATGATGCGGATTTCGTTGTCATACTTGCGGAACATATAGTGAATGTAATTGGAACCGATAAACCCCGCTCCTCCGGTAACAAGATAGGTTCTCATGCCTCTTCTCCTTTTCGATTCTGCGCAAAAGGACGCAAAATCCCATAATCCTGATTTTTTTCCAGTGTACCATATTTTCCGTGTTTTTCCAACAGGAAAATACAGCTGATATCAGTAGCCCATATAGCTTACGTTTAAGTCAACATTTCCTTTGATTCCTGCAATCGACCCTCTCGACGAATACTGCCACATCTCATAACGTCCTCCATAGGTTGGTGCAGCAACATACTGTGCCAGCCAGATCTTGCAGCCGCCAAGGGCACCTGTATTGATCTTTTCCGTCAGCCAGTTTTTATTCGCATATAGTCCCGGCGTGTAGCCGCTGTTACGGATCGTCTGGCAGAATGCGTTGATGACAGACGTTCGCGCCGCTTTGGAAATTCCGTCTGCGCGCCCATTCGCGCTCTCCACGTCAATATAGACAGGATAAGTGATTCTGTATTTTTTAATCAGGGAAAGCGTCATGGAGGCCTCTTCGACCGCTTCCACTTCATTCACCGCCTGGCTGAAGAAATAAATGCCGACCTTCAGACCTGCCGCCGTCGCGCCCTGAATATTGCTCTTAAACTTCTGATCCTCTACCAGCACGCCCGAAGCCGAGCCGCGATAGCCGCAGCGCAGGATGACATACTGCACACCGGAATTTTTGACTGCGTTCCAGTCGATATTGCCGTTGTGTTTGGAAATGTCAATTCCCATCACAGTTCCCGTATTTAAGCTGCCGTCCCCATTGAACGTGTATTTCACGCCCTGGATCACCTGTTCGCCGGTAACGGCGGTCCCGTTTTTGTCATAGAAAAAGCGTTTTCCGTCGATCGTCTGCCATCCGGTATACCGATATTCCACATTCGCTTTTTTGCGGTAAAATTTGTCTTTGGTATAATAATCCGCCGTCGTTGCCTCACGGTAGGTATCCCCGTCCTTGCAGTACAGCTGGTTGCCGTTTTTATCTTTCAATAAGGTCTTTGTATCGCCGCGGTTTATCTTTTTCTCCGTCACCTTCACAGTGCTGATTCCGCTCTCTACGTTGCTGCCGTCCTGCGCGACCGCTTTGATCTTCGCTTCTCCGGCTTTTACGCCTTTTACCGTTCCCTTATCATCCACCGAAACAAACTCTTTTCCGGAAACGATTTCCCAGCGAACGGACTTGTTCGCTGCATTGTCCGGCGATACCGTTACAGAAAGGGAAACAGTCTGTCCGACCTCAACCGTTGCAGAGCCTGAGATCGTGATTTTCTTGACCTTTACCTCCTCCGGCTTGGTTTCCGGCGTTTTTGTCGGCTCTGTCGCTGCAGTGCTGCTTTCGGTTGCAGATTCGCTTTCCGAAGGCTTTGTACTTTCACTCTCGGACGGCTTCGTGCTCTCGCTTTCCGTCGGCTTGCTGCTTCCGGATTCCGATTCGCTCTCGGTCGGCTTTGTACTTTCACTCTCGGACGGCTTTGTGCTTTCGCTCTCGGAGGAAGATTCACTCTCGGTCGGCGGCGTGTTCTCGCTCTCCGCAGGGGATTCCTCCCTGGGCTGATTGAAAACGGCGATCTGCGTTTCCTTTGCAAAATATGCGTATTTTATCTCCGGCTCCAGAAGTCTTGCCTGGGCAGGCTCCGGGATATCGGACTTGCCGACCTCTTCATATTCCTGTCCGTTTCCTGCCGGTGTTTTGGTGGACGCAACCCATTCCACAGTATCCTGCAGAACCGATTCCACTGCCGGTGCAATCGCGGTATCCTCTTTCGCCACGTTGATCTCCGATTCCTTTTTGATCTCGTCCGTCACGTCGACCTTTTTATACTCAATCTTGTCCTTTACCGTCACTCGCCCGGAAATTCCGGCTGCTTTTCTGCCGCTGATTTCATCCGGTCCGGTCACGGTAACGACGTAATCGCCTGCTTTTAAGTCTTTTAAATAAATTATGCCGTCCTTGTCGTCATCCTTTGCGTTCTGGCTCGACGCGCCCTCCAGCTTTACGGTAAAGGGTTGATTTCCTATCAGCTTACCGGAGCTTTTGTCCGCGAATTTAATTTTCATATCCTTCTGCATCGAAGACAGCTTTAAAATAACATCGACATTGGCCTCCAGATCCTTTTCCTCATATCCGGTTTCGGTTTCCGTCTCCGTCGTCTCTTCTTCAGAAGCCTCCTCCGAGGCGTTCTGCGCTGCGACAGCGACCGCCGACAGAACCTCTTCCCCGGACATCCCGATCGCTTCCAGATTTTTCCCGACTGCAGCCACCGCCTCCATCTGCTTATTCTGCTCGTTTCGTCCCAGATACATCGATGTCGTAAACGCTGCCGCTGCCAAAACCAGCACGCCCGTCAGAGCAATCGCAATATCCAGCGCCGCCATCGGCTCTTTTCTGGCAGACCGGTGTTTTCGGTTTCTGCCGGATGCTGCGGTCGATGCGGACCCAGAGCGCTTTACAGTGCGGTTCTGACTGCTTTTTTCATGAAAAGTCTGACTGCTTTTTCCGGCAGGCTTTTTCACGCGGCGCTTATTGCTGTGCGCTGCTGTTTTGCCGGATACCTCGTCCCAGTCATCGAGAAATTCTCCATCGTCCCAGTTCGACTTTTTCCGCTCGGGAATACGTTCTGCGCGCTGCGCCTTTTTTTTCTGTTCTGATACGCTCTTTCTGTCTTTTATCCCATGGGGAGCCGCTTTTTTGGCACTTCCCGTTTTTTTCTTCTTATGCTGTTCCTCCACTGATTCCCTCCTGCCAGCTTTCCTGTCGAAAATTGTAAACGTTTTTTCGTTGTGTATTTTTTGTCTAAATGGCACAATATGTTTATCCGGACAAAGACTTTTGTCACCCAAAAGAAAGGAGTTACGCTTATGATGTACATCCATTATTGCCGTCACTGTAAACGAATCCACATGCTGAACGGGCACAAAAAATACTGTCCCGCCTGTCGCGGCCATTTAAATGAACTCAAAATTTCCTATCTGAAATATGTCAATCTCGCCCCGACAGACCGACGTGCTTTCCGCGACCGTCTGGGTGATCCGGCGGAGCTTGCCGCCTGCACTGCAGATGTGCGCCGCTCCTACGATTATGCGAAATGGCTGCAGCTGACCTCAAAGGTAGAACACAGCCATTCCCAGAACTATGCAGCATATTCCCACTAATTTGCGGGCAGTCAGCTTTTCATGAAAAAACACCGCACCGCAGACCGGAACCAATACATAGCCCAGCGAATCAATGACAGGGGCGTTGAAAAAATCCACGCCCCGAAGTCCCATAATACTTAAAAACACGGAGCCGAACATCAAAATATAACCCGTGATCACCCACGGATTCAAATATTCCCGAATCCAGCTGTCATAATGATGCAGGGCGCCTTTTTTTAATAAAACCTGGGAGACCGCCGCCACAAGCACGGATCCGATCAGAAAGAAGTAATGATAATCAATCATGATTTTCCTGCTCCTTTCCTCCGTTGATAATCAGCGTCCCGGCAAGCACCAGTCCGACGCCGATGAGTTTTTTCACCGTAATCTGCTCCCCGAACAGTAATACCGCCCACAAAAGTGACCACAAAAGCGCCATCGCCCGATTCGCATACGCCACAGACAGTTCCACCCGTTTGATGACCTGCTGCCAGCAAAGCGCATAGATGCCCAGCACTCCGATTTCTGCTCCGTAGAGCAGCAAAAATGTCCATCCTTTTCCGCTCTCCGCGGACTGCGCTGCGATTTTGCTGATGACCGTGGAGCTGGTGTAGATCAGCACGACAAGCTGCAGGATGGCAAAATCCCGTAAATTCAGTTTCTTTTTCATATAAAAATTCCTTTTTGGTCGCCGAAAGTGCACTCACGAACCCGCGCTAACGTGCTTTTCCGCCTGCTTACGCAGGCTGTTCGTTCGTTACCGACTCAAGAAAAACAAATGCCGCCTCCGGCGTCGCTTGTTTTTCTTTTCGTCCTAGTATATCATCTTTCTCACGGATTAGGAAGCATTTCCTAATATTCCAGTGTCATTTCATGAACCGGTTTTTCCCCGTTTGCGTCCAAGAACATATAAATCTGCAGTCTTCCGTTTTCTCCGTCTGGCACCGCAAATGTTGTCCCTTCCTGCGAAATCGTCTCGCCGATCAAAACCCCCTGCCAGTCATCCGTTCCATCCGGCTGCCGGAACGCCGATATATAAAAGCCATTTAGATCGCACTCCGCTTTCAGGGTAACTGCTTTGCCGTTTTCATCCGTGTTTGACGATACAGACAAATAAGGCAGCCCCAGATCCGGATTTTCCAGACTTCGCTCGACCAGTTCATAAACAAAGACATCTGCATCCACATCAATCAGATCCGTTTCTCCCTGTGCGACATAAACATCCTGAAACGCATGCTGTAACACCTTCGACAGTCTCGCCCCGAAAGAATCTCTCCGAATCGCAAGCTTCAGACTGCTTCCGCTGTTCTGATGAAACTCCATATACGATTCGCCCTGATTTCCATCCTCAACTTCATAGCCGCTCAACTGATATTCCCTATCCCCATTCGGAATGCTGACATTTAACATATTTGCAAGATCGCCACGGGAAATCTCCGATAGCTCTGCAGATACTTCCGAAAGCTCCGGCATTTCCACTTCCAACTCCTCTGCCAGCGCTTTTGCACCGATATAAGCTCCGGGATTTCCCCAGTGCGTATCCAGTTTGCTGTAAATCCACATACCACTATCTGCTTTGGCTTCCATCAGCTCCTCATACGGCCAGACAACCGAAATATCCGTATGCTCTTTCAAATAATTTATCAGCTGAAACGCCTCTGTTTCGTCGGTAACAACTGTTTCTGATTCCGGCAGCTTTTCCCGGTAAATTGTCTCTTTGTTCGGTGCAAGAAAGAAAATAAATTTTTCTCCCCTGCTCTGTACCCAGCGCTGTACAAGCGTCAGCTGTCCTGCAATTTTTTCAAGATCATCTTCCGATAAAAGTCGTTGTCCTGTCGACTGTTCCACCGGATTTGTTCCTCCTGTAAAAAACAGCCATCCATCTTTTCCAATCAGGACGTTTTCATTGGAGGAGTCCCGAAATGCAAACAAATCCAGTCCGCTGTTTAACGAAATCAACTGATTCCTCCACGGAATATTATCGTTAAAATACGTCTCATACTGCTGCGGAAATTGCGCATATTCTTCCAGGGAAATTTTCGGCATTTCTGTCACTTCCCGGTTTTCATAATTTTGCGTATCTACAGAATTTTTCAGAAAAAACCAGCTGACAAACGGGCTTCCAAATAATAATGCAAAAATAAGAATCCACAAAATCTCTTTCTTTTTCATCCGTGTTCCTTTCCTGTTTAAAACCTGAAATAAATAAACGGATTATAGGTATTTCCAGCCAGCGCCGCCAGACTCAACACGCCAAGGATTGCACACCATACCGCTTCTCCAATGGAATACTTCCAGCGTTTCGTTCCCGGTATCCGCTGCCATATTTTCTGAATAAAACCGCATCCCAAAAGCCCGACAATCAACATCACAAACGCTCTGTGGTCTACAATATTTTGTAAAAGTACATCTGTCTGTAAATACTTCCACGGACAGATCATGCGGACCATCATTCCTCCTGCTTGGGCAAACGTGTCCGCCCGGAATAAAACCCATCCAAACAGTGCTGCCAGAAACGTATAGCTCCATCCAATCACCGGGTATTTTCCCAGAATTTTCTTAAATCCCAATCGTTCAATCACCTGAAGCACTCCGTAATAAACGCCCCAGAGCACAAACGGCATTCCCGCGCCGTGCCACAGCCCTGTCACTAAAAAAACGATCATCAGATTCACGTATGTCCGCACCGCACCTTTTCTGCTCCCTCCAAGCGGAAAATACAAATATTCCCGAAACCATGTTCCTAAGGAAATGTGCCAGCGCCGCCAGAATTCCTGCACAGATTTCGATAGATACGGGTAATTAAAGTTTTCCGGAAAATCAAAGCCAAACAGCTTTCCGAGTCCGATCGCCATATCCGAATACCCCGAAAAATCATAATAAATCTGAAGCATATACATTCCTGCTGCCAGCCATGCAAAAGCCCCGGTTACCTCTGACAGCTCCATCGCATAAATGCTGCCCACGCACTGTCCGAGAACGTTTGCAATCAGCACCTTTTTCCCCAGACCATACAGAAAACGCCGAATTCCCTCCATCGCCTTTTGGGTGCTGTGCGTCCTGCTTTCCAGCTGTCGGTCAATATCCACATACCGCACAATCGGTCCTGCAATCAACTGCGGGAAAAAGGAAATATAAAGCGCCAGATTTAGGATATTTTTCTGGACAGGATATCTTCCCCGGTACAGATCAATTACATATGACAGAATCTGAAACGTAAAAAAAGAAATTCCAATCGGAAGCGGAATATTCTTTTCCGGAAACGTCGTTTTGAAACAGCTGTTGACCAACCCAATAAAAAAATCATAGTATTTGAAAAATCCAAGCAACGCAAGATTTCCGACAACATTTACTGCCAGCAAAATCCCGTCAATTTTCCGAAACCGGTCGATCAAAAGCCCTGTTCCCCAGTTAAAAAAAATGGAAAACAGCATCAGCAAAATATAGACCGGTTCCCCCCAGGCATAAAAAAGCAAACTTGATATCAGCAGCAGGATATTTTTACATTTTGACGGAACAATATAATATCCAGCAACAACCACCGGCAAAAAGAGCCATAAAAATAATAATGATGAAAAAACCATCCTACCGTTTCTCCCTTTTCGTTCTTTCGATATTTCATGTATGCTTTAGTATAACATGAGATGCTTTATATGAATATTGTTAAGATTCTTAAATTATTTTGAATCTTTTGACCCCTGTCTGGACAGTTGTGTGGCTGAATGCTAAGATGAATGTATCAAAACGACTTTTTACCGGTCAAAATTGACAGTAAACCATAAGGAGTTCAGATTTTTTATGAAAGAAAATAATTCTACCGCAGAAAACAGCAGACCAAATCAGCATTCAAAACATACCCATTCCCATACAAAAAGCCGTAAAAGGAGGCGTCGTTCTTCCAGCTCCGGGCGTCCGTCCGGACATGTGATTTTCGTCATCGTCTTTTCTATCATCCTCGTTGTAACGATTGTCCGGCTGTTTCTCTGGAACCGCGGCCGTCAGTCCGATTATGACCCAAATGAAACGACTACAGAGTTCGATGTTGAGGTTATGGATTATCTCCAGCCTCTCGATCCGGAAATGCTCGAAGGGCATGAGGATGACGGGGTAACCACCGTTCTTGCCCTCGGCAACGACCTTCTGTCCGATGATCGCTCCGATACCGGTCTGGCTGCCCTGATGGAAAAATCCGCAAATGCCACCATTTTAAACGCCGCGTTCCCCGGAAGCTCCATTTCCATGAAGCATCAGGAATTTGACAACAGCTATCCGCTGGATGGCGTCAGCCTTTACTGGGTTGCGGCTGCTCTGCTCAACCAGAATTTTGACCTGATGGATGTCATCGTCCCGCAGATGAATTCCGAGGCTGCCGCCCAGGCGCTCGAAACTTTAAAGAGCGTTGACCTTTCCAAGGTGGACGATCTCGTGATCCTTTACGACCTGCAGGACTACAGAGACGACCGTACGGTTTACGACGAGGCAAATGATAAAAACCTGACGACCGTTTACGGTGCTTTAACCGCCACAATCAAGCTTTTCCAGGAGCAGTGCCCGCATATCCGCATTTACCTGCTCTCCCAGCCCTACGGCACCTTCACGGATGCAAACGGCAAAACCATCGACATCGACCGCGATGATCTCGGCAACGGCACGATGGTCGATTACCTCAACTGGGAAGTCGAAGCCTGCCGCAAAAACGGCGTATCCTTTATTGACAACTACTACGGTGCGATCACAATGGAGGATACCGACTGCCTGACGGACGGATATCATCTGAACCAAAAGGGTCGTGAAAAAATCGCAGAGCGGTTTGGAAAAGTATTTAAACAGTAAAATAATTTTGAATTGAAGATTACATTAAAATAAAACCCGGGAGGCTGTGCACTTGAGATGCGTAGCCTCCCGGGTTGGTTGTTTTATGGTTTTATACTTTTAACTTGTCCGGCATCTGATCATACCGTTGTCCGATATGCCGTCCGGCGCTGTGTTCATCCACGCTCTGTCTTCTGATAAAACGCGATCATCAGCGGCATCGTATAAATGATCGGGAACGCGTATCTTGGCTGCCCCTGAATCTGAGGTGCCAGTAATACAAACAGGAAAGAAATCAGCGCAGGAAGCATCACAACGAATGCTTTTTTATTTTTCTCCAGCCTGACAAAATGCAATAATACAAACATCAGAATTACATAAAAAGCCACATTGCTGAACATTCCGATCACCGGCGCTGTCGTCAGCAGGCTGTATAGTTTCACTGCAATATTCGACACGCCTTCCATTTTTTCAGGGATTTGGAAATTCAGCCAGCTGTAATACTCTTTATCATATTCCAGGTCAGAACCAACCAGGCAATTTTTATTGTAAACCACGTTATCCGCATAAGGCGCAAATACATAATAATTCTGATTCCACGTTGCTTCCACATAGCATAGCGGATGCCTAAAAAACTCTTTCATCCACACTTTGAAATATGCCACAAGATCCCCCGTCGAACCGGAACGATAGGTTGTTTTTACCGGATCAGCAGTCATCGGCTCATAGATTTCCGCCAGAGAATCATAATCCAAAACCTTTGCAATAACCTCGCGCTCTTCACCCGGTATCTCATCGCCATATTCCTTTACATAGCGTGCGGTCTGTTGAAACGGCAGGGAAAACATTTCTTTGGGAGAATCCTTTTCCACATGATAAACCTGTGTAATAATTCCTTCCACTGCAAATATCAGAAGAAACGGCAGGATGACAATAGCCACTTTTCTCCCTATAACTCTCCGTGTCCGCTTTTTCTTCCAAAACATTTGTACACAGATGACAACTGTCACAACCAGATACAGATAAATTCCGTTTTTCCGACATAAAATCATCAGCGCTGCTGCCACAATCCAAAGTACATTTTGGACAGCCTGATTCCAAAATTGCTCTTCCTCCAGCATCCATTCTGCCATCAGACAAGCCAGCAACACTAAAAAAGCAGTATAGAGATAATCTTTGATCGGAAATGCAGCATATCCTGTAAAATACGGTGCAATACAATAAACCGCAAAAGTCAGCGTTCTAAGCCAGACAGCTGTATTCCAGCGCTTCATCAGTTCCAGTGTCCATGCAAGAACAGCAGACATAATCAGGGACTGCATCAGTACAAACAAAAACAAACCGACATTCGGACTTCCGAGTTTTACGGCAAGTCGAATAAAACTACCAAATAGCCAGGTATGGAAAATCGGCTGAGCTGTCGTATATGTTTCAAATCCATAATAATATCGCAGCTGTGCCCAGTTATCATAGCTCATAGCACCAGGATATCTTAAAATCAGATGAATAAGCCACACAAACACCAGGATGCCCCAGGTCATCCAAAACGAATATTTCTGATACGCTGTTCCCCATTTTCCAGTTTTCTCTGTAGCGGTTCCTACATTCTCATTTTTTTGCCGCAATATGTAATGCACCCCTTCGATCGCATACAGATAAAAGAAATACATCCCCAGAAGTAATACAACACTGCGCAGCCTGTTGATCTGAAATGAATACAAAAGCGAAAGATTTCCACCGTACCAGTATGCCATACCTCCTGTATACATCATTGCCAGAAAAGCTGCCAAACCAATATGTTTTTTCGGCGGAAGCGTTTGTTCTTTCCGTGAAACCCATATATATCCGACAAACAATGCTACTGTTAATACTGTCAGGAAAAATCCCTTTGTACTAATTCCAGATTCAATCTGAGCAAACAGTGCATAAAACTTTGCCAAAAGAACATTGTTGATTCCATCGATTTCATCATCTGCTACTCCAAGTTCTGTATTTAACGCAAGCGCTGTCAAAAATGCCTGCAGAAATATCCATTCTTTGCTAAAACGACAGATTTTTCGTTTGCACCTGCCGTCCGTCGATTTCATTTTTAATTTTCCTCCTGCTCTTTCTTCTTCGCAATCTCCACCGCTTCATTCCGGTACAGCTCATATGCTTCAATATCCGCGATTTTCGTCAATCCGTTTTTTTGCGGATCGCCGGTATACAGAACACTCTTGTTCAAAATCAGATACTGGCAGTTGTACTCCGTCAAAAGCGGCGAAAGCGCATCCAGATCAATCGTATCCTCCCGCATAATCTTATAAATCGGGTGCGTGTCCCAGTTCCACTCCCAGGACACCTCCAGCATTTCCCGCCCGTACGGCATCTGCACCTCCGATGTATACTGTCGCACATAATAGATCAGCTCCTGCGGAAATACCGCCCAGACCCGCTCTTCCTCCTCCGCCGGCAGGATTTCGTTGCAGATCGCAATCACGGAATTTGGAATATGATACCTGTTCTGCGCCTTGGACAAATACGGGCTATCGTACACCGATTTTCCGGTCAGTACCAGAACCAGCGCCAGAAGGACAAAGCCGATCCGGTAATGCTTTCCAAACAACCGGATCCCCGCATAAGCGATCACAACCGCCATGGGAAGCAGCCACAAAATCCGGTAATAGGTTTCTCCTTCGCCCAACAGATTCATTACCGTCTTTGTAAACGGAAGAAAGAATAAAACAGTAATCACCAGAGAGCTTTCTACCAGCACGACGCGAATCCGCTTTTTTTGTTCTGTAACCAGCAAATACAAAAGCGCAGCCAGAAAAAGTACCGGATACCAGCCACTGCCGCAGTAATTCTGAAAAATTGTTACAATCTCTTTCAACGCAATCTCTCCTATCGATGCAGTTTGCAGGTGTTTTGCAAGCTGCCGTCTTTCACTTATAAAACCAGCAGCAACGCCAGATAGATCACATTCGGGATGCAGCATAACGCCGTTTTCCACAAAATCGACCAGCGGCGATACCGAATTGCCGCCACAAGAGCCGTAATGCCCAACAGCATCGCCGTCAGAAACGCACCCATACTCGTCATCATCGCCGCTGCGATATGATTGACTGCAAGAAGCAGCCAGTAGGGCAGCGATCCCGGTTCTTCCTGCCTCTCCTTATTTTTTTCCCGCGCACAAAGCTCCAGCATCAGCCACAGCTCCACCAGTAAGATCAGATTCGCCAGCACCGATTTTCCCTGCCAGGTCCGCGTCAGGAAAAAGGTTTCATTCGTATAGATCGAAATATTACCCCAGATCTGCATAATAGAAACCAGCGTCAGAAAAATCGGAAGCTTGACAGAGCCATCGGAAAACAGCTTTCTGCCGATCTGAACAAACACATAATAGGTCAGCGGAATAAAAATCAGCGGCAGCAGCGTATGGGCCACAATGGTCGCATGAATGCCCGTCATCCGCGCCACATAGGCAATCCACAGCGGCAGCGTCGCCAGGGCATGACGAATATCTAAGTCCGTGGAAAGTCCGGTGTAGGGACGAATCCGGTTCAATACGCCTGTCTGATCCGCCAATACAGATTGCACTACATAATACGCATCATCCCCGTCAAAGGAAGCATAGGCAAAGGCCATATACATCTGATAGCCCACCGACGCCAAAAACAGCAGCCAGAAAAGCAGACGCTCCGGATTTTGAACTGCAACGTGCTGCTTTTGCCTGTCCTGCTTCCGCAAGTCTCGTTCCCGCAGAAGCGTCCAGATAAATCCCGTCACAGCCAACACTGCAAAAACCGCAGTTGTCAGATATACCAGCAGGTTCATCCCATAAACTTCTTTTACCATCACCGGCACAGCGATCAGCTGAAACACCGCCAGCTCACTCAAAAAACCTGCCAGATACAGGGTCAGAATCTTTTCTCTTTTCTGCCCAATTCCTTTTGTCCAAAGTCCGCCGATCCCGACCGGGGCAATTCCAAACACAAACAGACATCCCAATGCTTTCTGCAGCATATTTTCCTCTCATTTCTGCGCACGTTTTTTTGCGCATGCCGAGTTTGTGTCAAGCGCGCGGACACAAATCTCGCGATTGAAAAATTTTATTTTTCAATCTTTATTCCTCCCCATACCGCGGCGTCATGTCGTACCAGTCGTCCCAGATCGCAGGGTAATTATAACTCATCGCCAGTGTCCTGATCTCATCAAACGCCTGTCCATAATTTTCCGGATGCAGTTCATTTTCACCGGTTGCAAAGCACTCCGTAATATATCGGCAGACATTTTTATGATAATGCATATAGTCCGCATAATTGTTCAGATTACAGATAATATCTTCTTTTCCCAGAAAATTGAACACATGGACATTTTCATAGTTCAACAATCGTTCCGTCATATATTCCAGTCTGCCAATGACCGCCTCCAGCTCCTTTTCCCGCGTTACGTCGTTCCAGAACAGAATACTGTAGGGGGGATAAAAAATATAAAACTCCGTCTCCGGATGGGCTTCAATATACGGAAGAATATTTTTCTGCAGATTTTCCTCCACTGCATCCTTAAAATAATCCGCCGCAAGCGCTTCCTCTTCCTGCTTTTCCTCTGCCGCCTCATAGTACATCAGCACGTTTGCCTTGTTATAATATTCATCCGTCCACCACGGCTTATACAGCTCCGCCCAGTCCGACGCATCCTTCCGATCCGCCAAAGGGCGCAGAATGTAATCCAGCAGCACATCCTTGTTCAACAGATATGGAACATCATTGAACACGTTATCATCATACAGATAATCTGTAACCGGAAACTTGGTTTCCTCCGGATCTGCTGAAAATGTGGACTGATCCACCGCCATGTACACAGCCTTGACCTGATCGCCCTTTGCGTCAAATACCAGCTGCATGATGTTGGACAGATCCTTCGGATAAGAACCGTTATAGGAAAGCTTCTGGGTTTTCATTCCCATCAGCTCCTCAAACCAGTCCGTGTTAAAGCTTGCAGTCATCGAGGAACCGATCAAAATGCTATCGTAATCCATATGCTTTGCCAATCCCGGATTCTGATTGACCTGGTTATCCACCAGATACGGGAACCACGCAAGGGGCTTATGATACTGAAAAAAAGGATCGACCCAGATCACCAGTGCCATACATCCTGCAAGTCCCGCCAGAAAAATGCCCAGAAAACCGGCAAGCCAGCGTTTCGGCTGCATTTTTTTCTGCTTTTTTTCTTTTCCTTCGTTTTCTTCCATTCCAATCTCCATTCCGCAGGCGTCTTGCGCCGAAGGAATCGCGAGCATAACTTCCAGTTCTGCTCTGCGATCATAGCTACTTTGTGACGCCTGCGGCACAAATAGCAGTGTGAAAAATAAGCGATCACGCTTATTTTTTCACACTACTCCTTAATTTAAGCCAAACATCCTCTAAAACCGATAATACAAAAAGCTGCTTACACCGCTTAATGACACCACACACCAGATCATCAAAAATGCCGTCACGAACATCGTTTTTCCATTCGGTTCAAAGCTCTTTTCCCGCTCTCCCGCATTGCGTGCAAAAAAGACGAGCCAAAGCGCCACTGCCCAAAAACCAAAGCATAAGTACAGCTCGCTTCCCGGCAGACGATCCAGATGTAAAATCTTGATCACATACCAAAACTCTTCCAAATTGAACGCCTCTGTGATCTGAACCGCCGGAGCTGCAAAGCCACCGCCGATTAACCGTCCGACAAACTCACCTGCCTGTGACAGATTTGCAGAGCGGAACAGCATCCATGTAAAGTTCAAAAACAGGAAGGTCAGAGCGACGCAAAGCACATGTTGGACTGCAGAAAATACACCGGATTTTTTCGTTCCACTTTGAACATGCACATCCGCCGCACACTGCTGCCGTGGCTGCTTTAGCTGCCATGGCTGCCTCCGCTGCCATGCCCGAGTAACCAGATACAGCGCACCATGCAGCGCTCCCCACAGGACAAAGTTCCAGCCTGCGCCGTGCCAGATTCCGCTGACCAGAAATACAATAAATAAGTTCAAATACATCCGCGCTGTACCTTTCCGGTTGCCGCCCAGCGGAATGTATACATATTTTCTCAGGAAACGGTTCAACGTAATATGCCAGCGTTTCCAAAATTCAATGATGTTGGACGCCTTGTAGGGAGAATCGAAGTTCACCGGCAGTTCCATGCCAAGCATATGAGCAATGCCCCGCCCCATATCGCAATAGCCGCTGAAATCGAAGTACAGCTGCAGCGTATAAAACAGCATTACCAGCCAGGCATCCGTGCCGGACAGCCCTGCCACATTTCCATAGCCTGCATCCACCGCCTTGCCGAAGGTATCCGCAAGCAGCACCTTTTTTGACAGCCCCAGCGCAAACAGATACAGTCCGCCTGCAAACTTTTCCCAATCCGGGCGCTGCCGACCGATTTGCCGATACTGCGGCAGCATTTCCTGCGCATTAACAATCGGTCCGGACGACACATATGGGAAAAAGGAAACGAACAGGACATATTCCCTCAGGCTGCACGCCCCAACCTCTCCTTTATAAGCATCTGCCAGAAATCCAATCTGCTGAAAGGTAAAAAAACTGATACCAAGGGGCAATGCAAGCTGCAGAATCGGATCCTCCAGCCCTTTTCTCTGACTCCAGCCAGCCGATATTGCATTAAAATATTTAAAAAAGCAAAGTAATGCAAGATTTCCTGCAATTCCAATTCCTAACAAAAGTCTTTTCCGGGAGCTGTCACGTTCCATCCCATACTCTGCGCGCTCCATAGCACTCCCGGAAACACGCTCTGTAACACGCCCAATGCCACGCTCTATGGCGCGAAAAAAAGCATAATTCCATGCAATACTGCCCAGCAGCAGCAACAGATAATACGGACTCGCTGCTCCGTAAAACCACAGGGAAAAGCCGATCAGCCAGAGCTGCAAAAGCTTCTGGCGTTTTAGCCCCCAGAAGCCCAGCAGACACAGCGGAAAGAACAGCAGGATAAAAATATATGACTGAAATAACATACTCAGCTCTCCACTTCGATCACATGGTTTCGTTTTTCATAGCCTGCTGTATTCAGCTTCCAGACACTGTTTCCAGCCTCATCCTCCGAACACTTTTCAAAGCCCAGCTCTCCGTAGAATTTCCGTACCATGTTGTTTTTCGCCGTCGGATAATAGTATCCGTAAATTTCTCCGATTCCTGCTTCCTGACACCGTTCCACAAGCTCATCCAGCATTGCAAGCTCCATATCCCGTTTCAGGACGCGGCAACTCATCAGCCACAGGCGGATATGCGCGGCTTTCTCTTCCTTTTGGGCGATCACAACAGAAACAACGCCGTTATCCCCGAACTTATCCTCCAGCTTTCCATATAAGGTAATATAAGAATCATCCGCCGCCATTTGTTCAATCTGTGCCTGTGTCATACGCTGTGTTGTTAAATTGAACTGATTGCTCTTATTGGTCAGCTGTGCGATTCTTGCCATGTAAACCGGTTCAAAGCTTCGGATCGTGGCTTTCATATCCAGGGATTTCAAATACTCTACATAGTCCGCAAAGGATGCCTGCGCCTTTTCGCGCTTCAAATTCGCCTGATACATCTCATTTCGCTTGCGGTCATCCTCCGAAAGCGACGTCACTTCAAAATAGCCACCGCGATCCAGCACGCGGATATAATCCTCCGGTTTGCCGATCTCGGGCGCAGTCACGCCGGGTGCCTGCTGCCGCACAATCTCCCGCTCTGCCGGATTATCATCTGCAAACACAAGGCTATCCGGCAAAATGTTCAGCTGATGCGCAATTTCCAGAATATTCCGGCTCTTCGGCTCCCAATTTGCCGCAATGATCAGGAAATCCTCCGGCTTCAGCACCCCTGCCGGATGATTCAAGCCTGCAAGTGCATTTTCCTCTTCATTCTTGGATGCGACGTTCAACATCACGCCATAGTCTTTCAGTGACTTCACATAGGACTGAAATTCCGCATAAACCTGTCCCAGATTCGTTTCCTGTCCAATTTCCAGATTCTCCGGACCGTCATCCCCGACAATACCTCCCCAGAGCGTATTGTCCAGATCCAGCACCAGCGATTTTTTATTTTTGCCGTAAAGCGACTTCATGATATTCGCAACGTTGTGTGCCATCCACGGAATCGCCTTCAGGCACAAACTATACTTGTACATGTGCCAGAAAAACGGCGCAGACCATTCATCCAGACCATATGCCGCAGACTGATAGCAGATATCATTGATCAGGAAATTTTGATGCTCTGCCGCATAATCTGCAAACATCTGGTTCATCCGGTTCACATACCAGGTTCTGCCATGAAAATCCGCACCATCCTGATTTCCCATCAAACGGTAATAAGGAAGTTCAAAGTTGTCCTGAATGATCGGACAATGCCAGGTATCCGCCAGCTTCTCCCACATCACCTGAAAATGTTCAAATTCCGATCTGAGCTTGTCTTCCACCTGTTCCCGGGAATCCTTTACCTCCGGCAGACTGCGCAGGTTCCGAAAGCTCGTATGAATATAAACCAGATCCGGTCCAAACGCGTTCAATTCTTCATTGCCGAACATCGCATCTTCCCAGTACATTCCGTACTCCGATTCATAAAAGGTCGGTTCAATTCCCTGATTCAGCAAAAACAGCTCCAGAATCCGAATAATATCATGGGTCGTAGAGCCTCCCAGCACCGCGATCTTCTTCGGAATCCGCTGGGTGTTCTCCTCCAGCAGACGACGCTTCAAGCTCTTTGATTTTTTTAAAATATATTCACTGTCAAATGGATATTCCAGTTCGTGCAGCATAAGTGTGTTCCTTTCTGTAGTTCTGATACTCTTTATCATACTACAAATCCCTGCTTTTTAACAAGCAGGGATTGGTAACCGTCTAATTTTCAGGAATTTAACATGCATTTCTCGCCAAATCAATTACCAATATTATCTGTGAACTTCCTGAAAAATTAACTCTCGACGACTTTCAGGTTTAGTCCTGAGAGTCATCAGTGCTACGAACGCAATAAAGTTCTTTGCGTCAGTCTTGTTCCCTTTGCATGGATTTTCGTTACATCCTCCCATGTTTCCGCAAAAAGAACTGTACCAATCTGCTAAATAAATTTTCTTACTATTTTACTTTTTCGAATAAGCCATGTACATACAAAGCTAAACAGCAAAATACAGCAGATATAAACAGAGCATGCAAATATTCCGAATGTCCGATCTGCCAGCTGCAAATACAGCTTCAGGAACAGCTTCTGACCGATATGCTCCAGTAAGTATACGCCAAATGCACAGCTGCCCAGACATGCTATGATCCCGGCTCCTCTGATATTCGTATGCATTACAAAAAATCTGCGGAAGCCAAGATAGACTGCACAAGCCATCAGCGGGATCATAAGATTCAATACGGATTCATGATATTCCCCACTCAGCTTTCTATCAGCAATCACCATAACTGCAGCTGTTATCACACTCATTGCCAGACCAGCCGATAGCTTCCATCCGGACAGCTGTCGGCATTTTTCTGTACTAACTGCTTTTTCCAGAAAATATCCCAGCAAAACATAAAAAACATTATTCTGCAGTACAAAAAAACTCATCGGCATAGAATATCCCGTAAACTGTCCGACGATAGACATTCCGACTTTAATGATCAGCCCCAATCCCAGAAAATATTTCATGCAATCCAAATCCACATTTCTCGCAATTGCCCCAAGAAATGGAAGCATCACCAAAATTCCTATATATTCATACAGGTACCAGTAAGAAGTCTGAATCTCATTTTTAAGCAGCTTCTCCACAAATATAGGTATATTATAGATCCGAATGATTCAGAACGACCATCACTACCGCTATGATCCGCAGCATTTCGATATGAAGCTTTTTATTCACACTGTTCTCCTTTATTTTTATGCTGGATTCATCCTATCTGTAATTGTTATCTAATATTCATTCCGTTGTCGTAACCATGTCTTTTCCATAAAAGTTTCCGACAACTCTATTGGTAAATGCTTCCGGATTTTTAATGACCGGCATATGCATCAATGGCCCCTGCTCCGGATTTGTCGGACACAGATATGCTTCTTTAATGGAATCATCCCGCAATATTCTTTCCTGGGATTCCATTTGTTCCTTAAAATCTGCTGCCTGACCGCTTGCAATATAACTGCAGGAGCTGTAAAATAACGAATCCTTCAGATTTCCCCTAAATACCAGGCACAGAACCAGGCAAACAAATACCGCCGGAACTGTGATACATTTATGATAAATTTCTCTTCTTTTCAGAGTATGACGTAGTTCCAGTTTCCGCAAGATCCAGCCCTCTACATAGATAACGGAGGAAACTGACGTTAAAATAAACGTCAGATATTCCATCGTTCCAGGTCCTCCGGACACCTCCGTTGCTGCATAGAGCTCCGGTGCATACATTGCCGCATACACGCCAAACATATAGCCAACCCATAATACCGGATATTTAAACTCGAATTTCAATTTTGCTTCTGAAAGACATTCCCATGCTACGACTGTCACAAAGAATAACAGCACAAATAAAAGTGGAGTCTCCCTCCAATAATTTACTACATTTACAGCCCCCTGCCACAACGCTTCTACAATCGTGAAAGCTGCTTTTCCTACGCTGAAGCCCATCTGCTCTCCGCCTACTCTGGCTGCATTTCCGGGTGCTGTAACCTGAAAGTACAAAGCGATCATTCCGGCAAATGTCGGGAATGCAAACACCCCTGCACGCTTTTTATTTTTCACGATCACAAACATCAATACATAACTGAATAAAACCAGAAATGCCGAATAATAGCTGCTCCCTCCGATTGCGATCATTCCCAAAACAGAAAAGATAATATATCTGAATTTGTCCGTTCTTAAATATTTCAGTAAAAATCCAATCAAAAGCATTGCCAAAACATGGGGCATCATATAGTGGATTACTCCAACATACCAGTACATACCGATTCCGGAGCTTGGAATCCATTGATAAAACATCAGCAGAATCAATAATGTGACTACTCCGCCTTCATACCATTTTAAGCCAAAATAGTTTGTAAAAAACTCATGTACCATATAATAAGTGGCTGCAATCATTGCCAGTGTCCAGAACACAGGTACGATCCAAAAACTTCTGTATACAAAGGCCTCCGGCATCAGCGTAAATATAAAAACACTGAACCAGTCTCCATTCCAGACCTGGCACATCTGCTTTGTCGTTTCCAGACCTGTCCGAAACACTTCGATCACAGAATGCGTATGAAGCCACGTCTGATGGCTTGCTGCAGAATATCCGTAGTCGTCCCCCGAAGGTCTGGCGATAAACGCTAATAACCAGTTGGGTACCATCGACGCTAAAAACGCGATTCCCACAGCTGCTGCTATTTTCTTTATACTAATCCATTCTGCCAGTTTCTTCACCGTAAAAGCCTCCGTCTTTTCTGTCTTTTCAGTTTTATCTGTGTTTTTATTCCCCATCTCCGATCACTTATCCAACTCTTCATAATAACGAATTTTATTTTTTCCGTAATACTCCGCCGTTCCAAATCTCCAGGTTTCGATTTCATCTGTCGTAAACAGCTCCGGAGTTTTCGGCGGCTCCTGAATTAAAATCAGAGCTTCGTCCGAATTTTTAATGGTCACAATATTCTGTTCTATTGCATCTGCGTATGCCTGTGCTTCGCCGCTCCTGACTGCATTTACAATTGCTGCAGAGGTTATTTCTTTCGGCGATGCCAGGGATACCAGTAAAAAGCATATCACTGTCATTCCTGTACAAAAACCATACCATTTTAGAGAATCGGCGTTCCAGTACAGCTTTTGTTTTTTCTGAATCCATCCGATCCAGTAAAATTCAAGAACAACGGTCAAAATCAAAAACATATCATACATAATGTTTTCAATTCTTCCCGTTCCCCACTGTCCGAGTGCAAACAGCTGCGGTGCATACATTGCAGAAAGGAAACAGTATCCTGCCAAAGTAATGACTCCCGGAAGCGGAAATTCAAACTCTGTTTTAGATGCTATTGTCCATAAAACAGGAAGTACCATTAAAATCAAAAATACCCAGAAAATCCCGGTCCAGTCTCCCGCAATATCCTGCATACACAATACAAAGGATTTTAAAATAGAACCAATTACACCATAGGATGCAATCTCACCGGATTTTCCCTGCCTGATCCAGTTTCCCGGCGCTGCTATATTGACACAAAACGCAATCAGCATCGCTCCTCCGGGAACCGCCAGATACTTTAACAGATCCTTTCGTTTTCTCCACAACAAAATCAAGATCACATATCCTGTAACCACATTTCCGATCAACGCCGTCACAAGATTTCCGCCGCCAACCATGACTGCCATCCATGCTGCCAACACACTATACAGCACTCTTTTTTCTTTTCGGGCAATCGCATGTATCAGAAATGCCGTGAATAAAAGCAAAAAGCTGAATGCACCGGTATAATGAATTCCTCCGTTCCACCAGTAAAAAGCAGATACTTTGGCCGGTGCAAGCTGCAACGCCAAAATTGCCAGCAGACAGCCCAGAATCCCTGCCTCCCTTTTTCCGGCTCCAAACAATGTATGAAAGAATTGATAAGAAAAACTTAGTACAGCTGCGCTCAATAACCCGGACAATACTGCAGGAGTCAGATGATAATACTGTTCTCCCCAAATTCCTGGCTGAAGTGCCATGAGAAAAATAGAAGAAAATGTTCCCTGCCAGCTTCCAAAGGCATCTGCCACTGTTTTACATGCACCGCCAAACGCACCTAAAACGCCTTTTCCATGCACCCATGCCAGATGACTGTTTGCACCATATTCAAAATCATCTCCCTGTGGATAAACATACTTTCCTGACCATGCAAGTATAAGCCAGGTTATAAAGAGCACTACGAGTAAAACTGAAAACAGCCATTTCCAGTCATCTTTCTTTTCCACTGTTTCCTTTTTCAACACATGCCCACAAATCCAGCCGGTTCCATCCATCACAACTGCAATCCACCAAAGGGTTGTCAAAATCTGAAGAAAAACTCTGACAGAATTAACAGATTCCATATCTCCGATTCTGACTACAACAGCCTGATAACAAAACCATACGGAAGCCGTTCCAAAGAATATCCGAAGCAGAGCCCCCTCATATAAACTTCGATCTGAAATTCTGACTGCAATCACGATAGCAACTAAAATTGCCGCTGCTGTCAGGAACAAATGAAATACACCGAACCATTTTTCTGCATAATAGATAAAATAATAGGCAGATACAGCCGGCACTTTAAATACAGAATAAGAAACAACCTGATCCTGTGCTCCCAATGCCAAAAACAGGAGCAGCGGAAGCAATATTGCTCCCGCTATCCACCACACTTTATTTCGTACCGTTCTCTTTTCCAGATTCATTTTTCGTTTTCTACTTTCCACTAACCTTATTCTTTCGTATCTTTCCCCACAATCTGCAGTCGGAATTCAAAATCCCTTCTG
>ERZ773104.2024-NODE-2024-length-24183-cov-4.893360_pt1 | contig 24183 bp, 18 predicted proteins | sample MGYA00511920_ERZ773104 | MGnify/ENA primary metagenome ERZ773104 (study PRJEB29015, sample SAMEA2737857) | human gut metagenome | biome: human gut; feature: human-associated habitat; material: faeces | place: China | collected 2012 ...
ATTCATCCGCGAACATCGTCTCAATCTGCTCGCTGGCCGGAAGCATGTCGAACGCCGGATTGATGCTGAAGAGGATCATCTCCACATAGCCGGATTCCGCCGCTTTCATCGCAACCTTCGGGTTGTGGGAGCTCATTCCGATATGACGGATGATGCCTTTTTCCTTTAATTCCATCACATAGTCCAGGTAGTCAGAATGCTGGATCTTCTCCCATTCTTCCTCAGAATCCACGTAGTGGATCATGCCGAGATCGATGTAATCGGTCTGCAGTCTCTTTAAAAGGTCCTCAAAGGCCGGACGCACATATTTCATCTCCCGCGTGCGGAAATACTGTCCGTCCTTCCAGGTAGACCCGATATGTCCCTGAATGAACCACTGATCCCGGTTCTCTTTCATTCCCTCGCCGATGATATTTCTCGATTTCGGATCCGCCATCCAGCAGTCCAGCATATTGATCCCTTTCTCTGACGCATACCGGATCAGCTCAATGCCCTCAGTTTCCGTATGCCGTTCCAGCCATTCCCCGCCAAATCCGATCTCACTCACCATGAGCCCTGTTTTTCCCAATCGTCTTGTCTTCATGTGTTCTCCTCCGATCATCTGTTGCCTCCGGCATTTCTCCCATCAGGATCCTACTGAAATGCCCCCGGTCCGTCGCTCTCCGACACGAATTTTGCGATCTTCACCGCTCCATTTCCATTCTTATCCACAGCATAGAACGTATACGTTCCTTTTTCCGTGATCTGGAACGCCGCCATATCCTTCTCATTCACCGTAAACGCCGTTCCTTCCACAGTCCCGTTCGCAAACTCCCCGGCTGTATGCTCGCCCTTTGCATAGAAGAGCTTATCAAGATCCCCGTCAATATCGAGGACGCGGACCGTCAGATACATTCCGCCATTCCGGTTCGAGGTCTGCATCTCCAGATATGGAGCCGTCCCGTTCGCCGGTCTCGTTCCACCGATCTGAAATCCCTTTCTCGATAGACTGCTGATATCATAGGAAAGGGCTGCGCCCACATTCAGCATACCGCCGGACACCGTCACGTCCTTGAGACTCTCCATCGGTGTCACCGTGGACATCAGGATCTCCTTCACATCCGCAACCCCGATCCCGTCAAAATACGAATAGATCATTGCCGCCGCCCCGGACACCATCGGTGCCGCCATGGACGTTCCGCTCATGTATCCATAGGTGTTTCCAGGGGTCGTACTTAAGATATAACTTCCCGGCGCCGCAAGATCCACAGTCGTTTTTCCATAGTTGGAGCTTGCGGACAGTGCCCCATCAAAGCTTAGATTCGCGACGGAAATAATATTGTCCAGGTCATACGCCGCCGGATAAAACGGGATCACGTCCGTATCAACGCCTTTTCCTGTCTTCGGATTTCCGTTTCCCGCCGCCACTACAAACAGCATACCGGAATTCTTCATCGCCTCATATAACGCCTTATCATCTGTCGTTGACGTCAGGCTCAGGTTGCAGATCACCGCACCGTTATCCTCCGCATATTTGATCGCTTTGATGACAGCCGCCGTACTTCCGCCGCCGTCATTTCCCCCAAGCGCCTTTAACGCCATCACCCGAACCCGGGTTCCCGGAACGATTCCCGAGATTCCGATCCCGTTTCCTGTCCCGGCACTGATCGTCCCGGCCCCGTGGGTTCCGTGGCTGTCCTCATTCCCGGTGAAGATCTGATTGTTATTCTTGTAGAAATTCCACCCATAGCAATCATCCACGTAGCCGTTTCCGTCATCGTCGATGCCGTTTTCCGGAATCTCATCGGTATTGACCCATAAAGTGTCCTTCAGATCTTCATGAGAAGCATCAATTCCCGTATCGATCATTGCGACGATGGTATCATGGCTTCCGTTCCCATATGTCTCCCATGCCTGTTTTAGGTTGATATCCACGCCGGAAACCGCCTGTCTCTTCTTTACCTCCACGAGAGTTCCAAGAAGCTCCGCATTCTCCGATGGCTGACCGAACGGATCCGAGTAGACCGGATACTTCGTAACCTCTTCCGATGTGAACGATCCATCGTTGAAGAACGCCCACTGCTCCGATGCGGACGGGTCATTCGTCTGAAGTTTTTCAGACGCATACACCATAGACGGCTGTCCCGCTGCCGCGAGCATCACCGCCGCCATAAATCCCGCCGCATGTCTGCAGACCGCTTTTCTCTTTCCATAATCATTCTGATCCATAAAAATTCTCTTTTCTCTCCATTTCCAGCCCTGCAAAGCGGACATTCGCAATTCGTTTCTGCTGTCTTCTGAGCTGTGTTCAAATCTGTATTTTATTTTACCAGATATTCTTGTCTTTTTCATGAATTATTTCTTTTAATTTGCTGATATAGAAAAATGGGCAGGATGACACTTTTTGTCACCCTGCCCACATTTATCCATATTTAGTTCTGCTGCTCCGGATTCTGCTCCGTCGGGGCCTCCAAAGCCTCAGCAGCCTGTACCGGCTGGCTCGCCGCGTCCTCCGCGAACTCGCCTCCCATACGGCTCTTCTCTTCTTTCTTTCCTTCCTCCGGCTCCGGGATTCCCTTCACCTGGCGGAAGATCTTCATGAACTCCTTGCCTGTGATCGTCTCTTTCTCGATCAGGAACGCGGCGATCTGATCCATCGCTTCGCGGTTCTCGGAGAGAAGACGCTTCGCCTCAGCATAGGCGTTCTTTAACATCTTCATGACTTCCGTATCGATCTCAGCCGCCGTAGCGTCACCGCAGTTTAAGACGGTGCGTCCTGTCAGATACTGGTTCTCCTGGGTCGCAAGCCCCATAAGACCGAACTTCTCAGACATACCATACTGGGTGACCATCGCTCTCGCGATCCTTGTCGCCTGCTCGATATCGTTCGCAGCACCTGTCGTCACCGTGTCAAACACGAGTTCCTCAGCCGCACGTCCGGCAAGGGAAACCACAAGCATTGCCTCAAGTTCTTTTTTCGTATTTAAATATTTTTCCTCTTCCGGAACCTGCATGACATATCCTAACGCTCCCATGGTACGCGGAACGATCGTGATCTTCTGGACCGGTTCAGCATCCTTCTGAAGCGCGGTGACAAGCGCGTGTCCAACCTCATGGTAGGAGACGATCCGGCGCTCCTCTTTGCTTAAGATCCGGTCTTTCTTCTCTTTTCCGACGAGAACAAGCTCCACAGCCTCAAAGAGGTCTTTCTGGGAGACAGCCTGGCGTCCGTTCTTGACTGCGTTGATAGCCGCCTCGTTCATCATGTTCGCGAGATCCGCGCCCACAGCACCGGAAGTCGCAAGGGCGATCTCCTCGAAGTCGACAGTCTCATCCAGGCGCACATCCTTGGAATGTACCTTTAAGATATTGACACGGCCCTTCAGGTCCGGCTTGTCAACAATCACACGTCTGTCAAAACGTCCCGGTCTCAAAAGTGCCGGATCCAGGATCTCCGGACGGTTCGTCGCGCCCAGGACGAGAAGTCCCTTAGAGGAATCAAATCCATCCATCTCGGAAAGCAGCTGGTTTAAGGTCTGCTCTCTCTCATCATTTCCGCCCATCCGGCTGTCACGGCTGCGTCCGATGGCATCGATCTCATCAATAAAGATGATACAAGGAGCATTTTCCGTTGCATTCTTAAACAGGTCACGGACACGGGATGCGCCCACACCTACGAACATTTCCACAAAGTCAGAACCTGACAGGGAATAAAATGGAACATGTGCTTCACCGGCTACTGCCTTTGCAAGAAGGGTCTTACCGGTTCCCGGAGGGCCTACTAACAGGGCACCCTTTGGAAGCTTCGCACCGATCTTGGTGTACTTTCCAGGATTGTGAAGGAAATCCACGATCTCAGTTAAAGACTCTTTTGCTTCATCTTCACCTGCCACATCTTTAAAAGTAATTCCTGTTTCTTTCTGGACGTACATCTTGGCGTTGCTCTTGCCTACGCCCATAATTCCGCCGCCGCCCATACGCTTCATGGTAAAGTTCATAATAAACAGCAGGAACAGGAATGGAAGTGCATAACTTAATATCTCTAACAGTAATGCATTGGAAGTATTATTTTCCCTGTTTGTAACAACGTTGTTCTTTAAAATACGGTCTACAAACTGGTAATCTCCTTCCAGACGTACTACATAGTACTTCATCTGCTGGGAATAGTTGGTGTCATCTGCCTTTGGCTTTACCTCAATAATGGTGCTTCCAACGCTGATGGACTCTACCTTGCCATTTTCTACCATGTTTACAAACTCATTGTAAGACAGTTCCTGACGCTGTCTGGCGTTGACAGTGGAGTTCATCCAGCCCACGATCAGGATCGTCAGCAATGCAGCGATCACCAGCATGGTAATGGTTTGCCAATTACTGTTCTGATTCTGTTTGTTGTTATTATCCATACTGTATAAATTCTCCCTCTAACAGGCTTTTTCGTGCACGCATAAAATGTGCCAGAGCCTATTCTTTTCTATTATAATGTGAGTCTAACCATAAATCAAGGAAAGAACTATTAAAATTCTGAAAACAAAAGCAGGATCTTCCCCTTCATCTCCACTTTAGATTATTAGTTTTTTAAGATTTTTACATTTTTTTGAAAAAAGTCCCTAGATTTCTGATTTCCATAGTTGTATAATATATCAGTTTTTAATAAAACCGTAAACAAAAACCTATACCCAACTTACCACTAAAAGGAGGTTCCCCACTATGCCAGTAAAATACGTATTCGTAACCGGCGGCGTTGTTTCCGGACTTGGAAAAGGCATTACCGCAGCTTCCCTTGGCCGTCTTTTAAAAGCCAGAGGTTACAAAGTTACCATGCAGAAATTTGACCCCTACATCAATATCGATCCAGGTACCATGAACCCGGTACAGCACGGCGAAGTTTTCGTTACCGATGACGGCGCTGAAACTGACCTTGACCTTGGACATTATGAGCGTTTCATCGATGAGAGCCTGACTAAAAATTCCAACGTAACTACCGGTAAAGTTTACTGGACCGTTCTGCAGAAAGAGCGCCGTGGAGACTTTGGCGGAGGTACGGTACAGGTCATCCCCCACATCACCAATGAAATTAAGAGCCGTTTCCACCGCAATTATAATGATAACGAAACCGAGATTGCCATCATCGAAGTTGGCGGTACTGTTGGCGACATCGAAAGTCAGCCATTCTTAGAGGCGATCCGCCAGTTCCAGCATGATGTTGGCCCAGGCAACACCTGTCTCATCCACGTCACCCTTATCCCTTATTTAAAAGCATCTGAAGAATTAAAGACCAAACCAACCCAGGCAAGCGTAAAAGACCTGCAGGGAATGGGAATTCAGCCGGACATCCTGGTATGCCGTTCCGAGCATCCGTTAGATGACAATATCAAGAGCAAGATCGCATTATTCTGTAATGTACCAAAGACCCATGTTCTTCAGAACCTGGATGTAGAAGTTCTTTACGAAGTTCCTCTTGTAATGGAAGAAGAGCATCTGGCACAGGTTGCCTGCGAATGCTTAAATCTGCCATGCCCGGAACCAGACTTAAAAGACTGGACCGCTATGATCGATGCATGGAAGCATCCTGAAAAAGATGTGACCGTTGCGCTGGTAGGAAAATATACACAGCTTCATGACGCTTATATCTCTGTTGTAGAAGCATTGAAGCACGGTGCTGTTGCCAACAGGGCACAGGTACACATTAAATGGGTAGACTCTGAGACTGTAACTTCTGAAAATGTAGATGAAAAATTAGGAGATGTTTCCGGTATCCTGGTACCGGGCGGCTTCGGCGACCGTGGTATTGACGGCATGATCTGCGCCATCCGCTATGCAAGAGAGCACCAGGTTCCGTTCCTCGGCCTCTGCCTTGGCATGCAGCTTTCCATCGTAGAATTTGCAAGAGATGTGATCGGCTGGAATGACGCCCACAGCGTAGAATTGGATCCTGCTACTACTCATCCTGTGATCCACCTGATGCCAGATCAGGACGGTATCGAAGATATCGGCGGTACCTTAAGACTTGGTTCCTATCCATGTGTTCTGGATAAAAATTCCAAGGCTTACGGTCTTTACGGCGAAGAAACCATCCATGAGCGCCACAGACACCGTTATGAAGTAAACAACGATTACCGTACTTTCCTTACAGAGCATGGCATGATGTTATCCGGTATGTCTCCTGATAACCGTATTGTAGAAATGATCGAACTGCCAGATCACCCATGGTTCGTAGGAACCCAGGCTCATCCGGAACTGAAGTCCCGTCCAAACCGCCCACATCCACTGTTTAAGGGATTCATTGAGGCATCTTTAAAAAATCAGGACAAATAATAAACAGTAAATTAAAAACCTGGCTGAATAAAAACTATTAAAAAAACACATCCTGTTTACAGCAAGACAGATCACTGATCCAAAAGCTGTTTACAGGAGGTGTTTTTTTATGGAAAAATATAATTTCAAAGACAATTCTGATCTAAAAAATAATACGGCTGAAAATCTCTTTGATGACTCAGACATCCAGGCCTGCTCCGCCACCGACTGCACCGGCCTGATCCCGGCACTGCCACAGGACGAAGCAGAGGTGGAAGCATATGAGGATATTTATCCCTATATCACCAAAGCACAGAAAACGCAGAAACCATAAGATCATTTTTCTTTTACAACTGCATTTTCAAAGCAGATCTCTTTGTCTACCCATTCCTTCATATTATCATGAACGGTAACTTCCAGATTTTCTGCTTTCACATTCTTGGCATTCTTCACATAGATGCCATTGATCTTTCCTTCCTGGAAATCCGGACCGCAGCATGGGCGGAAATCATATCCTTTAATAGGATATTTGGTAGTTTTTTCCAGTTCCAGACGGATATTATTTAATGTAAGATCTTCTATAGGCGCACTGTCCTTTCCTGCAATATAAATACTGCCTTCGCCCTTGCAGCGCACATTGGTAATAGATAATCCTTTGATCTTTCCGGAAGGGATCTCATCTTTCCTGTTGATGGAAGCAATATTGATAGGCTCTGCAAAGCCCCACCAGCACTCAGACACATTTTTTGTACGGATCACACAATTATTGATCAGAACATTTTCAATATTTCCCTGGTCTCTTAACTGGAAGGAAATACCTCTGTTCGTATCATAAATACTGCAGTTATCAATGATGATATCCTTAAAATCATCTACACTTTCTGTACCGATTTTAATGGCAGCACTGGTAGATGCCAGTGTACAGCCGGAGATCACAATATCTTCACAGGGACCATAGTGATGATTTGCTTCTGTAGTCTTTAATACGATACAGTCATCTGCTGCCTCAATATGGCAGTTGCTGATACGTACATGTTTACAGTGGTCCGGGTCAATGCCATCACAGTTTGCCATCATACGGTTATTTAAAATACGGACACCGCTGATCTCCACTTCTTCACATCCAACCAGGTGAGTGGTCCAAAATCCGCTCTTTCTGATCGTTACATTCTGGATGGTCAGATGGGTACAGTGTTCCATCAGGATCAGAGGAATTCGAGGATAGAAGGCACCATCGATCTGATCTTCTCTTACCTCTCCATAATAAATTTCTTCTGAACCATCGATCACACCGCCGCCACTGATGCGTACTCCGTCTGTATCCCTGGAATAGATAAAATACTGCCGCGGTTTTCCATCATACTCGCAGTTTACAAAAGTAGGAACTTCTACCATATGGTCATGTCCCCGCTTTGCCAGCTCACTGATATACTGGTAATCATTCAGATCTTCACTGGCCTTAAGTACAGCCCCTGTTTCTACCACCAGTTCTACATGACTTTTTAATACGATGGAACCGGAAAGATAGGTGTGACCTCCTTCCATTATAACTACACCACCGCCCTGCTCACTGCACAGGTCAATGGCTTTCTGTATAACATGGGCATCATTGGTCTTTCCATCACCTGCTGCCCCCAGCTCCATAACACGATATCCCATTTTGCCTTTGCCTCCTTAAAATAAGATCATAAATCATATGATTTTATTTTCCATTTTTATCCAAAATAGTCAATCCGAAAAACCGTGTCGTTCTGCCACATTTCCGTGTTTTCACAATTTTACAGTTTTTTCCATTTATAAACTGCTTAGTGTCCCAAAGAAGTAATATAATCCGTAGGCGTCATTCCCGTCTGCTTTTTAAACAGCTGTGAAAAATACTGGGGATTGTTTCCACAGCCTACCTGCTCCGCTACATTTTTTATCGGTTCCTCCGGATTTTTTGCGATCAGTTCCTTGGCCTTTCCAATACGCATTTTTGTAAGATACTGGGAAAATTTCTGTCCGGTTTCTTTGTAAAATTTCTTGCTTACATAATCTACATTCATAAATAAATAATTTTCAGCGATCCATTTTAGCGTAAGGGCCGAATCCTGAAGGTGCTGCTCCACATAGACATAGATCTGGGATACCATAGGTGAAACTGTCTCTTCTCCTTCTTTTAAACTTACCAGGTCCCGGAATTTGTCAGAGATCATCGTTCTTAAAAGATCCAGATCTTCTTCTTTTTCCATCTTAGTCAGCCACTGGGCCAGATCTACAGTGGAAAACGTCTGAAAATCCGAAGCCATTTTCAAAAACAGATTTCCTGCCAGCTGCTTTAAAAAGTCTATATTATCAATACTGTTTAACAGTTCCACCGCCTGATCCGTCTTTTCCCGGTTGCCCTCCTGAATCTGCTGATACAGAACACGGATCTGATCAATGACCCAGTTATAATTACAGATAGCTGTAATATGAAAATGGTTTATGTAATAGATCATGCTGTAACGCAGAAGTTTTCCTGTTACCTGGGTAAGAAGTGTCTTTAAAGAAGAATAATTCTCCTCCCGGATCTCTGTTGTGATCTTCTGCCCCTCCGGTGAAAGCTGCTGCAAAAACACATGAAGATCGTCACAGGCTTTACCTGCATTCTGCATAAACAGCACCAGGGTATTTTTTACATACATTCCATACAGAATGGTCTGGGGCATTTTTTCTTCCATATATGCTTTCAACTGCTGTAAAAAAGACGGCAGACCCTGAAATTCCAGATAATACACATAAAACAGACGGTAGGCTGCAAAATGAAAATCCAGATACTGTTCATAGGGAGAAATGATCTCCTCCAGCGTCATTTTTTCATCCAGACAGTCATTGATGATACTGGAAAGTACACTGTGGAACATTCCATCATAGAGAACGAACTGCTGCTGGAGCATTTTCCGTTCTCTGGCCTGTTTTTCATGATCTTCCCGGCACTGTTCAATACACTCCAGGATCTGTGTTTCATTACATGGTTTTAAAAGATAATGGCGGATACCATAGCTCATGGCTTCCTTGGCATACTCAAACTCCCCATAACCGGATAAAATAATAAACTGGATCTGCAGGTCAGTCTGACGGATTTTGCGGATCAGTTCCAAGCCTCCCATACCTGGCATACGGATATCCGTAAGTACGATATCCGGTGACTCATCCAGGATCATATCATAGGCTTCGATCCCATTTTTACAAAGTCCGATCACTTCAATGTCATGTTTTTTCCAGTCAATAATATTAAAGATCGTCTCTCGTATAATACGTTCATCATCTGCAATCAGTAATTTCAGCATGTCTCTTCTTCCTTCCGAAACGGCATTTTGATTGTTGCCACTGCAAAATCATGTTCATTTGATAATGTAAGTCCATACTCTTCCCCAAATAAAAGCCGGATCCTCTGGTCGATATTTAACAGACCAATTCCAAACCCATGAGGGCTTCTGCTTTTATTTTTTAATTTTTCCAGCAATTCCTCTTCAAAATTGGAACCTTCATTTCTCACCTGGATCGTAAGAACTCCCTCTTTTACCTCTGCCTGCAAATAAATATGACACACCTCCGTCATTTCTTCCATGCCATAGTGAATGGCATTTTCTACCAGAGGCTGAATGGTAAGAGGCGGGATCATTCCCTCTTTTGCTTTCTCATCTGTGATCACCTTAAACTCCAGCCGTTCCTCAAACCGGATCTTCTGGATGGTGATATAAGAGTCTACCAGTTCCAGTTCATAGGCCAGTGTTACCAGGGTCTTCTGGCTGGAAAGGGAAACTCTTAAAAGATTTCCCAGAGACTCTACCATCTGGGAGATCACTTCATTTCCCATGGCTTTCGCTCTCCAGTTAATCGTTTCCAGTGTATTATACAGAAAATGGGGGCTGATCTGGGAACGCAGCGCTTTTAACTGCGCATCCTTTGCCAGGATCTCATTTACATAATTGACCTTTACCAGATTTTGGATCCTTAATGCCATCTGATGAAACTGATGGTGCAAAGCGCCGATCTCATTAGGCTGTGATCCGTAATCCTCTTCCTCCGGTTCCAGTTCCAGCTCATTCTGGGTAAACAGTTTCATTTTCTGGATCAGGGCATCAAACTGGCGGATGATCCCCCGGATCAGACGACTGGAAAGATACCAGATAAACAAAATCCCAACCAGAAAGATCATAAATGTAGTCTGCATGGAAACGGTAAGCGCACCTGCAACTTCATCAAAGGGCGCCAGTGTCACATAACTGTACTGATAATGGGGAAGCGTTCCTTTCACGGCAAAATATTTATGACCATCATAAGAAACGATCTTATAGGTAGTAAAAGGATCTGTAATCAGCTCCTCTGCCCTCTGATCCGTTAAAGAAGAGGAAGCATAGATCAGGCTTCCGCTCTGATTGGCGATCACCACTTTCTGATCCTTATACTGGGAAGCAAAACGGACTGCCTCAGATACTACCTGTTCCAGGTCCAGGCCGATCACCATATTTCCCAAAGGCTCCAAAGACATGTTCCGGATCTGACGTACATTCCTGCTGAGAAGCATATAAGGCTGCCTGGTAGCATGGGTCCAGGTAACTGCTCCCTCTTTCTCATAACCGTTCTGTATTGCTGCATCTAACAAAAAACCGGGTGTCCGCTTTAACGTGACCCAGTTGGTACAGTTCACATATTCCCCGTTTTTGCTGTAAACAGCTGCATAAGCAATGCCATTGGACCGGAAAAGAGTTGCGTATTCTGTAAGGGCATTATTAATGGTACGGTTATATTCTGTGATCGCCGGCGCGTCTTCCGGTGACGGAAGATCTGACAGACAATCCTGAATAGAAGAAGAACCAAGGATCAGATTAGAAATATATTCTGCATTTTCCATTTTCTGGGAAATCTGAGCTGATGTCACGGAAAGTCTGGATGCCATAGAGTCAAAAAGAAGCTTATTATAGGCATTTGTATACAGCCGGTACCCAAACACAGCACATAACAGCATGGTCACACTGTTAAAAAGCACTATGGTAAGGATCTTATATTTTAAAGACCAGTGCCTGAACCGGCCAATTAATATGCGTATATTTTTTTTCATATATTTCCCGTTTCTTCCTTAATTATTGTATATCTCCTGACATTCACATTATACTTTTTTTCAAAAATAATTCAATTCTGCACAAAAAAGAAGTCGGTTTTTTGAACGAACTGCTCCGTTTTAACTATTAAGAACAAAAAAATTATGCGCTATAATGTGGAACATAAACAAGCAGATATCCTTTCGGACCACGAAAGGATCCAATTTCAAGGAGGTTACAATATTATGAAAAAGAAATTAGCAGTCCTTCTTACTGCAGCTCTTGCCGCTGCATCTTTAACCGCCTGCGGCGGATCTTCTTCCTCAGGCAGCTCTGACACCAGCGCAGCTGATACAAACACTTCCCAGTCTGCACAGTCAGATGGCGGCAGCAGTGATTCCTCCAGCCTGGTTATGGCATGGTGGGGAAATCAGACCAGAAATGAACGTACCCAGAAGATCCTGGACATGTACAGCGAAGAAAATCCTGGTGTTACCATTGACGGACAGTTCTCCGAATTCAACGACTACTGGAACAAACTGGCAACCGCAGCAGCAGGACATTCCATGCCAGACATCGTTCAGATGGACTACAAATATTTACAGCAGTATGTAAACAACAATCTGTTAGTTGATCTTACTCCTTACATTGAGGACGGAACCATTGATACAGCAAGCTGCAACCAGGATGTTTTAAACTCCGGTAAGGTTGGAGATGGCTTATATGCACTGTGCAATGGTATCAATGCACCAGCTCTGTTATACAACAAGACTTTACTTGATGAAAACGGTATCACTGTAAAAGACAACATGACCATGGATGAGTTCATCGCTCTTTCCAGGGAAATCGAAGAAAAAACCGGTTACAAGACCAACCTTTGCTACAACCAGAACGAGCAGTTCTTAGAGTACTTCCTTCGTGCAGATGACATTGTTCTGTACCAGGATGGAAAAATGGGCGGAGAGTCCGCTGAACCATATGTAAACTTCTTCAAACTGTATGAAGATGGTATTAAAGATGGCTGGGTCGTTGACCCTTCTGTATTTGCAGAGCGTACCATCGGTTCTGTTGAACAGGATCCATTAGTATATGGTTCCAGTCCTGAGACCATGTCCTGGTGCTCTTTCTCCTACTCCAACCAGTTAACTGCGATCAAGAACGCAGCTCCGGAAGGCACTGAGATTGGTATCACCACCTGGCCATCTGCAGATCCTGAAAAATCTGACTACTTAAAGCCAAGCCAGTTCTTCGCTATCTCTGCTGACTCCAAAAATCCTGCAGAAGCAGCAAAGATCTTAAACTACATCACAAACTCTGCAGACTGCAACAATGTACTTCTTGCTGAACGTGGAATCCCGCTGTCCAGTGATGTAGCAGAAGCTATTTCTTCTAACCTGGATGAAAGCAGCCAGCAGGTAATTGACTTCATCTACAATGTTGTAGATCCTCACTCTTCACAGGTAAATCCACCAAGTGCTGATGGTTCCAGTGAAGTAAACGATCTGATCAACAAACTGGAAGAGCAGGTATGCTACGGACAGCTGTCCGCAGAAGATGCAGGCGCACAGCTCTTTGAGCAGGGCAACTCCATTATGGCTTCCAAAGCTTCCAAGTAAACGTATCTACTTTTATTGATTACTCTCTTTTTAATTACCATATCCTTTTATAATTCAGGGCGGTCCTCCCGCCCTGAACCATTGTAAACTATCTTTTATCCCAAGACATCCAAAAACAGGAGGTTTGACATGAAAACCATTCGCAGCTTGTTTAACCGGGAAGATACAGCAGGCATCATGTTTACTCTTCCCTTTACCCTGGGCTTTCTCTTCTTTATGATCGTTCCCATGGGCATTTCCCTTTATTATTCCTTTTGCAAATATAATATTTTGTCCCCGCCTGTTTTTACAGGTCTTGATAACTTTAAAAATATGATCGCTGATGGTACTTTTTTACAGACCATCAAAGTTACTTTCTTCTTTGCTTTTGTATCTGTTCCTTTAAAGCTGATCTTCGCTTTACTGGTTGCAATGCTCCTGTTAAAAAACACCAAAATGTCCGGTATTTACAGAGCAGCTTACTATCTGCCTTCCATTATCGGAGGTTCTGTAGCAGTCGCTATCCTTTGGAAGCGTATGTTCGCTATGGACGGTGTTGTAAATAAACTTTTAGGTTCTATTGGTATTAAAACCAGTATTTCCTGGTTAGGTGATACAAAAACAGCCATCTGGATCCTGATCCTGTTAGCTGTATGGCAGTTTGGTTCTTCCATGCTGATCTTCTTATCTTCTTTAAAGCAGATCCCGACTTCTCTTTATGAGGCAGCCATGGTAGACGGTGCCAACCCAGTATCCCGTTTCTTTAAGATCACACTTCCTCTGCTGACACCAACTATTTTCTTTAACCTGGTTATGCAGATGATCAACGGATTTCTGGCATTTACCCAGTGCTACATCATTACACAGGGTAAGCCAATGAACTCCACTTTGCTTTACACCGTTTATATGTATCAGCAGTCATTTGAGTTTTACAACACTGGTTATGGCGCTGCCATGGCTTGGGTCATGCTGCTGATGATCGGACTGATCACCCTGTTCCTGTTTGCAACCAAGCGGTTCTGGGTATATGAAGGAGGACTGTAGACATGAAGGAAAAACGTCTGGCAGGAGCTGCGCTCTACCACATCATCATATTTGCCATTGGTATCATCATGGTCTATCCTCTGATCTGGATGGTTATGAGCTCCTTTAAGGAGACCAACACCATTTTCACAACCGCCAGTTCCCTGATCCCGGAACATTTTGTAACGGATAACTACGCAAACGGCTGGAAAGGATTTGCAAAGATCTCTTTCTCCACTTTCTTTAAAAACTCTATCTTCATCTCCGTGATCGCTACCATTGGAACCATTGCTTCCTCTGCTGTTGTAGCCTACGGTTTCGCAAGATTTAAGTTCCGTGGAAAAGGAATTTTATTTTCCGCAATGCTGTTATCCATGATGCTTCCTGCACAGGTTCTTATGATCCCGCAGTATCTGTGGTACCAGAAATTAGGCTGGGTCGGTTCTTTCCTTCCCCTGACTGTCCCATACTTCTTCGCGATCCAGGGATTTTTCGTATACCTGCTTTCCAACTTCATCGGCGGTATTCCGATCGAACTGGACGAAGCAGCAAAGATCGACGGCTGTTCCTACTGGGGCATCTTTACAAGGATCATGATCCCTCTGATCAAACCGGCAGTTGTAACCGGCTGCATCTTCTCCTTTATGTGGAGATGGGATGATTTCCTTTCCGCCCTGCTTTATATCAACAAAACCGCCATGTATCCGGTCAGCCTGGCATTAAAACTGTTCTGCGACCCAGGTTCTTCTTCCGACTACGGCGCTATGTTCGCAATGGCAAGCCTTTCCATCCTTCCATCCGTACTGATCTTCATTTTCTTCCAGAAATACCTGGTAGAAGGAATTAGTACCTCTGGTCTGAAGGGTTAAACCAAACAGATAAGCATTTCCATTTCAACCAGCAAATGCGCTGTTGGCGCATTCGGGATATGTATAATACATAAAAAAGCCCATGCAGCTGCCATTCAGGCAGCCTGCATAGGCTTTTTTCTCATTCTTTTTATTTCTCATGCATAAATCTTCCAAGGAATTCCATCGTCTGCTCTCTTTGAGGATTTGCAAAAATATCAGCCGGTGTTCCCTCTTCTACGATGACACCGTTTGCCATGTATACAACATGGGTAGATACATCTCTTGCAAATGCCATCTCATGAGTAACAATGATCATGGTCAGACCTTCTTTTGCAAGCTTGCGCATAACTTCCAGAACCTCTCCAACCATCTGGGGATCCAGCGCGGATGTGGGCTCATCAAACAGCAGTACCTCAGGCTCCATAGCCAGGGCTCTTGCAATGGCTACACGCTGTTTCTGACCGCCGGAAAGCTGTCTTGGTTTTGCATTGATATAAGGAGCCATGCCAACTTTTTCCAGGTAATACATGGCCTTCTGCTTTGACTCTTCCTTACCCTTCTTTAACACCTTGACCTGTCCCACCATGCAGTTTTCAAGAACGGTCATGTTGTTGAACAGGTTAAAGCTCTGGAATACCATACCAACTCTGGAACGGTATTTCGGTGCATTTACCTTTGCATCGGCAATGTTATTTCCATGATATAAAATCTCGCCGGTAGTCGGTGTTTCCAGTAAGTTTAAGCAGCGAAGCAAGGTGGACTTACCGGAACCGGAAGCTCCGATGATACAGGTAACATCCTTGCTGTTTACTGTAAAATCAATATCCTTTAAGACCAGATTGGTGCCAAAGGTCTTGCTTAAATGGCGGATCTCCAAAATCTTTTCGCTCATTACTGCTCCTCCTTCTTATCATCCGGATAACGGTACATACCACTGGTATAAGCCAGTGTATCTGTGGTTGCCAGGTCAAAATTGTCTGCACCATCCATCTTCTTCTCCCACAGACGCAGCAGTCTGGAGCAGGTAAATGTCATGATAAAATACATGATCATGGTAATGGTATAGGTCTCAAAGTTCATGTAAAGGGCGCCTGCAGCTGCCTTTGTCTTATACAGCAGTTCTGCCACACCAATAACAGAAAGCACGCAGCTGTCCTTGATATTGATGATCAGGTTGTTGCCGATCTGAGGCATCAGGTTACGCAGAGCCTGAGGCAGGATAACGTAGATCATAGTCTGAACATGGGTCATACCAATGGATTTTGCTCCTTCAGTCTGTCCCGGGTCAATAGAAAGGATACCGCCTCGTACAGTCTCTGCCATATAGGCACCTGTATTAATAGATAAGATAAAATAAGCAGCCTGGGTAATAGTAGAATTAATTCCCAGCAAAGGCATAAGGCCATAGTAGATAAACATAGCCTGGGCCATCATAGGTGTACCCCTGAAAAATTCCACATAAGCATTTAAGATCAGCCGTATGATCCACAAAGCTCCCTTCTTTAAAGGATTGTCTCCCTTTTCAGAAGGAATGGTCTGGACAATACCTACGGCAAAGCCGATGAGGCATCCTACCAGCGTACCTACTAAAGCGATCTTTAAGCTGACGCCTGCACCCTGCAACATAGACATGCCGTAGCGGTTGAATACGACCATTACACGGCCCAAAAAATCTGTTGGCATAACTTTCTCCTTTTTATCTCTTCAATTAGTTTGCCAGAGGCTGTACGGAAATTGCCTCATCCATCATTGCAGAGAAATCATCTTTTGTCATCTTGGACAGAACACTGTCAATAGCTTCCTTTAACTCAGTATTGCCCTTCTTTAAGGAAATACCAATGTTGATATCCTCGTCAGTTACCTGGAAATCATCTTCGCCGCCGCCAAATTCAAGAAGCTTGAAATCTGGATAAGCAACTAAAGCACCCTTACCGGTTGGCTGGTCAGTTACAACCAAATCACACTTGTCAGCATTTAAGGACATCAGCATATCTGGTGCACTTGCTGTTGCAGCTAAGATATTTGCATCCTGGATCTGTGGAAGGCAGGTATCATACCAGATGGTGCTCTGCTGGGAAGTACAGGTTGCACCAGCCAGGTCAGCTACGCTCTTAGCGTCAGCGTACTTACTGCCGTTCTTAACCAGGGTAACGATGGTTGCATAGTAATATGGCTCAGTAAAATCAACTGCCTGAAGACGCTCTGTAGTAATGGACTGACCGGCAATAACGCAGTCAACCTGTCCAGTGCTTACAGCAGGGATCAGTGAATCCCAGTCAAGACGAACGATCTGCAGGTCATATCCTAACTCATCACAGATCTTCTTTGCCATCATAACATCGTATCCATAAGCATATTCGTTGCTGTCATTAATTGGTACAGCGCCGTTGGAATCATCTGGCTGTGTCCAGTTGTATGGTGCGTATGCACACTCCATAGCTACCTTTAAAACCTTCTTTTCGCCGGAAGCTGCTGTAGCCTCTTCAGCTGCGCTTTCTCCTGCTGCGCTTGTCTGCTCTGCCGGAGCTGCTGTAGTAGCTGCTGTATTATTTCCGCCACATGCTGTTAATGCACCTGCTGCCATTATTCCAGCAAATGCCAGGCTCATTGTTCTCATTACATTTCTTTTCATAATTGTTCTCTCCTTTTGCCTGTATTTCGAAAGTCTGTTATCAAAAAATACCTGTCCTTATAACAAACAGACATGTCACCTGGCGGTAACATCACCATAAATGAAAGCCATACCTGTTACCAGGTATGACTTCTTCGTTTTCCTTGGCTTCTTTCGCGAAACAGCCTTCCTGACTGCTGATTTTTATATAAATCAGCATTTTCCCGCTTAGTATAGCATAACTGCTCCGCTTTTCCAATAGTAATTTTTATTTTAACAGGCCATATTTTCCACTATATTTTCCTACTTTTTCCCAGCTTCCTTAGAAACTGCCTCTGCTTCCTCTGCCTTTTTAATCATCAGGTCTGTCATTTTCTGCTGATACTCTTCATCCGCCGTGATCTCATTTCCCTGTTCATCTGCCTCCACAGCGAACAAGAAAGTTCTTGCATCATTGATCTCATAGCTGCAGGTTACAAATGTATACAGCGCTTTCACCGGGTATTCTACGGTTTCCGCATAGGAGCAAGGGGCGATCATCTCTTTTACAAACTCATCAAAAGCTTCCTGACTCTTAAAACGGGTCTTGCGCACAATGGGCTTTGCCTCTCCATAATAGCAGGATACCGCCTTTAAACGTATCTCCCGTTCAGGAGTATAAATAGAAAAATACTGATGCTCTTTAAAATAAGAAGGGTCTTTATAGCGGACAATATCTTTAAACATGCTTCCGTTCTTCATATTGTGGCCGTAAAGGATATTATTTCTTCCCTCAAAGTCACCTTCGCTTTCGTAGTCCAGATAAATACTTCCGGCTACACTTGCTTCCCCGTTAAAATCATGTTTCAGATAAAAATCATTATCTGTTCCCTGTACAATAGGATAACTGATCTTTGTATCTGGAATATGGATCCAGCCAATGGTATCAGGATTTTCCTTTTTTAATGTATCAAAATCATAGGGTGACTGGTATTCCTCTTTTTCAGGTTCTGTCTCCAGTTCCTGTTTTTCTGTTTCTTCTATTGTAATGGTCTCCTGGGTCGTCTGGGCTGCTTCCCTTGCAAGGCGTTCATACTCTTCCTGGGCTCTTTTATCTGCAAGATAACTGCGCAAAGTCAGGCCGCCGCTTACTAAAAATACCAGAAGTGCAACGCAGACCAGTATTTTCCACAGAGTATCTCTGCCGCTTTTTTTACTGTCTTCCATACATCATTCTGTCCTTTCCAAGATGTTTTCCTTAAAAGATCATGCTGTATGTGTCTTCTTTACAGGCTCTTTCTCCCACTGTCCGGATCTTGCCACAGCCTCATGCATTAAAAGGAGCAGTTCCATAAAGCTTCTGAAGCTTACCTGGCAGCGTTTTTCCTTCCAGCCAACCGTTCCCTGCCAGGTAGAATTCCTGCGAAACAGCACCCGGACTACAAAGGTTGCAGGACTATAATTTCCATTTTCCACACGGAAACTGCGTGAAATGATCACTGCCGGTTCTTTTTCCTGTTCCGGAAGAGGATCGATCATTTCCGCGATCTTTTCCCTCAGCTCAAATTCATTATAAAAAGCCCGTCTGTCTTCTACTGCCGGATGGGACACATCCCCGCTCATCACATGACCTTCATAATTGTTTACAGTGACTTCACACATCTTTTTGCCAAGTCCATAGGGAAGTCTTGTTACACCTTCCCCTAACTGCTGGTCTAAAAAGTCCATCAGTTCCATAAAGCTGTCAAAATGTCTTTTGGCGTTCGTTCCGATCTGTTCGATCTGCCCCTGCCAGGAAGCATAATAACGATACTGGACCCGCAGGCAAAAATCCGCAAGTTTTCCTCTTGTTTCAGACTTTAATCCTTCTATTCTTACTTCCCTGCTTTCCTCTTTCAGATCCAGATATTCTTTTTTGCTGAAATTGCGGTGGTCCACACTTTTCATAGGGTAATGGATCTCCTCAAACAGCTCCTCTAAAGCAAACACCATTTCAGAAAGGCTGTAAAAAACAATGCCATACTCCTTACTTTCATGATTGATCCTTCCTTTTAATATCCTGTTTTCAAAATCATCCACTGCAATATGGATCTGACGATAAGAATTCGGTATTGCTCCAGTCTTTGCTACTGACATTTTTTCACCCACTTTCTGTTTATTATTCTGTTTTATACTATTTTCAGTATAGCAGTTTCCGGTTACAAATCGGTTACAAAATACTTAATTTTTTCGTTTTTTCGTCTTAATAAACTGGACATTTCCATAGCGTATAGTTATACTTATTGTATAAATTCAAATGCACGATATAAAAATGATATATAAAGGAGACCTGCCATTATGCCATCTTCTTCTGAACAGAGACCAACGATCCATGTACAGACCCTTGGCGGTTTTTCTATCCGCACAAACGGCTGCCAGATCAATGACAACAGCAATCAGTCAAAAAAGCCCTGGGCATTATTAGAGTATCTTGTTATATTCCAGAAAAAGGATATCAACCCTGCTGAACTGATCCGTATCATCTGGGCCGATGATCCCGGTGTCAATCCAAACGGAGCATTAAAAACCCTTATGTTCCGTTCCCGTAAACTGTTAGAGCCGTTAGGGATCTCCCCGCAGAAACTGTTAGTCCAGCAGCGGGGAACATATGCCTGGACCCAGGATTATCCTACGGTTTTAGATATTGATGAATTTGAGTCTGTATGCAACCGGGCTTTAAGCAACTCCCTTGATCCGGAAGAAAATCTGTCCCTGTGTATGGAGGGTCTTTCTATTTACAAGGGTGATTTCCTTCCAAAATCAGAATACGAATCATGGGTCATTCCCATCAGTGCTTATTATCACTCTCTGTACCAGAAGCTGGTTTACAAGACCATTCAGCTGCTTTTGGACAAACAGGCTTACGGACAGATCACTTCCATCTGCCAGACTGCTATTGGGATCGAGCCTTTTGATGAGGAATTTCATTATCACCTGGTCTATTCCTTATATAAGGACGGCCATACCAGCCAGGCACTTGAAGAATATAGCAATACCTTAGACCTGTTCTACAATGAATTTTCCATTTCACCAACGGAACATTTTAAGGAGCTGTATAATATCATCCGTAACAGTGAACGTGGCATCAATACAAACCTTGACTCTATCCAGACTTCCTTAAACGAGAAAAGCAGCGGTGGGGCTTTCTACTGTGAATATCCTATTTTCAGGGATCTGTTCCAGTTAGAGCGCCGTTCTATCCAGCGTACCGGAGACTCTATTTATCTCTGCCTGCTGACAGTTACAGGGATCGACGGAAAAACTCCAAAGAGCATGATCCTTCAAAAAGCAATGGAACACTTAAATACTTCCATTATGGCTTCCCTGCGCTGCAGTGATGTATTCACCCGTTACAGTATCAGCCAGTACCTGATCTTACTGCCTACTGTAACCATTGAAAAAGGAGAAATGGTCTTAAAACGTATTATCAGCAACTTCCGCAAGCTTTATAACCGGAAGGACATTACAGTTGAAATACGCCTGCAGCCTGTCCTTCCCTGGAAGAATACACCTCTTGGGGAAAACTTAAATTATGAAGAGCTGACAGAAGAAGAACCATAGAATTTACGAAAGTAAACAAAAACATAAAAAACAGATGGGGCCTGATCGGTTCCATCTGTTTTGTTTTATAATTTCCCCATCCTGCCATTGGCAGGATGGGATCTCTTTACTTATGGCGTGCAGATCACCGGTATTCCCTTGTAAAGCAGATCATATAAAGTTGCTGCACTGGCCGGTGGCAGATTTACGCAGCCATGGCTGCCGCTGGTCTGATAAATGGTTCCACCGAATTTGCTTCTCCAGGAAGCATCATGAAGTCCGATGCCTCCGTTAAATGGCATCCAGTAATCTACATGGCTTTCGTATTCATATTTGCCGTTATCCAGCTTCTTTCCACGCAGGATACGGTCTTTTTCTTTATAAGTCAGACTGTAGATACCTGCCGGTGTTGTATAATCCTTTGACACATTTCCTGTTACACAGGGCGCATCCCAGACAACGGTACCATCTTTTACCATGTATACATGCTGTCCGCCAAGATCCACCTGTACATATGTATTGCCCCAGTCACCACCTGTTCTGGAAACTGCACTCTGGCTGTATACAGGCTCCCTGTCTGCACTGTCACCATCCTGCCATGCCGAACCACTCTGGATCAGCTCAGTAAGGGCTGCGATCTCGCCTGCCTGGTCAATCTTCCATCCATAAGGGCCTGTAAGCTGGTATTCTGCTCCTGTTACCCCTGTAAAGGTACGTGTCTTTCCTGCTGTATCGTAAGTTGCCGCCAGATTTGCCACAAATGCTGCGACTTTTTCCTGATCCAGAGTTACCTGTCCATTGCTGCTTCCTGTGATCCAGCTGGCCATGGTCTCGCCGGAAAGGACTTCTGACGCATCTCCAAATACATACCGCAGCTGTTTGGTCCTGCGGCTGTTCATAGCTGCACATAAAGCCTTCAGGTTTTCATCACTTTCCCAGACACCAACGGTACGGTAACAGCCGGTTTCTTCCAGGGAAAGTTCCCTGCTTCCGGCTCTTACAACAGCTGTGATCACCTGTTTTGTCTTTTCCGGGTCCACATCATTTCCCTGTACAGCCGGAACGATGGTAAATTCTTTTCCTTCTTCATAAGCAGAGATGGAAGCATCTTTTGTTGTCACAATACTTCCGCCACTGATGCAGGAAAGATTGCTGATCTTATTGTTTAACGCCTCTTCGTTATACTGGGCAGAAACTTCCATTGTATGCGTATTTTCACCGGAAGGTCCTGCTACACGGCCGGTGGCATTCTGACTGTCCAAAATATTCTGGATACTGCCGGAAACAGTCACCTGGTAGCCAATATCGCTGCCTTTGATGCTCTCTTCTTTTCCGCCTTTTTCCTTGATATTCAGTGTATATTCCCCAGCATAAAAGCCTTCGATCCTTGCTTTTGCTTCATCTGGCGTCAATCCACCTACACCTACGCCATTGATCTTGGTGCCGGATACCAGCTTTGAGGTATCACTTTCATCTGCAAATGCACCTATGGTTGCAGCTAATGACAATGTCAGTGCTGACAGAACCGTTAAAAGCAGTTTCTTTTTTCCTACATTTTTTCTCATACTCCATACTCCTTTTTTGAGCACCTGACCTGTAAACTCCCCTGTCAGTCGATCACCTTAATGCTTTCGATCACCGGCTGGTTTTCTTTTGCAACTGTTCCGTTGTTGTCTTCTACCTTTGTATCTTCACAGATCGCGTCAACCACATCCATACCGTCCGTTACATAACCAAAGCAGGCATATTCACCGTCTAAGAAGGTACTGTCCTCATGTACGATAAAGAACTGGGAGCTTGCGCTGTCCTTACGCTGGGCTCTTGCCATAGAAATAGCTCCTCTTGTATGGGATAATGGATTTTTCACGCCATTGGAGTCAAATTCGCCTTTGATCTCACGCTCGGAACCGCCCATACCTGTTCCTAATGGGTCACCGCCCTGGATCATAAATCCACTGATGATGCGGTGGAAGGTAAGTCCGTCATAAAATCCGTTTCCAGCCAGATCTAAAAAGTTTGCAACTGTGATCGGTGCTGCATCCCCGTCTAATTCTACATTAATGGTGCCGTAATCTTTTACAGTGATCTCTACATGGTGCTTTCCCGCAGCTGCTGCCAGATCCAGTTCACTGTTTTCCTCTGCTGCCTCTGTAGTTTCTGCTGTTTCACTTGCTGCAGCCCGGGTTGTCTCTTCTGCTTTTTCTGTCTCAGTTTCTTTTGTATCTTCTGCCTTTGCAGTTGTTTCAACTGCTGTTGTCTCTGCTGTATTATCTTTTGTACCGCAGCCTGCTAATAACATGGCAGATGCTGCTGCCATCAGGCAGATCTTCATCCATTTCTTCATTCTTAATTTCAATTCCTTTCTTCTGCTATCATAAGCTTTACTCATGCCTGTACGCGATATGCCTGCTTTGGCAGGCGGGGCACTCGTTGTTTTCATCATAGCATTTTCCCCAGATACAGTAAAGCGTTTCACAAAAATATCAAACTTCCGTAAGATTTATTAAGAAAGATACAAAAAAGCAACAGCGCCGAAGTTTCCTTCAGCGCTGTCACTTTTATCCCTTATATAACAATTTTTAATCGATTAGCCTGTTTTAAATCTCTGCAATTAGTCTGCCAGAGCTGCCTGTGCTGCTGCTAAACGAGCGATCGGTACACGGAATGGTGAGCAGGATACATAGTCCAGTCCGATCTTATGGCAGAATTCTACGGAGCTTGGGTCACCGCCGTGCTCGCCGCAGATACCTACATGAAGTTCAGGACGTGTAGCCTTTCCTAACTTAATAGCCATTTCCATCAGCTTGCCTACGCCAGTCTGATCCAGTTTTGCAAATGGATCATTCTCGAAGATCTTAGCATCATAGTAAGCATTTAAGAACTTACCAGCATCATCACGGGAGAATCCGTAAGTCATCTGGGTTAAGTCATTGGTACCGAAGCAGAAGAACTCAGCTTCCTTAGCGATCTCATCAGCAGTTAAAGCTGCTCTTGGGATCTCGATCATAGTACCAACTTCGTATTTCAGGTCAACACCAGCTGCTGCGATCTCAGCATCAGCGGTCTCAACAACGATCTTCTTAACATACTTTAATTCCTTGGTATCGCAGATCAGAGGGATCATGATCTCTGGGCAAACGTTCCAGTCTGCATGAGCCTTCTTAACATTGATAGCTGCACGGATAACAGCCTTTGTCTGCATCTTA
>ERZ773104.2040-NODE-2040-length-24072-cov-63.271932_pt1 | contig 24072 bp, 21 predicted proteins | sample MGYA00511920_ERZ773104 | MGnify/ENA primary metagenome ERZ773104 (study PRJEB29015, sample SAMEA2737857) | human gut metagenome | biome: human gut; feature: human-associated habitat; material: faeces | place: China | collected 2012 ...
GGCCAGCACCACACTGCCCGCGGGCAGGGGGCTGGCGGGGCGCAGCAGACGGTGATATTCAACTCCCGCCGCCGCTGCCGCCGCACGGATATTGCGCGTTGCCTCGGCGGCATACGGGTGGGTCGCGTCAACGCAGAGCGCCGCACCGCGCAGCAGCGCCGTCATTCCTTCGGCGTCCAGCCGCCCGGTGCGCACCGTGATGCCGTCGGTGCAGCCCTGTTCCTCGGCTCCCAGCTCTGTTGCCACACAGACCGTGACCGCCGCGCCGAGCGCCGCCAGCGCGCGGGAGAAGCTGCGCCCCTCCGTTGTACCGCTGAAAACCACCACATTCATACGCCGCGATACCCCCTTGGCGTAACCATTCTGCCATGTAAAATCTGCGTTGCAGCGTTGCCGACAAAGACCGTTGTGAACATATCCACGGCGGTGTCCTCCAGTTCGGCCAGCGTCAGCAGCCGTGCGGTCTGGCCGTCCCGGCCAATGCAGCGCACCAGCCCGCAGACCGTGTCCGGGCCCTTGCCGTTGTCCCGCAGAATGCGAACGGCCTTTTGCAAGTAGTCGGCGCGGCCTTTGGACGACGGGTTGTAGAGCGCCAGACAGAAATCCCCCGCCGCGGCGCAGGTCAGCCGCTTTTCAATGACGGCCCACGGCGTCAGCCGGTCCGACAGCGAAATCACGCAAAAATCGTGTGCCAACGGCGCACCCAGCACCGCGGCCCCGCTCAAAGCGGCGGTCAGGCCGGGCACGATCTCGACCTCTACCTCCGGGCAGTGCTCCGCCAGCTCCAACAGCGGGCTGGCCATGCCGTAGACCCCGACGTCACCGGAGCAGACGAGCGCCACCGTCTTGCCGCCCTTTGCCGTTTCCAGCGCCCAACGGCAGCGGTCAAGCTCCCGAGTCATGCCGGTAGCGTAGACCTCTTTATCCGGGTAAAGCGGGCGCACAAGGTCGATGTAGACCGTGTAGCCGCACAGCACGTCGGCGGCCTGCAGGGCGGTCTGCGCCTGGGCGGTCAAATACTGCGCACCGCCCGGGCCGAGGCCCACCACATACACAAGACTACGGTTCATCATTTTTCCATCTCCAATCCGGGGCAAAGGGGGCCAGCGCCCCGGCAAGGGTCACGCCGTCCCGCGCCCACTTCGGGATGAACAGCACTCCGTCTGCAGCCAGCACCGCCGCACGCTCACAGACATTGTCTACGCCCGTGATGCTCTGCACAAAGCCGGATGACGTAAAGCGGCCTTTAGCCGTGCGCAGGGCAGCGGCGGTATAAAAGTCCATCTCCCAGCCGTGCGCCTGGCAGAACGCCGCCAGACCCGGCTCATCCTTTTTCAAGTCAATGCTGGCTGCGCGGACAATGCCCTGCGGGGCAAAATGATGCTCCGCGCAGAAGGCCGCAAAGGCTGTTTCCAACTTTTCCGCCGTCGTGCCGCGCTTGCAGCCGACACCCAACACCGCAATGCGGGGGATCAGGTGCAGCGCCTCACCCGTCGGGGTCAGCGTCAGCGCAAAATCTGCGCGGTCAGCGGCGGTGGCAGGCTCCACACCCGCGGGCGGCGTGCCGGAAACAGCCCAGTCGGCGGCATAGCAAACGCTCTGCCCGGCCAGCAGTGCCCCGCTCACGTAGCGGATGCGCTCCGGCTCGGCCACGGCGCAGTTCTGGCGCTTGGCCCACTCGTCCACGGCAAAAACGCCGCGTCCGTCGGTGGCCGTCGTGATGACCGGCACGGCATGGCAGACCGCCGCCAGCCGCTGCGCCAGCTCGTTTGCGCCGCCCAGATGCCCCGACAGCAGCGGAATGGCGAACTGCCCACCCTCATCCAGCACAACGACGGCAGGGTCTGCAGCCTTGCTGCGGCAGTGTGGCGCGATGGCCCGCACCGCGATCCCGGCAGCTCCTACAAAAATCAGTGCGTCGCTTTGTGCAAACTGCGCAGCGGTCCAATCGGTCAGGCGGACGCCGTCCGCACCGCCGCGGGCCACGCTGCCAGGGCAGACTGCCGCCAGCTGCTGCGCCAGCGCCAGTCCCCGCGCCGTGAACGCAATGTACGCGCAGGTCATCGGTCCGTCCCCCGTCGGAACTCCGTTGTGAACGCCGGGTCGTACAGCTTGCTGCGGTCATACTGTGCGGCCAAAAAGTCCCCGACAACAATGAGCGCCGTCTTGGTGATGCCCGCCGCACGGGTGCTTTCGGCCAGCGTTCCGACGGTGCAATGTACAATTTTTTGTTCCGGCCACGTTGCCTTGTAGACAACGGCGGCAGGGGTCGCGGCGGTGTACGCGCCCTGCAGAAGCGCGTCCTGCACCCTGTCGATCAGGCCGATGGAGAGGAAAATGACCATCGTCGCCCCGTGGGCGGCCAGCGCGGCCAGGCGCTCACCTTCGGGCACAGGGGTACGGCCCTCCATGCGGGTGATGATGACGGTCTGGCTGACGCCGGGCAGTGTGTACTCGGCGTTCAGCGCCGCCGCCGCACCGCAGAAGCTCGACACGCCGGGCGTATCGTCGTAGGCGATGCCCATGGCGTCCAGCGCGTCCATCTGTTCCCGGATCGCGCCGTACAGGCAGGGGTCGCCCGTGTGCAGGCGCACGGTGGTTTTGTGCGCTGCTTCGTTTTCTTTCATGACGGCAAGCACCTGTTCCAGCGTCATCTCGGCGCTGTTACAGATGGTGCAGTCCGGCCCCGCCAGCCCCAGCAGCGCCGGGTTGACCAGGCTGCCCGCGTAGATGATGCAGTCCGCCGTTTGCAGCAGGGCCGCGCCGCGCCGGGTAATCAGGTCCGGTGCGCCGGGACCGGCCCCCACAAAATGTACCATGTCAGGCTCCCTTCCACAATTTCAACAGTGTATCGACAGTTTTTGTCTGGCCCAGCGGGCCGTTCCGGTTTGAGAACAGCACCGCGCCGACCTTGAACGCCCCCGCCGCGCGGCGGTCCAGATGCGTCTGGACCGCGGTGAGCAGGCTGGCCATGACCGGCTCCCGCAGCTGCGCGGCATCCAGAATGTCCAGACATGCGTCTGTCGTGGCGGCGTCCATCAGGGCGCGGCAGGTCGCCGCGTCCGCGCCGCAGAGCGCCGCATGGGCGCAGAACAGCTCAGTGCGGCAGTCGGCACAGCGGGAGTGGGTGTTCATGATGCCGCCCGCCAGCTTGACGAGCTTGCCCACATGCCCGACGAGCAGCACCTCCGCGAAGTGCTCCGCCGCTGCCATATCCAGCGCCTCGCCGATGAAATTTGAGATTTTTACGACAGGGATCTCGTGCAGCGCGGGGTAGTTGGCGGCCAGGTAGTCCAGCCCGTAGTTGCCGGGGGCTAAAATCAGGCGGCGGCTTTTCAACGCTGCCTGGTGGATTTCGATTTGCAGCGTATCCAGAAGCGCCTGCTGGCTCATCGGCTCCACAATGCCGCTGGTGCCCAGCACCGACAGGCCGCCCTCGACCCCCAGATGCGGGTTGAAGGTGCGCTTGGCCGCAGCCTCGCCGCCTTCGATGGAGATGACCACCGCGAACCCGCCGCCGTAGCCGACGGCGTCCGCCTCCCGCAAAAGTGCCTCGGTTATCATCTGCCGCGGCACACGGTTGATGGCTGCCGCGCCGACGGGCTGGTCGAGGCCGGGCTTTGTCACACGGCCCACCCCCGCCCCACCGTCAATCGTAACGGTGCGCGGCGCGTCGGGCAGCAGTGTGACCGCGGCAATGACCGGCAGACCCGTCGTGGCGTCGATGTCGTCGCCGCCGTCCTTGACGATGGCGCACGCGGCCCCGTCTGCCGTCAGGCGGCAGAACTGCGGTGCGACCTCCACGACGATGCCCTTGGGCGTGCGCAGACCAACGCTTTCCGGCGCGTGGCCGGTCAGCAGCAGCCGCGCCGCGCCCGCCGCCCCCAGCGCCGCGCAGGTGCCGGTGGTGTAGCCGCAGCGCAGTAAACGCTGCCCGCTGCGGATGTAGTGCTCAAATTGGGGCTTCGGCTTTGCGCCGCTCCCGGCAAACAGCACCGCGTATTGGTCGGTGCTCAGTCCAAACAGCGCACAGATATTGTCCTGTGCAAAGGCGTCCTGCGGTGCCAGCACAGCGGACACGCCTGACGGCGCAACGCAGACAACGGCGTCGGCCAGCCTTTGGGCCAGCTCCAGCTCATGCAGCGTCACGATGACGGCCACATTCTTCTCATGTGCCAGCACTTGCAGGATGTCCATGAGCTCCGCCTTGCCCTTTACGTCTAAAAACGACGTTGGCTCGTCCAGAAGCAAAATCTCCGGCTGCTGGCAGACCGCGCGGGCCAGCAGCACGCGCTGACGCTGGCCGTCGCTGATCCTGGCAAAATCGCGGTCCTCCAGCTCCTCCGCCCGGACAAGGCACAGAGCGTTGTGCACCTGCTGCCTGTCGGCATCGGACAAAATGCCCAGCCGCCCGGTGTAGGGGTAGCGCCCGGCGGCGGCGACCTCAAAGCAGGACGTCAGCTCGGTGCGGGCCGTGTGGGGCAGCATCAGCGCCAGCTTGCGCGCCCGGGCGTTGGGGGTGTAGGCCGTCAGGTCTTGCCCGTCCAGCAGCACCGCGCCGCCCTGCGCCGCCAGCTGCCCGGCCAGCGTTTTTAAAAGGGTGGATTTGCCCGCGCCGTTCGGACCGATGAGCGCCAGAATTTTGCCGCGCTCGGCGTGCAGGGCAATGTCCCGCAGCAGCGGCGCACCGTAGCCGACGGCGAGATTTTGCGTTTCACAACAGCTCATACCGTGCCCTCCCCGCTGTGGCGGCGCACAAGCAGCCAGATGACCACCGGCGCACCGAACACCGCTGTGACCGAGCTGATGGACAGCTCGGTGGGTGCAAACAGGCTGCGGGCGATCAGGTCGCACAGCAGGCAGAATGCCGCGCCGCCCAGTGCGCAGCCCGGCAGCACCCGCAGCGGTTTTGCACTGCCCAGCGTATGTTTTACCAGATGCGGCACCGCAATGCCGACGAAGGAGATCGGTCCGGCAAACGCCGTGACGCAGGCCGCCAGCAGGCTTGACAGCAGCACAAGCACCACGGAAAACGCCCGCACCGGCACGCCGACGCTGGCGGCGTAGCTTTCGCCCAGCTGGTAGGCGGCCATCGGCTTGGAGAGCAAAAACGCGGCGGCCAGGCAGGGCAGAACGATGGCCGCCGCCGTGGCGACATTGCCCCAGGTCATGCCGGAGAAGCTGCCCATCGACCAGTTGTGCAGGTTGACGATGTTGGAATCCTGCGCGAAGGCGACGACAATATCGGTGACGGCCGAGCAGATGTAGCCGATCATGACGCCGCAGATAACCAAAATGCTCATCTGCTGCACACGGCGCGCCACGGCCAGCACAAACAGCATAGCCGCCATGGCCCCGGCAAACGCCGCCAGAATCAGCGTCAGTGAGCCGGTGAGCAGACCGCGGTTCAAAAAGACGACCATCGTCAGCGCCACAGCCAGCTTGGCCCCGCTGGAAATGCCCATGACAAAAGGCCCGGCAATCGGGTTGGCAAAAAACGTTTGCAGCAGATACCCGGCCACCGAGAGCGCCGCCCCCAGCAGCACGACCATGACGGCGCGCGGCAGGCGCAGCTGCAGCAGGATGTCAGCCGCCAGCGCGTTTGTGCGGCGGCCCAGCAGGGCCGCCGCGATGTCCGCCGGGGAGAGCGCAATGCTGCCCCAGAACAGGTTGAGCGCAAACAGCGCCAGCAGGGCCGCCGCCATTGCGAGATATGCAATTGTCATGCGTTTGGAGGTGTGCATGCGTGGTTTCCTTTGCGGCGGGCGGCAATGGTGCGGGCGGATAGGGAATCCGCCCCTACGGATGCGCCACGGTTTTGTGCGTCCGTTTTTGCCGCCGCGTTAAATTTTCAGTGCAGCTTCGTCAAAAATGTCAATTCACTGTCGTCCGGGTCATCCTCGGTGAACACCCTGTTCATATCCAGGATCAGCTCCGGCAGCTCCATGCTCTGCTGGAAAAGGCTCTGCGACGTACACCAGACGCTGCCGCTTTGCACGGCCTTGAAGTCCGCCAGCATCGGACATTTGGCGAGCAGCTCATCCATTGTGCGCAGCTCGCCCTCAATCGTGCTGTTGTAGAGCAGCACATCGGCGTCACGTGCCCCGGCGTAGAAATCCTCGAGCGAGATATTGACAGTCGCCAGATTGTTGCCGCTGTCGGTCAGGTCGGCAAAGACATAGCTGCCGCCCGCCAGCCCGATCATCTTGGCGACGTAATCGCCGCCCTTGCGCACCGTGGCGAGATTGTTTGAGGTGATGGAGAAGAACGCCGCAGTCTTGCCGGTGGGTTCCTCGTCCAGCAGCGGTGCAATGCGCTGCACAGCGTCGTCAAAAACGCGCTCGGCCTCCTCGGTTCTGCCCAGCAGAATGCCATACAGCTTGACCCATTCCATCCGGGCCAGCGGGTCACTCTCGTAGCTCGAGCGCTCGACGAGGACCGGCACGCCGAATTTTTCGAGCTGCTCTTTCACCTCGGGCGTGTGGTAGATCATTGTGTTCTCGATGGCAAGGCCGCAGTCGGCGGACAGGATCGTCTCGTAATCGGGCGCGCTGTATTTGCCCGCGTAGGCGATCTCGCCCTGCTCCATGGCGGTGCGGGCCGCGTCGAGGTACCAGTTTTCGGCCTGCGTGCCGGACAGCGCCACAGCCCCCAGCCCGCCAATGCTGATGATGGGATCCATCGCGGACGACGACACAAGGTAGATATTTTGGATAGGCTGCTGCAAAACGGTGATGCCTGCGTCCAGATTGGCGGGCGCAGCGGCCCCCTCCGGCACGACGAGATAGCGGCTGCCGTCAATCGTGATGAGGTCATAGCCGCCCGCACACACATCCACCGTGAACTGCTTCGCATATTCCAGCGGATAGCGGTTTTCTATCGTCAATGCGTCCGTTTGCGCGGGAGCCTGGGATGCAGCCGCGCACCCTGCCAGCAGCAGGGCGGGCAGGGCAAAAGCTGCCGCGTGCCTCATTCGGCGGCGGCCAGCGTCGCGCTGTCAAAGGTCAGGGTATAGTCGATCTCGTGCGGGGTGCTCATGGCGACGGTGTCCGCCGTGACGGCCAGCGCGGTATCCAGCGCGGCAACGGGGATCTCAAATGTCGAGTTGCCGTCGGTGTTGACGGGCAGGTACTTTTCGCCGTCAACGAGCATATAGTCATAGTTCGGGCTGCTCCAGACGATGGTCGCGGTCATAATGCCGTCGGCCACAGTCAGCGCGGCGGGGCTTTCGACGGTGGCGCGTCCGCTGCCGCCCTCCAGCGTCACAGCGCAGGTGTAGCTGCCGTCGGCGGGGAGTTCGACGGCTGCCGCAGCCGCATCCTCTGCCGCAGGCTCGGCATCGGAGATGCTGACCGTATGGTCATACCAGGTGCCCTTGGTGCCCAGAATGGCCAGCTGGAAATCAGCATCGACAGCCGCAATGGGGATGTCAAAGCCGTATACTTCGTCGCTGGTGCCGTCGGAGTAGGTCACCGTGTCAACGGTAGGCTGCAGCCAGTCGCTCTCGTGGGCGGGGGCGTCGGCGGCCATGCCCGGATACAGGTTGACGATCTTCTGGGACTGCAGACTGACGTGGAAGGTCATCGTGCCGTTTTCCACCGTCAGCGTGCCCATGCCGTCCACGGCTTCGTTGGCGTGGAACATGCTGCTGTCGGTATTGAACTTAGCGGTGTATACGCCGTCCGGCAGCGCGGCAGCGGGGGCCTGGGTCTCCGCCGGGACCGCGGTGGCGGCAGGGGCGGTTTCTTCCGTGGAGACCGCCTCGGACGTGCTCTCGGCGGTGGACGCTGCGGACGCACCGCAGCCCGCCAGCAGCAGGGCAGCGAGAGTCAGGGATGCGAGTTGGAGCTTTTTCATGCTTTCCTTACCTCATTCTATACATATTTATCAGGCAATAGCGGGATGCGGCGCGGGCGGATAGGGAATCCGCCCCTACGGCGTGGCAGGGCATCACATCGGACGCAGGCCGGACATGCCCGGCCCCTGCCGTGCTTTCCCAAAAACCAAAAAACTGCCCGGAGCTTACCCTCCGGGCAGAATGGGTCTTTCTCAGCCGTTCAGGGAATCGATGGCGGCCCCGGCGTGGTCAACGTAGAGCTGCTGGATGTCGCCGATCTCGCCCAGACCTGCGATCTGGGTGTCGACGCTCTCAAAGCAGTCGGCGGCGTTGAACTGGCTCAGCCAGGAATCGTCCTCGGCACCGGCCATGTCGTTGTTGGCGTGGTCACCGGCGACGACCATCAGCGGGCGCAGGATGACCTTGGTGTAACCGGCCTCCTTGACCTTCTCGATAACGGCATCGCAGGCGGTGTCCTCAGGCTCGCCCTCGACGGTGCCGACAAAGACGTTGTCATAGCCCAGCGTCTGCATTGCGGTCTGCATCTGGCTGTAGCTGACCTTGGCGGTGTGGGACGTGCCGTGGCCCATAAAGACAAAGGCGGTGCCGTCCGCAGCGGCGGCAGCGGCGTCGTCATACCCGGCGGTCTTGACGGCCTCGGCGGTGATGGCGGCGGCTACGGCCTCCTTGTCGGCGTTGATGACGGTGGCATCTTCGCCGACCTCGCCCAGCAGGGGTTCGGCAATGGCAACGCTGTCGAACTTGTCCCTGTACTGCTCAACCGCCTCGCACATCTCGTCGTACTCGGCGCCGTGCATCAGGTGCGTAGGCTGGACAACCAGATTCTTGACGCCGTTGGCAACGGCACGCTCAAGCGCCTGGTCCATGTTGTCGATCTTCTCGCCGTCGCGGGCCTGAACGTGGTTGATGATGATCTGCGCGGTGAAGGCGCGGCGGACGCTCCAATCCGGGTAGGCGGCCTGCAGGGCGTCCTCGATGCCCTTGATGTCAGCGGCGCGGCTGCCGTTGAAGGAGGTGCCGAAGCTGACGACCAGCAGCTCATTCTCGCCGATGTCGTCGGCATTGCGCGGGTCGTCCTTGCCGGCGTCGCCGGTGTCGCGGCCAAAGTAGTCGGGGTCTGCGTTCTCGCCCTCGACCAGCTCCTTCTGGGTGTCGGTCAGGGCATCCCAGGCAGCCTTAGCGGCCTCGCACTGGGCATCGGTGTCGGCGCTGCGCTCCTGCACGTAGATGGCGTCGATCAAATCGGCGCAGTTCTTAGCGGCCACTTCGTCTGCATCTCCCTCGTCTGCATCTTCTGCAGTGCTTTCTGCGGCGCTTTCGCCGGCGACGGTGCTCGCGGCAGCGCTGTCAGTGCTCGCGGCGGTGCTGCCGCAGCCGACCAGCAGGGCGGCGGACAGTGCTGCGGCCATGGCGACGGCGGCAGCTTTCTTGTAGGTGATCCTTCTCATGTGTTTTTGCTTCCTTTCCTTGTTTAAAGCTGGGAGACAGTACGGGAGAGAACAGCAGGGCACACGGAAATTGACCCCGTAAAAAACGAGGTCTTTTGCGTGCAGAATGGCAACACAAAAGACCCCGTATTTTAAGCAGGTGCTTTGCGGTACAACCAATTCCTCGTGATCTGGGGCGGTGCGCCCCCGTACCCGGCAGCAGGCAGGTTTCCTGGCTGAAAGCTCAACGCCTGCCGCCGCCTTCCCGGGTCAAAACCCAGTGACCGGTGCAAATGCACCCTGGCGGCAGGCTCCCTTATCACAGTGACGAGATCGTGCGGGATTTGCACCCGCTTCCCTTTTACCCTTTCCCATGCGCCGAACGGCGGCATAAAAAGGCACCTGCTGTCGTATTCAGTTTTACGGTGAAAAGTATAACACAATGCGGTGAGAAACGCAAGAGTGCGTCGGTTTCAATTTTGCCTTTATACGCTTTATACGATTGTGAACTGGCACGCCCGCATGGCGTCCAACGCCGTTTGGTGGGACTGAGGCGTGACCCCGGCGCAGCAGTCGGACAGGATTTCGATTTCCGTCTCCGGGAAAGCCGCGCGCAGCACCATGGCGTTGCTGATGACGCAGATGTCGGTGCAGTAGCCGTAGATGACGATCTTTTCAATGTCGTCCACGGCCTTGTTGTGGGCCATCAGCTCGTCAAGGATCTCGCTCGGCAGCATATAGCTGCCGAAGGAGGGCTTGTTGACGATGTGGCAGACCTCGGGCTCGGTACCGTCCAGCGCGTTCTCCAGCTCGGGCGCAAAGTTCCAGCCGTCCTCGCCCTCGATGCAGTGCTCCACAGGCAGGTGGCGTCCCTCCCGCGTGGCAAGGTAGTTGTCGGGGTGGGTGTCCCGCGTCAGGAACAGCCAGTGCCCGGCCCGGGCATGGGCCTTAACGGTCTCGGCCAAGTGGGCCACGTTGGCCTGTGCCTGGGGGTTCGCCAGCGCACCCGTGATGAAGTCCTTTTGTACGTCCACAACAATATCCAGAATCATAGCGACAGCTCCTGTTTTTATAGTTTGCTATAGTTTGCTACCAGTATACCGCAGACGGTGCGCGGTGTAAAGTGCGCGTTTCGCTGGCCGCAGGGGTGCGGATGTGGTATAATGGAAGAAAAATTTCAGGAGGCCCTTCATGACTCCGCGTGAAGCATTAAAACGATATTTCGGCTACGACTCCTTCCGCCCCGGGCAGGAGGAGATCGTCAGCGCCCTTCTGGCCGGGCGGGACGCGCTGGCCATCATGCCCACCGGCGCGGGCAAGTCGCTCTGCTATCAGGTCCCTGCCCTGCTGCTGCCGGGGCTGACACTCGTCATCTCGCCGCTGATCTCGCTGATGCAGGACCAGGTCAAGGGGCTGAACGCAGCGGGCATCCATGCGGCGTTTATCAACTCGTCGCTGACCGAGACACAGATCGCCCGCGCGCTGGACCTGGCCGCCGAGGGCAGCTACAAGCTCGTCTACGTCGCGCCCGAGCGCCTGGAAAGCCCGGTGTTCCGCAGCTTTGCCGCGGGGGCGGACATCTCGATGGTCACGGTGGATGAGGCGCACTGCATCAGCCAGTGGGGACAGGATTTCCGCCCGAGCTACTTAAAGATCCTCGACTTCATCGACAGTCTGCCCCGCCGCCCCATCGTGTCGGCGTTCACGGCCACGGCCACGCGGGAGGTCAAGGACGACATTGTCTGCACGCTGCGGCTCCACGACCCGAAGGTGCTTGTGACCGGCTTTGACCGGCCCAACCTCTACTTTCAGGTCGAGCGCACCCGCCGCAAGGACGATTTTGTCATCCAATATCTGCGCGACCACCCCGGCGAGAGCGGCATCATCTACTGCGCCACCCGCAAGAATGTGGACAAACTGCAGGAGCTTCTGACCGAATACGGCTTTGCGGCCACAAAGTACCACGCGGGCCTGTCCGCCGAAGCACGCCGCAAAAATCAGAACGACTTCATCTACGACACCGCGCCAGTCATTGTGGCGACGAACGCCTTTGGCATGGGCATTGACAAGTCCAACGTGCGTTTCGTGCTGCACTACAACATGCCCCAGAGCATGGAGAATTATTACCAGGAGGCGGGCCGTGCCGGGCGTGACGGGCTGCCGTCACAGTGCGTGCTGCTTTTTTCGGCGCAGGATGTCATCATCAACAAATTCCTGCTGGACAAAAAGGATTTTGCCGAGATGGACGACGAGGAGGCCGACCTTTTGCGCCAGCGCGATCTGCAGCGCCTGCAGACGATGGAGCGCTACTGCCAGACGACGGAGTGCCTGCGCAACTACATTCTGGCCTATTTCGGCGAGCATCCCACCGCGCCGTGCGGCAACTGCGGCAGCTGCAACAACGATTTTGACGAGGTCGATATGACCGACGCCGCCAAGTGGATGATCAACTGCGTGGCCGAGCTGCGCGGGCGGTGCGGCAAAGCGATTTTGTTCGGCACTTTACAAGGCGCGAACCGTGCGCGTCTGCGAGAGCTGGGAGCCGAGCGCTTCAAGAGCTACGGCCGGATGAAGGACACCCCGCGCGAGACGCTGGAACGCCTGCTGGCCCAGCTGCTGGAGGATGGATATTTGGTGCAGAGCGACGACCAGTACGCCGTGCTGCACATCGGGGATATTGCCCCGCTGAAGGCCGGCGGGCAGGTGCTGGTCAAGCTGCCGCCGCAGCGTGAGCCGGAGCAGGCCCGCGCACCGAAGCCGAAGCGCCGCAGCCCGATGGACGCGCTGACGAGCGCCGGGCTGGAGCTGTTCAACCAGCTGCGCCAGCTGCGGTTCGACACCGCCCAGCGCGAGGGACTGCCGCCCTACGTCGTGTTCGGCGACAAGTCGCTGGTGGATATGTGTCTGCGCGCGCCGCACCGCGCGGAGGATATGCTGGGCATCTACGGCATGGGTGAGCGCAAGTATGAAAAGTACGGTGCCGCGTTCTTTGCGGTCATTGATGCCTACCGCGCCGACCACCCCGACGCCGTTTTGAGCCTGGACCCGCCCGCACCGGAGCCGGAAAAGCCGCTGCCGTCCGAGAAGAAGAAAAAGCCGCCGAAGGCCGAGCGCCCCGCGTTTTACCTGACGGCGGAGGACGCGCGCAGCTTCAACTATCAGGACTGCTATACCGGCGCGGAGCTGAAGGCCGCGCTGATCGAGGCCGCCGGTGACCCGGATGTGAAGGCACCGACCATCAAGGAGATCGACGAGTGGCTGCTGGCGCAGCGGCTCATCGGCATGGAGCGTCTGCCGACGAAGGGCTTTTACTACGTGCCGACCCCTGCCGGTGTGGACGCCGGTCTGCGCAGCGAGGACAAGGTCAGCGCCCGCGGCACGCCGTATTCAGTGCTGCTGTTTACGCCGGAGGCGCAGCGAATGGTGGTGGAGCATTTTATAAAACCGGACTAACCGCAAACCGGCAGGTCCCTGCTTTCGCACACGGCCACGGCGGCATGTGGGCATGCCGCCCTACGTTCCACTTTCCCCGTTATACGTAAGGCGGGGTGCCCACACCCCGCCGCCAGTTCGCGGCATCTGCCGCTAATGAGTTTACGCGCTCTTTTCGTCAACCTGCCCGTTCTTTCGTCAATTCTTTGTCATATTCGTCGATTGCGGATTTTTTGACACGATGTTAAAATGTTAGCAGAGGCCGTATACCAATTTATAAGGAGCACCCCATGGACAACGTGAAAATTCTCGAGGTCAAGCAGAGCATCTTTGCCTCCAACGACGAACAGGCCGCCGCGCTGCGGGCTGAGCTGAAGCAGGAAAAAATTTTTCTGCTGAATTTAATGAGCGCGCCGGGGTCCGGCAAAACCACGACACTGCGCCGCACGATTGCTGCGCTGCAAAATGAGCTGCGCATCGGCGTGATGGAGGCCGACATCGACTCCGACGTGGACGCCCGTGCTATTGCCGAGACCGGCGCCAAGGCCATTCAGCTGCACACCGGCGGCATGTGCCATCTGGACGCCGAGATGACCCGGCAGGGACTGGCCGGGCTGGGCACCGGGGGTCTCGATTTGGTGATTCTGGAAAACGTCGGCAACCTTGTCTGCCCTGCCGAGTTCGACACCGGCGCGGTGAAGAACGCCATGATTTTGTCGGTTCCAGAGGGTCACGACAAGCCGCTGAAATATCCGCTGATGTTCCAGGTCTGCGACGTCGTTCTTGTCAACAAGATCGACGTGCTGCCGTATTTTGACTTTGACATGGACAAATGCCGCGAGTATGTGGCCCTGCGCAACCCGAACGCAAGGGTCATCCCGATCTGCGCCCGGACGGGCGAGGGCATTGACGAATGGGCCGATTGGCTAAAAGAGCAGGTCCGGGCGTGGCAGGCGTAAATAATCCAGCCGCGTTGTAGGGGCCGCACATGTGCGGCCCGCGGCCTTGCCGCAATCGCCCGTCCGCCATTTACAACCGGGCCGGGCATGCCCGGCCCCTACTGTGCAAAAAACGGAGCAACGGCACAAAAAAGGAGCACACCATGAGCAAACCCACTGCGTTCCCGCTGGATGAGAGCAGGCTGCCCTTCGAGATTCCGAGGGACGAGCCGTACCGCGAGAAAATTGCCAGGCTGGGCCAGATGATCACGGACCGCATCCCGGCCAAAAAGGGCATTCTGACGAAGGATGACCCCGAATACTGGGGCTTGGCGTCCATCGTGACCGACGAGATGGCGGACGTTGCCTTAAAAATGAAGGTCCGCAAGCCCATGACCCTGTCCGAGCTGGTCAAGGCCACGGGCAAGCCAGCCGGGGAGCTGGAGCCGCTTTTGCAGCAGATGGCCGTCGTCGGTCTGCTGGAGTACAACTGGGAGAATCCCCGCCGCGAAAAGCAGTACATCCTGCCGATGTTCGTGCCCGGCAGCGCAGAGTTCTTCAACATGAACAAGCAGCAGATCGCCGACCACCCCGAGGTGACAGCCTTCTTTGAGCGGATGACGTTTCTGCCGCTGGAGCACATCACCGCCATGGTGCCCCCGGGCGGCGCAGGCATCGGTATGCACGTCATCCCGGTGGAAAAAGCCATCGAGACCGAGAACCGGTCCGCCGACATTGAGCACATCTCTCACTGGCTGAAAAAATACGACGGCAAGTATGCCGCCGGTCCGTGCAGCTGCCGTATGTCCCGCGCCGCCATGGGCGAAGGCTGCGGCGACGACCCCGACGACTGGTGCATAGGCGTGGGCGACATGGCCGACTACCTCGTCGAGACCAACAAGGGGCATTACGTGACCTACGATGAGGTCATGCAGATCCTGCAGAAGGCCGAGGACAACGGCTTTGTGCACCAAATCACGAACATCGACGGCGAGAACAAGATTTTTGCCATCTGCAACTGCAACGTCAACGTCTGCAATGCGCTGCGCACAAGCCAGCTGTTCAACACGCCGAACATGAGCCGCTCGGCCTACGTGGCGCGTGTCGAGCCGGAGAACTGCGTGGCCTGCGGGCGCTGTGTGGAGTACTGCCCCGCGGGCGCGGTCAAGCTGGGCCAGAAGCTCTGCACGAAGGACGGCCCCGTCACCTACCCGAAGCAGGAGCTGCCCGACGCCGTAAAGTGGGGCCCCGACAAGTGGGCCATCGACTACCGCGACAAGAACCGCATCAACTGCTATGACACCGGCACCGCCCCCTGCAAAACGGCCTGCCCCGCGCACATTGCCGTGCAGGGCTATCTGAAAATGGCCGCGCAGGGCCGCTACCGCGACGCGCTGGCGCTTATTAAAAAGGAGAACCCCTTCCCCGCCGTCTGCGGGCGCGTCTGCAACCGCCGGTGCGAGGACGCCTGCACCCGCGGCACCGTGGATCAGGCCGTTGCCATCGACGCCGTCAAGAAGTTCATTGCCGAGCAGGATCTGAACGCCGCGCACCGCTACGTGCCCGACGTTGTCCAGCCGTCGCTGCAGGGCCCGTGGCCGCAGAAGATCGCCATCATCGGCGGCGGCCCCGCGGGTCTGTCCTGCGCCTATTTTCTGGCAGTGCAGGGCTACAAGCCCACCGTATTTGAGAAAAACGAGCGTCCCGGCGGCATGCTGCGCTACGGAATCCCTTCGTTCAAGCTCGAGAAAAACGTCATTGACGCCGAAATCGACATTCTGCGGGAGCTGGGCGTTGACATCCGCTGCGGTGTCGAGGTCGGCAAAGACGTCACGCTGGCCGAGCTGCGCCGACAGGGCTACCGGGCGTTCTATATCGCCATCGGCTGCCAGGGCGGGCGCCGGGCCGGTGTGCCCGGCGAGGACGCCGCGGGCATTGAGACCGCCGTCCACCTGCTGCGCACCGTCGGCGGTGACGAGAGCCGCAAAATGACCGGAAAGACCGTCGTCATCGGCGGCGGCAACGTTGCCATTGATGCGGCGCGCGTGTCTCTGCGCTGCGGTTCCGACGGCGTGACGATGGTCTGTCTGGAGCCGCGGGACAAGATGCCTGCCTCGCCGGAGGAAATTGCCGAGGCCGAGGAGGAGGGCACCAAAATCACCTGCGGCTACGGCCCGAAGGAGTTCCTCTCCGAGAACGGCCATGTGACCGCCGTCGTGCTGAAAAAGTGCACCGGCCTTTACAACGCGGAGGGTCGTTTTGCGCCCACCTACGATGAAAACGATACCATCACCCTGCCGTGCGACAACGTTGTTTTAAGCATCGGCCAGTGCATTGAGTGGGGCGATTTGCTCAACGGCGAGGCCGTGCAGCTGGGCCGCGGCCAGGGCGCTGTGGCCGACGCGCTGACCTACCAGACCGCCCAGCCGGACATTTTCGTCGGCGGCGACGTCTGCACCGGGCCGCGGTTTGCCATTGACGCGATTGCTGCGGGCAAGCAGGGGGCAATTTCCATCCACCGCTTTGTGCAGCCCAACACCAGCCTGACGATTGGCCGCAACCGCCGCGACTTCCACGAGCTGGACAAGTCGAATCTGGCGCTGGGCGAGTATGACCGCGCACCGCGCCAGTCCGCCGCGCTGGATGCGGGCATTGACGCGCACCGCTCCTTCCGCGACGCACACCTGACGCTGACCGAGGATCAGGTCAAAATCGAGACAGCGCGCTGTCTGGGCTGCGGTGCCAGCGTTGTGGACCCGAACAAGTGCATTGGCTGCGGCGTCTGCACGACAAAGTGCGAGTTTGATGCCATCCGCCTGCACCGCGATCTGCCCGAGTGCAGCAAGATGGTCAGGAGCGAGGACAAGTTCAAGGCCATTCTGCCCTACATGGCGAAGCGCGAGATCAAGATCCGCTTTGCCAAGAAGGAGAAGTAATGCACGAGCTTGGCATTGTATTCCACATCATCCGCACGGTGGAGGATGTGGCCCGGCAGAACGACGTGACGCGCATCCGGCGCGTGACGCTGCAGCTGGGCGAGGTCTCCGGCGTGGTGGAGAGCTATCTGCAGGACTGCTGGAAGTGGGCGGCGGCGAAATCGGAGCTTTTGCCCGGCGCGGTGCTGACCGTGGAGACCATCCCCGCCGTGACCGTGTGCGAGGACTGCGGCCAACAGTACCCCACCGTGCAGTTTGGCCGCACCTGCCCCCACTGCCAGAGCCCGCGCACCCACCTTTTGCAGGGCAATGAGATGTTGATCAAAGAAATCGAGGCCGTGGAGACAGGACCCACCGCCCCGGAGAGAGCGTGAAGCTGCATGAAATACAAAATTTTCCGCATTGAGGAACAGATGTACGGCTGCGAGGAGCCGCCCGCCGACCAGCCGATTCTGGTTGACGTAGTGCTGGAAGGTGCTGACGGCACGCGGCGCGTGCTCCCCTACCCCGACGAAGCGCTGCGCCGCGGCGGAATGGAGGAAGGCGACAGCGTCGAATTGACCGACGGCATCCTTCGCAAGGTATAATTTCCCCAAAACAAAAGGGGCTGTTGCGTGTGCAGCAGCCCCTTCTATGTTTTTTACAAAGGTTATTCTTCCGTAGAAATATCGCGGCCAAAGTATTTTTCGCTCAATGCCTTCAGCGTGCCGTCGGCGCGCAGCTCGTCAATGGCGGCATCAATGGCCGTGCGCAGGGCGGCAGTGTCGTCGCCCTTGCGCATCGGGATGGCGATCTGGTTCGCATCGTCGGTCAGCACGGCGATCTTCACATTCGCGTCGGGGTGCTCCTTCGTGTAATCGTAGAAGGTCATCTCGGCGTTCAGCGTCGCGTCGATGCGCCCGCTCAGCAGCAGCTCAAACGTCTGGTTCAGGTCGTCAACGCCCGTCACCGCCGCGCCGTACTGCTCGGCCAGCTCGGCGTAGGTGCTGGAGATCGTGTTTGCGGTCTTTTTGCCCTTCAGGTCCTCCAGCGTGTTGATGCTGTCATCGTCGGCCTTGGTGATGACGGCGGTGCGGTTGAAGGCGTAGGGCGTCGAGAAGTCGTATTTTTCGGCGCGTTCGGGGGTGATGTCCACGCCGTTGACCATGATGTCATAGCGGCCCGCGTCCAGACCGGCCAGCAGGCCGTCCCACTCGCCCTCGACAAACTGCGGCTCAACGCCCAGCTTCTTCGCGATCTCGGTGGCGACCTCGACGTCGTAGCCGACGAGGTTGTCGTTTTCATCGTGGTAGGTCCAGGGTGCCCATGTGCCCTCCATCGCAACCGTGATGGTACCCTTGGCCTGGATCTCGCTCAACAGGTCGCCGGACGCGGCCTCGGCGGTGCTCCCGGCGGCGGATTCCGCTGCGGGCGCGGTGGCGGCGGCGCTGCTGCCGCAGGCGGTCAGGGCCAGCGCGGCGGTCAGGGTCAGGGCGGTCAGCTTGGTCAGGTTCTTCATTACAATAGGCTCCTTTGCTTGTAGGTCTGCAAAAATTCTTTGGTGCGGGGCTGCTGCGGGTCGTTGAAGAACGCCTCGGCGGTGTTCTGCTCCACAATGACGCCCTGCTCCATGAACACCACGCGGTTGGCCGCGTGGCGGGCAAAATCCATCTCGTGGGTCACGACCAGCATTGTGCGGCCTTCCCCGGCCAGGCTGCGCATGACGGCCAGCACCTCGCCGGTCAGCTCGGGGTCCAAAGCGGACGTAGGCTCGTCGAAATAGATGATCTCCGGGTCGGCGGCCATGGCGCGGGCAATCGCCACGCGCTGCTGCTGCCCGCCGGAAAGCTGGCTGGGGTAGTAGTCGGCGCGGTCATCCATGCCGACCTTGACCAGCGCGGCTCGGGCGATCTCCTCGGCCCGGCGGCGCGGCATTTTGCGCGCGATGATAAGCCCCTCGGTCACGTTTTGCAGCGCGGTCTTGTTGGCAAACAGGTTGTAGCTTTGAAAGACAAACCCCGTGCGGCGGCGCAGAGCGTTGGCCTCGGCGTGGGTGACGCGGGCCAGGTCTACGCGCTGGTCGTCAAACAGCATCGTGCCGCCGTCGGACTTTTCCAAAAAGTTCAGGCAGCGCAGCATCGTTGTTTTTCCGCTGCCGCTGGGGCCTAAAATGGCGACGACGTCGCCCTTGTTCACGTCCAGATCGATGCTCTTGAGCACCTGCAAATCGCCAAAGGACTTGCGCAGATTTCTGATTTGCAGCATAGTTCAGCTCCTTTGCGCGCCCTTGCTGTTGAGGTACCGCTCGCCGACGGCCTGCAGGCGGGTCAGCACGGTGCAGAACAGCAGGTAAACCAGACCCACCTCAATGTAGAGGGCCAGCGGCTCATAGGTGCGGGCCACAATGCGCTGGGTCGTCATGAACATTTCGGTCACGGTGATGTTCGCGGCCAGCGAGGTATCCTTGACCATGGCGATCAGCGTACTGGCCAGCGTGGGGAAGGCCGTGCGCAGCGCCTGCGGCAGGATGATGCGGCGGATGATCTGTAAGTAACTCATGCCGACGCACTGCCCCGCCTCCATCTGGCCTTTGGGCACGGATTCCAGCGCGGCGCGGATGGTCTCGGCGCAGTACGCGCCCTCGTTGATGGAAAAGACGAGCACCGCCGCGGGGAACGGCTCAATCAGGATGCCGACGCCGGGCAGGCCGTAGAACACAACGAACAGCTGCACCAGCACGGGCGTGCCGCGGATGACCCAGATATAAAACCGGGCCAGCCGCTGCAAAACCGGCACATGGGCAAACTGCACCAGCGCCACCGCCACCGCGATGATAAGCGCCAGCGTGAACGAGATGGCGGTCAGCGGGATGGTGACGGTCAGGCCGGGCAGCAATATTTTACCAAAGGAATCCACAAGGATTCCCCACAGGCGTTCGGACATGGGGCGGAACTCTCCTTTTTTTGGTTGGGGTTGCGGGAATATTTCCCACTAAAACGGTATGCTATGAGATTGTAGCACACTTTGCCGGATTTTGCAAGAGTGAAATTTGAAGTGAAGTTTAAGGTTGGAGCAGCGTGTCGAAACGCTCTTGTAGGGGCGAGCATTGCTCGCCCGTGCCTGTTTGCCATGTATGAAAACTGTCCCGGAAATTGCGTTGCGGCGGTAAGCTGACGGGCGACCCATGGTCACCCCTACACACGCAATAAGGCAGGGATGCAATTTTTCGACAGTCCGGCCTCCCTTGTCAAAGGGAGGCTTTTACCCTGCGGGGTGAGGGTGGGGGGATAGCACGGAAGGTTTACTGTGGCCGGAAGCGGGCACGGCGGCCAGAGGGCTGGCCGCCCTACGTTCCCCTTTTTCGGTAGGATGTAGGGCGGGGTGCCCCTACCCCGCCGAAGTTGGCGGCAGGCAGAATGCAACGGGATTGGCAGACCGTAGGGGCGGATTCCATATCCGCCCGTGGGAGTGTCCGTAGTAGAAATGGAATTGAGTGAAACCACAACAAAAGCACAAAAAATCCCACCGCCGGGTGGCGGTGGGAAAATACCAACAAAATTTAATAATTATTTGGTGCTGATTTCATTCGTACCAACAAGGTACTTGTCCTGAGTATTAGCCGTATCATCAGCAGACTTCTTCACATCATACGCACTACCATTGTAAGTAACATTGAAGCCAGAGTTAGTATAGATAACTTGGCTCACTTTGCTATCGGTAATGGTAATCTTAAATTTACCCTTCACCTCGGCCAAGGCAATCAAATCCTTACCGTTATCCGCCATCTGTTTCATAACAGCCGCATCATCGGTCGTAGAGGAAGCAGATGCCGCAGTCAAAGTGCCATAAGCCTCAGAAGCCTCAGTCTGAGCGGCCATAACGACCATGCGGCACTCGGCAACAACCTTCTCCTTGTTCGCCTTGTCGATGTAGCCAGTCAGAGCCGGAACCAGCAGGGCGGCCAGGATGGCCAGGATGACCAGAACGACGATGAGCTCGACCAGGGTGAAGCCCTTCTTGTTCTTCATTTTGCGAATTTTCTCGAACATGATAAATTCCTCCAATAAATTCAGTAAGGACACCGTGCGTCCTCATTTGTGAAAATATAATATCACATAATCTGCCAAATTTCAACTGCCTTATGTAAAAACAGCAAAAAACATTTTTTTGCTTCTATTTTCGATTTCCCACCGTTTTGCCTGTTGTATTCCAACCGCTTTGCCGTGGCTGCCCCTCTGCCGCCGCGCGGAATTCTATACATAATACCGTCATTTTTAAAAATCAGCTGCGCCGTCACGCCAAAAAACGCGGCCAACACCGCCGCCATTGAAACCGCACATATATTGCGTCTATTTTATCTGCGCTGTCTCTGCCGGTGCGGGCAGCAGAGCGCATCGCGTATGGATTTCAGCGTATCCAGGGCAATTTTACAGGCGGGCAATTTTTGTGCTATTTTTGCATTTTCCCGTGTCCTCCCTCCCCTGCCCGGCTGCAGGGGCGCTCCCTTTGTGAACATACCGCAAAATCCGGTGCAAAAGTGTGGTATACTGCAAGATTTTGTGCTATACTGGATAAAAAATCAACACAGCCGGGCCGCGCCCGGCACAAAAGGGGCCACACATGAAAAACACCACCGAGGAAAAACGCGAGGCCATCCCCAACAGCGTCAGCCGGATGCTGCTGGCGGGCATCGGCGTACTTTTGCAGGTTTTATGGATCTTCTGGCTTGCCCTCAAGCTGAACGACTACTCCACCGCCATTCAGGTATGCACGTCGGTACTGACATTTTTGATTACGCTGCGTATATATGGGCTGCATATCAACTCCGCGTATAAAATTTCGTGGATCATTCTGATTTTGCTGTTTCCCATCTTCGGTCTGACCATCTATCTGCTGTTTGGCCGCAGCGGAGCCGTCAGCGTCATGCGCCGCCGTTTCGGCAAAAATATGACGATGCTGCGCCGGTATCACGCACCCATTTTGCAGCAGCGCCGCGCCCTGCCCTACCCGGACCGCATCACCCGCAACCACGCCCGCTATTTGCAGGACCGCGCGGGCTACCCCGCCTATGACAACACAGATGTGACGTTCTACGGCGACACCTGCGAGGCGCTGGAGGCCCAGAAAACAGCCCTGCGCAGCGCGGAAAAGTTTATTTTCATGGAATACCACGCCATTGAGGACGCCTCCGCTTGGCAGGAGCTGGAGGATATTCTGGCCGAGCGCGCCGCCCACGGCGTGGAGGTGCGCGTATTTTACGACGACGTGGGCAGCATCGGGTTTATCAACAGCAAATTTGTCAAAAAGCTGGCGGGGCGCGGCATCCAGTGCCGCCGGTTCAACCCGGTCATCCCGATTTTGAACGTCTTTATGAACAATCGCGACCACCGCAAAATCACCGTTGTGGACGGGCGCGTCGGCTTTACCGGCGGCTACAATCTGGCGGAGGAGTACTTCAACCGCACCCACCCTTACGGCCAGTGGAAGGACAGCGGCATCCGGCTGGAGGGCGACGCCGTGCGCGGCCTGACGCTGATTTTCTTAGAGCTGTGGGGCGCAACGCAGAAGGCCGCACCCGAGGTCGAGCGCTATCTGCCCGATGTGCCCTACACCGCGCGGGAGAATGCCGTGGTGCTGCCCTACGCGGACAATCCGCTGGACGACGAGGCCACCGGCGAGAACGTCTACCTGAACATGATCCGCAGTGCGAAGGACTACGTCTACATTACAACGCCCTACCTTATTTTAAGTGACGAGATGCAGCGCACACTGCGGCTGGCCGCGTCCAGCGGCGTTGATGTGCGGATCATCACGCCGGGCATCCCGGACAAAAAGCTGATCTTCTCGGTCACGCGCAGCTATTACGCCAGCCTTGCCAAGAGCGGCGTGCGCATTTATGAGTACGCGCCCGGGTTCATCCACGCGAAGCAATGCGTAGCCGACGGCACGGAAGCCGTAGTGGGTACGATCAATTTTGACTTCCGCAGCCTGTACCTGCACTTTGAGAACGCCTGCTGGTTCTGCGGCTGCAGCGCCGTGGCCGATGTGCGCCGTGATTTTGACGCGCTGTTCCCCATCTGCCGCGAGGTCACGCAGGAGTACGCCGACACCCGCAGCCTGGCCGTGCGCGGCTGGGACTGCGTGCTGCGGCTGTTCAGCCCGCTGATGTGACAGGCTGTGCGCCGGGCGCGGCAAGTGGAATTTTCCCAAAGAAATCTGTACTATTCCACGTTGCAAACCGCCGCTGCGCGCCGTACAATAAAGACAAAATCCAGACTGTCAAATGAGGTGCATACCAATGGAGCATATAGCATGGAAGGGCCGCATCAAGCCCGGCTGCAAAGCGGAATATCAGCGCCGCCACGCGGAGATCTGGCCCGAGATGGTCGAGGTGCTGAAGGCTGCGGGCATCTGCAACTACAGCATCTTCTACTGTAACGACGAGCTGTTCGGCTACTATGAGTGCGCGAAGGGCGTTGCCTACGCCGAGAAGGTACAGGCCGAAAGCCCCGTTGTAGACCGCTGGAACGACTACATGAAGGACATTCTGGAGCTGGAAATGGACCCTGTGACCGGCGCCCAGCCCAAGCTGGAGCAGGTGTTCCGTTTGGATTAAACGCGCATAAGACAGCAAAGCCGCCCGTGTCAGGCTGACACGGGCGGCTTGTGTTTTTATGGCAGGTGCAGCGCAGGCGGTGCTGCCTTTAGGGTATTTACAACACGATGCGGAACGCGACGCGGTGCTCTCCTTCCCCGCTGACGCGGTAAGGCTCCTCCACATCGGTGCCCCAGCTGTCGATGCCGCCGACGCCGCGGGCTGCGCCCAGGATCGTCACGCTCGTGCGGCCCGTAGCGGGCAGCTCGGTGATGTGCTGGGCGGCCTCGATCTCCTGCGCAGTGTTGGGCAGTGCGCTGAAGGCAAACGGCGCGTCGGCCTGTTCAATCGTCAGCGCAGCCGCCGTCTGACCGCAGGCGTTGTGCTGCTCCAGCGTGAACTGACGGGTGCCCACATGCAGGCCGCAGTCCTGCGGGACGAGGGCCGGTTCAATGTGCGGCACCTCCTCATGGCAGCCAAAGACGCCGCCCTTGCAGCGATCCGGGTAGGTCTCGCCCGAAAGGCCGGTCCAGAGCGTGCGGGCCACGGGGGCAAACGTCTGGAATTTTACGCCGAAGCAGGGCAGCTCGGGCGCACCGGGCACGCCATGATAGACGGCCTCGACCAGCAGCGTGCCCTGCGGCTCCACGGTGTAGGTCAGCTCGGCCTTAGCGCCGGGCACGGTGGGCACGCCGTAGGTATAGCGCACCTGCACACCGTCGGCGGATTTCCGCAAGACCGCAAAGCCAAGGTTCTGCAGGTAGACATCCGCCGCCAGCCAGGCCGCAGCTTTCTGCGGGAAGCCGCAGCCGCGGTCATTGTCGGTGGCGGCGCGCCAGAACGCCGGGCGCGGGGCGCGCCAGAGCCACTCGCTGCCGTTGACGGTCAGCGACGACGGCCCGGCCTC
>ERZ773104.2048-NODE-2048-length-24017-cov-9.812537_pt1 | contig 24017 bp, 20 predicted proteins | sample MGYA00511920_ERZ773104 | MGnify/ENA primary metagenome ERZ773104 (study PRJEB29015, sample SAMEA2737857) | human gut metagenome | biome: human gut; feature: human-associated habitat; material: faeces | place: China | collected 2012 ...
GATGCAGAAGTTCCTGTAAGGCTGCTGCGCTTTCCCATATACACAGACGCCGCCTCTGCCAACTGGCAGAGGCGGCGTTTTTCAGGTTTCAGATTTGCACCTGGGAGGATCCGGCGTCCAGCCCCTCCAGCAGATTGTAATTGTCATAGTCCGCCACAGAGGACAGGTCGCTGAGGCACAGCTGGTCCACGCCGAAGAAAGCAGCCATCCGGGCCCGCTCCAGGGCGGCCTCGCCGTTGAGATACCACACCGCGGTGTCCCCGCTGCCGGAGGTGAGATAGGCGCAGGCGTAGCGGTCAGAATAGTAGGTGCGGCCTTGGGCTTCCAGTGCGGACACAGCGTCCCCGCTGAAGGCGGTGGGTTTTCCGGTACCCTTCCGGCCGCGGCCCTCCGCCGTCAGAAGCAGGGCGAGCTTCTCGCCGGGGATCTGGTCATTCAGAGCGCTGAGCGCGTAGTAGACGGTCTCCAAAGGCTCCATGGCATATACGGGAACAGCGCCGTCCGTGTCCTCATGTCCGGACACCTGCAGCACGATCCGGTCCGCGGCCTTTCCGAGGGCCTGATAGTCCGGAATTGCTTCCCTGCGGGCCGGGGCGCTTGCCGCCACATACAGCTTTTTCTCCGGCACAGCGGCCCGGAGCACCTGTACGAAGGCAGCCAGGGCGTCGCCATTTTCAGCGGACGGGGTGATGTTCAGATAAACGCCGTCATAGCTGCTGTCGGTCAATGCTTCGGCAACTGCCGTGGCCGCGGCGGTGGTGTTTTTCAGAACGCCGGACTGACCGGAAATACCCAGCAGGACCGTCTGCCCGGAGGCTGTTGCTGTTTCCATGACCTGTTTCTGCGTATTGCTGACACTCAAAGCCAGCCGAGGGTTCTGACCGCCGGTCAGCGTTCCCGCCGTGAGTATGACGGTCTGATATCCGGAAAGGTCCTCCGCTTCCTCACCGGAGCGGAGAAGGACCATGGCCTCGTTTGCGGTCTGAGCAGGGTGCAGTTTGTCATACAGGCGGCTGAGCATGACAGCAGCCTGTTCCCGGGTGGCGTATCGATCCGGCACGAACAGATCATTCCCCATACCGCTGACCAGACCCAGCTCGTAGGCCATAGCGATATGCCCCTTGTTGGTGGTCACGTCCCGGAAGGGAAGCGGATCATCCTCCGCAAGGCCGGCGATGGGCCCGTAGCCCAAGGCCCGGATCAGCATGACTGCCAATTCCTCCCGGGTGATGGGATCGCCGGGACGGAAATCGCCGGTCTGACGGGTGACTGCCCCGTGCTCATAGCAGGCCCGGAGGGCCGGCTCATACCAGGTGCCCTGAGGCACATCCGAAAAGATCCGGTAGTAGGTCTCACCGCTCTGCCAGCCGAAAAAACGGCTGAGTGCCACGGCGAAGCCCGCCCGGGTCATGGGCTGGCCCACGCCGAAGGTATCGGCGGTCTTGCCCTGAAACCATCCCTGAGCCGCGCAGCGGTCGATGGCGGTTGCCGCCCAGTGGTTGGACGGCACATCCTGAAAGGAAGCCGCCCCAGCGGGAACGGTAAGCGCCCCGCTCAGCACCGCGCACAGGCACAGGCAGGCGGTCAGCTTTTTCAAAATCGTTCGTTTCATCTATCTGCCTCCTTATGAAAAGGGTATCCGTTTTTTTGCTTTATCAAACGGTTTTGGGAAAAACTCCCACTTATTGTAGCAGACAACGGCCTGTTCGTCAAATCCGGAGGGAAAACTGGCTGAAAAACAGGGAAAAAACCGAAGGGACCTCTTTCGCTGAGCAGAAAAATGTGGTATCCTATATGCGCTTTATGAACTCTTACGGAGGATTGATTATGAACAACAACGAGATCCTGCTTTTAAAGCTGGGCGAGGTGGTGCTGAAGGGCCTGAACCGCCGCAGCTTTGAGGATAAGCTGGTGAGCAATGTCCGCCGCCGGATGAAGCCCTGCGGCAGCTTCCAGATCTACATTCGCCAGAGCACTATCTATGTGGAGCCTCAGACCGAGGACTGCGACATGGAGGCCGCCTTCAAGGCTGCCCGTCAGGTGTTCGGCATCGTGACGGTGGCCCGCGCCGTCCCTTGCGCCAAGGAGATGGACGCCATTGTGGAGACCGCCAAGACCTATCTGGCGGATGAATTTGCCAAGGCCAGAACCTTCAAGGTGGAGAGCCGCCGGGCAGACAAGCAGTTCCCCATGAACTCCATCCAGATCTCCCAGTATGTAGGCGGCGAGCTGGGACAGTTCTTCAATGTGAAAGCGGATATGCACCATCCTGATCTGACGGTTTATGTGGAGATCCGGGAGAAGTACGCCTATATCCACACGCCCTCTGTCCCCGGCGCCGGCGGTCTGCCCATCGGTATGGGCGGCCGGGCGGTGAGCCTGCTTTCCGGCGGTCTGGACAGCCCCGTTTCCTCCTATATGATTGCCCGCCGGGGCGTGGAGCTGGAAATGGTGCACTTTGTTTCTCCCCCGTACACCTCCCAGCAGGCGCTGGACAAGGTGCTGGAGCTGGCCCGGCTGCTGACGGTGTACTGCGGCCGGATGATCGTCCACATCATCCCCTTCACGGAAATTCAGGAGGAGATCCGCCGCCAGTGCCCCGAGGAATACTTTACCCTCATCATGCGCCGGTTTATGATGCGGCTGGCAGAGGCTGTGGCCCGGAAGTCCCACGCCTCCGCATTGGTCACTGGCGAATCTCTGGGTCAGGTGGCCAGCCAGACCATCAAGGCCCTGGGTGTCACGGAGGACGTGACGAAAATGCCCGTTCTGCGGCCCCTCATCGGCACCGACAAGGTGGAGATCATCCGCATGGCCAGGGAGATCGGCACCTACGAGACCTCCATCCTGCCCTATGAGGACTGCTGCACGGTGTTCACCCCCCGGCACCCCGCCACCCGGCCGGTGCTGGAGGACGTGGTGCAGGCGGAATCCGTTCTGGATATTGACGGCCTGGTGGCCAAGGCCCTGGAGGGCGAGACCTGGGTTCGGGTAAAGCCCTGACCGGATCGGAAAGAAGGCATCTGTTATGTCACATACCGCTGAGATCATTGCCGTCGGTACGGAACTGCTTCTTGGAAATATCACCAACACCAACGCCAGCGAGATCTCACGGGCGCTGTCTGCTGTTGGCGTCAATGTGTTCTGGCATACCGTGGTAGGGGACAACCCGGAACGGCTGCGGGAGGCGCTGGACATCGCCCGGAAGCGAGCGGACGTCATCCTCACCACCGGCGGCCTTGGTCCCACCTATGACGATCTTACCAAGCAGACCGTCTGCGAGACCTTCGGCAAGCCGCTGGTCCTGCGGGAGGATGTGCTGGAGCATATTCGGACTTATTTTGCCCGGAACGTCCACCTGACCATGCCGGAAAATAACCGCCAGCAGGCGGAGTTTCCCGCCGATTGCGTGATCTTCGACAATCCGGTGGGCACCGCTCCCGGCTGCGCCTTTGAAGCGGAGGGGGTGCACGTGCTGATGCTGCCCGGTCCGCCCTTTGAAATGCGGACCATGCTGCAAAACTGGGCGGTCCCCTATCTGCGGGGACTTTCCAAGGAGGTCATTGTGTCCCATGACATTATGACCTTCGGCCTTGGGGAAAGCCCTATGGAGGATCTGATGCGGGAGCGGATATCCCGGATGGAAAATCCATCCCTCGCCACCTACGCCAAGCCCAGCGAGGTCCGGCTCCGCGCTACCGCCAAGGCGGACAGCGCAGCGGCGGCGGAGGCCATGCTGGTCCCGGTGGTAAAAGAGGTGACGGATTATTTGGGAGACGTGGTGTACGGCGTGGATATCCCTAATCTGGAAACCGTCTGCATGACACACCTGAAGGAAAAGGGCTGGACCTTCGCCACGGCGGAAAGCTGCACCGGCGGCCAGATAGCCGCCCGGATCACGGCTCTGTCCGGGGCCTCCAGTGTGTATCGGGGCGGCGTGGTGAGCTACTGGACCAGCGTAAAGGCAGAGGTGCTGGGGGTGCCCCAGACGCTTCTGGACCAATACGGCGCCGTGTCGGAGGAATGTGCCCGATCCATGGCGGAAAACGCCCGGCGGATCACCGGGGCGGACATTGGCCTGTCCGTCACCGGCGTGGCCGGTCCGGACCCGGACGAGCGCAACAACCCGGTGGGACTGGTGTATGTGGGTCTGGCGTCCCCCGATGGGACGTGGTGCCGGAAGCTGGAGTTGGGCAAGCGCCGCCGGGATCGCATTCAGGATCTGGCTGCCAACCACGCCTACGACATGCTGCGCCGCTGCCTCACCGGACTGCCAATTGAAAAAAGCAGCACCGGAAAACACATGGAAAAGCTGTAAAACGCGACGAAAATCGCAAATAACAGCAAAATGACAGCAAAAAGGACACTGGCTTGTTATACAAGCCAGTGTCCTTTTTATCATTATGATGCTTGCGTTGTTGTCGATCGGATCACTTCAGGACCCGGACGCAGCCCTCGATCAGGCTCATGGTGACGGTATCGCCCACGCTGAAACGCTCCGTCAGCTGGGGGTTGTAGACCTCCACGATGATGGGCTGCTCATCCAGCATGACCTCGTACTCGATCTTGGCGCCGTAATAGGTGGCACGGGAAACGGTACCGGGGAGAGCACCGGCATCCTTGGTAAGCAGGAAGGATTCGGGGCGGACCGTCAGGCAGCAGGCACCGCCCACTTCCACACCCTCCATCTTGCCGGGGGCGGGGATGGAGAAGGTCTTTCCGCCGATCTCCACCAGCGCGGCCTCGCCGTCACGGCCCTTGAAGATGCCGTCGATGAAGTTGGCCTTGCCGATGAAGTTCGCTACAAAACGGCTGGCGGGCTGCTCGTAGATCTCCTGAGGAGTACCCTGCTGGCAGATAACGCCGTCCTTCATGATGACCACCTTGTCAGAGATGGCCATGGCCTCAGACTGGTCATGGGTGACGTACAGGGAGGTGATCCCCAGCCGCTGCTGGAGGGCGCGGAGCTCGTCCCGCATGCTCTCGCGGAGCTTGGCGTCCAGGTTGGACAGGGGTTCGTCAAACAGCAGCACGGAAGGTTCGATGACCACGGCACGGGCCAACGCCACACGCTGCTGCTGGCCGCCGGAGAGCTGGTTGGGGAACCGCTTCTCCATGCCCTTGAGCTGCATCAGCTCCACTACGTCATTGGTGCGGCGGATGATCTCATCCTGAGGGAGCTTAGCCACACGCAGACCGTAGGCGATGTTCTCCCAGATGTTCAGGTGGGGGAACAGGGCGTAGGACTGGAACACCATGGAGATGCCCCGCTTGTTGGGGGGAATCTTGGCTACGTCTCGGTCTCCGATGAACACGTTGCCGCTGGTGGGATACTCAAAACCGGAGATCATCCGCAGGGTGGTGGTCTTGCCGCAGCCGGAGGGGCCCAGCAGGGTCACCATCTCGCCGTCCTTGATCTCAAGGTTGATATGGTCCACAGCCACGAAGTCCTTGCCGGTATCGGGCTGCTGGAAAATTTTGGTCACGTCCTTCAGGACTACGCCGGAACTCTTCTTGCTGAAGCCCAGCTTCTCGTTCTTCTCTTGGCTCATTTTGATTCCTCCGTTTTCGATTTAGCCTGAGGCACCTTGGAACGGGGCGCCAGCAGAAGGTTGATGACGGTGTTGAACAGGCCGATAAACACCAGCAGAATGCCTACCATCATCGTGACAAAGGCAGCTGCCTGCCCGTATTTCGCCAGGTCAAACAGGGAGTAGATGTTGCTGGTAACCAGCTTCCACCGGGGAGAGACCAGGAAAATGACCGCGCTGACGGCAGTGATGGCCTTGGTGAAGGAGTAGACAATGCCGGAGAAGAAGGCGTTTTTCAGCATGGGCAGCGTGATGCGGCGGAAGGAATAGCCGGTGTCGGCACCCAAGATGGTAGAGGCTTCCTCGATAGAGTTGTCGATCTGCAGCAGAGTGGTGGTGCCGGACTCGATGGCTACCGGCATGTTCCGGAAGGTGAACACGATCACCAGAATCAATCCAGTGCCAGTGAGGGCCAGCGGCTTGGAGTTGAAGCCCAGGATGTAGCTGATGCCCAGCACGGTGCCGGGAACAGCGAACATCAGAACGGAGGCGACCTCGATGAACCGCTTGCCGTAGTAGTTCCGCTTGGCGGTGATATAGGCGATGACCATGCCCAGCAGGCCGCCGATGACAGCGGAGATCAGGCCCAGCGTCATGGAGTTTTTCAGGCTGTCCCAGCCGTACTGGAGCGCCTTGCGGTACTGATCCAGCGTCAGGGAGAAGTCCACGCCCCAGGTGCGGACGAAGGAGGCGAAGATCACGGTGCCGTAGAACAGAATGATGATGGCGGAAACGATTAGGCAGAAAGCAAACAGGGGCCACTTGATGTGGGGTTCCTCAATGAGCTTCCGGGCCTGGGTGGGCTTGCCGGTGACTGTGACAAAGCTCTTTTTGTTGACCCAGTATTTATTGAGAAGATACGCGATGACCGCAGGCAGAAGCAGCAGAAGCGCCAGCACGGAACCCTTTCGCATATCATAGCTGCCGGTGATAATGTTGTAGACCTCAATGGAGAGGGTGGTGTAGTCGCCACCGATGGTAGCCGGGTTGGAGAAGTCCTCCAGAGACTGGATGAACACCAGCAGCGCGCCGGAGATGATGCCGGGGAGGGACAGGGGGAAGGTGACGGTCCAGAAGGTCTTCCAGCGGCCTGCGCCCATGTTGCAGGCGGCATCCTCCACAGAGGCGTCAATGGAGGCCAGAATACCGGAGAGCGTCAGGTAAGCGATGGGGAAAAAGCTCATTACCTGAACCACAATCAGGCTCTTGAGGCCGTATACGCTGCTGCCGGTGATGCCAAGCAGGTTCTTGGAAATCAGACCCTGCTTGCCGAAGAGGAAGATAATGGACAGGGACAGCACGAAGGGCGGGGAGAGGATGGGCAGCGTGGCCATGGTCTTGAAAAAGCCCTTGGCCGGTACGTTGACCCGGGTGACGGTATAGGCGAAGATGTAGCCGATAAAGGTGGCGATGAAGGCCACGATCAGGCCCAGCGCCATGGTGCGGCCGAATACCTTGCCGTACCTGGGCGTTTGCAGGATGGTGATGAGATTGGCCAGAGAGAACGCGCCGGTCTCATCCGTAAGGCTGTAGATCAGCGTTTTGGCCAGAGGATAAATGACGAACAGCAGCAAAAGCGCAAAGGAGAGAAGAATGGCGATCAGCAGCAGCGGCTGACGCAGAATCATCTTCGTCTCATTGAGGCGCTTTGTGCGGGTAGTGGCATTTGCCATGAGCGTTCCTCCTGAGTGAGAGTGTCAAAAGCGGCGGGAAAGCTGCGCAAGGGAGTTCCGCCTTCTCTGTCTTGGTATGCGGGCCCCCTCCCCTTGGGGGAGGAGGCCCGTTTGCGGGAAATCAATCAGAAATCTATTGGGATCAGCCCTCGGGCTTGGTGGCGATCTTATTCTCGAACTGCTCGCAGTACTCGCTCTTGACGCTGGCAGCCCAAACGGCGTCATAATCAATCACGGGAACCTCATCCAGCGTCACCAGACCGTCGGCCACAGGAGCGGCGGTGTTGGTGGGAACGCGGAAGGAGTCGTTTTCGGCGTAGCAGCCCTGACCGGCCTCGGAGGTCATCCAGTCGATGAACTTCTTGGCGTTCTCCTGCTCGTCGGCCTTGCCGCCCTTGATGAGGGCCATGGCGCCCACCTCATAACCGGTGCCGTCGGTGGGGAAGCTCAGCTCAATGTGATAGCCCTCGGGAGTCAGCTGCAGGGCGTCGTGAGAGAAGGTGAGGGCGATGGCGGCCTCACCGATGGCCACAGCATTGGGAGCGGCGGAGCCGGACTTGGTGTACTGACTCATGTTGGTGTTCAGCTTTTCCAGATAGTCCCAGACCTGATCGTCGCCCTTGAGTTGAACCAGCGTGGCCAGAACGGTGTAGGCGGTGCCGGAGGTGGCGGGGTGGGCCATGATGATCTCACCCTTGAACTCGGGCTTCAGCAGGTCTTCCCAGCTCGTGGGATATTCCAGACCCTTTTCCTTGAACCAGTCAGAGTTGCAGGCAAAAGCAATGCAGCCCACATAGATGGGGTTCCAGGTACCGGTGGGATCCAGATAAGTAGAGGGTGTCTTGTCCAGATTGGGAGACTGATAGGCTTCCAGCAGGCCCTTGTCCACAGCGGCGATATAGTTATCGGTGGAGCCGCCGAACATCAGCGTTGCTTGGGGATTGTCCTTCTCGGCCTCCACACGGGTCAGCATTTCGCCGGCGGAGAGGCGGACATAGTTGATCTTGATGCCGGTTTCCTGCTCAAACTTGTTGAAATAGTAGATGACTTCGCTTTCGGGGAATGCGGTGTAAACGGAGAGTTCCTTGCTGCCGGAGGTCTCGGCAGGCTGCTCGGTCTTGGAATCGTCAGTCTTGGGAGCCTCGGTCTTGCCGCCGCCGCAGGCGGTGAGGGCCAGCAGGCTGGCAGCTGCCAGCACAGCGGCGAACAGGCGCTTAGTGGATTTCTTCATAAATCGTTTCTCCTTCTCATCCATTATTTATTTCCATTCCGCACTGCGGAAGAGAAAACACGGCTTTGTGGGAACCTTGGACAGTTCCTCTTTGCGGGAAACAAGCTGCGGACCAACTCATAGCACCAGTTGTCCTGACTTCTATCCGGGCCCGCAATCCATTTCTATGTAGGCGGTTCGCAGTTTAGCATGGACAGGCGGCATCCGGTCAGACGCTGTGTAAACACTTCAACTTATGGCAGTGTAAACAATGAACACATATGTGCAACCGTTTACATTGACAACAATACCACATATTTCCAAATGCGTCAATGAAGAATGTACTTTTTCTACATCTGATGCAAAAAGAACCCTGTATGCTTTGTGCAAAATGGACAATACGGCTTGCGGCCGCACGGCTTTTGCTTTTGGCACATACACAAATGACTGCGAATACTGGCGAAAAATATTAGAGGCATCCGCCATGTAAAAGTCCTTTTCAGCTGCGTTTCATGTAACCGCTTACATTATGAATCAAGAGGGCAGCACATAAAAAGCCTCCGCCAAACGGCGGAGGCTTTTGCGTTTAGGAAGCTCTTACTTCGCGGCCTTGGCAGCCTTGATAGCCTCGATCAGCATGGGAGTGACCTTGAACAGGTCGCCGCAGATGCCATAGTCAGCGATCTCGAAGATGGGAGCGGTGTCGTTCTTGTTGACGGCGATGATGCACTCGGAATCCTGCATGCCAGCCTTGTGCTGGATGGCGCCGGAGATACCCAGAGCAACGTACACCTTGGGATGCACGGTCTTGCCGGTCTGACCAACCTGATGGTCGGCAGACAGCCAGCCGGAGTCGATGGTGGCACGAGAGCCGCCAACAACGCCGCCCAGGACCTCAGCCAGCTCCTCAGCCAGCTTGATGCCGCCCTCGACATCCTTGCTGATGCCGCGGCCCACAGACACGATGAAGTCAGCGCCGATCAGGTCCACCAGCTTCTTAGCGGCCTTCACCACCTCGGTAACGTCGGTGTGGATGTCCTCAGCAGTCAGAGTGAAGTTGGGCTTCACGATCTCCACAGCGTTGGCCTTGGCCTCGTCAAAGGCGTTCTTCTTCATAACGCCGGGACGGACGGTAGCCATGCAGGGACGGAAACGGGGGCAGATGATGGTAGCCATCAGGTGACCGCCGAAAGCAGGACGGGTCATCTTCAGGTTGCGGTCCTCCATATCCCACTTCATGGAGTCAACGTCCAGAGTGGAGGACTCACGCAGGAACTGGATGTAGTTGGGCACATCCACGTCCAGGTGGGTGCAGTCAGCGCACAGGCCGGTGTGCAGACGGGCTGCGCAGCGGGGGCCCAGGTCACGGCCGATGTTGGTGGCGCCGATCAGGAAAGCCTCGGGCTTCAGGTCCTCGATCACGTCGCAGATGACCTTGGCATAGCCGTCGGTGGTGTAGGTGGCCAGCAGGGGGCTCTCGCAGACAATGACCTTGTCGGCACCGTAGCCGCCCAGCTCCTTAGCGGCGGACTCAATGCCCTCGCCGCCCAGCAGCAGACCGCACAGGTTCACGCCCAGCTCGTTGGCCAGGTCGCGGCCCTTGGAGATCAGCTCGAAATCGGTGGGCATCAGCTTGCCCTCGCGCTGCTCGCAGAACACCCATACATCCTTGAAAGCAGCGATATCAGCACTATTGAAATTAGACATGATTTTCTATCCCCTTTCTTAGATGATGTGCTTAGCGGCCAGAATACCGGCCAGCTTCTCGCAGGTAGCCTTATCAGCACCCTCCAGCATCATGCCAGCACCCTTCTGGGGAGGCGTGAAGCTCTTGAAGATGTTGGTGGGAGAGCCCTTCAGGCCGATGGTGGTAGCGTCGATCAGGGGATGATCCTTCAGGTCCTCATAGCCCAGAGTGGTCAGGGGCTTGCTGTAGGTAGACAGGATGCCGCCGATGGACATATAGCGGGGGTTGTTCAGCTCCTTGATGCAGGTCAGCAGGCAGGGGGTGTTCACCTTCAGCTCCATGTAGCCATCTTCAAGCTGGCGCTTGACGATCAGGGAGTTGCCGTCCTTCTTGATATCGGTAACATAGGTGACCTGGGGCAGGTGCAGCTTTTCAGCAATCTGTGGGCCAACCTGTGCAGTGTCGCCGTCGATAGCCTGACGGCCGCAGAAAACGATATCCTCCGGGCCAACGCCGATCTTGTTAACGGCAGCTGCCAGGATCTGGGAAGTTGCAAAGGTATCGGAACCGCCGAACTCACGGGCAGATACCAGCACGCCGCGGTCAGCACCGCGGGCGATCAGCTCACGAAGCATGCCTTCTGCCGGCGGCGGGCCCATGGTAACAACAACAACTTCGCAGCCGGTCTCATCTTTCAGCTGCAGGGCAGCCTCAACGGCGTTCAGGTCGTCGGGGTTGGTGATGGTTGCCATCGCAGCACGGTCCATGGTGCCGTCAGCCTTGACAGCAACCTTGCCCTGTGTATCGGGAACCTGTTTGACACAAACAATAGCTTTCATTGTACGTCTTGCCTCCTTACTTCAGCAGCGCGCCGGAGATGACCATCATCTGCACTTCGCTGGTGCCTTCGTAGATCTCGGTGATCTTGGCATCGCGCATCATGCGCTCGATGGGGTAGTCACGGGTGTAGCCGTAACCGCCGAACAGCTGCAGGCAGCGGCGGGTAACATCGCTGGCGGTGCGGGCTGCAATCAGCTTAGCCTCGGCAGCCTCAACGCTGTAACGGACCTTAGCGCCGTTCATGGCCTGCTGCTTTTTCAGGCCAGCCTTGTAAACCAGGTACTTGGCAGCGTCAACGCGGGCTTTCATCTCAGCCAGCTCGAACTGGGTGTTCTGGAACTGAGCGATGGAACGGCCAAACTGCTTGCGCTCCTTGACATAGGCAACAGTCTCGTCGATTGCGCCCTCTGCGATGCCCAGAGCCTGTGCAGCAATGCCGATACGACCGCCATCCAGGGTAGCCATAGCCAGCTGGAAGCCCTTGCCCTTAACGCCGAGCAGACGATCCTTGGGGATGATGCAGTCTTCCATGATCAGCTCGCAGGTGGAAGAACCACGAATGCCCATCTTATCTTCGGGCTTGCCGACCTTGAAGCCGGGGTCGGTGCGCTCCACGATGAACGCGGAGATTTCCTTCTGCTTGCGGCCGCGCTTGTCGGTCACAAAACCGGTAACAGCAATGATAATGAAGACATCAGCATAGCCAGCGTTGGTGATGAAGATCTTGGAGCCGTTCAGCTTCCAATGGTCGCCCTCATCCACAGCAAAGGTCTGCTGGCCCTGTGCATCGGTGCCGGCGCCGGGCTCAGTCAGGCCGAAAGCACCCAGCCATTCGCCGCTGCACAGCTTGGGCAGGTACTTTGCCTTCTGGTCTGCAGTGCCGTTCTCATAGATAGGAGCAGCACACAGGGAGGTATGGGCGGACAGGATAACACCTGTGGTGCCGCAAACCTTGCTCATTTCCTCAACAGCCATCACGTAGGAGAGCACATCGCCGCCTGCGCCGCCGACCTCTTTGGGGAAGTAAATGCCCATCATGCCCAGCTTTGCCATCTTTTCAACGGTCTCTTTGGGGAAATATTCCTCCGCGTCAACCTTTTTGGCAAGGGGTTTGACTTCGTTCTCAGCAAATTCTTTGTACATTTTCTGTACCATAGCCTGCTGCTTGGACAGAGTAAAATCCATAACGGTATCCTCCTTATCTAACAGTGCGCCTGCCGCCCCGCAGCCAAAGCCGCAAGGGCAGGTTTACAGGCGACTGAACAAATCAATCCTGACGGAGATTTTGCACTCCGTCAGGAGAGATTGTTTCAAATTTTACAGGGCATCAACAGCGGTCTTGGTGCGGTCTGCGTTGTAAACGTAGAAGCCCTTGCCGGTCTTGCAGCCCAGGTTGCCGCCGCGGACCATCTTGCGGATCAGCGGGCAGGCACGGTACTTGCTGTCGCCGGTCTCCTTGTACAGAACGTCCATGATGGCCAGGCAGATATCCAGGCCAATGAAGTCACCCAACTCCAGGGGGCCCATCGGATGGTTGGCACCCAACTTCATAGCGGTGTCGATGCCGGCAATGTCAGAAACGCCTTCCATCTTGATGAAAGCAGCTTCGTTGATCATGGGGATCAGGATGCGGTTGACAACAAAGCCAGCAGCCTCGTTGACCTGAACGGGGGTCTTGCCGATCTCAACGCTGATCTTTTTGATGGTCTCAACAGTCTCGGCGGGGGTGTTCACGCCTGCAATGACCTCGATGAGCTTCATACGGTCAGCGGGGTTGAAGAAGTGCATACCAACCAGGGGACGGGTCAGGCCCTTGCCGATCTCAGTGATGGACAGAGAAGAGGTGTTGGAAGCAAAGACGCACTCCGGCTTGCAGATCTTGTCCAGCTCGCCAAAGGTGGTCTGCTTGACCTTCATATCCTCAAAAGCAGCCTCAACGATCAGGTCGCAGTCAGCGCACAGATCTTCTTTCAGGCCAGCGGTGATGGCAGCCATACGGCGGTCAACTTCAGCCTGATCCAGCTTGCCCTTGGCAACCAGCTTTGCATAGCCAGCTGCGATCTTATCCTTGCCTTTATCGGCCCATTCCTGCTTGATATCACACAGGGCAACAGTGAAGCCCTCAGTCTGTGCAAATGCCTTAGCAATACCCTGGCCCATAGTGCCAGCGCCAATAACGCCAACTTTCATAGTTGTGCCTCCTGTTAAAAATAATAATGAATAGAGAAAAAGGAAGAATGAAGGTGTGCCGCAAGCGGCACGATTTTAATAATGAACTTTGGTGCAGCCACAGCGCCTGGCCTTTTTGAACAGCGCGCAGCGCTGTGATCCACCACCATTATTCATTATTCTTTATTCATTTTTCTTTCAAAATCAGTTGTTGGTAAACACTGCCTTGGGTTTCGGCTTTTCACGGCTCAGGAAGCACTGCATGCCTTCCACCTGGTCGTGGGTTTCGAAGCAATCGCCAAACAGTTTTTCTTCAACCGCAACAGCCTCGTCGATGGGCTTGGAGATGCCCTCGTTGATGGCCTTCTTGCAGTTGCGGACTGCGATGGGAGCATTCTTGGCAATCTTATTTGCCAGCTTCATCACGTTCTCCATCAATTCAGCCTGCGGGTAAACAGCGTTGACCAGGCCGATACGCAGAGCTTCGTCTGCCTTGATGTTCAGGGCAGAGTAAACCAGCTGCTTTGCCATGCCCATGCCAACCAGGCGGGCCAGACGCTGGGTGCCGCCGAAGCCAGGGGTGATGCCCAGGCCAACTTCGGGCTGGCCAAAGACGGCGTTATCGGAGCAGATGCGGATATCGCAGCTCATGGCCAGCTCATTACCACCGCCAAGGGCAAAGCCGTTGACAGCTGCGATAACGGGCAGCGGGAAGCTTTCGATCTCCAGGAACACATCATTGCCCAGCTTACCGAAGGCCTCGCCTTCTGCCTTGGTCATGGTGGACATGGAGCCGATATCAGCACCGGCAACAAAGCTCTTGTCGCCTGCACCGGTCAGAACAACGCAGCGCACGGTGTTCTGGTCGATGGCTTCAAAAGCGGCCTTCAGGTCAGCCAGAACTTCGGGGTTCAGTGCATTCAGGGCTTTGGGACGGTCAATGGTAACGATCGCAACAGCACCCTGAATTTCAGTCGTAACAAAGGACATTGTCAATTCCTCCGTAAATTACATTTCCACGATGGTGGCGCAGCCCATGCCGCCGCCGATGCACAGGGTAGCCAGGCCCTTGTGTGCGCCGCGATGCTTCATGGCGTACAGCAGGGTGACAAGGATACGAGCGCCGGAAGCGCCAACGGGATGGCCCAGAGCAATGGCGCCGCCGTTGACGTTCAGCTTTGCCTGGTCAAAGTGCAGAGCCTGGCCGACTGCAACAGACTGTGCAGCGAATGCTTCGTTGGCTTCGATGAGGTCCATATCATCAACAGTCAGGCCGGTCTTTGCCATAACCTTCTTGGTTGCGGCGATGGGGCCCAGACCCATGACTTCCGGCTCAACACCAGCCAGTGCACCGGCAACCCAGGTAGCCAGAGGCTCAACACCCAGCTCCTTGGCCTTTTCTTCGCTCATGACAACCAGAGCAGCTGCGCCATCGTTGATGGCGGAGGAGTTTGCAGCGGTAACGATACCATCCTTCTTGAAGCAGGGCTTCAGCTTGCCCAGAACTTCCATGGAGCTCAGGCGGGGGCCTTCATCGGTATCAAACACGGTGTCACCCTTCTTGCCCTTGATGACAACGGGAACGATCTCATCCTTGAAAGCGCCGTCAGCGATAGCCTTGGCTGCCTTCTCCTGAGAATGGTAAGAGAACTCATCCAGCATCTCACGGGTGATGGGGCTGTAGCCGTACTTCTTCTGGTAGGTTTCGTTGGTGCAGACATTCTCGGCGGTCATGCCCATGTGCATGTTGCAGCCGGTTGCATCCCACAGAGCATCGTTGACCATGGTGTCCACCAGCTCGCTCTTGCCCATGGGGTAGCCCATGCGGTAGCCGTAACGGCCCTTCATCATAGCGAACGGAGCCATATCCATGTTTTCCATACCACCTGCAACAACGATGTCAGCATCGCCTGCTTCGATCATCTGGGCAGCCATGTTCACACAGTTCAGGCCAGAGCCGCAGACAACGTTGACGGTGACAGCGGGGGTCTCGATGGGCAGGCCGGCTTTCAGAGAAGCCTGGCGTGCAACGTTCTGGCCCAGACCAGCCTGGATAACACAGCCCATGTAAACGTGGTCAACCTGCTCCGGCTTGACATTGGCGCGGTTCAGGGCTTCCTTGATGACGATGGAGCCCAGCTCTGCAGCAGGAACATTGGCCAGGGTGCCGCCGAACTTGCCGATAGCAGTACGGCATGCGGATGCGATAACGATTTTCTTCATAAGAAACAGCCTCCTAAAAATATGAATCTTATTTAGACGGTTGGGAATCCTTTGTATCTTTACAGGCCTTAGCGACCCGACAAAGCACGTTTTTTGGGGTCAAACTTTACCCTCACGGATTTTTTTCTTCAGGGCAGCTTCCACATTGGGGGTAACGAACTTGGAAACATCGTGGTTGTAATGGGCAGCCTCCCGCACAATGGTGGAGGAAAGGTAGCTCCATTTCAGGGACGTTGACAGAAACACGGTTTCGATCCCCGGGCAGAGCGCGTGATTGGTGTGCGCCAGCTGGATCTCGTTTTCAAAATCCGTTACGGCGCGCAGCCCCCGCACCATTACGGTGGCGTGCTGCTGTTGGGCAAAGTTGACTGTCAGGCCGTCAAAGCTCATCACCTTGACATTGGGGATATCCTTGCAGCATTCCTGCAGCATCTCTTCCCTTTCCTTCACGGTAAACAACGGGGTTTTGGCGCTGTTGTTTAGCACGGCAACGATCAGGGTATCAAACATGCGGGAACTGCGTTTGATAATATCCAGGTGGCCGCGTGTAACGGGGTCAAAGCTGCCGGGATACATTGCAATGGGCATAATCTTTAGTTCCTCTGCAGTGCCAAAGCTGTTAAAAATCTAACAGTCCTGGGCGGAAATAAAAGCACCCTGCGCGCCGCGCGTTTAATGGGCGGGCCTTAACCCCCGCCGCAGACCGTACCGCCTGCCTGGTGCCGCAAGTGAACTCCGGCTCCTATTTCAGGGATCCGCTTAGCTCACACTTATAGTTTTACACTTTTGTTAAGCTTTTGTCAATGGGTTATCTGTTAAAAATCCGACAAAAGTTTCTGGACTGTTTCAGTGGAATGTACAAAATCCACCCGATTTGCACGTTTTGGGGGCAAAAAATGAACTTTATTGGTTGACAAGCGTCAATATAATGTTAAAATAATATCAATGGTTGTGGTGCTGTGCCGCCATTCTTCCGGCGGGGCTCTCCCGCTGCGGGCAGCGCGCCACGCCACCGGGCGGCTGATTTTCAGGCATCCGCACTGTGCGTACCGCCAGAGCAGCGTACCGCCCCATAAACATTATATAAATAGGTAAGCAAATCCGCAAAGATTGCATAAGCAGTTTTTGCGGAATGAACAAAGGAGCTGTTTGTAGAAATGGATTTTAACACTGTTTATGCACAGAAACTGACAACGGCCGACCGCGTTGCCGCTTTGGTCAAGGATGACGATTGGGTCGATTACGGCTGGGCCATCGGCACCCCTGTCAGCTTTGACGCTGCTTTGGCCAAGCGCCTGCCGGAGCTGCACGGGATTAAATTCCGCGGCGGCATCCTGTGCCATGTGCCGGAAATCTTCAAGATTGAAAATCAGGCGGAGCACTTCTGCTGGAACAGCTGGCATATGGGCGGCATTGAGCGCAAGGCCGTTGCCGCCGGTTACGCTTACTATTCTCCCCTGCGCTACTCCGAGCTGCCGCGCTACTACCGCGAAAGCCCCGACCCGCTGAACATTGCGGTGTTTGTGGTTGCCCCCATGGATAACCACGGCTACTTCAACCTCGGCCCCTGCGCCAGCCATCTGGCCGATGCTGCCCGCAAGGCCGACAAGGTGTTTGTGGAAGTGAACAAGAACATGCCGGTCTGCCTGGGCGGCTACGACAACTGCCTGCACATTTCCCAGGTTGACGGCATTATCGAGGGTGACAACCCGCCGATCGACCAGCTGGGCGGCGGCGGTGCCCCCACCGAAGTTGACCAGGCTGTTGCCCGCCTGGTGGTGGACCGCATCCCCAACGGTGCCTGCCTGCAGCTTGGCATCGGCGGCATGCCCAACGCCATCGGCGCCATGATTGCCGAGAGCGACCTGAAAGATTTGGGCGTACATACCGAGATGTATGTGGACTCTTTTGTAGATATGGCAAAGGCTGGCCGCATTACCGGCCGCTGTAAGAACATTGACAACGGCCGCCAGGTCTATGCGTTCGGTGCCGGCACCCAAAAGATGTACGACTACCTGGATAACAATCCGGAGTGTATGTCTGTACCTGTTGATTACACCAACGATGTGCGGGTGATCAGCAGCCTGGATAACTTTATCTCCATCAACAACGCCATTGACGTTGACCTGTATGGCCAGGTGAACGCCGAAAGCAGCGGCACCCGTGCCATTTCCGGTGCAGGCGGCCAGCTGGACTTTGTGCTGGGTGCCTATCTTTCCAAGGGTGGCAAGAGCTTCATCTGCCTGTCCTCCACCTTCTTTAACAAAAAGACCGGCCAAAACGAAAGCCGCATCCGTCCCACGCTGCACCCCGGCAGTGTTGTGACCGATACCCGCGCCAACACCGATTATCTGGTGACCGAGTACGGCGTTGCCCGCCTGAAGGGCCTGACTGCCTGGGAGCGTGCCGAAGCCCTGATCAACATTGCCCACCCAGATTTCCGTGAGCAGCTGATTGCCGACGCCGAAAAGATGGGCCTGTGGCGCAAGAGCAGCAAGCGCTGATCCGTTGTTTTTTATTCTGTTTGTATCCGCCAAAAATTGGCTTGACAAACTGTGTGCCGGTGTGATACAGTAACAATAACGCAGGGCCGCTGACTGACGGAATCTGGTGGGCATGACCACCGGGGAAGCGGGCTATTCCCTGCATTAAGCCGACCGTCTGGGCTGCATACACTGATGTATGGTGTACGCAGCCCTTTATTTTTTGTAAACGGAGGAATGCCACATGCTGAGCGACATTGTAATTGCACAGGCAGCCAAAATGCTGCCCATTGCCAAAGTAGCTGAAAAACTGGGCCTTACGGACGAGGACCTGATTCCTTATGGCCGTTACAAAGCCAAGGTCAACCACAAGCTGATCCACAGTGACCGCCCAGACGGCAAGCTGATCCTGGTGACCGCCATCAGCCCCACCCCTGCTGGCGAGGGTAAAACCACCACCAGTGTTGGCCTGGCGGACGCCCTGAACGCCATGGGTAAAAAGACGATGCTCTGCCTGCGTGAGCCCTCCCTTGGGCCCGTGTTCGGTGTAAAGGGCGGCGCTGCGGGCGGCGGTTACGCTCAGGTTGTGCCCATGGAAGATATCAACCTGCACTTTACCGGCGATATTCACGCCATTGGCACCGCAAACAACCTGTTGGCTGCCATGATCGACAACTCCATCCAGCAGGGCAACCCGCTGAACATTGACCCCCGCCGCATCGCCTGGAAGCGCTGCATGGACATGAATGACCGCCAGCTGCGCTTTATTGTGGACGGCCTGGGCGGCAAGGTGAACGGCACCCCGCGTGAGGACGGCTTTGACATCACCGTTGCCAGCGAGGTCATGGCGATCTTCTGCCTGGCCACCGACCTGGCTGACCTGAAAGACCGCCTGAGCCGCATTGTGTGTGCTTATACTTATGATGGCCAGCCGGTCACTGCGGGGCAGATCGGCGCAGCAGGCGCAATGGCGGCTTTGCTGAAAGATGCCATTGACCCCAACCTGGTCCAGACGCTGGAAAACAACCCCGCCATCATCCACGGCGGTCCCTTTGCCAACATTGCCCACGGCTGCAACAGCGTGACTGCCACCAAACTGAGCCTGAAGCTGGCCGATTACGTTGTGACTGAAGCAGGCTTTGGTGCCGACCTGGGCGCTGAAAAGTTCCTGGATATCAAGTGCCGCATGGCGGACCTGCACCCCTCTGCGGTGGTTCTGGTTGCCACCGTCCGTGCGCTGAAATCCCACGGCGGCGTTACCAAGCCGGATTTGAACAAGCCTAACGTGGAGGCCGTCCGCAAGGGCGCGGCCAACCTGGAGCGCCACATTGACAACATCAAGAACGGCTTTGGCCTGCCCGTCTGCGTTGCCATCAACGCTTTCCCCACCGACACGCCGGAAGAGATGGCCGTAATCGAGGAAGTATGCGCCAAGGCGGGCGTCAAGTGCGCCCTGTCCGAAGTGTTCGCCAAGGGCGGCGAGGGCGGCAAAGCCCTGGCCGAGACCGTTCTTTCCATCATGCCGGAAGCTCCCCAGCCCATCCAGTACACCTACAATCTGGGCGCTTCTCTGCCAGAGAAGATCGAAGCAGTTGCCAAAAAAATCTACCGTGCTGACGGCGTGACCTACACTCCCGCCGCCAAGAAGATGCTGGACGACCTGGCCGCCATGGGCTACGGCGAGCTGCCTGTCTGCATTGCCAAAACGCAGTATTCTTTCAGCGATAACGCCAAGCTGACCGGCGCCCCCACTGGCTTTAAAATGAATGTACGCGAAGTGCGCCTTTCCGCCGGTGCTGGGTTTGTGGTCGTCATCTGCGGCAGCATTATGACGATGCCCGGCCTTCCCAAGCACCCCGCCGCCATGGATATTGATGTGGACGCAGAAGGCCGCATTACCGGGTTGTTCTGATGGCGCTTTATCCCTGAAACAGCTTAAATTTACATAATATGCCAAAAAGCTCCGCAGCAAAGGCAAATGCCCAGCTGCGGAGCTTTTGTTTTGGTTGATTTTTGTTTTTGCAGCGCAGTGGCTTATTCTTCGCTCTCCCCTGCCGTATTCTGTTGTTCCATCTTCTCAATATCCGGTGCCTTGCGGCCGCCGGGCATGGTTGCACCAAACGCCGGAACAAACAGGAACTTGCGCACAAAGAAGATGAGCGCAATGGATGCCACGCTGATAAAGTTTTCCACTGCCGATTCATGCCCAACGATCATATGGCGGGCAATGGCATACAGCAGCACTTCCAGCGCACTGCCGGGGCTGTGCTTGGCAAGCATCTTGATGAACTCGATGCCGATGACGATATCCAGCGCGCGCTGCAAAAACAGGCTGATTTCCACTTCATTGGTATCCACCAGCAGGCCGGGCAGCATTTTGATCAGCGGCACCACCGCCAGCATCAACGCCACCACAACCAGCAGCGAAATGCCCACTTCCAGCAGGCCGGCCAACTCGGCCAGCTGGTCACGAAAGATGCGTTTTACGCGTTCTTCCCCGTTATGCAGCACCGTGCGGGAAAAATGGGGGTGTTTGTTGTTTGTATTCATGTTTCTACTCCCTTAGGGTGTATCTTAAAAGCTGAAAATACAGCCCGTTTCTCTGTTTTCCGATACACCTGTTTTGCTTGTTGCTTGTATTATAGCAGATAACCGCTGCCGCGTACTGCATAAAATTTTATATCAGGTGTTATGCAAAACGCCCGCCGCACAGCAACGTGCGGCAGGCGCTTTTTTGTCTGCTGTTTATTTTTATAATCCGGGCGTATTATCTGCCTCTAAAATGGCGTCGTTTTCTTCTTTATACTTGGCTGCGGTATCGCTGTCCAGCACATACACATTCACGGCAATCACTGCATTATCAACGCTTTCGGAGTAAGTCTCGTAATACAGGTCAATAAATGCGTTCCCCGTCATCATGGCTGTGCCGGTATCTGCCGCATAAGCATAACCGTACACAAACCGGCCGTCTGCGGAGGTAATATACATCAGGCTGCCATAGGGAATCACATTGGGGTTGACCGCCACCGTACCATAGGTCAGCCGCCGCCCCGAAGATCCTTTTGCCGTCGGCGATGCCGAATACCCGGTGGAACGCTGTGCGGTATAAGTCGCCGCAATGCCCTCGCATGGTTTGCCGTCCACGATCTCGGGGCCCACGAAGGAGCTGACAGGTGCCTGCTCGTCATAGTGCTTTATAATGGTGGGCACCATTTCTATCACAGTTTCGCGGTTCGTTTCTGTTGTGTCAGTCAGTTCGCCATCCACATAGGTTTCCCGGTAGCTCACGCTGCACAGGCCGTCACTGCCCTGCCGGATCAGCTGTTCTTTGCTCTGTTTGCGGTAGAACAGGCTGGTTTCCACATACTGGGTCTCCGTGGGAATCACTTCGTCCTGAGTGTATTCTTCATAGCGCACCCGCTGGATGGTCACCATGGTGTTTTCCTGGGCCGGGGTATCCAGCGCAGGCTCAATCCAGTCATCTGGGCCAAGGGTAATGCCGGCTTCCGCCAGAACATCTCCCACGGTGCCGCCGGTCACCACAACCTCCTGCACACCGCCGTCCACCGTGACGGGCACGGTGTAAGCGCGCAGGATGTGGATCTGGTCAAGGCCTGCATCCTCGGTAATTTCCAGCTCGTCCTCGGTATCGGGTGCCGCAATGCCGGCTTGCTGCATCAGCGTTTTGATATCATGCGCCGAGGTGATAGCCATGCCCTGTGCACCGTGGGTATCGGTAATTTTAACCACATGCAGCTGGCTGCCGGTGAAGGCCACACAGCCCGCCAGCGCCCCCAGGCTTACCAGCAGAGTTCCCCACCGCGGCAACCCAAGCGCGGCACGGCGCCGGATATGCTCTTTTGTTTTTGTTGATAACATAAGTTCCCCTTCCACATCAAGTCCAACCGCCTGAACGGGCAGGCACTATGTTCCTGACTGTAACAGAAAACACGTCATAAAAAATGTCGGCCCAAAATGAGCCGACATAATAAGAATCGGATTGAATAAATCAGCGCTTGCTGAACTGCGGTGCGCGACGAGCAGCTTTGAGGCCGTATTTCTTACGTTCCTTCATACGAGGATCGCGGGTCAGGAAGCCAGCCTTCTTCAGGGTGCTGCGCAGCTCGGGGTCGAACTGCAACAGAGCGCGGGACAGGCCGTGGCGGATAGCGCCAGCCTGGCCGGAAGTACCGCCGCCGACAACGTTAATCACGATGTCGAACTTGCCATCGGTGTTGGTCAGAGCCAGCGGGCTGCGGACCATCAGCTTCAGGGTTTCCAGGCCGAAGTAATCGTCGATATCACGATTGTTGATGGTAATCTTGCCGGTGCCATTGTAGACGCGGACGCGGGCAACGGAATGCTTACGACGGCCAGTGCCGTAGAAATACTGTTTAGTTTCGTACATCTTCTATTGCCTCCTTATCAAAATTCCACAACTTCGGGCTTCTGGGCAGCATGTGCATGCTCAGCAGTCTTGTAGCAGTGCAGGCGGGTCATAGCCTTAGCGCCCAGGGTGTTGGAAGGAACCATGCCCTTAACAGCGTAGGTCATAGCCTTATCGCTGGCTTCAGCCATCAAGGTCTTATACTGGGTTTCCTTCAGGCCGCCGATCCAGCCAGAATGGGTGCGATGATACTTCTTTTCCAGCTTCTTGCCAGTCAGAACAGCTTCGTCGCAGTTAATCACGATGACATGGTCACCGCAGTCAACATTGGGGGTAAAGGTAGTCTTGTTCTTACCACGCAGCAGGACAGCGGCCTGGGCAGCAACGCGGCCGAGCGGTTTGCCGGCAGCATCAATAACATACCACTTGCGGTCGACCATCTCAGCGGGCTTAGCGAGAGTAGTGCTCATGATTTGAATCCTCCATACTTTATAGTGACGCATCCGAATCATTTCGGTTTATTCAAAGCGCAATGCACAGCACGGCACTGCGCTGATTTCGCGCAAGTATGATTTTAGCAAATACGCGCTGTTTCGTCAAGGGATTTTGCAAATAAAATCATTTTATTCTCGCGTAGCTCTTGTTTTCTTGTGTTTTCTCTTGTTTTCTAACGTTTTCGCAAACGGCATTTTACTGTTTTGCCTTTTGCACCTGTTTTTGTGTACCCTGCAGCAAAGTGTTCTGCCCGCTTTGTGCAGTCTGCTAGTTTCCGGTTTTCTCCCCTGCCCTGCTTTGCCAACCAAACTGCGGCGCGGGCGCGGCTTTGTTTTTGCAGCTCCTGTGCGGTGCTTTGATAAAATTCTTCCGATTTGGCTGCGGCTGTTGGCATTGGGCAGCAGGATGTGCTATAATAGCGATGTTTATAGTATCGTCTTAGAGTGTATAAAGGTAAGGTGGAACGGGCATGCAGCGCTTGGAGGGTCTGCTGCGCAAGGCAGTGCAGGATTACGAGATGATCGCACCGGGCGACCGGGTATGCGTTGGTGTTTCCGGCGGGAAGGACAGCGTTGCGCTGACCGTGGCGCTGGGACACCTGCGGCGGTATCTCGGCGTTCCGTTTGAGGTCATGGCGGTCACGCTGGACCCGCGCTTTGGCGGGGTGGAAGCCGACTACCAGCCACTTGCGGACCTGTTTGCGCAGGAAGGCATTCCTTACGAAATACGGCGCACGGATATCGGCCCCGTGGTATTTGATTACCGCAAAGAGCCGAACCCCTGCGCGCTGTGTGCCAAAATGCGGCGCGGGGCACTGCACGCTGCCGCGCAGGAACTTGGCTGCAACAAAGTGGCGCTGGGGCACCACCTGGATGATGCCGTGGAGACTTTTTACATGAACCTTTGGCGGGAAGGCCGTATTGGGTGTTTTTCGCCCGTGACCTATCTGGACCAGCGCAACATTACGCTGATCCGGCCAATGATCTTTGCCACCGAAAGCGAGGTAAAAAGCGCGGTATACCACGCCGGGCTGCCCATCATCAAAAGCCGCTGCCCGGCTGATGGCGCCACAGTGCGCGAACAGACCAAATTGTTTGTGCAGCAGATGAGCCGGGACGACCTGGCTTTCCGTCAGAAAACACTGCACGCTTTGCAGCAAAGCGGCATTGACGGCTGGCGGCCGCTGCATACCGGGCGCACGCGGGCTAGGGCAATACCGCATAATTCTAAGTGCCGATACGGCGAGCGAGGTGCGGCAG
>ERZ773104.2061-NODE-2061-length-23856-cov-73.499895_pt1 | contig 23856 bp, 20 predicted proteins | sample MGYA00511920_ERZ773104 | MGnify/ENA primary metagenome ERZ773104 (study PRJEB29015, sample SAMEA2737857) | human gut metagenome | biome: human gut; feature: human-associated habitat; material: faeces | place: China | collected 2012 ...
TCAAGGTCACCCTGTGGGATGGTTCTTATCATGAGGTCGACTCCTCTGAAATGGCGTTCTCCATCGCTGGTTCTATGGCATTCAAGGATGCCATGAAGAAGTGCGATCCCGTCATCATGGAGCCCATCATGAAGGTCAATGTTATCGTGCCCGATGAGTACATGGGCAACGTTATCGGCGACCTGAACAGCCGCCGCGGCCAGATCACCAACCAGGAGTCTCAGGACGGTACCGCCCGCGTGACTGCTATGGTTCCTCTGTCCGAGATGTTCGGCTACGCCACCGACCTGCGTTCCAAGACCCAGGGCCGTGGCCAGTACTCCATGGAGCCTGATGAGTATCAGCAGGTTCCCAAGAGCGTTGCCGACAAGATCATGGCCGAGCGCGCTCACAAAGTCTGATTTTTTAAGTCATACTTCATAAAATAGACTTGCAATTTCTCTTTAAATTTTGTATGATAGTCTTACGCAAGACTACCAATATGTTTTAATTAAAGGAGGACACTTCCAATGGCTGAAAAGGAAAAATTTGACCGCTCTTTGGAGCACGTCAACATTGGCACCATCGGTCACGTTGACCACGGCAAGACCACTCTGACCGCTGCCATCACCAAGACTCTGGCTCTGAAGGGCGACGCCGACTTCATGGATTACTCCAGCATCGACAAGGCTCCCGAGGAGAAGGCTCGTGGTATCACGATCAACACCGCTCACGTTGAGTACCACACCGAGAAGCGTCACTACGCCCACGTTGACTGCCCGGGCCATGCTGACTACATCAAGAACATGATCACCGGTGCTGCTCAGATGGACGGCGCTATCCTGGTCGTCGCTGCTACCGATGGTCCCATGCCCCAGACCCGTGAGCACATCCTGCTCGCCCGTCAGGTTGGCGTGCCCAAGATCGTTGTCTTCATGAACAAGTGCGACATGGTCGACGACGACGAGCTGCTGGATCTGGTCGAGATGGAGATCCGTGAGCTGCTGAGCGAGTACGACTTCGATGGCGACAACACCCCCATCATCCGTGGTTCTGCTCTGAAGGCTCTGGAGTCCACCAGCACCGATCCCAACGCCCCCGAGTACAAGTGCATTTGGGAGCTGATGGACGCTGTTGACAGCTACATCCCCACTCCTGATCGTGCTGCTGACAAGCCCTTCCTGATGCCCGTTGAGGACGTCATGACCATTTCTGGCCGTGGCACCGTCGCCACCGGTCGTGTCGAGCGTGGTACTGCCCACGTCGGCGACCAGATGGAAATCGTCGGTATCAAGGAAGAGAAGATGACCACCACCATCACCGGCCTCGAGATGTTCCGCAAGAGCCTGGAGTTCGCTCAGGCTGGCGATAACATCGGCGCCCTGCTGCGTGGCGTTGACCGTGACCAGATCGAGCGTGGCCAGTGCCTGTGCCAGCCCGGCTCTGTTCATCCCCACACCACCTTCGACGGCCACGTTTACGTCCTGAAGAAGGAAGAGGGCGGCCGTCATACCCCGTTCTTCAACAACTATCGTCCTCAGTTCTACTTCCGCACCACCGACGTTACCGGCATCATCACCCTGCCCGAGGGCACCGAGATGTGCATGCCCGGCGACAACGTCGATATGCATGTTGAGCTGATCACCCCCGTCGCCATGGAAGAGGGCCTGCGTTTCGCTATCCGCGAGGGCGGCCACACCGTTGGTTCCGGCGTTGTTTCCAAGATCGAGAAGTAATTTCTTGCTCTGAAAAGCAATACAAAGGGCGCTGTCCGCAAGGGCAGCGCCCTTTTTTGGTGCGCCCCTACATCATAAAACACATTGCGCCGCGTTTGTGCACTCTACACAAACGCGGCGCAATTATTTTGCAGAAAAAGTCAAATAAAAAGCTAAAACCTATTGACATTCTAGGTAAATAGGTATATTATACTGACATCGGGTTTGAACAAAGCAAACCAAAAACAGGAAAGGGGAATACCGCTATGTCCGCTATGTGTTGTTGTCGTATGCGCTGTCACCGGGCATGGTCTGTAGGGCTTACCAGAACCCCCATGTGTTGAACCTGACCTTTGTCCGGGAACCTTCGCAGAGAAGGCCCGGATTTTTTTACCTATTTTTTTCGTGACCCGATAGGGAAGGGGAGACTTTTGTGGATTGGAATGTGGTCGCACAGTACCTGCCGCTGTTTGAAAAAGCGGCGTGGCTGACCCTGCGTCTGGGGCTGGCAGGTATCGCGCTGGCTATTGTCATCGGGCTGGTCTGCGCATTGGTCCAGTATTATAAGGTGCCTGTGCTGCGCCGCGTCGTCGGCTTTTATATCCAGCTCAGCCGCAACACGCCGCTCCTGGTCCAGTTGTTTTTCATCTATTATGGTTTGCCGAAGATCGGCATCAGGACTGACGCTGCGGTCTGCGGCATTGCAGGTCTGGCGTTTCTGGGCGGCAGCTACATGGCGGAGGCGTTCCGCAGCGGGCTGGAATCCATCGAGCCGATCCAGACCGAGAGCGCCTACAGCCTCGGCTTGGACCGGATGCAGACGATGCGCTACGTCATCCTGCCGCAGGCCATGTCCACCAGCGTCCCGGCGTTCGTCGCCAATGTCATTTTCCTTTTAAAGGAAACCAGCGTGTTCAGCGCTATCAGCCTGATGGACCTGATGTTCACGGCGAAGGACCTCATCGGCCTGTACTACAAAACCACCGAGAGCCTGTTCCTTCTTGTGGTCTTTTACCTGCTGATCCTGCTCCCGGTTTCGCTGCTGGGGTCTTTGCTGGAAAGGAGACTGCGCTATGCCGGATTTGGGGCTTAACGTACTGCTCAAGGGCAAAAACATGGCCCGCCTGCTGGGCGGCCTGTGGGTGGCCCTGCGCATCAGCCTGCTTTCCGTCGCCATCAGTATCCCGCTGGGCATCCTGCTGGGCGTGCTGATGAGCGGCAAAAATCCCGTTGTAAAAGCCATCCTGCGGGTTTATCTTGAAATCATCCGCATTATGCCGCAGATGGTGCTGTTGTTCCTTGTGTTTTTCGGCACGACCCGCGCGTGGGGCTGGGACCTCTCGGGCGAGACGGCATCCGTCATCGTGTTTGTGCTGTGGGGCACGGCAGAGATGAGTGACCTTGTGAGAGGTGCGCTGATCTCCATCCCGAAGCACCAGTATGAGAGCAGCGAGGCGCTGGGCCTGACGAAGGCGCAGACCTATTGGTACATCATCATTCCGCAGACGGTGCGCCGCCTGATCCCGTTGAGCATCAACCTGATCACCCGCATGATCAAGACCACCAGCCTTGTGCTGATGATCGGCGTCGTCGAGGTGCTGAAGGTCGCGCAGCAGATCATTGAGGCCAACCGCATGGCCAGCCCGAACGCTGCATTCGGCATCTATCTGGTCGTGTTCCTGCTGTATTTCCTCGCCTGCTGGCCCATCAGCCTGCTGGCATCGTACTTAGAGAAAAAATGGAGGTAAGGAACCATGGCAGAACCGATTTTGACCGTAGAGCATCTGGTCAAGGGCTATGGGGAAAATACCGTGCTGGATGACGTCAGCTTTTCCGTCCGCCCCGGCGAGGTCGTCGTGGTGGTAGGCCCCAGCGGCTGCGGCAAGAGCACGCTGCTGCGCTGCATCAACGCGCTGGAGCCCACCCAGAGCGGGCGCGTCCGCCTGGGCAATGAGACTGTCGCCTACGGCGGCAAGGGGCTGACGAGTCTGCGCCAGCGCATCGGCATGGTATTCCAGAGCTATGAGCTGTTCCCGCATCTGACCGTGCTGGAAAACGTTATGCTGGCTCCGCTCAAGGTGGCCAGGCGTCCCAAAGACGAGGTACAGAAGGAAGCCGAGGCCCTGCTGGACCGCGTGAACCTGCTGAACAAGGCCAGGAGCTACCCGCGGGAGCTGTCCGGCGGCCAGAAGCAGCGCGTTGCCATCGTCCGCGCACTGGAGATGCACCCCGAAATTTTGTTGTTCGATGAAGTGACTGCAGCCCTTGACCCCGAAATGGTCCGCGAGGTGCTGGACGTTATGCTTGATCTGGCGAAGCAGGGCCGCACGATGATCATTGTCACCCACGAGATGCAGTTTGCCCGCGCGATTGCGGATCGTGTCATCTTCCTGGACGGCGGCAAAATCATCGAGGAGAGCACGCCGGAGGCGTTCTTCGACCACCCCAAGACAGAGCGCGCGCAGAAGTTCCTGCGCACCTTCACTTTTGACAGTGTGAAGTAATGGACTTGGCCCCCTCTGCGAGGGGGCTCCCGCGAAGCGGGTGGGGGAGAGAACCTCGCCATTACCCAAAACATTTAGAACTGTGGCAAAGTTCAACCCTTCCGGCTCTTCGAGCCACCTCCCCTGCTAGGGGAGGCAAGCGCCCGCTTCGCAGGGCATACCATAGATTCCCTTTTGTGGAAAGAAATACATAGAGGAAAACGAAAGACGAAAAAAGGAGGATATCACCATGAAAAAAGCAACCAAATTGACCGCCGCGGCCCTGGCCGCAACCCTGAGCCTGTCTCTGGCCGCCTGCGGCAGCAGCGCCTCCACGGGCACTGCCTCGACCTCGGCATCCGCCGACGGTGTTGTTTACCGCACGCTGGACGAGATCAAGGCGGACGGCACGATCAACATCGGCGTTTTCTCTGACAAGAACCCGTTCGGCTACGTCGATGAAAACGGCGAGTATCAGGGCTATGACATCTACTTTGCCAACCGCCTGGCCGAGGATCTGGGCGTCAAGGTGAACTACGTCTCCACCGAAGCCGCCAACCGCATCGAGTACCTGCAGACCGGCAAGGTCGATGTCATTCTGGCCAACTTCACGGTCACGCCGGAGCGCGCCGAGGAGGTCGATTTTGCGCTGCCCTACATGAACGTTGCACTGGGCGTCGTTTCCCCGGACTCCAACGTCATCACGTCGCTGGACAGCTGGAACTCCGATGACCAGATGATCGTCATCTCCGGCACTACTGCAGAGACCTACCTGACCCAGAACTACCCTGACATCCCGCTGCAGAAGTATGACTCCTACGCCACGGCCAAGAGCGCGATGGAGAACGGCGGCGTGGCCTGGGCCAACGACAACACCGAGGTCATCGCGTTTGCCAGCCAGAACCCCGGCTACACTGTCGGCATCCCGTCCCTGGGCAGCCAGGACACGATTGCCCCCGCCGTCAGCAAGGGCAATGAGACGCTGCTGAATGCCATCAACGACGAGATCAAGGCTCTGGGCAAGGAGAATTTCTTCCACGCCGACTATGAGGCCACTCTCGTTGACACCTACGGCACTGACTATGAGGACAGCCTCGTGGTCGAGGGCGGCGAGACGAGCGCACAGTAAAAGGGGAAGGCTTAGCAAAGCAAAAGCGGCAGACCACAAACGGTCTGCCGCTTTTGCTATGCCTTATTCCACGCCAAATTCCGCTCTTACCCGCGCGTACATCTCCCGCTGGGCGTTCGCTTCGTTATCGTCATCCACGCTGCCAAAGGCGCGCTTGACGGCGCTGCCGGGGCCGGTGGAGCCGTGCTCACCAAAGCGGGCGGTCTTTTCGTTCTCGGGGTCACGCCAGTTGTCCCAGCCGTCGGCGCAGACCTCGTCGCTCAACGCGCAGTCCAGCCAGTAGCAGGCCGCGTCCGCGCGCCAGGGGCGGCCCAGATAGACGCTGCCGGGCGCACAGCTGCCCTGCACGGTGCAGTTCACAAACAGGTAGCCGGGCTTGCCTGCGGGCGTGCTGGGAGCCGTGATATAGCAGGTGCCGCTGATGTGATGCCACGGCTCAAGGCGGCAGGTGTCGAACACAGCGTTTGCACCGCCAAAGATAAAGTCGATGTTGCCGCGGATCGTGCAGTTTTTGTAGTACTGCACGGTGTCCAGCCGGGGCGTGTTCTCTCGCGGGCCGCGGAAGCCGTTCTGCTCGCGCTCCTGCAGGGGCAGGGGAGCGGTGAACAGCGTGTCCTGGTTGCCGTAGAGGTTCACATTCTCCATCAGCACGCGGCTTGCGTCGGCGTAGACGGCCAGCGCCTGACCGGCCTTTGCGCCGTCCCCGGCGTTGTTCTGCACGGTCAGGTTGCGCACAACGGCCCTGCCGCCGCCCAGAAACAGCGTTGCGCTGCGGAAGGTGCCGGTCTTGACCTCGCCCGGCCACGGGTCACGCCCGCCCACAGACGCCGTGATAACTGTCGCGTTGCGGTACTCGCCCTCGATGACATAGTCCGCCAGCTCAATGAAGGGCCGTTCCTCGTAGATGCCGTGCCTGATGTAGAACCGCACCGGCTCGTCCGGCGTGGCCGCACAGGCGGCAACGGCCTCGGTCAGCGTGCGGTAGTCGCCCGCACCGCTTTCGTCAACGACCAATGTTTTGCGTTCCGTTTCGGTCATGCAAAAAATCCTCTCATAAATGCAATATCGCTGCCAGCGCGGGCTGGCACAGCCTCCTCACGCAGCACGGGCAGAACGTCCTGCGGCAGCTGCCGCAGCATGGCGAACGCGCCCGCGTAGTCGGTCAGGCTGTCCTCCAGACTCGTGTGGAGCAGCCCGCCGTCCGGCGCAAAGGCCTGCCCCTTGAAGTGGACGGCCACGATCTGGTCGCCCAGCAGCTCGCCCACGTCGTTCCAGATGCGGTCCTGCGCGCCGACGTTCCCGGCATCCACCAGATTGCTCATGTCAAAGATGACCTTCAGGTTCGGGCTGCGCATCGTGTCCAAAATATGCCGCGTCGCGGCGGCGGAGTTCATGCTGTGGTAGGTCACAGGCTCTACGGCGACGGTCACGCCCAGCGCCTCGGCGGCGGGCAGAATGTCCGCCAGACTGCGGCAGAGCAGCTCCTGCGCTTCCTCGCGGGTCGTACCGGCAGGCTGCTTTTCCATGCTGGTCGTCTCGGTGCCGATGCACCCAGCACCCAGCGCCTTGCAGACGGCCAGCTGGCTCTTGAAGTCCGCCGCATTCTTCAAACGGCTCTCATCGTTGATGGCCAGCTCCACGTAGGTTCCCAGCACGGCCACCTGAATGCTGTGCGCCTTTTCGGCGGCGACGGTCTCGGCGACCAGCGCGTCGGTCACGTCCGAATAGCTCCTGACGGACGGCACACACTTTTTATAGGCCAGCTGCACAGCGGCAAAGCCGTCGGCGGCAACGCGCCCGAACAGCTCGTCCGGGCTGCCCTTGCCGTAGTCGTGCAGGCGGGCACCGACGATAAATTTCGGCATAGTGTGCCCTCCTTACTGCTTTTGTGCGGCCAGAATTTCCGTGTAGGCCAGCAGCAGCGGGCCTACGCCCTTGGCGTCGTTCTCGACGATGGGCTCGCTGAAATAGTACGCCAGACTGCCATCGCGGCGGGTCGCGCCGCCGAGACCGGCCACCAGACAGATGCCGCCCAGCTGCAAAGCGCCGTCCGCGCCCACGCCCAGATGGCGGTCACAGGTGCCGTAGAACGCCTTCTCACCGTAGGCCGTGTAGCGCTTGGGCAGGTAGCCCAGACGCACGCCCTTGAGCACGGCGTAGGCGAACAGTGCGCTGCCGGAGGTCTCAAGGTAGTTGCCTTCGACCCCGGCCTTGTCTACGACCTGCCAGAACATGCCGCTCTCGGCATCCTGGAAGGCGATCATCGCGTCCACCGCGTCCTTCAGCATTGCCATGATGGCGCGGTACTCGTAGTAAAGCTGGTTGTCCATCCGCTCCAACGTGTCTACCATGGCCACCAGGAACCAGCCCATGGCGCGCAGCCAGAAGTTGGCGCTGCAGCCGGTCTCGGGGTTCGCCCAGTACATCTCGCGGCTCTCGTCGTAGCCGTGGTAGTACAGGCCGGTCTTGGCGTCCTTCATGTGCTTCTGGATGTTCATGAACTGCTTGTAGCTGTCAATGCAGCCGTGCATCCCGTTGCAGCGTGTCTCATACTCCATGTAGAAGGGCTGGGCCATGTAAGTGCCGTCCAGCCAGACCTGGTTGGGATAGATCTTCTTGTGCCAGAAGTTGCCCTCCTTCGTGCGGGGCTGGGTCTCCAGCTGGCCGCGGATCGTCTCAATGGCGTCGCGGTAGCGCTGGTTGCCGGTCAGGTCGTACAGCGTAAACAGGTTTTTGCCCTGGTTGACGTTGTCCAGGTTGTACTCGGCGGGGTCGTAGGTCTCAATGACGCCGTTGTCCTTGACAAAGTAGTCCAGAAACTTCTTGGAGAAGTCCAAAAACTTCTCGTCGCCGGTGGTTTTGTACAGGCTCAGGCAGGCAGTGATCATGCAGCCGTCGATGTAATTCCACTTGTTGGGCTTGCCGCTGCGGACCTTCTCGATGTTCCAGAGCGGTGCCTCGGCGGTGGAGCCTGCGATCAGGTAATCCACGTAATGGCCCAGCGTGGTCAGAATTTCTTCATGGGTCATGGTTCAGTCCTCCTCAAAGCTATCTACGTTTGTCAGCTGCAGGCGCTCACCCTCGTAGCCGGTGATCGCAACGTTGTGCAGCTCAATTTTATGCACGTTCTCGGCATGGACGCCCACCTTGCAGGAGGCATTCGCGCCGCACATCATGGCGGCCTGACCGGCTTTAGCGTTTGGCGCAAAGCTGATTTTTACGTTGTGCATCTTGACACCCTCGATCGGGTGCTCAGGCAGGCCGCTGAACCAGCAGCCTGCGTACTGGGCGTCGGTGGCCGTGATGTTTTCCATCTCCAGCGTGCCCAGTGTCGGGGTCATCTCGTCGACAGGCAGGGCCTCGTGGGTCTGCACATAGTCGCTGCGGCCATCGGGGTCGCAGAAATAGAACATGTTGATGACAAACGGCGCCAGCACGCCATCCATAACGACGTCACGGAACACCAGCCCGTCGATGATGGCGTACTTGCCGCGCCCGCGGCGGGTCTTGACACGCAGACCCCGGTCCGTATGGTCCATCAGGCACTGGGTCACGGTGACGTTCTTGACGCCGCCGCTCATCTCGCTGCCGATGACAAGGCCGCCGTGGCCGCGGCTCAGGCAGCAGTTGCGGATGATAACGTTCTCACAGGGAACATGCAGCTTCATGCCTAAGAACAGCTTACCGGATTTCAGCGCGATGCAGTCATCACCGACGTGCACATGGTTGCCGATGATGTTGACATTCTTGCAGCTCTCGGGGTCGATGCCGTCGGTGTTGGGGCTCGTGGAGCTGTTGCGGATGCGGATGTTCAGGATGTCCACATTCTCGGAGTAGGTCGGGTGGATGGTCCAGGAATAGCTGTTGCAGACCAGAACGCCGTGCAGCACGACGTTTTTGGCACCGCTGGTGAAGAACAGGCGCGGACGCCAGGCAATATTCTTTTCCTTCGGGTTCTGGTACCAGTCGCCGTTCTGGGCGTTGGCGTCAATCGTGCCCTCGCCGGTGATCGTCACGTTCTCGGCGTTGATGACGTTGATAAGACCCGCAAAGCTGTCCAGCGGGTTGCCCTCCCACAGACCGAGGTAGTACTCGTCCTTCTCGTTATGGCAGGGGAGAACACCGGGCAGAATGGGATAGTCAGTGCGGTTGGTGCCGCCCAGCAGCGTGCAGCCCTTTTCGAGATACAGCGTCGTGCTGCTCTGCAAAAACAGGCTTTGGGTGCGGTAGGTGCCGGCGGGCACGTAGACCGTGCCGCCCGCGGGGCAGGTGGACAGCGCCGCCTGCAGCTTGGCCGTGTTGTCGGTCACGCCGTCGGCGACGAGGCCGTAGCGGGAGGCATCCACGAAGAAGCTCTCCTCCGCGGTGGTAAAGTCCAGCGTATCGGTCACGCCGTCAAGGGTGACGGCCAGCGTGTAGCTGCGGCCCGGCTCCAGCGAATAGAGTGAGAACACATTCGTATCGCCCTCACAGACTGTGGCGCCGTCCAATGAGACTGTATAAGGAGCCGGGGCGCGGTAGCAGCCGGAGTTGACCAGCTCAAACACTGCGCTGCGCGCCATAGAACGTACAAGCGTGATTTTCATGTGTGAACCCCCAAGTGTTCAAAAATAGTATAAAAATAGTTTGAAAAACAGCAAAAAATGTGCTATTCTAAAAAAGACAACAATAACCAATCGCCGGGTGCCCCGCACCACGGCAGTGAGGAGCAGCGTTATGGTTTCGGAATATGTCTACTCGCCCCACGTTGACTTTTTTATTGACCGCGTGGACCGTGACTCCGGGTATGAGATGGTCAGCTTCCATATCCATCATAAATACGAGATCTATTATGAGATAGAGGGCAGCCGCCGCTATTTTATTGAGGATGCCGCCTATATCGTCAACGCGGGATGTGTGGTGCTGATCGGTGAAAACCAGATCCACAAGACTGCCTCGCTCGGCGACACAGCCTCGAGCCGTATCGTGATGAATTTCAGCCGCGAGTACCTCGACAAAATTATGGACATCTTCCCGGAGGTGGACTTTTTCTCCTTCTTGAGTGAGGAGCATAACCACCTGCTGTCAAATATCACAGTCAAGCAGCAGAACCACATCCAGGGCCTGCTGCAGCAGCTGCTGGCCCTGCAGGAGGAAACCTCCCCGGAATCCGATGCACTGCGCAAGATGCTGCTGGCCACGCTTTTGCTGGAGCTCAAGGACCTCTGCCGCCAGCAGCAGGAGCAGGGCGGCGAGAATGGCCGCGTCAGCAACCACATTGTGGATCAGATCCAGGCCTATATCGCCGAGCACTACGCCGAGAAGCTGACCCTGACCGGCATCGCCAGTCAGTTCTATATCAGCCCGTATTATCTGAGCCGCCTTTTCAAGAAGTCCATCAACCTCTCGCTCATCGAGTATATCAACGGCGTGCGCATCAAGGCCGCGCAGAACCTCATTGAGAAGTCGAACGAGAGCATCTCGGACATTGCGGAAAAGACCGGCTTTATGACGACGGCGCATTTCCGCCGCGTCTTTAAAGATGCCACGGGCCTTTCGCCCCAACAGTACCGGCAGTATTATAAGAGAGTGAATAAGTAAGAACAGGGAAGCGCTCCGCAAGGGGCGCTTTTTCATTAGGGCAATACCGCATAATTCTAAGTGCCGATACGGCGAGCGAGGCGCGGCAGCTGCTAAGCCAAAAGCGCAGATAATACTTTGTGTATTATCGAGCATTTTGGCAACGCAGATGCCGTGCCGCAGCCGCCGGAGCGGTGCTTAAGCCGTAAGGCGGGAATTATGCGGTGTTGCCTTAGGCTTCCCCATCGGGGGAAGCTGTCCGCGCAGCGGACTGATGAGGGCAAACCTTGCAGCCGCAGCCCGTACACGGGTAATAGCGGTACAGTCTCGCCTCATCCGGCCTCGGGCGGAGCCTCGGCCACCTTCCCCTCCGGGGAAGGCTTTCTATCATACAACCCCTCCGCCCGCCAGGGCAGGGGAGTCCGGTTTTCAAAATAAAAGCTGCCCCGTACCCCATTCCTGTGGTACGGGGCAGCCGTGTGCTACAATAGATTTTGGACTGCCAAAGCGGCGTTTAGCCCTTCACGGCGCCGGCGGAAATGCCGTCGATGAAGGCATCCTGTGCGCAGAAGAAAACGACCAACTGCGGGATGATGGAGATCAGGGACAGTGCCAGGATACGGTTCCAGTTGAAACCGCTGTCAGCGTCCATGGACAGCTTGACGAAGATGGACATCGGGTACTTGCTGGGGGTCTGGACGTAAAGCAGGGGACCCATGTAGTCGTTGCAGCTCCACATGAACTGGAACAGACCGCAGGCCACCAGAGAGGGGCTCAGCATCGGGGCGATGATCTTGTACAGGATCTTGACCGGGCCGCAGCCGTCGATGGCGGCAGCCTCGTCCAGATCGTGGGGGATGCTGCGCATGAACTGGACCAGCTGGTAGACGAAGTAGGTCTCCGTCGCAAACAGAGTGGGCACCCACAGGGGCAGGTAGAACGGGCTGTTGATCCAGCCGAAGGAGTTGTACATCAGGTACTGGGGAACATTCAGAACGACCTGCGGCAGGAACAGGGTGGAGATCATGATGCCGAACAGCATATCGCGGCCCTTGAACTTAAAGCGGCTGAAACCGTAAGCGGCAATGACCGAGCTGATAACGGTGAAGATGACCTTGGGGATAACGAAGCTGTAGGTGTTGATGAAGGCACGCCAGATGCTGATGTCGCCGCCGTAGTTCTGGGTGACGGCGTCAATATAGCCCTGCAGCGTGGGGTTCGCGGTCAGGAAGCCGATGCCGGCGAAGATCTCGGCGTTGGACTTGAAGGTGGCACCCACCATCCAGACCAGCGGGTAGATCATGATGACGCCGACAAGGATCAGCACAAAGTACTGGAAGAAACGGCCGATTTTATGGGCGGTAGAAAGTTTCATTTTTCATTCCTCCTTAATCAGCGTAGTAGACCCAGTGCTTCTGGCTGGTGAAGGCAATCACAGTCAGCAGGGCAACGGCAATGAACATGACCCAAGCCAGCGCACACGCCATGCCCATCTCGTTGGACTTGAAGGCGTAGTTGTAGACCAGCAGGGAGACAAGCGTCGTAGCATTGCGCGGGCCGCCCTGGGTGATGATGTAGGGGCCGTTGAATTCCTGGAACGCCTGTGCGATCTGGGTAACGAGGTTGTAGAAGATAACGGGGGTGATCATCGGAACGGTGATCGAGAAGAACTGGCGGGTCTTGGTAGCACCATCAATGGTGGCGGCCTCGTACAGGTCGGTAGGCACACCCTTCAGGGCAGCCAGGAACAGAACCATGGCAGAACCGAACTGCCACACACGCAGCAGGCAGATGACGAACAGCGCCCAGGTCTTGTCAGCCAGCCAGTCGGGACCGGCAATGCCGAAGAAGCCGAGGATCGTGTTGACGACGCCGGTATCCTTGAACAGGGCACGCCACAGAACGGCAATGGCCACAGAGCCGCCCAAGATGGACGGGATGTAGTAGACGGTACGGAACAGGTTGACGAACTTGATCTTGAAGTTCAGAATGTAGGCGATGAACAACGCAAAGACCAGCTTGAGGGGCACCGTGATGAAAGCATACTTTACGGTGGTCAGCAGGACGGAGACCGTCTTGCGGCTGGTAAAGATCTCGACGTAGTTCATGAGGCCGTACTGGCTGATGCCCTTGAAGAAGTTCAGGTCAGTAAAGCTGTACACCAGAGAGCTGGCGAACGGATAAGCCTTGAAAATCAGGAAACCGAGGATCCAGGGAATCAGGAAGAAAAGACCGGTGTTTTCGTCGCACCAGCGCTTGAACGGGGTGCGCTGAACCGTTTTGGGGGCTGCAGAGCTCATCCAAAAACCTCCTATCGACAAATTGCTGTATTGCGTTTTAACATAAATAGCCGGCCCCGCCATGCGTGATAACGGGGCAGGAGCCGGCTAAATCTTACATTTTTTATAAGGGCGATTGCAATCAGGCGTTAGCGCTCAGAACGGAGGTGACGCCGTCCAGCAGGATCTCGGCAGCCTCCTCAGCGTCGTAGTCGCCGTAGCTGAAGCCGTCGAACACATCGGTGTAAACGCCGTCGGTGGTGTCCTTCAGCTTGCTGGACTCGAAGTAAGGATCGAGCGGCATGTCAACGAAGGCCAGAACCTTGGTGTTGGCCTCGAGGACCAGAGGCTTCACAGCGTCAGCAGACTGAGCGGCAGCCAGACCGGCGGTGGAGGCGGGGATGCCGCACTCGGAGCCCATGATGGCAGCGCCCTCGCCGTTCCACAGGAAGTCGATCAGGGCAGCAGCCTCAACGGGATGCTGGCAGGACTTGGTGATGGCCATGCCCATGGAAACCTTGGAGAAGCCGCCATTGGCCTTGTCGCCGAACTTGATCTCCTCACCGACGGTGAAGCCGGAGTTGTCAGCCAGAGCAGACTGGTACTTGGAGGGGGCAGAATCCCACTCGAAGATGCCGGCGTACTTGCCGTCGATCCATTCCTGAGACTTATCGATGGAGTCGAAGCCTGCAGCAATCATGGTCGGACGGGTGGGGATAACGTGGTTGTCCTCGAGGGACTTGATGAAGTTCAGACCGTCAACGATCTCTTCCTCGCTGTACTGGCACTCGTTGTTCTCGACCCAGGCCTTGCCGTACTTGGACTCAAGGTAGAAGGTCATCAGGATCATGCGGTCATACTGACCGATGGCCAGAGGATAGTAATCATTGCCCAGTTTCTCCTGGAAGGCCTTGCCGGCGGCGATCAGATCATCATAAGAGGTGGGAACCGCCTCGATGCCGGCCTGCTTGAAGGTGTTCATGTTCCAGTAGAAGATACGGCCGGTCATCGAGATGGGCACTGCCTGCAGGCTGTCGGCAACGATGCAGGCGTTCTTGGCGGTATCGCTCCACTGGCTCAGGTCGATGACATCGCTGTACTCGCGCAGATCGACGAACTTCTCGCCCGTGGGGCTGTACTGGTACAGCCAGTTCCAGTTGACCTGCATGACGTCAGAACCCTGATCGGCAGCCAGTGCGGTGGACTGCTTCTCCTCCCAGCCGGACCATGCGCCGTAGGTGGGGGAAACGGTGATGTTGGGGTACTTCTCATGGAAAGCTTCCAGAGCCTTCTGGTAAGCCTCATGGCGGGAGTCGCCGCCCCACCAGCTGATGGTCAACTCAATGGGATCGGTGGTGTTGATCTCGTGGGCCTCGCTGGGAGCGGCTTCGGAAGCAGCAGTAGACTCGGCAGTGGTGCTGTCCGCAGTGCTTGCGGCCTCGCTGGAAGCAGCGGCGCTGCTGGCTGCCGTGCCGCAGCCAGCCAGCAGAGTGGCGGCCATGGCGGCGGCAACACCGAGAGAGATTGCCTTTTTCATGTTTTTGTCCTCCTAAAATTGCTGTGCGATTTATTCTTGCAGACCGTTGTGTGCGGGATACCGTACCACACCATCTGCTGTTCGCTTGTCTATATGATAACAAATCGTTCACAGAAAATAAACAGCTTTTTTGGCTCGTTACGGCAGGGAAACGTACAATTCTTGCCATGTTGGCTGTAACCAATTTGACATCACCGTCAAAACTTACGAATATTGTAAATGGTGTTTGTGCATATTGCTGGGTACACCCCTGCGCTGCCGCGCGGACACCGCAGCAAGCGCAACTATCTTTACCTTGCAAAATACGCTGGAATACGCCGGAAACCGCAAAATATGCAGTATCGTTGCAAAAAACATGCGTTTTTGCAAATATGATTGCATCTGAATCTGTACGGTGCAAGATAAGTGCGCTATTTGCAGAAAAATGATGCGAATCATACAAAAAAATCCCACCGGGCAGCACCCGGCGGGAAAATCAGCGCAAAATATTTACTTTTTGGGATGCCGTGCCAGAAATGCGCGGTACTCGCGGTACCAGCACTGGGGGCAGAGGCTCTGGTATTCCACATCGTCCACCGTGTCGATGGCGACTTGCGCACCTTCAAAGACAAACTCACCGTTGACCTTGCGCCCGTTGCAGATGGCCTTGCGTCCGCAGGCACAAATCGTTTTGAGTTCCTCAATCGTGTGCGCAATTTCCAGAAGCCGCGTCGAGCCGGGAAAACCGCGCATCATGAAATCAGCCCGCAGACCGTAGCAGATAACGGGAATACCCAGGTCCACCGTGACCAGAAACAGCTGGTCGGCCTGCTCGGGCGTGAAGAACTGGCTCTCGTCGCAGAGCACACAGGCAATTTTGCCATGGGCGGCCTCGTTGGCCCTGACCAGTTCAACAACGTCCATCTCGGGGGTGACCAGCTGATCGACCTTGCAGCTGATGCCCAGGCGGGAGATGATGGAGTCCTGCCCCTTGGTGTCAATGGCAGGCTTCAGGATCAGCACGCGCATGCCGCGCTCTTTATAATTGTAGGCGACCTGCATGAGTGCGGTAGTCTTGCCGCTGTTCATTGCGCCGTATCGGAAATATAGCTTTGCCATGATGACTCCTTATCGGTTTATTGATAACCGTAGGGGCCGGGCATGCCCGGCCCTCAACCTTCCCGCAATTGCGCGTCAACCAGTAGGCTGAGGGCCGCACATGTGCGGCCCCTACAAGGCGGTCTTTTTATAGAGATATCACTTTTCCTGATTCCGCAGCCGGTATCCAAGGCTCATCAGGCTGTCGCCAAGGTGGACGTTCTCCACTGTGACGTCGGGATACTCCACGGACAGATCGTAGTGGCTGAAATTCCAGAAGCCCTTGATGCCCTGGTTCACCAGTTCCCCGGCCAGATCCATGGCGCTCTGGCGCGGCACGCAGAGCACGGCTACCTCGGGGTGATGCTCCGCACAGAATTTGTCCAGGTCACTCAGCGGCAGAATAGGCACGCCGCACATTTCTTTCCCGATCAGGTCGGGGTTGACATCAAAGACGCCCAGCAGCTTGTAGCCGTTGGCGTCGCGGCTGATGAAGCTGGACACCGCAGAACCCAGACGGCCGGCACCGACCAAAATGGTAGGCAGCTTTTCGCCGTCGCCAAACAGCAGATTGCCGATCTCGGCGCGCAGCACATCGACCTTGTAGCCGATGCCCTGCTGGCCGAACCCGCCAAAGCAGTTGAAATCCTGCCGCACCTGGCTGGCGGTGGTGCCCATCATGTGGGCCAGCTCGCTGGACGAAATCTTGTCCTTGCCGTCGGCAGAAAGATTGGTCAGATAACGATAATATTTCGGCAGCCGCTTAATGACCGGAAGCGACACCTTGTTCTGAACAGCCATGCTCGATTACCTCACATCTGCAATACTCATTTATGACTATTATAAAATGCGCCGCACCAATTGTCAATTTTTTGTCTAAGTTTTTGGCTGATTTCCCAAATATTAGACGGTTGTACAAAAATAACCGGAAACTTTTTGACAACATCGACAAACACCATTGACCCGTCACCCGAAACCGCGCATATTTTGCATTGCCGCTGCGCAGACTTAGTCTGTGCAGCTACTTTTGTTATAAGGAGAGCAGGAATGGAAGCGAACGCAAAAAAGCCCAAAGCCAAGGCCCGCCCCAAGCTAAACCCCACCGAAAACGCCGCGCTGAAGCGTCTGGAGCACGATTTGATCACCGACGATGGCATTGTGCCTGCGACGAAGGGCCGCCACGCCATCCACTGCCTGACGGTCATCGGCACGATCGAGGGGCACACCCTTTCGCCTGATGCGCAAAAGACGACAAAATATGAGCACGTCATCCCGCAGCTGGTGGATATTGAGGAGGACCCCGAGATCGAGGGGCTGCTGGTCATCTTAAACACTGTCGGCGGTGACGTGGAGGCCGGGCTGGCGCTGGCAGAGCTGATCGCGGGAGTCAGCAAGCCGAGCGCCACGCTGGTGCTGGGCGGCGGGCACTCCATCGGCATCCCGCTGGCCGTCGCGGCGCGGCACAGCTTTATTGTGCCCACCGCGACAATGACGGTCCATCCGGTGCGCCACTCCGGCATGGTGCTGGGCGTGCCGCAGACGCTGCGCTATTTTGAGCAGATGCAGGAACGCATTGTCAGCTTTGTGACGGAGCACTCCAAAATAACGGCCCGGCGGTTCACCCAGCTCATGCACAATACGGGGGAACTGGTCATGGACATGGGCACGGTCCTGGATGGCCGGCAGGCCGTGGAGGAGGGACTCATAGACGAGCTGGGCGGCCTGAGAGACGCGCTGGGGTATTTATATAAGGAAATAGAGAAGTGAAGGCGGACGGGCAAATCTTGTTTGTCTGCCGACTCTGCGGTAACCGCGCGATTCCGGGCGTGCAGCCCTGTAGGGGCCGGGCATGCCCGGCCCGCGGCCTTCCCGTAAACGCGGCTATACCTTATAGCGCCAGGGCCGGACATGTCCGGCCCCTACTATGCGGCGGCGCGGAAGCGTATGTACTGCCACACGAGACCGGGGGTGAACCATGTCCGCCCCTACATAATTTTGTTGCGGCAGCCTATTGCAATCTATAATATTATATGCTATATAATATATAACCCTATACACCATACACCCGGAAAGGGGGCACCCTATGGCCATCAACACCACGGCGGGGCTGCTGGATGCCATTGTGCTGGCTGTCGTCGGACGGGAGGAAACGGGCACCTACGGCTATAAGATCACGCAGGAGGTCCGCACGGTGCTGGACCTGTCGGAATCCACACTGTACCCGGTGCTGCGCCGCCTGCAAAAGGACGGCTGCCTGACCGTCCATGACGAAGCCTTCAATGGCCGCAACCGCCGCTACTATCAAATCACGCCCGCAGGCCGCGCACGGCTGGCAGAGTTTACCGCCGAGTGGGAAGCCTACACCACAAAGATCAACAAGCTCTTTAAGGGGGAGCAGCAATGAAAAAATACGAGTACTTATCCGAGCTGGAAAAACGGCTGTCTGCTCTGCCTGCTGATGCGCGCCGCGACGCACTGAATTATTATGAGGAATACTTCGACGCCGCAGGCCCCGACAACGAGGACGCCACCGCCGCCGAGCTGGGCGACCCTGCCGAGGCCGCCCGCAAGATTCTGGAAGGGGAGGGGCTGACGCCGGACGCCGACCCCGCCGCACCCGAGAGCGCACGCAGCGGTGCTGTGCCGCCCGCCGACCCGGAGCCGCCCGCCGCCGACCCACAGCCCGCCCGGCTTCAAAAGCACGGTCCCGGGGCAAAAACCATGTGGCTGATTTTCGCCGTTGTCATTGTTGCGGCGCTGCTCATTCAGCTGGGCGTCCTTGTGCTGAGTTTTGCAAAGCCCAGCGGCGGCACAGCGTCGATGGTTGTTGCGCCGACGGAGGAAGAAACTGCTGCATCCGGTCTTGTCCGCACCGAGGACTTTTACAACGGGACCGCCGCCACCGAGGACGCGGACAGCGGCAGCCCATTGGAGAAGATGGATTTCACCACCGGTCTGGCCGACGCCAAAAATATAACCTTCGACATCGACTACGGCACGGTCACAGTCGTTGTGGACAGTGGTGCGGCGGAGCCGACCCTTTTCTGCACGAACCTGCGTCAGGACTGGTTCACCTTTACCAACACGGGCGACAACACAAGCCCGGTGCGTGTCAGCTACAAGGTGCCCGCCAACTACAACCTCGGCAAAGAGCTGGGGCCCGAGCCTGAGTTTGTCCTGTCCGTGCCGGATGCGAATACCTTCCGTTTTAAAAGGCTCTCCATCACTGTCGCTATGGGCGATGCAGAATTTGACAACAGCAATACCATCGCCGCCGATAGCATCGACTTAGACCTGGCGATGGGCAACTTTACCGGTAGCACCGTGCAGGCAGAGCAGTTTACGGCGAATATCTCAATGGGCGATTTTGATTTGGGGCTGCTGGCGGGCGTTGAAACCGCTAAAGTCGAAGCTGCCATGGGCGATATTGGCCTGACGGTGGACGGCAGGCCCGACGATTACGCGCTTGACCTGCAAACGTCCATGGGGAATGTGATGCTCAACGGCAGGACGATGAGCAGCACCTACACCCAAACAGCCGCCGCGCCCCGCAGCGTGACCCTTACCGCGCCGATGGGCGATGTAGTGCTGACGACGACGCAGTAATCCCGTATTATAGGGGCCGATGCTCGCATCGGCCCGCCCGGCCGCCCCAAAGTCATACTACACACCCAATCCATTGTTCAAAATCCACAACTTTCGTTTTGACAGTGCAAGAAAGATTTCCGCAGAAAACTTTGTATTTTGTCCGTGGTTGTGGTACAATCTTTTTAATAAGCAAATAACATCGAAACAGGAAAGTCAGGAGCGTGTATTATGGCATATTATTTTTCCGAGCCGTCCCGTACCTTTGGTGAATATCTGCTGGTCCCCGGCTACTCCTCCTCGGAGTGCGTCCCTACGGCTGTCAGCCTGAAGACCCCGCTGGTCAAGTACCGCAAGGGCGAGGAAGCCTGCCCGCTGGAAATGAACATCCCGATGGTCTCCGCCATCATGCAGTCCGTCTCCGGTGAGAAGCTGGCGATTGCCCTGGCCAAGCAGGGCGGCGTCTCCTTCATCTACGGCTCCCAGACCATTGAGCAGGAGGCCGATATGGTCCGCCGCGTCAAGGCCTACAAGAAGGGCTTTGTCACCTCCGACTCCAACCTGCCCCCGGAGGCTACCTTGGGCGATGTGCTCGACCTCAAGACCCGCACCGGTCACTCCACCGTCGCTATCACCGACGACGGCACCGCCCACGGCAAGCTGCTGGGCATCGTGGCCAGCCGCGACTACCGCCTGTCCCGCATGACGATGGACCTCAAGGTCACCGAGTTCATGACCCCGCTGGACAAGCTGGTCACGGCCCCCGCCACCACCAGCCTGCATGACTGCAACGACATCATCTGGGACAACAAGATCAACTCCCTGCCGCTCGTCGATGAGGAAGGCCACCTGCAGTATATGGTTTTCCGTAAGGACTATGACTCCCACAAGGAGAACGTCAACGAGCTGCTCGACGAGAACAAGAGCTACATTGTCGGCGCGGGCATCAACACCCGCGACTTCGCCGAGCGCGTGCCCGCGCTGGTAGAGGCCGGTGTGGATGTGCTCTGCATCGACTCCTCCGAGGGCTTCAGCGAGTGGCAGTCCCGCACCATCGCCTGGATCCGTGAGAACTACGGCGACAAGGTGAAGGTCGGCGCAGGCAACGTCGTTGACCGCGAGGGCTTCCTGTTCCTGGCCAAGGCCGGCGCAGACTTCATCAAGATCGGCATCGGCGGCGGCTCCATCTGCATCACCCGCGAGACTAAGGGCATCGGACGCGGTCAGGCTACGGCGGTCATTGAGGTCGCCAAGGCCCGCGACGAGTACTACAAGGAGACCGGCGTCTACATCCCCATCTGCTCCGACGGCGGCATCGTGCAGGATTATCACATCACGCTGGCGCTGGCCATGGGTGCGGACTTCGTTATGCTGGGCCGCTACTTCGCCCGCTTCGACGAGTCCCCGACGAACAAGCTGCGCGTCGGCGGCAACTACGTCAAGGAGTACTGGGGCGAGGGCTCCAACCGCGCCCGCAACTGGCAGCGCTACGACCTGGGCGGCGCCCAGAAGCTGAGCTTTGAGGAGGGCGTCGATTCCTACGTGCCCTACGCCGGCCCCTTGGCCGACGGCGTGCAGACGACGCTGTACAAGGTGCGCTCTACCATGTGCAACTGCGGTGCGCTCTCTATCCCCGAATTGCAGGAAAAAGCCCGCCTGACCGTCGTTTCTTCCACCTCCATTGTCGAGGGCGGCAGCCATGACGTCATCCTGAAGAACGGCCCGCAGAACCGCTAAACCATAATAAAAATTGCCGCCGACCGGACAAAACCGGTCGGCGGCTTTTTTTACGATTCGGATTGTGCTTTGCCGGTCTCTGCGTTAAAAAACACCACCGGCAGCATCAGCAAAAACGGGTTGGCGGAGAGCAAAAACGGCTTATTCTCCATAAAGAGATACAGCGTCAGCGCTACCAGGCAGATGACCTCGGTGGAGCGATGCTTTTTTGCCAGCCGCCACAGCAGCAGCAGAAAGACCGCTGCAACCAGGATCGCGCCCAGCAGACCCTTGTTCATCGGCACGGCCAAAAAGGTGTTGTCGATGGCGTGGTGCTCGTCACCATCGGTGGGCAGGCCCCCCAATAAAGAAAGCGGCGCGCTCCAGAATACGTTGTGCCAGATCTCAAAGCGCCCCGACAACGCAATGCTCAACAGCAGCAGCGCCATCCGCTCATAGGGCCACTCGGGATTGTAGACATACCCGGCGTAGAGGCTGAACACTGCCAGCGCGACGGGCAGCGCCAGCGCCAACCCGTAAAAGATCTTGCTGTCGAACAGTTTCGGCAGAAATTTTTGGACAAAGAACAGCACAAACAGCACCGCCATGCCGCCGAACGCCCCGCGGCTGCCGGGAACCTTGTAGGTGAAGATCGCCAGCGCGGCCAGCCCCGCCCAGTCAAAGGCACGCAGCCGGTCATGCCGCAGCCACGCCCAGGCAAAAAACACGCCGACAAGCCGCGCGCCAAAGCCGTTGTAGTGGCCGTAGCCGAAATCCCAGTTGCGGCAGTAGAATTTGTAGGGCATCAGCGGCGTGGCAAAGTGTAAAAGCTGCACCAGCACCAGACCGGCCACTGCCGTGACGAGATAGACGCGCAAGGCGGTCTCCCAATCCACATCCTTGGCCCCCAGCCCGATAAGTGCGGCCAAAAAGAACCACAAATCGCCGCCATACCACGACGAAAACGCCGTGTAGACCAGCACAACGGCGATAAGCACCTTCTGCCAGCGGGCCTCGTACCCGGTCAGCAGGATAATTTTCCCGGCCAGAAGCAGCACGGCGCACCCGGTCAGCCCCAGCCGCATGATGCGGCTGAAACCCGGCAGCGTATCTTGTACGTTGGAACTGAACACCTCGCTCAGCACCAGCAGCAGCGCCAGCCCCGTGCAGTAGACGCGCGACGCCAGCGGCTTGTATTTATGGTAAAGCATAGATGAATCCTTTCAAATCAAGTGAAAACATTATAGCATACATAATAAAAAAAGAAAAGTAGGGGCGCATTCCGTATGCGCCCGCGGGGCGTCGAGGACGCCGCCCCCTACAAACATTGTTGCTCCAACCAAAACACATCCTTGAAAAAACAGCAAAAATCTCTTGACATTCCCTCCAAAATCCGCTAAAATAAAACCATTCCAAATGCAGTGAAGGGGAAAAAGCAGAGTTGAGCCCATTTCAGAGAGCCGCCGGACGGTGCAAGGCGGTATGGCAGGCGCTGTATACTGGCCCCGGAGCAGCCGCGCTGACAGGTAGGCGCGGACGGAACCTGACCGTTATCATGCAGGCGCGATTCGCCCGGTGGCTGATCGTACAGAGCGGCTGTTTTACAGCAATGAGAGTGGTACCGCGGGTACAGCAACGTTGATTTTGCTCCCGTCTCTCAAAGGTCTTTCGCCTTTGGGGGACGGTTTTATGTATGCCTCCTTCAAAGCGCGAACCGAACGCTTTGAAGGAGGCAGTTTTATTATGATGGACGCAACCAAGTACAGTGTAGGGTATTATCCGCCGCCGGTAGAACCCGGCCATGTCTATGAGTGGCCCCAGAAAGACCATATCGAGCAGGCCCCGGCATGGTGCAGCGTGGACCTGCGCGACGGCAACCAGAGCCTCATCGTGCCGATGAGTCTGGAGGAAAAGCTCGAATTTTACGATATGCTGGTCAAAATCGGCTTCAAGGAGATCGAGGTCGGCTTCCCCGCTGCCAGCGAGACCGAGTATGAGTTCCTACGCACCCTGATCGACGGCAACCGCATCCCGCAGGACGTGACCGTGCAGGTCCTGACCCAGTGCCGCGACCACATCATCCGCAAGACGTTTGAGGCCGTCAAGGGTGCGCCCCGTGCCATCATCCACTTCTACAACTCCACCAGCGTCGCCCAGCGTGAGCAGGTATTCAAAAAGTCGAAGGAGGAGATCAAAAAGATCGCCGTCGATGGTGCCAAGCTCGTCAAGCAGCTGAGCGAGGAGTACGAGGGCAACTTCCTGTTCGAGTACAGCCCCGAGAGCTTCACCGGCACCGAACCGGAATACGCTGTCGAGGTCTGCAACGCCGTTCTCGACGTCATGCAGCCCACGCCGGACCGCCCCATGATCATCAACCTGCCGGTCACGGTGGAGATGAGCATGCCGCACATCTACGCCAACCAGATCGAGTGGTGCTCCAAGCACCTGAAATATCGTGACAGCGTTATTTTGTCTACCCATCCGCACAATGACCGCGGCTGCGGCGTTGCCGACGCCGAGCTGGCCGTCCTGGCCGGTGCCCAGCGCATCGAGTGCTGCCTGTTCGGCAACGGCGAGCGCACCGGCAACGTCGATGCCATTACGCTGGCCATGAACATGTACAGCCACGGCGTAGACCCGCATCTCGATTTCAGCAATATGCCCGCCATCTGCGAGGTGTATGAGCGCGTGACCCGGATGCAGGTCTATGAGCGCACGCCCTATGCGGGCGCACTGGTGTTCGCGGCGTTCAGCGGCAGCCATCAGGACGCCATCGCCAAGGGCATGACCTGGCGCA
>ERZ773104.2066-NODE-2066-length-23805-cov-7.736337_pt1 | contig 23805 bp, 17 predicted proteins | sample MGYA00511920_ERZ773104 | MGnify/ENA primary metagenome ERZ773104 (study PRJEB29015, sample SAMEA2737857) | human gut metagenome | biome: human gut; feature: human-associated habitat; material: faeces | place: China | collected 2012 ...
TCTGTCCGGATACCTTCGATCCAGAATCTGCCAAGACCATAGCCTCCGAAGTACAGCAGACAGATCTCACCCTCGAACTTTTTGTGCTTGCGGTACACCAGCATAAGGATCAGGATCATCAGATTCCACAGGCTCTCGTAGAGGAAAGTGGGATGTACCTGAATGTAATTAGTCCCATCGATAATGTGAGCTGCTACATTCTCAGAAATATCCCGGCTGCGCACAGCTTCGATAGGAAGCCGCATGGCCAGAAAACTGTCCGTATATTCCCCGAATACTTCACGGTTCATAAAGTTACCCCAGCGGCCGATGATCTGTCCAAGAATCAACCCCGGCACACACAGATCTCCCAGCCGGAACGGGTTGATCTTCTTGATCCTGCAATAAATGAGCAGTGTCAGGAATGCTCCGATCACACCGCCGTAGATCGCCATACCGCCGTTACGGGTATTGAAGATGCTTAACAGATTGTCCTTGTAATAGTCCCAGGCAAATACCACGTAATAGATTCTGGCTCCGATCACGGAAAAGATCACGGCATAAATGGCGAAATCCCAGATCGTATCCGGATTTTCTCCTGTCACCTTTGCCTGATGCACCGCCATCAGAATGCCTGCCAGTACCCCGATTCCGATGATCAGGCCGTAAAAGGCGATTTCGAAACCGAATACGGAAAAGCTTCTGGGAACATTCTCCAGGTAAATGCCTAAATGGGGAAATGCAATATCTCCTGCATTCATCATAATATTTATTTCCTTTCTTGGTACTATCCGGCTTCTGCGCGCTTCGCGCTCCCGAATCCGGCACATACATTCGCATTCCGGGCTATCGCCCTACTTGCTCATGTATGTTTGATCCGCTAATAGACAGATTACTCTGCCTGCAAGCAGTCTCGTAATCTGTCTATTGCGGATCTTAGTATTACACGTTGAATCTAAATAGGATCACATCGCCGTCCTGCACTACATAATCCTTGCCTTCCATGCCGACCAGACCCTTTTCACGGGCAGCGGCCAGAGAGCCCTGCTCCAGCAGATCCTTGTAGTTTACTACTTCTGCCTTGATGAAGCCTCTCTCGAAATCGGAGTGGATCTTGCCGGCTGCCTGAGGTGCCTTGGTGCCAATCTTGATGGTCCATGCTCTGGTCTCATCCTCTCCTGCAGTCAGGAAGCTCATCAGACCTAAGATATGATAACTTGCCTTAATCAGTTTCTCCAGACCGGATTCCTTTAATCCCAGGTCGTCTAAGAACATTGCCTTCTCATCATCATCCAGCTCTGAGATCTCTTCCTCGATCTGTGCACAGATCACGAATACCTCACTGTGTTCACCGGCTGCGAACTCTCTTACTTTTGCCACCATCTCATTGGATGCGCCGTCATCTGCCAGATCATCCTCGGCTACATTGGCTGCATAGATCACAGGCTTATAAGTCAACAGATTGTATTCCTTTAACAGAGCCAGTTCATCCTCATCGGTAACATCCAGGCTCTTTGCCATCTTACCGCTCTCCAGATGCTCCTTGATACGTTCAAGCAGTGCCAGCTCCTTGGCATAGGTCTTGTCCATTCTGGCTGCCTTGACTACCTTGGACAGTCTTCTCTCCAGTACTTCCAGATCTGCGAAGATCAGCTCCAGATTGATGGTCTCGATATCACGCAGAGGGTTCACGCTGCCGTCCACATGGATGACATTAGGATCCTCGAAACATCTTACCACATGTACGATAGCATCCACTTCACGGATATTGCTTAAGAACTGGTTGCCCAGTCCCTCCCCCTTGGAGGCACCCTTTACCAGACCTGCGATATCCACGAATTCGATCACTGCGGGAGTTACCTTCTTGGAATGATACATCTCGCCCAGTGCTTTCAGTCTGTCATCCGGAACTGATACCACACCCACGTTAGGGTCGATGGTACAGAAGGGATAGTTGGCGGATTCTGCTCCCGCCTTGGTCAGGGAATTGAAAAGTGTGCTCTTTCCCACGTTGGGAAGACCTACGATACCCAGCTTCATTTTATCTTTACCCGTTCAAAAATCCCTCTATAAACGGAATTTTTGCCTTTCTGTTTATTAGTTGAACAATATAATCTAAAATTATAGCATAATATGTGTTTTTTTCAAACACCTAAATACTTTTCTTTCGAAATAAAAATATGCTATAATATGCAATATCATAAACCAAAGAGGAAAAATTAATGAAAAGAATACATTATTTTGATTTGCTTAGATGTACCTGCTTTTGCTTCATTATTTTTTATCATCTGCTCTTTCAGCTCTATCTCTCCGGAATCTGTCCTGTAGAGAGACTCAATCCTCTGTTTTCCAACAGCAATATGCATCTGGCAACCCTGGGTGTTGCTGTATTTTTCATGTTATCCGGTGCCAGTCTCTCCTATACCGCGAAGGAGAACTTCAGCCTCGCAAAATATTATAAGAAAAGATTTCTGCGCATCCTGATTCCCTTTTATATACTTTACATTGTTTATTTCCTGTTTCTCCTTTTCCAGAGCCATTCCGTCCACAATATTTTTCCTGAAGGAATTCCTGCGTGGAGAATTGTTTTTACTTTTCTTGGAATGGATTCCTGGGTCAGCATGCACGGGATCAGCACCTTTTCCCTTACCATCGGAGAATGGTTTCTGGGATGTCTTATTCTGTTGTATCTGATCTTTCCATTGCTTCGATTTTTTATGATAAAAAGTGAAAAGTTCTTTTTTATCATCGCTACCGGGATTTATTTGATTGTTTTATTTCATTACGATTTCTCCGTCCCCATCCATATGAACTTCTTCCTGAAGGGCTACGAGTTCGTAATCGGTATGATGATTGGTTATTATCATGAAAAATTCAATCCTAAATGGATTTTCTTATCCCTGCCGGTGGTGATTTTCTTTGTTCTGTGCCCTTTTGCACTTCCCATCAGCACCGGTTTGAAAATAACGATACTGGCCGTTGCCTTCTGGATTTCCGCTGCATGCCTGGAACCGGTTCTCGAAAAAGGAAACGGCCGATTTCTCCGTACGATAAGTAACTACTCTTATGAAGTATTTCTGGTCCACCATATCATTATCTATTTTATCACTCCGAGGGCTATTCCCTATATGCGCGGTATGGTGGGTGTTTTAGGTTTGTTTCTCGTTGAATTGCTGCTGATGGCAGTGCTGGGATTTCTTTTGAAATTCATCTCCGATCAATGCATTGCCGCTCTATCCAATCTTACTGCTGTTGAAAATAAACGTTAATCCCCTGCAGCAATCCTTCCGCCAGTTGATCCAGTACAGCATTGCTGTGATCGGAATATGCATTTCCCAGTTCCATATCCACGGAAGGGATCGTACTATAAGAAGTCTGGGTCAGGTCAATGCTCATGTTTCCTTTTCCATAGATCGTTGCTCCCTGTCCCCGCAGCCCTTCCACCAGATCCGCTCCCAGAGCATCGTGCTGCTGCCAGTGGGATGCCACCGGTTCCATACTCTTCAGTACTTCCGGCACAGAAATGTAAAAGCATCCCTTGTCGTAATTCTTGCCGTCACCGCTGTCCCAGTGCAGTGCGATATGGCAGTCTGCCACGTTATTGCAGATCACGGTCCTGGCCACATTGTCCAACTGCACATCCTCTCCGTCCCTGAGCATCAGTACATCATAGCCAGAGGCCAACAGTTTGTCCCGCAGGATCTGTGCCATCTGCAAAGTAACCGTTCGCTCCGGTGTCCCGTCCTGAAATGTCATGCCTCCGGACACTGCCGCAGCTTCCGTAGCTCCCGCTGCCGTACTGCCTCCCGTAGTCTTGGCCGAACCGTCCGGATGGCACAGCGTCTTTACTTTGGCCCCACCGGCGGTGCCATGTCCCGCATTCACTCCGATAACGATTCCCTTGCTTCCGGACTCCTCTGGTGCCCGGTATAGTACTGCGGCTCCGGTATTTATCTTCGAATGATCCGCATATTCCCAGTCCGGATTCAGAGTGATCTGTTGTAAGTCGGTATATTCCACCGGCTGGTTCTGTATAGCCTCCGGCTGACCGGCTACCGTTTCTGTCTGACTGCCTGCGGCCTCTGTCGGCATACCGCTTTGCGACACCGCAGCCTCTCCCCCGGGAACTTTGTCGGTCCCCGAAGTCACCATTTCATGTCCTGCACTATTCGCCGCCCCTTGCGGCACAGACGTTTCCGCTAGCGTTTCTCTACCGAATTCCTCTGCGTTTTTCTCATTTTCTGTTGTCTCCACGGATGCTACTACGCTCTCGGGAACCACAGGATCCACGTTTTCCATAGTTTCCACGCTTTCCGTCCCCTCAGTCCCTTTCTGTGCACCACAGGCTGTCATACTTACTGCAAGCGCCAGACCGGCCACTACCGCCGCTATCCTATATTGTTTTCTATGAAGCATTTCCTTATTACTCATTACTCCTCCGATATGAAAAGAACCACAGCTGTGGTTTCAGCTATGGTTCTTCTGTTCTCTCTATTACGATCTTGGGAAAGCATCCTCCGATTAACCGCGCAGTTTGAAGTGCTCTAACAACTCGTTCAAAGTAGTAGCGGAAGCGGAAAGCTCCTCGCTGGTAGCGGAAGTCTCCTCTGCTGCTGCGGAGTTGGACTGGATAACATCGTTGATGTCCTCCACACCCTTCTTGATGTTGTTGACAGATACTGCCTGTCTGTCGGATGCAGTACGGATATTAGCAACCTCCTGGATGATCTGATCCAGTTCGGTCATAACCTTCTGCATTGCTTCGTTGGTCTCCCTGGTAACCCTGTTACCCACTCCTACTTCGTTCATGGATTCTTCGATCAGCTTCTTAGACTCTACTGCGGAATTTGCACTCTCTTCTGCCAGCTGTCTGATCTGGTCAGCCACGACTGCGAAACCTCTTCCGGCTTCCCCTGCTCTTGCTGCCTCAATGGAAGCATTCAAAGACAGCAGATTGGTCTGGGATGCAATATTCTCGATATCTGCGATGATCTTCTCGATATTCTGGGTCGTGGTATCGATTTTCTTCATGGCATCTACCAGCTCATCCATCTTCTGCTGGCTGTTGGCTGCCTCGATACCTACCTGTTTTGCCTTATCGTGAACGATATCGGTAGACTTGGTGTTCTCCAGTACCTGATTCGTTACTTCTTCTACGGTAGCCACCAGTTCTTCAACAGCTGCAGCCTGACTGGTAGCACCTTCTGCAATATCCTGTGCACTGACAGCCAGCTGATTGCTTCCGGCAGACACCTGTTCGGAAGATCCCTGAATACCGTGCATAGTCTCACTGACCTTGTTCACCATATCATCCAGTTCATCCAGTACATTGCGGAGCTGTCCTACATACGCATCGGGGCAGTTGCTATGTACATCAAAATTACCCTCAGCAAAATGCTCTACAATATCCTGCAGATCTGATACAACCTTTTTCAAAATACCGGCTGCGGTCTCAAAACTGTCGGATAAGCGTCCCAGCTCATCCTCGGACTCATAAGGAGTGCCGATCTCGAAGTCACCGGAAGCAATCTTCTCAGATGCCACTACCAGACTCTCAATAGGCTCTACCAACATTTTGGCAAGCATCTTTGACATAGCTGCATTAAATGCAATAGCTAATACAACTATGATCACAACAATTACGCTTCCCACATAGCTTTTTGACTGTATCAATCCCACAACTGCCACCAGTGCCAGCACCACATATAAAACGTCCATAATGCGGAACACAAAAGAAAGCTTATTTCTAATCGGTTTCTCCCTTAGCATTTCTTCCAGTTTTTTCATTTGTTTCCTGCTCCTTCCGTTAATTAACCTACATACATTTTATTTTAATTTCCTCTGGTGGTTTCGTCAAGATTTCTCTGCTTAAAATTATGTAAAAATCATGTATGGGATGACTGGCTCATCTCCAGCAGTTTCTCACGCATTTCATTTTCGATCCGCTGTAAGTCTTCCTCTGCGCTCTGTCTTCTGGCGCGGCCTTCCTCCTGGATCTTCATGACTTCATCCAGTGTGGTCATCAGTGTCTGGTTCGTGGTCTTGAGTGTCTCGATATCCACAATACCTCTCTCAGATTCCTTCGCTGTCTCCACGGATGCCACTTTCAGCGCTTCTGCATTCTTTTTCAGCAGCTCATTGGTCATATCCGATACTGCACGCTGTGCCTTGGCTGCATCGGTGGCATGATCCAGACCGATGGCAATGACCATCTGGCTCTTCCACAGAGGGATCGTATTCACCAGTGTGGACTGGATCTTCTCGGACATAGCGATATCATTGGACTGGATCAGTCGGATCTGGGGTGCCATCTGCAGAGAAATGGCTCTGGTCAGCTCCAGATCATAGATCTTCTTCTCAAATCTCTCACACATTGCCGCAAAGTCCCTGGCCGCCTGGGTGTCCTCCGGCAGTCCGCTCTTCTGTGCTTTTTCCAGAAGTTCCGGCAGTTCCACGTTTTTCGCCTGTGTCAGTTTCTTTTTACCCGCCAGAATGTACATGGACAGTTCTTTAAAATAATTCAGATTCAGCTGATACAGCTTGTCCAGTACCGCCACATCTTTTAGCAGCACCACCTGATGATTTTCCATGGCATCACAGATCTTGCTGATGTTCACTTCCGCTTTATCATACTTTGCTTTCAGATTACTCAGCTTATCCCCGCTCTTTTTAAACAAGCCGAAGAATCCCTTGTCTTCCTCTGTATCAAAATCCTTGAGCTGTGCCACTACATCCGTCAACAACTGTCCAACCTCGCCCATATCCTTGGTCCGGACATTGCTAAGTGCTGTCTCAGAGAAATCTGCGATCTTTTTCTGACTCCCCGCACCGTACTGCAATACCGCCTGGGTATTGGTCAGATCGATCTGTCCCGCAAAATCATCTACCATTTTCTGTTCTTCCGGTGTCAGTTCCATCTCCGGAACAGCCTGCTCCTCTACCAGTTCCTCCGGCTTCTTCTCCACGATCTCTGCCTTTGCCTCCGCAAAGGGATCCAGTGTAAGGGTAGGTGCCTCTTTTGTTGCTGCATCCAGATCCATATTCATACTTATAACCCCGCCTTTCCATACTCTCTCATGATTTTTTATTTACCATCAGCATTACTTTCCTGCTGTCATACATTTTTTTCTCTTACAAAATCCGATTCTGTCAGCCCTTCCTTAGCCAACATCGTCTGCAATACCTGTGCATCCGCCGATGCATCAAAGGCTGCATCCCGGAACAGATTGTTCAGCAATGTAACAAATGCCTGATTGATCATATCCAGTGTCTTTTCGATTTCTTTTTTGGCATCGAGAATATCGTCTCCCGGGCTGCTGATCTCATCAAATTCCGCATACTGCTCCACCAGTTTCAACATAGTAGGCAGGTAATAATCCATCAGTTTATGCATCCGGTGCATCTGCTCCGGATGCTCCTGCACTCGGTCAAAGATCTCCTTCAACAGATTTTCCAGCCGGTACAGCTTCTCAGAGATCGCTTCTCCTTCGATCCTGTCATTCAGATCCCGCAGATGACGGATGTATTCCATTCCTTCTGCCACAATACTGTGCAGTTCCTGCTCTCTGCGGCTCTGCTCCGTATCCTGTGTATCGGTGCCCGCTGTATTCTGTTCCTTCTTCTGCTCCAGATAGGCTTTCTCCGTCTCCAGATACTGACGGTAGATCACATTATTGAGCATAAAGCAGGTCTCTTTATCATCCAGATGTCCGTCCGGAAACATTCCGGCTTTTAACATCTTACGAAGATCTCTTCTGACATAGCGGACACTTTTTCCGGTATAGCGGGCCATTTCGTTGATCACACCATACATTTTGGTGCCGCACAGCTCCAGATATTTCTCCGCACGCTGTAATCTTCTGCGCTGTCCGTTGCCATAAGATATCATCTCTAAAAATACCAGAGACAATACTCCCGGAAGGATTGCCGCACTCAGAGATGCTGCCTGAAAAGCTGCCAGTAACAGCTGTACCAGAAGTCCCAGTCCGCTGAACCCCAGTCCGATCCCGCCGAACACAGTGCACAATGTTCCGGACACGTTTCCCTTCTTTTCCATTTTGACCAGAGAAGTCATTTCTGCCGCAGTAGCTTTTCTGGGTGTCACCGGCTGTGCCTGATTCCGTGCACGGTTCTGCTCTGCCTGAGCCTTCCGTTGTTCTTCCCACTGCTTTTCCCGCTCTCTGCGCTGCCGGTGCCATTCTTCGTTCTGCCTGCGGCGCTCCTCCTGCTGTTTTTCCCGTTGCTGCCGTTCTGCCTGGATCTCTGCCTCAGTCTTGACTTCCTCCCGCCTTTTATCCTGCCAGCTGCGCTGGGAATTCCACACCTTTTTTTCCGTGGCTTCCCTGGACAGATTTGCCTGGAAATCCGCCTCCCGCAAGGCATCGTTGACCGTATCCGTCACCAGCGTGTTCAACGCATGAAAATCTCCGGTCTTCATTGCTTCCGCAATGGTCTCTTTGAATTTTTCCCCTAGATTATTCTGCACTTCACTCATAATTAATATTTTCTCTGATTTTTCAGTTCATCATAGAGCAGACAGTAGTTCTCATAACGTATCTGCGGGATCTCTCCCTCTGCCACAGCAGCCTTGATACCGCATACCGGCTCAGAGATATGGGAGCAGCCTCCGAATCTGCAATATTTTTCAAAAGGGGCAAACTCCGGATAAAATTCCGCCAGCTGCTCCTTCTCCAACCGAAACAACCCCAGGGAGCTAAATCCCGGGGTATCCAGAATATACGTATCCTGTGCAATGGAGATCAGTTCGGAGTGCCTGGTAGTATGCTTTCCCCGCTCGATCTTCTCACTGATGGAGCCGGTCTCCATCACTGTGCCGGACTGCAGGCAGTTTACCAGAGAGGATTTACCGACACCGCTGGGACCCGCCACCGTAGTGGTCTTGCCGCGAAGCAGCTCCTGAATGGTATCTATCCCTTCTTGTCTGGCTGCGCTGACCGTGATCGTACGGAATCCCGCCTGTTCGTAAATGGCACGATAATCTTCCTTTTTGCCTTCCTCGTCAATATCCTGCTTGTTAAAACAGATAATGCAGGGAATGTCCTGCTGCTGCATCATGACCAGGAAACGATCCAGCAGATTAAAATTCGGCTGTGGCTTCGTGATGGCAAAGATCACCAGCGCCTGATCCACATTAGCTACCGCCGGACGGATCAGTTCACTGTGTCTGGGAAGCAATTCCCTGATATTTCCTTTTTTCTGTGCCTCATCCAGGACATCCATCTCCACGTCATCCCCGACCAGTGGTTTTCTGTGATCCTTGCGAAAGACTCCTTTTGCCTTGCATTCGTACACCGTGCCCATTGTATGGCCATCGTCCGCTACATGGACGTAATAGAACCCGGCGATTCCTTTTATAATCTTGCCCTTCATAGCTTCCCGCCTTTGATCTTATTCCTTTACGAACTCAACTCTTCTGGTAAAGGAACGGTCTTCTGTCGTTCCGGGAACCGTCACCTGCTCCCCGGTATCCGGGTTCGTTGTGGTGGTCGGTTCGCTTGTCACCTGATACGTTATGGTGAGCGTACCACCGGAGGCAGTCATACCGTTGAAATTGGTAGCTACCGGGAAAGTGCTGGTCTTGGTATCCAGCAGTACGTTATTGTCATCCGTCACCAGTTTGATGCTGACTTCCATTCCCGATACATAGCCGGGTGCTTCCGAAGTCGTCGGTGCCGCAATGCTGACATTACACTTGTAAGTCACCTTCTGAGCTCCCTGACTGACCTTGATATCAATGGAAGTTCCCTGCTCCACATAGGAGCCATGGGAATAGCTCTGGTAACAGATCATGCCTTCTCCCACTTCGTCACTGTAGATATAGGTCACACTGCCTACGGTCAGTCCTGCCTCGATGGCTTCTACCGTGCCGTCCTGCTCGGACAGACCGATCAGATTCGGCACACGGATCTTGGTATCTTCCTTACCCAGACTTACTGTCACAGTGATCACACTGCCCTTTGGTGCTTTGTTGCCCTCGGAGGGGGTCTGGGAAATCACCCGGCCGGACTCTACCGTATCGGAATAGTTCTCTGTCTTGTTGACCAGGAATCCCTTGCTTACCAGCTGTGTATTGGCTTCATCAAAAGTAAGATTCACCACATTGGGTACTTCCACACCCTGAGTTCCTGCACTGGCTTTCAGGGTTACCTTGCTGCCCTTATCGATCTGTGCTCCCACGCTGACATCTGTATTGATAACAATACCTTCCGCTACCGTGTCGGACTCCTCATAAGTCACCTCTGTGAGGATTCCCAGACTGGTCAGGGTGCTCTTTGCATCTTCTACCTTCATGCCCTTTACATCCGGCATGGAGACCTTTTCCACTTCTGTGGCATCCGTCTCTTCGGTCGTAATGATCGGTCCTGCATCAGAGTCACTGCTTCCTTCATTTTTGCCGCCGAAGATCTTCACTGCCAGAACGATCAGGATAATACAGATCACCACACCGGCTACAATTGCCAGGATTGTGGTCACACGCTCCATCTTGGGGTCGTAGTCGTAATTATCTTCGTCTTCGCCATCTTCTTCGTTTTCATACATGGCTTCCGTATCGGAACGCAGACGCATGGTCTCATCATGATCCGGTTCTTCGTATTCCCGTCCTCCCTGATAAGGGACTTTTCGTTTGATCTGCGCCATATCCTCATCGGAGATCATCCGGGTACCACCTTCCATATCCGGATCGGTGTTCACCACGAAATCTTCCTCCGGGTTGATCAGGGACTGCTTCAGATCTGCGATCAGTTCTGCCATATTCTGGTATCTGCGGTCCGGAGACTTCTGACAACATTTCAGTACAATACTGGCTACGCTGGAAGGGATCTCCGGTACAAACTCCTTCGGAGACGGCATTTCTTCCTGAATATGCTTGATGGCGATGGCAACCGTAGTCTCCCCGTTGAAAGGAACTCTTCCCGTCAGCATCTCGAACATGGTGATACCCAGCGAATAGATATCACTCTTTTCATCGCTGTACCCCCCTCTGGCCTGCTCTGGAGAAGTATAGTGTACACTTCCCATGACATTAGAAGTGATGGTATTACTGGTAGCTGCCTTGGCAATACCGAAGTCCGTCACCTTGACTTTGCCGTCCTTGGAGATAATAATATTCTGCGGCTTGATATCCCGATGGATAATATGATTATTATGTGCAGCCTCAATACCCATGCTTACCTGGATGGCGATACTTACCGCTTCCTTGTAAGACAGTCTGGCCTTCTTCTCAATGTACTTTTTGAGGGTAATACCCTCTACCAGTTCCATGACGATATAATAGATTCCGTTCTCTTCCCCGACATCATAGACATTGACAATATTGGGGTGCATCAGTCCTGCTGCCGCCTGTGCCTCGATCCGGAATTTGGATACAAAATTAGCATTTTCGCTGAATTCCTGCTTCAATACCTTGATCGCCACATAGCGATTCAGCTTGTGACATTTTGCTTTATAGACATCTGACATACCGCCGGTTCCGATTTTTTCCAGGATCTCATAGCGATCGCCGATCATCATTCCTATTTTGATCATACTTGCTCTCCATTTCCAAAAAAGCTGGGTAATTTACGCGCACGGCTCGATCAGTATCACACTGATATTGTCTCTGCCGCCGTTGGCATTGGCCGCCTCCACCAGGCTCTCTGCCTTCTCCACAAGGTCTCTGGCTCCGCTGATAATCATGCGGATTTCCTCGTCTTCCAGCATATTTGTCAGACCATCCGAGCACATAAGGACGATCTCACCCTCCTGTAATTCCACGGTAAAGAAATCCGGCTCCACTTTGTCTTCCGCCCCTACCGCTCTGGTAATAATATTTTTATCCGGATGGTTCCTTGCATCGGCACGATCCAGTTCTCCGATCCGTACCATTTCTTCTACATACGAATGATCTCTTGTGATCTGGCGGATCTTGCTGCCCACCACATAGAGTCTGCTGTCTCCTACATTGGCCACCTGTAAGAATCTGCCCATGCAGGATGCCACCACAACCGTAGTCCCCATTCCTTCCAGTTTTTCATCCTCGCTGGCTCTCTTGCGGATCACATCATTGGCTTCCTCAATGGCTTTGCGGAAGATCAGGGTGGGATTCTTCTCAAAAGAATTCTCCATCTCGGCAAGCATGGTCTCTACCGTTACCTTGGACGCATAGTCTCCCGCATTGTGACCACCCATACCATCTGCCACGATAAATACATTCGGCAGATTTCCCACCGGTTTTTCAGAGGTATAGATATAGTCCTGATTTACTTTTCTTTTCCTTCCGATATCGGTTATGGAAAACGTCTTAAGCACGTCAAACTTCCTCCTGTGAGAGTTCCCCCGGGTTCTTCGCCTCCTGCGTATGACGGCGTCTTAACTGTCCGCAGGCTCCGTCAATATCCCGGCCCATCTCCCTTCTAATTGTAACATGTATCATCTTACTTTCAAGTTTATTTTTAAATGCCTGAATGTGCTTCGTATCCGACTGCACATAATCCCGCTCTTTAATGGGGTTGACCGGGATGAGGTTGATATGGCAGCACAACGGCTTCGCCAGGGCGATCAGTTCCCTGGCATCCTCTTCCGTATCATTCACACCGCCCACCAGACTGTATTCGAAAGTGATCCTTCGTCCGGTCTGTTTGAAATAATACTGACAGACTTCCATCAACTCTTTGATAGAATACCGGTTGGCGATGGGCATCAGTTTTCTTCGTTTTTCATCGGTGGTGGCATGCAAGGACAGTGCCAGTGTGATCTGCAGCTTTTCATCCGCCAGCTGCCGCATTCTGGGCACGATTCCACAGGTGGACACCGTGACATTTCTCTGGCTGATGTTCAGACCGTTCTCATCGGTCAGAAGATGCAGAAATTTCAAAATATTGTCATAATTATCCATCGGTTCCCCAGTGCCCATGACTACCACATTGGAGACCCGCTCCCCCGTCAGTCTTGTAATGGCGTAAATCTGATCCAGCATCTCGGAAGGAGTCAGATTCCGTTCCAGTCCGTCCAACGTGGACGCACAGAATTTACAGCCCATACGGCATCCCACCTGTGAAGAAATGCACACACTGTTGCCGTGCTTATACTGCATCCAGACACTTTCCACCACATTGCCATCAGATAATTCAAACAGGAATTTTTTCGTTCCGTCGATCTTGGACTCCTGTATTCTGACAGGGTTTACACAGGTGTATTCATATTTTTCCTTACATTGCTCCCTGAATTTTGCGGAGAGGTTGGTCATTTCATCAAAGCTCCTGACCAGCTTCACATGCATCCATTCATACATCTGCTTTGCCCGGAAGGCCTTCTCTCCCATGCTCTCCAGCTCTGTCTTCAATTCTTCCAGATTCAGGGATTTGATATCTTTTTTCGTATCCATTTTTCGTTCTCTTACTTCTTATCTCTCACGCTTTTCTGCGCAGTCTTGCATAATAGAATCCGTCGGTCTCATCCGTTCCCGGCAGAAGCTGTCTCTCTTCTTCCAGTACAAACGGGAAATTCTCTGTGATCCAGACTGCCATCTCCTGATTTTCCCCGCGGTGGATCGTGCAGGTACTGTAGAGCAGTACACCGTGCGGCTTCACATACTGCCATCCGGCTGCCACGATCTGCCTTTGCAGTTCTGTGATGGATTGCAGGCTTTCCGGTGTGGCATGATATTTGATATCTCTCTTCTTTCCCATAACACCAAGACCAGAGCAGGGGACATCCATCAGCACCACGTCCGCATATTTTTCCTTCTCCGGATCATGCACCGTGGCATCATACACCTGAACCTCCACATTCCTACGGTTCATGCGCTCCAGATTCTCCCGGATCAGGTCCGTCTTGTATTCCGATACATCACGGGACACGATGTGGCCTGCTTCCCCTGCAAATTCCGCCGCCAGGATCGTCTTGCCACCCGGAGCCGCACACAGATCCATGACCGTATTACCTGGGCATATACCTGCCGCTTCCACTGCAAGTGCGGAGCTGGCATCCTGCACGGTAAATTTGCCTTCCGCAAAGCCCGGAAGTTCACTTACATTTTCCAGATTCTGTGCCAGATACACATAAGGAAGTTCCCTGCTTTGCTGCAGACGTACACCGGTTTTCTCAATTTTCTCCGCCAGTGACTCTCTCTCCGATTCGGTCAGTTCCGTGGAGAACCGCAGGGATACCGGATGAATGGAAAGGAGTCCTTTTAAAAGTGTTTCCGTTCCTTCTCTGCCATATGCAGGCAGCCACAGATTCACGATCCATTCCGGCATGGAATATTTTATGCTCAGATATTTCACCGTATCCTTGGGATCCGGCAACGGCATCTGTTCCTTGCTGCGGGAAATATTACGCAGCACCGCATTGACGAAGCCTTTCAGGGTACGGAAGCCTCTTTTGGCCGCCAGCTTGCAGGCCTCATTGCACACCGCACTGTCGGGAACTGCGTCCATATACAGGATCTGATAAATACTCATGCGAAGAAGACAGCGGATCAGAGGCTTCATCTTCCGGACCGGAACAGAAGAAAACCGATCCAGATAATAGTCCAGCTCCAGCTGTCTCTCTATCGTACCTTCCGTGACTCTTTTGATAAACGCTTTCTCTCTGGGATCCAGATAATCGTATTTATCCAGAACCGCTTTCATCAATTTATGGGAAAAATCCTGCCCCTTTTCCAGACTGAGCAGGATCTCCACTATAATCTCTCTTGTATCGGTCGTTGCATGATCACTCAAGATTAGTCTCTCCTTCTGCGATTGCCGCCGTACAGCAGGATCAGTCGGAGCAGCTGTAATGCGGAGGAGGCCGCTCCTGCCACATAGGTCAGAGCCGCTGCCGTCAGCACCTTTTTGCCGCCGCTTACTTCTTCACTGCCTAATAACCCGTATTCTTCCACCTTCACGATAGCTCTGTGGGAAGCATTGAATTCCACAGGCAGTGTCACCAGTTGGAAAATAACGGTCAGGGCAAATGCCCAGATACCAAGCTGGATCAATGTCTGGTTCCAGCTGAGCAGTACTCCTAAAAAGATCAGGGGAATGCTTAAATTGCTTCCGATATTCACCACCGGCACCAGTGCAGCACGAATGCTCATGGGGGCATAGCCATGGGCATGCTGAATGGCATGTCCGCACTCATGGGCCGCAACACTGACCGCGGTCACCGAGGTTCCGTTAAAGTTGTTGTAAGACAGTCGCACCGTATCCGTCCGGGGATCGTAATGATCACCGTCATCGGAGTTCAGGCACTCGATCTGTACATTGTATAAGCCTTCTCTGTTGAGAATGTTGCGGGCCGCTTCCGCTCCCGTCAATCCTCTCATATTCCGGACTTTGCTGTATTTGCGCATGGTGGAATTCACCAGTGCGCTGGCACCCAGACACAATACCAGTCCGACCAGTACCAGAAAATAAGTAGGATCCCAATAATAACCATATCCGTAATAGCCACCGTACATACGAAAGTCTCCTTTCTGTCAACACCGCTTACCCGATCGTTGCTTTTCGTTTCGTCGTATCCTAACGCTCGCCCAGAAGCTCTCCCGGCTGTACCTTTACCCCCAGCAGGAAATCGTGAGTTGTCATACGCTTTTTACCTTCCAGCTGCAGTTCCATCACCTTTAAGGAGCCTTCCGATGCAGCCACTTCAAAGGAATCCTTATTCACCATAAGGATCGTGCCCGGTGCTTCCTTATGTGCAGTTGCCATAGGAATGGCTTTCCAGATTTTCAGCTGTTTTCCATGATAATGCGTATATGCACTGGGCCAGGGAGTCAGTCCACGGATCAAACGATCCAGTTCTGCCGCTGTTTTCGTAAAGTCCAGCTTTCCCATCTCTTTGGTGATCAGAGCCGCGTAGCAGGTCTTGGTATCATCCTGCTTTTCCGGTACCAGTTTGCCTGCCTCCAGCAGAGGCAGTGCCTCGGTGATCGCTTCCCCGCCCAGCACCATCAGCTTGTCATGCAAAGTTTCGAAGGTGTCCTCCGAAGTAATGGGGATTTTCTTCCGGTACAACATATCGCCGGTGTCCAGTCCCGCATTCATCTGCATGATAGTCACACCAGTCTCGGCCTCTCCGTCGATGATCACTCTCTGGATAGGAGATGCCCCGCGGTATTTCGGAAGGAGGGATGCATGGATGTTCAGACATCCGTATTTTGGCAGATCCAGAATCTCCTGAGACAGGATCTGTCCGAACGCCGCCACGATATAAATATCTGCGGGATATTTTTTCAGTTCCTCAATGGCTTCCGGTGTCTTGATCCGACGGGGCTGGAATACAGGAATGCCATGTTTTACCGCACATTCCTTCACGGGAGGAAACTGTAATTCTTTGCTTCTGCCCTTTGGCTTGTCCGGCTGGGTCACCACTGCGGTGATCTCATGGCCCTGTGTGATCAGTGCCTCCAGCGCTCCCACGGCAAAATCGGGAGTTCCCATAAATACGATCTGCATAGTCTGTCTCCTTTCCGGAAAGCTTACTCTTCTTCCTCATCCTCGTAGGTCATATCCTGCAGCGGTCCTTCCGCCTTTTCCACATAGAGATGACCGTCCAGATGATCCAGTTCGTGGCAGATGGCTCTGGCCAGTAATTCTGTTCCCTCTACTTCGATGGGCTTCATATTCACATCCAGTGCTACCGCTTTCACATAATTGGGTCTGGTTACGATGCCGAACTTACCGGGTACGCTAAGACACCCTTCCTGTCCGGTCTGCTCTCCACTGCTCTCTACGATGCGGGGGTTGATCAGAATATACGGATCCTCTCCGGTGGTATCGATCACCACGATTCTCTTCAGGACACCTACCTGTGGTGCCGCCAGCCCTACGCCATTGGCATCGTACATAGTCTCCAACATATCCTCGATCAGTTCTTTGGTCCGGGGTGTCATCTCCTTGACCTCTTTGCAGGTCTTGGTCAGTACTTCATCCCCATATTCACGAATGTTTCTGATTGCCACAGTTCTTTACCTCCTATAACACGCTTACCGGGTCAAAATCAAATTGTATACTCATCTGTCTGGGCTGCCACTGTCTGAGAGTTTCCTCCAGTCTGTCCTTTACTTCCACCAGGACATCATACTCCGCATGCTTCACATAGAACACATACCGGTAGATATCATTGATCTTGCTGATGTTGGCAGGGGCAGGTCCCAGTACCTGTATCTTCTTATTGGACTGTTCTTTTTGCTTTCCTGACAAAAAGTCCATATTAGACTTTACCACATCTGTCAGTCTCAGGGCAAGCTGTTTTGCATTTTCTTCCTCTTTCCCGTAGATCTGTACTGCCAGCATATGAGCCACCGGCGGGTAGCCGGACAGCTCTCTATACAGAATCTCCTCCTGATAAAAGCTCTCGTAATCCTGAGCCGCAGCACAGGTAATGGCGTAATGATCCGGCTGATAGGTCTGGATCACCGCTTCCCCGGGGAGCACCCCTCTGCCGGCCCGGCCCACCGCCTGGGTCAGAAGCTGGAAAGTCCGCTCTCCCGCCCGGTAATCCGACGCATTTAACGACAGATCCGCCGCCAGGATCCCCACCAGTGTCACCTTTGGGAAATCATGTCCCTTGACGATCATCTGGGTGCCGATCAGCACGTCCGCTTCCCCGTTTGCGAAGGAGGATAATATTTTCTCATAGCTGTCCTTCGTCCGGGTGGTATCCGCATCCATGCGCAACGTCCGCACACCGGGGTACAGCTCCTTTAATTTTTCTTCGATCTGCTGGGTGCCTGCCTTAAATCCCAGAATATATTTCGATCCACACTTGGGACAAAGCTTCGGCATCGGCTGTGTATAACCACAGTAATGACAGATCAGCCTTCCTCCCTTATGTTCCGAGAGAGAGACATCACAGTGCGGACACTTCATGACCTCACCGCAGGAACGGCAGGACACAAATCCCGCGTAGCCTCTTCGGTTTAAAAACAGGATGGTCTGCTGGCCCTTGTTCAGCCGGTCTGTCATCAGTTCCTGCAATTTTCTGCTGAAAATAGAACGGTTACCCTCCTGCAGTTCCTGTCTGAGATCTACCGTGTACACCGTGGGAAGTTCCCCGCCGGTGAGCCGCTTTGTCAGTTGAAACAGCCGGTATTCTCCCCTACCGGCACGATAATAGGCCTCCAGGGAAGGTGTGGCTGAACCCAGCACTACACTGGCTCCGTACAGTTCTGCCACTTCCAGAGCAGTCTCTCTGGCATGATATTTCGGAGTACTTTCACTTTTATAGCTGTTCTCCTGCTCCTCATCCATAACGATCAGTCCCAGATTCGGAAACGGTGTAAAAAGTGCGGATCTTGGTCCGATGATCACATCGATCTCACCTGCCTTGGCACGTTCGCACTGATCATATTTTTCCCCGGGGGACAGTGTGGAATTCATCACGCTGACCCGGTCTCCGAATCTCTGATAGAATCTGAGCAGTGTCTGATACGTCAGGGCAATCTCCGGGATCAGCACAATAGCCTGCCGTCCCCTTGCGATCATCTCTTCGATCAGCTGCATATATACTTCCGTCTTGCCACTGCCGGTAATGCCGTGGATCAGATAGGTCTGTCTCCTTCCGGCATCAAAATCCGCAAGCACTTCCGTAACGATGGTCTGCTGTTCCTCACTCAGCGTATTACGCACTGCCTCTACGGACTGCATTTTGACTGGATTGCGGTAGCTTTCAGAGCTGACCAGTTTTGCCGCGCCGCTTTTTACAATACTGTTCACTGTGGCAGCACTGACACCCAGTTTCCCCGTGATCCACTCATAGGGAATCGTTTCCTGCTCTGACAGGGCTTTTAACAGTCTTGCTTTGGCCACCTGTCTTTTCCGTTCACATTCTCCTAATAATGACAAAATCTCTTCTCTGTTCATCAGACGTACCAGCTGTCTGTGTTCCAGCTTTTTTACCGACTGTTTTGCCGGCAGTACCGTCTTCAGTGCCTGGATCATGGTACAGCCGTAATTCCGGCGGATCCAGGCAGCCAGGACAATCATTTTGTCCTCCACTCCGGTCTCTTTTTCCGGCATTCCTGCGATATCCTTGATCTTCTCCGGAGCGAACTGACATGTTTCCCCAAAAGCCACCACGTAACCCTTGATGAGACGATTGCCGTTGCCAAACGGGATCATGACACAGGCTCCCGGCTCCAGTCTGCCCCGCAGACTCTCCGGCACCCGGTATTGAAAGGTTCTATCCAGTTTTTCGTGGGAGATATCTACAATGATATCCGCATATAACGTATTCAATCTGTTTTCCTCATTATTTTGCTGCAGATCCCGGAATATGTCCTTCCGCCAGAATATCCCGAATCAGATCTCTCTCATCCATGGGATGCTTCACCCCGCGGATCTCCTGGTAATCTTCATGTCCCTTGCCTGCCAGCACGATAATATCTCCGGGTTCTCCGTGTTCGATAGCATAAGTAATGGCTTCCTTACGATCGCAGATCTCTACATAATTTCCATCCGTTTTTGCCATACCTGTCTTGATATCGTCGATAATATCCTGCGGTTCCTCAAAACGGGGATTGTCGGAGGTAATGATGGTCAGATCCGCCAGCTTGCCGCTGACCTCTCCCATCTCAAAACGACGCTGTCTCGAACGGTTGCCTCCGCAGCCGAACAGGCTGATCAGTCTGTGAGGTTCATATTCCCGCAACGTGGTCAGCAGACTCTCCAGTGCCATGGCATTGTGGGCATAATCGATCAGCAGGGTGAACTGATCGGATACCTTGATCATCTCGATACGGCCTTTTACCTTTGCCTGCAACAGCGCCTTTTTAATGTTTTCCTCATCTACCTTGAAATGACGGCAGATGGCAATAGCCGCCAGCGCATTGTACACGCTGAATTTGCCGGGCATGGGCACTTCCACATCAAAATCCATCAGTCCGGCTACGTGGAAAGTCACGCCCAGTTCTCCGGGCTTATGCACCAGTTTCCGTTCTTCCGCCCGGAGCATACAGTGCTCTCCCATTCCGAAGTTCTCCAGTGTGCAGGTATGTCCTTCCGTCACTGCCTGCCAGTGCTCATCGTCACCATTCACAATACCTACCTTACACTGTTTGAACAATAATCCCTTGCAGTGCAGATATTCCTCGAAGCTGGCATGCTCGTTGGGACCGATATGATCCGGTTCCAGATTCGTGAAAATACCGTAATCGAACACAAAGCCCTGCGTACGGTGCAGCATCAGCGCCTGAGAGGATACTTCCATCACAACCGTATCCAGTCCTGCCTCCACCATACGGGCAAAATACTCCTGCAGCAGATAGGATTCCGGGGTGGTATTGTTGGCATGGATATGTTCGTCTCCGATGATCACTTCGATGGTTCCCACCAGTCCCACTTTATAGCCGGCATTTTCCAGAATGGACTTTACCAGATAGGTTGTCGTTGTCTTACCTTTGGTACCCGTGATACCGATGACTTTCAGCTTTTCTGCCGGATGGCCGAACCAGGCCGCAGAAATAAATGCCATGGCATATCTGGTATCCGCTACTTTGACCACCGTCACATCCACATTTTCTGGCAGTTCCACGTCTTTTTGCACCACTAGTACTCCGGCTCCCTGCTCTGCCACCTGTGCAGCAAAATCATGACCGTCAAAATTTGCTCCGCCGATGCAGAGAAATAAGCATCCCGGAACGACCTTGCGGGAATCATAGACCACCGCAGGGATCTCTCTGTCCAGTGTTCCCTGTACCAGCTCATATTCCAAGTGCTCCAGAAGCTCTGTTAATTTCTTGTTTTCCATCTTATTCTTATCCTTTTCCATAGAGGTATCCGCCTTTCTCTCAGGAATCTTTTTCACATACTGTATTTTATTTTACTCTTTTTTCTCAGAATGTACCACCCTTAAATTTAGTTGCATCTTTTGCTTTTTCCGAAGCAATGGTATAATATTACTGATTTTTATTTAAGGGGGAATTCTCATGAACGGTTTCTATGGATCTGCATTCGGAAATATCCTTGGCACACTTTATTTTCTTCTATTTCAATGTGTGGGGTTTCTGTACATAAAACGTATTTTTCCTAAAAAGGGACTTCTGTTCCATCTGCTGACCGGCAGTGTATCCGGCTCTGTTCTGTTGCAGTGGATTCCTGCTCTGTTTGCCTTCTTCTTCGGTTTTTCCATGACAGCTCATATTATGGCTCTGCTTTTCGTAGTCATTTGTCTGGTCCTGCTATATGTCTTTTACCATCCTGCCACGGCAGTATCTTCGACTGCTCCCACCAAAGACTACCGGCAGCTGTTGCGCAGAAATTATGCCTTTCTTCTGCTGGCAGGCGGTACCTTTGTTCTGTTTTGTATTTTATTATCCACCCACACCATCCTGCCGAAAGACGACGGTCTTCATGTGGGGCAGTGTACTTATGGGGATCTGCAGATGCACCTGGGAATCATTACAAGTATTGCCAATCAAAAGACCTTCCCTCCTTACTACTCCATCTCTCCCTGGGATAGGCTCTGCTATCCTTTCCTGTGCGACAGTATTTCTTCCAGTATTTACCTGTTTGGTGCATCCCTGCGCTATGCTTATATGCTCCCTATGTATTTTGCCTTTTTCCAGGTCATAACGGGATTTTATGCCATTGCCGATGTTCTGTTCCATGATCGCGCCAAATCTCTGGCTGCCTGGGTCTTATTTTTCTATAACGGCGGTCTTGGCTTCGTATATTTCATTGACTGGAGCAGAGAAGGCGGTTATAAATTCAGTGATATTTTTACCGGCTATTACACTACCCCCACCAATCTGGTCGACCGGAATATCCGCTGGGTCAATATCATCGCAGATATGCTCCTGCCACAGCGTGCAACACTCTTTGGCTATGCGGTCCTGTTCTGTGCCATCTGGCTGCTGCTTCGGGCCATCCGGAACGGGGAAAAAGAATGTTTTCTCCCTGCCGGCATCCTGGCAGGGGCATTACCTATGATCCATACCCATTCCTTCGTTGCCATCCTGATCTTAAGTGCCTGTTGGATGTTGCTGTGCCTTTACCGGTCCGTGCCGCATAATACTTCCCCGGCAGCGCATCCGGGAGCCGTTCTGCTCGGATGTTTCGTGACCTGTATGATTCTTCTGGAAATTCTGAACGAAAGTTCTGCTGCCGTTGCACCTGTACTGCTCTTTCGTTTTGGCATCCTTGTTGCGGCATCCCTCGTGCTATACGGTCTGTCCTTACTGTACCGGTGCTTTTCCGGTAAAAGTACAAACAATGATACACTGCAGAAGTTTTTGACCACCTGGGGAGTTTTCTTTGGTGTGCTTCTGCTTCTTGCACTTCCGCAGTTATTGGAATGGACTTTTGGCCAGACAACTCAATCCGGCTTTTTGCTGGGGCATTTTAACTGGGGAAATCAGGGCGATACTTATTTGTGGTTTTATCTGAAAAACTGGGGTGCGATCCTGCTATTGTTCGTCCCTGCCATGATTCATTGTAAAAAAGAAGATTTTGATGTGATGTCCGGGGCATTTCTCCTGTGGTTTGTTGTGGAAATCATTTCCTTCACCCCTAACACATATGACAATAATAAACTATTATATATAACTTATATATTTGTCTGCTGCCTCAGTGCCGATTACGGAATTGATTTCCTGCGTTCTCTGAAAAGAGCCTCTTCACGATACCTCTGCATGATCGGCATGGTATTTCTTTGCACCTTTTCTGCCGTTCTGACCCTGTGCAGAGAGGTAATATCCGATTATACCGCTTATTCTTCCGCACAGGTGGAAGCTGCAGCATTCGTCGAGCAAAATACCTCTCCCACATCCCGTTTTCTTACCAACAACAGGCATGTAAATGAAATTGCCGCCCTTGCAGGGCGCAATGTGTTAAACGGGGCGGGAACCTTTTTGGCAATGCACGGTCTCTATCACACAGAATATCACGAAGATTTCCGGACAATTTATGAGACTCCCGCTGTTTCTGCAGATCTGATCCGTACTTACGACATCGATTATATTGAAGTCTCTTCCTGGGAACGGGCAAGTTACGCTGTCGATGAAAACTACTTCCGTTCCGCCTGGCCCTGTATCTTTGACAACGGAGAAATTCAGATTTACCAGATCAATCCATAATTTCACACTTGGAAGTCGCAAGACCCTCCGCATCACTGTGGGATGCGCTTCCGGATTTCTGGATCAGGCCGATCAGCTGTCCGGACATAAGCACGGTAAACAACGAATATCCGATACGTCTCACCGGAATGTAGCTTAAGGACATTACCAGTACGATCAGATCCGACATCAGATACACCCACTGGATCTTCCAGCCGGTAGCATGGGAAATACTCATGGCCAGGGCATCATCTCCGCTGGGGGCTCCGCCGATGCGCACGCACAGTCCGGCACCGACACCGACGAACAATGCTCCCACCAGCGCTGCCAGAAGGGGCATATTTGCCAGTTCCGGCCACAGATGAGGAAATTGCTCGCAGATTTTATAGGTTCCTGAGAATCCTGCGGTAGCCAGAGCCGAATAGGCGATAAATTCCTTGCCTAACAGCTTCCATCCCAGGATATAACATAAAATATTCATAATCCCTCCGGTAAACGCCGGAGAGATTCCTGTCCAATGCTCCAACAGCAACGTGGCTCCCAGCACACCACCCTCCGTTACTCCGGAGATGGAGTGCACGTTATATAATCCAAATGCCAGAATAAAACTTCCCACCAAAGTTATGGCACAATTTTTTAAGGTAATATTTTTCAGTGCCTGTCTCCATTCGTAAATCTGTGTTTTCATTTTTGTGCTGTTATTCCTTCTATATTTTTATAATTTTTATCCATATGATGTCGGGGTCAAAAGCCCCCGACTTTGATGCCTACGGATTGTTCCGTGC
>ERZ773104.2074-NODE-2074-length-23746-cov-5.193618_pt1 | contig 23746 bp, 32 predicted proteins | sample MGYA00511920_ERZ773104 | MGnify/ENA primary metagenome ERZ773104 (study PRJEB29015, sample SAMEA2737857) | human gut metagenome | biome: human gut; feature: human-associated habitat; material: faeces | place: China | collected 2012 ...
TCAGATGATGTGACCTCAACAGTTCCACGACCTGCTGTGCTTCCTGTCGCGCTGCGTCCTGTGTAGCTGCGTAGGTATACTTATATACAGACACAGGTATATTGTGCTTCCGACATCCCTCCAGATTTGTAGCAAACTGATGGTCTGCCGTGCCTGATCGGCGCACACTACGCAAGACCGCAAAATCTACGTCCTCGGGGATCTGTGCCCAGTTGATCGTGCCCTGGTTATCTGATACGTCAATTCCTTTCCACATAAGCATTACCTCACCACAAAATTCTCCCATTTTTTGTAAGCGTCCACATAGGTTTCCTGCTTGTCACCGTTATGGGTGATCTCATAATACATACCGTCAGAAACATTTGTGCTCAGCAGTGCCTTGTGGTTCTGAAGCGTCTTGCAGTACCAAACCACGAATACGTCATCCCCTGTAATCTGCTTCTGGTCAGTTTTGTCCGCGTGGCTGTTGAAATAATCCACTACAACCTGTTTACTTTTTTCTAAAAACTCTTTGCTTCCCATACTCTTAGTCCTCCGTATAATCTTCGATCACATCAATCCCATACTCAATGGCACAGGTATTTTCAATGCGGCAGCCTCTTGCGTTTTCCCATCCTTTTGCAAAATACGCAATGTCCGCAGTCGAAAGCAATTCCAAAGATTTTCCCAAAAACCACAAAGGTCTCGCATCCGCAGGCGCGCTCTGGAAAAACGAATCAATAACCTCTATTTCTTCGTCTTCTACAAAATTTCTCTTTGCGCTGGCGATTGCCTTTTCCCTCTCTTTTAAAATTTCCTCATCTGTTTTGCCTTTCATCGGCTGTGAAATAAAAAGTTTTTTCATGCTCTGCTCTCCTTATTATTTTTATAGGGCGACCGAAGCCGCCCCAGAATCACGCTTAACTCCGCGCCGGGAGATAACCGAATCACCGTATCATTTCTTTTTTACCTTTTACAAAACGCTTCCACAATTCTGCAAACTTTTCCCAGCCAAACATTGCGACGTATGCCACCAAAAACCCAGCCAGCATTGCCGCAATAATCATATACCAAATAATCGTCTGCTGGATATAATCCATATAAGCGACATATGCTACCACTGTGAGCACGATCGACAGCACAAACACAAGGATGTCCGTCGGAATCTTTGACAGCACTCCCACACCCTTAAATACCTGCGTGATGACTGACACCACAAATGCCAGAACACCAACAACCGCCATGATTAAAGTTACGTTTTGTAATAAAATTTCCATACTTTTTTCTCCCTTCATCGTCTACTCTTCATGAGTTCTGCAATTTTTTCTGTGTCTTCCATCCTGATCACATCCAGCATACGCATTGCCGGCTGAACAACTGTGTGCATATGTCCATCGCCATCCACTCTTTCATAATCCTTAAACATTTCCCAAAATGCATCATATTCCATCTCTGACCATGCCTGCAGGGGATTCTTTTCTAAACTTGTATAATATCGGAAACTGCACAGCAGACGGTCGCGTAATTCTCCTCTTTTGACACGCTTTCGCTTTTCTTCATTTTCACGCAATTCCCCTATAATCTCCGTTTGTGTTTTCTGCAGCTTCTGAATTTCTTCTGCGTATTTTTTCTGATACTCAATGCTCTGACGGCGCCATTCCGGATATTTCTTAACCTGCTCCAGGATGTCATGCATCTGCGCAGCTCTTTGAGCCTCAGCATCATACTTTTTGCGAAAATGTTTCTCTACAACCTTGTAGATTTTCCAGAGAAATACAATGGCTGCAATGATCATCACCACTGCAGCCACCTTCATGTCTCCGAAAATCTCAATAAATTCATTCATTTTTTCCTTCCTCCATAAGAATTGTCTACAGTTTCAGTATTAAGTAGGGATTTGGATGTAGGGAGTGATAGTGGTATGACGATCGGAAGTATGGTAAAAGCAATTTATGATAAAGTAATAAATTCGGCAGCAATATCAGGGCACCTTCGAGGTGGCAGAAGCCGCGGAGGTTCCGGGACTGGCGAAGTTACTTTTAACAATATCAAAAAAGGAAGTACCATTACCATATCATCTGTCGTTATTCCCTCCGGCGCTGGAGAAGCAATAAAAACAACCGTTGATGGAGATATTGTCATCACAGGGGCTGGAAGTTATACCCTCACAAAAGATGGCACCGTAAAAATTACGGCGCATGTATATCTGGGCGAAGAGGGCACATCAGGATACGCGGAATGTGATTTTAAAATTGTATAGCCTTTTTGCAAAATTTACAGAGGGTGAATGGAAACAATTCCAACCTTGTTTATCCGTCCGTGATCGGTTCCGTATGCTCTAAAATCTCCGGGATTCGTAACTTTGGCAATAGCTATACCGTCCGCACTGATTTCAAGTGTGATGCGAGCAGAATCACCGCTTCCGTGCCACTGTGATTCATTTTCTGGCTTCCAAATATACTGTCCTATCGACAATTCGATGCGGAAACCTCTTGATAATTTTTGCAAAATGGTGTCTATGTCCCTACTTAATACTCTCGCTGCCTCTCCGGCATCGTTGCACCGGTGCAACTTACCCCTATAACCTCTCTTAGACCGTCTTGCGGCGGCCTAAAAAAAACCATATAATGTGCTAACATCATGCTGCCATAAAGCGCCGATGCGATGCCCGTACCTGCTCTTTTGTAACCGTACAATAGATTCGCGTCGTCTCGATTTTGACATGACCCAGCAGCTCCTGCACCTGCTCGATCGGCATGCCCATCCTCAACAAATCCGTGGCTGATGTCCGCCTAAACCTATGCGGATGTACCTTACTTACTCCCGCCGCATTCCCGACCTTTTTTAAAATATTCCTGATTCCGGATTTTGTCAGGCGCTTATGCGGCGCTCGTGTCCCTACAAACAAGGCAGGATTGTCATCTGTCCTACTTTCCAGGTACTGTTTCAGGTGCAAATGAGCGCGGGCATTAAGATATACCTCCCGCTCTTTGTTCCCTTTGCCAAGCACCATCACGTCATCCGATTCCCAGCATATATCATCCCGGTTTAATCGGCACAATTCCGACACTCTGACCGCGCTGGAATACAAAAATTCAATGATCGCCAGATCACGCTCCTGCTCACAGGCGCATCGTACTTTTTCCAGTTCTTCGGGCGATAGCGGCTTCTTGACCGCTTGCTTGTACTTGATCGGCTCCAATCCATCCACAGGATTCCGCAGTATCACCTTTTTGCGCTGCAGCCAGCGGAAAAAGCTATTAAAAACAAGGCGGATATTGTTCATATACCTGTTTGATACTTTTCTGATTGTCTTGTACTTCTCCAAATAAGCGATCAGATCATCGTCCTCAATATCCTCCACATTCTTTCCGATATATGACAGCATTCGGCTCAAATGTAGCTGATATTGCTCAATTGTTCCTTCAGATTTTCCGTTTTGTCGAAACATATCCAGAAACACTTTCAGGTAATTTGGACCATTCTGATCGATGCGCATCAATCCTGTCTCTTTTTTGCTGATGTCATATCCGCATAATTGTACCCGAACAACGGTTTTTAATCGGTCCATCTGCTTCTGATCCAGAACAGGCATCATTTCCCGCAGGATTGCTGTTACAAATTCGTCTTTCATGGACATTCACCTCCTGCCGCCATGTTATCAGACGGCAGGGGTAAGATACATTATTCAGTTGTTTTCTTTTGCCAGTTCAGCCTCTACTTTTTTCTTCCAGAGGCTCGGCACTTCCTCCAGTGTCATAGCTCCGTTTTTAATTCTGTTGACGTAAAATTTTACCATTAACTTTTCCTCTCTTTCTCAATCAAAGACTTACGCCCTGTGCTTCTGCCAAGCCAGAGACGACATCTCCCAGATCCTGAATAGCACCGTCCTGAATATTCTGACCTTCTTTGATGTGTCTGATTTCCATTCTAATCTCATCCTCCTGCTCAAGCACGACCGTAACAACGTCCTCTTCCGGAGTTGCACCGATTGTCTTTTTAATCTCGCGGAAGATGTCATAACGCTCATGCGTCGCCTGCACATGGCCGTCAGCGTCGCACTGCTGGATTATTTCCAGATTGTTCTGACCAGCGTCGCGGAAGGATTTTTCCAACGCCGCAATATCTCCAGCTTTAAAGCCGATCACGAGCGTGCCTGCTCCAAAACCAATGCTGTCATAAGGCAGCTCCACTTTGTTTCCTAAGATAATTTTTTCTTTCATGTATTTTTCCTTTCTCCCTTATTTTGAAGGGTTAAAAATTAAGACCCTTTCGGATCTTATTGACATAGTTTTTTTTGCTCTCGTTTCCTGCACTAAGTAGGGATTTGGGCGGCTGCTCTCTGGAGCAGGACGGAGTCGATTTTTACATTGTAGGTGCTGATGCAGTGCGAAAAAAATTGAATGAAACGCCAGAGTATTCGGTTCTTGACTGTGGCGGAGTAGACTTTAAAGAACACGAATTTGGACAATGGCATCACGGATATCATTTTACAAAAGTGTCTGAAATTCCTAATTTTGGATCTATGGTTCATGGAAAAGATTTCTTCATCGAAGTTTACAATGGAGGAACGAACCAATTAAACGCCGGCATCGGTGTTTCCTATGTAAAACATAGCAACTCCGAACTTGTAATGACATCCGTTAATGGTTTAAAAGGTCTTTATGTCAAAGTTTATTATATTAACAACAGGGCAATACCAGCACCGTCTTCTTTTCTTAAATCAATCGATTTCACGATTGCATCTGGAACTGCCACCAAAAATATTTTATTGGCTGATATCCCTGATGCTGGAGAGATTGTTTGCGCTGGTCTTGTATCAAGAGGGTGGGAAGGCTGGAACGCTCTTAACGTGACCTACACAGCAGAATCCGTAACAATCACTTTTAGCACTAGCGGTCATAATGGATCTGCGTTCGGATCAGAGGTTGTACGTGTGTGGTATCGCTAATATTACTTAATCATAAGTTTAAAAACATGTCCGTCTCCTGTTCCTCCGTGTCTAAAATTAACTTTCCCGTTCAAAATCGGATCTTTAATAATGGCAAAAGAATAAGATCCGCCCGGTTTGTTACACACGAACGATGGCCCACTAGCACCGCTTAATTCTATGGAAACAACGCTGCCCGCAGTAACTGCGAATAATGCCAAGTAGGAATATTCAGCGTCCTTTTCTGTCATGGTATAGTAGTGAAGAACATTTGGATTGCCAGCCGCAACAATATACGGAATTGATATGTTGTGTTCGTAATCAAAGTCCGGATAACCCTTAAAAGGGATTACTGTATCCGCACCTCCTGTTTTGTATCCCCAGTTGCCGTCTGCATCCTGACCAAAAGACAGACCGCCCAAATCCCTACTTAGCGCATCAATCTCCAGACCATGTTCATACGCCACTCGTGCCGTCGCGAGAAATTCCGAGTTATTTGTCGTATCATTGTCAGCAATTTTATATCCTGACGGGACATCTGCGAAAGCGTCCGAAATACGCTTTTCCAGATCATTCATGTTTTCCGCAGAAAACGCATCTCCTTCCTGCGATACTGCGCCCTCCGCTCTTTCCACATCGATAATCTGCGCGGCCGACGTCGATACATTCGTAATCTTACGTCGGCCTGCAAATTCCACCATTCTGTCTATCCATGTTTTTTTCTTAAAGGCCATTAAAAAAATCCTCCTTCCCCAGCGTATGTCTCACCGGCATAGTTCAAATTCTTCTGGTTTCTGGTATACATGTCGAACGCATCTGCCAAAATCTGCTCGATATCGTTAACCTTTTCAAAATGATTGATCGGTCTTGATGGGGTCTCCGGTGTTTTCCTCCGATGCGCATAAGACCGTATGGTTTCTATATTCTGGCAGATTCTGATCCAATCAGAAGAACGCGGCAAATTTCCAACCTTCCAGTCTGTTTTTGCACTCACTAAAAGATTCGCCATTTTCCCGATCAGCTGAGCATTCTTTTCAATCCTGTTTAGATCCGCCGCATTCAGATATGCTTTCGATGTGCGCAGGACGAGATCGTCTCCCGTCCTGTCCGTTATAAATACCGGAAGATCACAGTACAGCGTATTTTCATACATTGAATGATTTCCAGCATTATCGTACATCTCTATCTTCAGATGATATTTCCCACCATCGACTACTGCAGCGTATCCATACCATTTCCCATCATCCTGATTTCTGTGAAACACAGTGTCGATATCGTTTACCGTACCAGCCACATAAACGATACTTTTTGGTGCGTAAATGGCAATGGACGCCATAATCAACCACCTGCCTTATTCGATTTCCAGAACAATCTGAACACTTGCGCTTGCATTTACCGGATTCGGTGTAATTGTCGCACTCTTCACAACAGGCACAGATGTATCGACCTTGAATGTAACCGTTACCGTGGTAGCCTTGCCTGCAGAATCCTTTGCGGTAACAACCAGTGTATTGCTGCCCTCTGTCGCGGTGATCGCCTTTGTGAAAGCACCATCTGTTCCGACGGTAATTGCACCAATGCTTTTTCCATTCAGAGTTGCCGTTACGATAACAGGACTGGAAGTCGCATCGTTCGTCTTACCAGTCAGGGTAAGTGCTTTCTTGTTGGTAATCAAGTTATTGGTAGGCGCAGTGATTGTCAGGGTAGGCGGTACTGTATCAACCTTAAACTTGAATGTATATGTAGCCGCTGCATTCCCGTCGTGGTCAGATACGTTGATCGTTACCGTATGCTCGCCATCCGTAAGCGCTGTCTGCGGAGCATATACAAACTGATAACCGTTTGCAATATTCGTTTTAGTCATACCAGCGCTGTCATATTTGCAGGTAGTATTGTCGATCTTGAATGTAAGCGTACTTAAATCGATGCCGCTGCCGCCGGCCTCGTCTGTAACCTTAAATGTGATCGGCTGTTTGTTATTGATAACAAAGGATCCGTTTGCCGGGGATACCAGTGCAATAATCGGCTTCACAAGCTCTTTTACAATCAGACGCAATGCTGTGCCGATTGTCTCAGAAGACGCATCATATGTCACAACCGTCCCAGCATCATTTGTCGCTTCTACCGTGACTGGATAATAACCACCGCTAAGCCCATAGCTGGTGGTGTCCGGTGCTGCAAGGCTGCATACCCACTTTCCTGCATCATTTTTAGTTGCATTGGTCCATACATTGTTAATTTTTATTCTTACTTTTGTAATTGCCATTACATTACTCCTATCTGTTCTCCGGACTTAATTTCCCCTGCGTAATAAACAGGGGTAGAAAATACGATTGCCCGATCATTTACTTCTAACGTGATTGTGATTTGTTGCTTTGCGTTGGACGGATTTGCGGAAATCACAACGCTATCTAAATATGGTTTATTCACAGAATTCCGCTCCCTTCTGCCGCATATAATTCCATTCCTGCACGGTAATACTCTGCTGTATATTTGTAGTATCCTCGCAATTTTGTTGTCGATATATAACCGCCTGTGAGGTCTACGGACATGCTCTCGATCCCTGCAGCATAACCGCCGTGCCCTGCCAGTGTGTTTTCAACATCCACCCACATTCCCGGGCTTTCATCCTGCATCAGATGCCGTACTGACAATTCCAGCGATAACTGGTAATAATCAAGGATTGTCTGGGATATCTTTCTTGCCTGTTCGTAGTTAAACAGTGTACCAGTGAAGGATTTTACCTTTTTGCTTTTTCCTGCTTTCAGTTTGCCGACGGATGACGTTACCGTAATTTCCTGTTTCTCATACTGTTTTCCATACACAGTAACAGAAGCCGCTTCCTCAAGCCGGAACGTCAGATAATTCGCTTTTGCTTCCACAATCGTTCCGACCGAGATCCGGATGTCTGATACAGGATCTGAAAATTGCACGGTATTTTCTCCTGCAGGATAAACCGTCTCTTTCAGCAGTTCCTTTTCCTCTGCCCCCTCGGAATACACTGGAAATTTAATGCTCACATCAGAAATATATTCATCTTGTGTAGTTGTCGTTGAAAACTTGCGGTCTTTCCCAATATAGGACTGTATAACATGCCCAGGCTTATAAATGCGCACTTTTTCCAGTCGTGCAGTTTCCGCCGCAGCGCCGCAGGCAAACAATACCTCCCGCAGCGCCTTTCTCCTGTTTTGGATTTTCAGATGTCCGTATAACTTCGTTTCCGCAATTTCTTCGTCAACTTCATACGGAATCCCTGTCCCGGAAAAAATATCTGCCAGAATAGCTCCGGCGCTTTCCCCGTTGTACACCCTGCCGTTCAGAAAATCGGTATCATCCAGAAGCCCGATATAATCCGTTGCTTCCAGCTTTGCTGTCGTTTTATCATTTCCCGGAGTTTTTAGAAAATATCTGCCGAGAAAGTGTGGTTCTCCGTTGATTAGCTCATACGGTTCGATGTGCTGGTTCTTTTGCAGCGCCTTATGCAGCCCGCCGGAATTGGATGGATTAAACTCATTCTGTTCATCCACAAACCAGAACGTCAGCTTATTCACTTTCAGGGTATTGGAAATCGGATCCGTTTCCTCCACGAGAGTTGCTTTCTTGATGTCCCTGTCGTCCCATGTAATTACAACTCCATAGTCAATTCCATACAGCTTCACATAGCGATATGGCAGCGTTCTTTGAAAGTTGATTTCAATTTTCCCATAGTCCTCCACCAGCCCACGAGCATAATAATCTGCACAGTCCGGGGAATAGCTTTCCAGTGCAATCATGTTGTCTTCGAAATCGTAATAGCGGATCTGCATCTGCAGCGGCCAGTCCCCGACAAAGTGAAACGTAAGCCCAGGGCTTGTATGCTGTTTTGTAAAAAGAAGGATCAAAACCGGATTTTCTGTGAACTTCCCATTCTCATCAGATAAACCGCTTGTCCAGAACGCAATCTTCTCTGGTTCATCCGGCAGCTCCGGCATGCTTCCATCAAGATAAAAGAAATCTTTTTCCAGCGTTCCGTAATTCGGAAACTCTGCATTTTGCTTCAAGAATGATTCGTTCGCAAAATCCATATTATCCATCGTGGATGGAATACTGTCCCCAATCGCGGTTACATCCTTTAACTCATAAACCGCCCTGAACTGCGTTTTCCTCATACTTAACTCCTTGCCGGCGCCTGTGCTGTCATCTTACAGGTAAAACCTTTAAACTGCGAATCTCCCGCCAAAATTTTGGAGTATTCATCGGATACAGATGAAATATACCCGGTAAAACGGTATGTACCGTTTCCTGACGGCAGCTCAAAGTCGTGAAATTCAGCTGGCTCCGTCATCTTATCCCAGAATGCGTCATAGTCTGTGGTTTCCCCGAAAGCCGTGCTTGCCCCGACGGTAAGCGTGAAGTTGTAATACACTCCGATCAGCTCCCGGTGGAGCACACCATCTTCTGTCCTCTCTGCATACTTATCGAGAAAGTCTGCGCTTCTTTTCAGGGACACCATTGGCAGATCAAAGTATGTCCCGTCCACAATGATGCCCTGTGTAAATTTCATATCAGACCACCCCCAATACTTCTACGTTGTATCCCTGCCGGGATGCTTCCTGCAAAATATCCTGCAACGTCAGCCTTGCGAACTCCTGACCATCCACGTTTAAAGATATCGTAGGGTTCAGTCCGCCATAGCCGCCTCGGTTCATCACATTTTCCAATGCCTGTTCGATCGTGGACAACGGCGTTTCTACATTGGTCTGCCCAGATGGTTGATCTCCCAAAACTGCCAGGAACGGATTGCCGCCTCGAATCACAGAACCGGACGCAAGTGCCGGAATGTCGATCGGTCTTCCTTCGTCCATACTGAATGTACCAATCTGCCCACCGTGAGGAATATTGGGGTTAAAAACGGCTTTATGCGTGAATGCATCTTTTATATTATTACCGATATCGATAATGGAACGCTTCAGATCGTTAATCAAGCCTCTTGCCCATTCGAAAAATTCTGACAGGAAATTTTTTAATGCATTGATTGTATTTACAACATTTTCCTTAAATTTTGTGAAAATGCCTTCCGCTGTTTTCCATGCGCTCTTCCAGTCACCGTCTACCAATTGACGGATAATCTTCATGCAATCTCGGAAAAGGTCTGAAATTGTTTTCGTAACTGCATCGATCAGCTTCCAGAATGCCTTAAACACGTCTTCCGCGGATTTCCATGTATCTTTCCACCACTTCAGGACCGTGTCTTTGATAAAATCGATAAACGCCGTGAGTGCACCAATCAAAACCTCCACGACACTGATAATTACTTCTATGGAAGTGCTGACGAAATCAACGATAAATGGTACAGCATACGCCACAATCCACTCAAAAAGAGGCTGTAAAACAGATTCCCAGAACGTCTGCAAACACTCCGCTATACTTCCGATTACATCTATTACGGTATTGAGAAACGGAGTTATATATTGCGTCAGCAATTCCGATATTTTCTCTGCAAGGCTGTCCAAAACCGGCTGCACCGATCCATTCCACGCATCCAGAAGGATACCGACTATCTCAGAAAGTCCGCTTGCAATGCTTTCAAACAGCGGGTGGATTTTCGAATCATAAACTTTCTTCGCGTGGTCGAACACCCGGTCAATCGTCTCTTTGATGCCTTCCAGCACTGTAGCCGCTGAACCGAGAAGACCCTCCAGCGCGGTTTTAAAGGCTTCTGCATTTTCGATAATCGGGCGCGTCAGCATGTCCAGAAAGTCCCTGCCGATTCTCAAAGCAAGTTCAGCCAGTCCCATCGCCGCATCCGCGATACTTCCAATCAGCGCCGCCATGAACTGGATACCCTCTTCACTTGCAAACGCTTCGAAAATGTATGCAATGCTCTGGAATAACTGCGCAAGGATTTCGTTGATCTCTCTTCCGATATTAAAACAAGAAATAAGAAACTGCTTGATCCGCTCCGTATTGTCTTCCAGATACTGACCGATCCCACCGATAAAGGCTGCAGCGATCGTCAGCCCGATGCTTGCAACAGATCCAACCAGGGAACCAAGCATGTACATTAAGGATTTCGCCCAGGCATCTGCGGCCGTCCGAACATCAGGGTCGTTCCAGATGTCAAGTATGGCTGTTTTAATCTGTTCCAGGCCTTTTTTGATCGCATCAAACCGATACTGATAATCTCCAAGTCCGTCCCAGAAGCCATCCATAAATGCATCTTTCAGTTCTTTCAGATAATCCAGAACCGGGAGCATCTTTTCCTTAAGCTTGTCCCACCAGTCCAACATCTTCTCATCTACCGGCACTTCCTCAAACATATCTTTCGGCTGCGTGCCGGATGCTCCGCCTCCGGATGAATCCTGCTTCTGGAGTACATCCAGATCGTCAAACTTTGCCAACGCCCCAGCTGCCTTTTTTGCGGCTGATCCAGTTTTATTTAAAGAACTGTTATACGAATCCTGAATCTGTTTTGCCCGCACAAACGTATTCTTGCCACCAAGAATTGCAAAGAACTGACCGATATAGCTGATCGCCTTTGCAATCGCATTGATCAGCTGCGTCAGCCACGGAATCACCATCGAAACGATCGGCGCAAACGCTGCCGCAAATGAATTTCCTAGCGTCGACATCGCATTTTTCAAGGACTGCACCGTGTTGGCATACTCATTTGAATATCCCATCAGGTTTGTAAAGCCTGTTTTCATTCCTGCTATCATGGCATTGAACGCTTTGGATATCCAGTTGAAGATCAACAGGGACAGCATAATTCCTTTCAATCTGCTCGCCATCGTGGAAAACAGAGAACCAGTTTTCTTCGTACCCTGATTCATCTTCCGGTATGTTTTCTTACTTTCTTCCCCGATCTGCTGGATTCCTCTTTTCAAATCCAACTGCTTCTGTCCGGTGTTCATCAGCTGCGCTTTATAGTCCTTTATTGCCTGTTCTGCCCGCTGCCACTGCACATATGCTTCATCATAATTCGCGTCCCCGAACCCCTTTCCCTTCCGGTCAAGCTCTTCGAGAATGCTTTTATAGTGCGCTGCCTTATCAGATAGGTTATCCCAGCCTTTTTCTGTTTTCTGAAAGCTGGTCATATCCGCTTCGCCCAAACCAGCGCCTGACGGCTGCAGGACGGAACTCACTTTTTCCTTCAACATTCCGAACATCTCCGGAATATCCTGAAAGCTCTTTTTGATAAAGGCAATCATATTCTGGGTAGGTGTTAGCTGCTGCTCTATGCCATCCGCCACGTTATCTCCGAGCCCTTTCGATGCTTCATTGACTTTCTGTGTCTCTTCCGCCATGCTGCGCATCGCCTGTTCGGTTTTCTGGGCTGCTGCAGACAGTCTCTCCTGCGCTGATTCCATCTCATCGGTATTTCTGGAAGCATCTTCAACCAGATTCCCGCCCCAGTCAAACACCTGCCCATTGTTCATGTGGATTTTGGTGTTCCGATGCCGCTCGGTATCCTGCATAGCCTGATTCAAGCGCTGCGTTTCTTCTGTTTCCTTTCGTGTTTCCCTGGCTAAGTCTTGCACCCCGCTGGCTGCTCTCTTCGCAGATTTTTCGGCACTGTCATCCAGCTTTATATCTTGCACCGCTTTCTCTGCATCGCCTGCTTTTTTCTCAACTTCGCCCAGGTCCGCTTCCAGATCAACGATTCCGCTTTTGTCAACAACCGCTTTTAACCGGATTTCTCCATCATAGGCCATTCCATCACCTCAATCCCGCCAGCTTCAAAAATTCCTCTGTTGCCAGCCTATCTTCGTTGGTCTCTTCCTCCTGTGCGCCGATAGCGTAACGCCGTTTTGCTTTCCGATAAAATTCTTTCTCATCCGCGCTCATTTTTCCGGTTACGGTCTTGCCTCGGATATCTGCAACACGCGTAAACGCACATTCATCCAGTGTTGTCAACAACCCCATAAATACCCAAAAGTGCATTTTCATAGTGTTAAGGTCTATTCCATATTGCTTTCTGAATGCGCTGTAAATCCTCCATTGATCCATGTCCCAGTCCATAACCGGTGTCGAATCTTTTTCCGATTTTTCGCTGTTGTCCGTATACCAACCGCCGAGGAACCATTGAATCCCGTCTGTGATCTCCTGTGCGGTTCCCGGCAGGTCAAAAAAGAGAAGGTCAGCCATAAGCCATACCTTCTCTCTCTCAGAAATCTCATTATCTGCGCTGATCTGCATCATCTGGATTCCATTCTGGAAATCCGGATCAATCCGATACCCATGCCATTGCGTCGGAAGCGGATCGAGCAGGATGTTAAACATCACCTTCGGGCTTTTTGGTATTTGCCCCTTTTCTCCGGCGGTTATACTTCTCTGCCATCCGTCTGTTCCGCTCCTGTCCAAGCGCATGCAGAACATCGCCGATCTGTTCGATAAAGTCCATAATCAGTAATTCATCCGGGACAATTTCGCTGAACACTTTCCTGCAGCAGCCTTCCCCGAAGACCTTGTCCAGACGCTCGCAGCATTCCTGATACGTTTCCGTCCGCTTTGCGGCATACATCCCCAGAACTTCCGGATCATCCGCTTTTTCCCCTGCGTGATCTTTCTGGAACTGGTTCAGATCCTTTTCTTTTTCCTGCAGCCAGGTCATCAGATCTGCAAACCGATCAAAAACCGAGCTGTCATTGATGGAAATTTCCAGATAATCGCCTTTGTCATTTACGCCGATCTTGCGCAGGCCGTTGTCGACCCGCAGCTCTTTGTAAAATTCGCTCATCCTGCCGCCCCTTCCGTAAATGTTTTCTTCGCTACGTCAAAGGTTCCTTTCACTGCCGAACCCTTTCCGCCGAGTTTGATATTATTCACGACATTTCCGCCAGCATCACCACCTGTACTGTTTACTACAACGACACACTGGCGTTTATATGCCGTATACACACCGTCAGAAACCTTATCCCGCAGGCGGAATCGGACATAACTGGTTACCGCCGCCGATCCGGTCGGCATTTCATCCACCATCTTATCGATCCACGCCTGTGCATCATCATCAATGCAGTCCTGCTTTTCCACCTCAATGGACGGCGTGTAGGACTTTACCTCCGAATCCCCGTTTTCCTGGTTAATCCACTGCTGTGTCTCTTCCTCTGGGTTCATTTCTTCCGACAGTGAAGTGATACCATCGCCCAGCAGCGCATACGTCGGGCTGCCGGATCCCATAGACGCATCCACATAGTGGAGTAATTCATGTCTTTTCATCTACTTTTCTCCTTCCGATATTCGATCTTGATTGTTACCTGGTATACAGCGCTGCCATTATCCGACGCACCAAAATAAAATGGCGTTGAAATCCCGATTCCGGTGCATACATAACCGTCCAAAGCCGGATATTCCCCCGCCTGTTCCTTTTGGCTGATCCACTCTGCAATTCCCTGTCCCCAGGCATTATTGGCAATTCTGTCTGCTTCACTGGCTGCATCTCGGCGGGCTGCCAGCTGGTAGTAATCCGTATGTACTTCCAGCCCGCTGATAAAACGCTGGACATTCTCCTGCGGCTCCTTCATCAGGCTGTACGACATCGTGCTGCTGCCAAGCTTGTCCACGCCAATCTTTTCTTTTTCATACTGATTTAAAAACTGTACGATGCTTTCGATGATTGTCATTTCCTAATTGCCTTTCTTGCTGCATCCTCTATCTTTTTAATACCGCCATCCTGCATTGCCCTGGTAATCCAGTGCGCGCCTCTTTTAGGGGCTCCCTGATAATTCAGGTTCCTGTCTGTAGGGATTTTTGACACGTTCTTTCGGGAGCGCCAGCCGTCTTCCGTCATGAATCCGGCTGCATGGGTGATCGGATCCACATATACCTTGCCTTCGTAGACATAATAGGCATAGGGTGTCCGCCATACAATTTCCCCACTTCCGATCACAGTGTGCATGATTGCACTGCGGACCAGCCCTCCGCCGTCTGCCCCGCTGGATAAATCCATCGGCGTATACGGTTCGCAAACATCCAAAATGCTCTGATCAACCGCTTTCTGCACGCTCCCGCCATCTTCCAGCCCCAGCCGTTTTATACATGCCTGCGCATCAAACCTTTTCATTTTGCCACCACTCTGATATGTTTCAACCGATTACGGTTCCGATTATCCGATACTGATACGATCACATACGCATCAAAATCCTTTTTCAGCTGCGAAATGCTGTAACCGTCCCCGATCTCCTGAGCCACTTCGCCACACACAATGAAGTCCGTTCCATCTGCCGGATTCAATGTCCAGGAACCGCCCTTATCCTCAAGGGACGCATATTCCTTTGGCGATACATAAAGTGGATTCCTTTGATATGTCCGGGTAAAGTCAACTGTAACAGATTCCTCCGGTTCATCCGTAAAGACTCCTTTGTCAGCACTTACCCGCCGCTTTCCATGCCGCCACTGGACACCCCTGATCACGCTGCGTGCCCAGTGTTCCCCGTCCACATCCTGTCTGTAGTTGTACACCGTCATAACATCAGTAAAAAATGCCATCACAACGCCCCCATCAGACCTGTTCCAGAAAGCCAGAAGAAGCACTCCTTTTTCAACGCCGCTTCCACCTGTTCCGGCGTTACCTGCTCGTATGTCTCGCTGTATCCATCGTTTGAGACGGATTTCACATTGCTTCCCGCGCCGCTCTCCTCCAATGTCGCCATCCGGTTGATAATGTTCGCCACGCATGCCTTGACGCGCTCCTGTTTGTATCCAGTGGCATCCCGCGCCCGGTTATGGGTCAGTATGTCCACTTTCATTTCAGCGGCAGACAGGCGGCGTGCAAACTCCTCTTGCGGAAGCTGCGGGAAATGACTGTTATACCATTCCCAGTCAATGTATGCCATGGCAGCTCCTTACTGGCTCTTCTTTCTGCCGGTCTGCTCTGTCTTGCCCTCGTTGGAGGCCTTTAATTCCTCCAGCTCTGCGCGCAGCTTTGCGTTTTCTGCTGACAGTTCTGCATTGCGCTCGCTTTGCGCTTCCAGCTCCGCACGCAGCTTTTCATCGGGATTTTCCCTTTTTACACCCATTCCTACTGTTCTCATATACTCCTCCTTACGCCTTGTGGCTCAGATAAATACCAGCCAGCTTATTCTTATATACATCTACCAGACCGTACTTACGGTATTTCACGATATCTGCATCCGCATCAGGGTTTGCCGATGCCGGAATCACATTCGATACGATGTGTTTATCGTGTTTGATAACCGCAGGCTTATGGATAATCATAAAGTTGATATCCTTACCGGCATCAGCCTTCTTGTAATGCCCTGCTTCTTCGCCTGCAGATTTGCCATCTAACAGGTCAATAGCCGTATAGAAGCGCCCCTGCGGTACAGCTTTCTTGATAGCAAAATGGGAAAGGATCTCTTTGGACTTGTACGTGTCCAGCATCATCAGTCCGTTCAGCAGATTTGCGGTCGCATACAGGAATCGTCCCTCTTCTGGCACTTCGTCATTGTCCATTTTATTTTTTGCAATCAGAAGTTCTTCCAAAAACACTGTTGCATCCGTCAGTGTCTTTGCTTCGCCTTTTGAAATTCCATCAATACCCGCCAGCGTTGCGAACGTAAATGCATCCGCCTCCGGGGCAACCTTCGTTCTCATCAGCTCTGCGCCAGCCATGCCAAATGCAAGGTTGTACGTTTCCTGATTGTCCATTGCATCGACCGACAATTTTGCGCCGCGGTCATAGTTGTATTTCGTGGATACCCACTTAAAGTCAACAGTGCCCTGCGTATAGCCACTGTTTCGGTTGTAATCACCAAGACCGGTTACTGCGATCTGCGGATATACGATTTCCGCTGCATTTGCGCCAGCCCTCGCCATTGCAGGATCCCCTGTCAAATCTGCTGTTACAGATTCCCTTTTATATACCTCATCAAGCAGAGGTACATAGTTCTTCGCCAATACGATTGTGTTCGCCATTCTTCATTTTTCCTTTCTACTCACTTTTTACCGGCGGCAGCCCCATTGCTGCGCGCATCATCGCATCATCTGCATTGCTGTTCTTTCCCGTAACCGAGCCGATCACGGTTCCTGTTCCGGTAGGTTCGTCTGTCCCAAAAAGCATCTTGCTGTCTTCCGCCTCCGAAAGCGCTTTCAGAGCCGCTTCGATGTCCTCTTTCTGATTTTTGGAGCCCTTGAGCTTATCCAGATCCAGTAACGCGCTGATTGCTTTTGCATTCCGACCTTTCGCTGCCCGGATGCTCCCGGAAATAAGGTCATTAAAATCACGATCTGCGATTTTATTCGCATACTCCTGATCTTTGTTGGACAGTTCCGTCTGCAGATCAGTAATTTTCTGCTCCAACGCTCCGACATCCTTGCCGTCAAACTTTTTCAGATCCTCTTTCAGCTCATTGATCGTCGTTTCACTGGTAGCGATTTTCTGCTCTGCTGCTGTCAGTTTCTCCTTCTGAGCATCATAGTCCTTGATGGTCTTGTAATTTTCCAGAAGCGACTTCTCAAAGTCCTTTTTCTTGTCTTCCGGAAACTCAACACCACACTCTTTCATCAGCTCAAAAACGTTCTTCATCTGTTCCATCCTCCTAAAATAATTTGTGAATCGGGCTTTCCCCGATCGGAATTTATGCAATAAAAAGAACCGGTGCTTTATCGCATCGGTTCCCTACGCATCATTGATTATTTATTGTCTTTAAATTTGTCTTTAAAGCCGACTTCGTTCCCACAGTCTTTATCAGACCTTTTTCGCAAAAACAAAACGTCGTCCGGGATTCCGTCTGGATATGCCGGACAACTATGGTTGTCATGTCCGTAATGTACGCACGCAAAGCATACTGGAACTCTTATCATTTTCTCCACACCTCCACATACAATTCAAGAAGCCGATTCGCTTCATCGTTGATTTTACGTCCTTGCCGCTTTTTCACAAATGCTTCCGCAATCGTCTCTGACCCATCTTTGGACATCCAGGCATAACGCGAAATCCCATTGGTATACATCGGTTTAATCTTCTCATCCAACACTTCACACGCTTTCATCGTGTCGCATCCCTCATAAGTAATAAAATGCGCAAGCTCGTGTTCCGTAAACTCTTCTACAGAATGTCCCGCAAAAAAGTAACCGTCAAAAATATCTTTCCTGTATGCGCTGTCCGACCACATGGCATTGGCATTATTAAGAACCAAAATCCTTCTTAATTCTCCACTATTATCAGTGACACGAGCAAGCATCGGCACGTTCAAGTGTTCTTCATCAGTATAATTTCCAATCTCTATTTCATCAAGTCTGAACTGATATTCCCTGCTCAATTCAGCTATCGTATGCTTCACTGCCAAAATATCTTTCGCTGAAATATTTGCATTTCGGGCACTTCGATTTATTTCAACATTATAAAGATCGCCTAACCTGATCGGCTTTTCGATCGATTTTCCTGCATTCTTATATTCTTTCCAGGCCTCCGTTTTCGTCAAATCAGTGCTTTTTCCTTCAACCCTTGTCCGTTCCAGTTTCGGTCGCAGACCGCAGGCATCGCAAAACTGGTTATACTCCTTTGTCTTCTGACGGATTTTTGCCCGGATGTCTTTGGAATTCTCACCAAGCGTATCCAACGCTTCCCGCTCCCGTTTCAGTGCCCGAAGCTCACGCTCCCTCCGGCGCATCCCCTGCGTCATATCGTAATAACTGTAGGTTTTGCCGTTAATCTCCCGTGATCCCGGCTCTGGATCGGGCTTCGGTAGCTCGCTGATCCCCTCAAACCACGCGTAATGATTGTGTCGGCAGTTCACACCATGCAGACCATCCACCGCACCGCTGCTTTCCTGCACACTGTATCCGGTCGCATCCTGCAGATCTGTGATTTCCATTCTGATCCGCTTTTCTTCCTCCGGATGCTGCTTTCCATCAATGCTGTAGACCTTTCCCTGCCATTCTTTATGGTTCTGAACTCCGGTGCCCTTATCTCGGGCACCCCAGTGCTCCGATACCCTTACCAGGGTAACGTCATTTTCCAGAATATTTGCATTCGAAACCTGCGCCGCCAGCTGACCAGCCGCCGTATTGACGCACATTCTGACCGCAGTGTCTATCTGATAACTACGCCCGCTGTCATAGTCAATCGTCCGCAAACCGCTTTGAGCCAGCTCCCTGACTGCATCCTGTACGCATTGCCGCTGCGTTGCCGCCCCGCTGGTAAGCTTTACAACAGCTTTGTCGAGCTCCCGCCGATACGTATCCCGTACCGGTTCGATTCCGGCACCGGTACGAAATCCGGTTGTCCTAGTAATGTTCTGCAGATCACCTTGCGTCTGCCGCTGCATCGCCTTCGTGATCTGCGACAGCTCTTTATTTTCTTTCAGGTCAGCCCCCGCAGCGTCCCACAGACTGAGATCATTCTCCCATGCCATAGATGCAGCAGTTTCCATGACATCCTTTTCTGCCGTCATCGCTTGCCCATCGATCTGTTTCAGCAGCTCCGCCACTTCCCGTTTATACTGCAGCGTGTTTTCTTCCACCTGCTTCTGGTATTCTTTATCTGCCCGCAGTAGCTTCATAACACGCGCCCGAATCTGTGCCGGGCTGTATCCCAATGCCTGCAGTGCTTTCACTTCCAGCTCTGCTGTCCTGGTGTATTTCAGCGTATCACGGATGCGCCGTGCCACGTCTGCGATTACCCAGCTTTCCAGATGCTGGTAAAGCGGCACCAACGCGCCAGATAGGACATCCAGCTGTTCATCACTCAGCATTGCGGCACCACCTTTCAGTCATCTGTCTCATCACCCAGATCCGGATCCTGCTGCCCCTCTGCAATGTACTGTCTTGCCTGCTCTTCGTCGCAGTTCAGGCGAGCCATCACATACCGTATCCTGAAAATGGGGATATCGGAAAAGCTCACCGCATCGGATCGCATCTGCTCCATCTCAGCGTCCTTGTCTGTGATATAGGAATCATCAAATTCCACATTCACATCTGCTCCAAGATCCCAGCTGCCGCCCTGAAATGTATTGGCAAACCACAGGACGGCTTTTACGATGTCCTGTATGTACCGTTTTGCAGCCTGCCGCTGCCGGTTCAGCTCCTGCATGGAATCCTGACGTTCTCCAAAATATTCCGTTGCGGTCTTGATCTGTCCACCTTCGAAACTGTATTTCTTTGTACCGTATCCAAACATCAACGACAGCAACGAAAGTGCAAGTTCCAGCGCCTTCGTGATCTGCTCCGTCCGAATTTCTGGATTATATTCCTGAATCAGCTCCTTTTGTGTGGGAAGCCTTTCGCCCAACAGCACAAACAGCTTCTTTGCCTGCTCGTTCGGGGCGATCGGCTTACCGCTGCCATCAAACTGACACAGCATCTCGTTGATGAGTATCAGCTTATCCGCCTTGTCCAGATCTCCGTACAGTACATTAAATGCCAGTTCCACAACTTCCAGCGCTGGAATCGCATTGTGAAGCTTCGGCAGTCCATACCCAACCATATCGTCAAGGTTGTTGACCTCTGCATTCTGCAATACCGCGAACGGTTTCATATCCCCCAAACCTAACACGATAGACTTATCTTCTATCTTCGCTCCATACTCGTCAAACACAGCTGTCTCCGCGGTATAGTTTTCTGCCCGGTCTTTCGTGAAGATCACCAGAGTTGTCTGTTTTTTCCCTTTTTCCAGTCCGGTCCCGGAAAAAGCCGCTTCTGTCACGACATCATTTTCGACGGTCAGCGGGATGTAGCTTTCTGCTTCCACATAGTTCAGCCGGATGCGCCCGCCCTGCACCCTGCCACTTTTCATGATCGTTGCATCATCCAGGCGTACATAACACGCTGCCGTTCCATCCGCGGATACCTTTTCCAGTTGCTTCCTGTACTGTGTCTGGAACTCGCTGTCCGCCAATATTGCGTTTACAAAATCTTTCTGCTGTTCCGTGCTTCCTGCATTCACATCCAGGATTTCGCACAGGTTCGCATCATCGCTGCAACACCGCTTCGCAAGGTTTAACTGTTTCAGGTCATACGGTACATTCTGGACTGTGTTCCGGTGGTGGAACTCTGGAATCTTCCGATTCGCATACCAATCGTCGCACGCATGGATCAGCTCAAGCGCAGTCGTATTCACTCGGTATCCGCGCTTTAAAAGATAATCTGTCACACAGTTTTCCACTGTCCTCACCTCCCAAGGTCTACATACTCTACAAAATCCAACCAGCAATAACAAAAGGCGTCCCACCAGTCATTGCAGTTGGCAATATTTTTATCTTCCGGCTGGTCAGGGTGATCCGGATCCCACCGTAGACGGCTGATCGCTCCGATTACGCTTGTGCATCGCCGACTGATCATAAGCCGTCCCATTGAAAACAGCATATCAACAGTCTTCGGTCGCTCTGTGATCGGGTTTTTCCGACATCCGCTGATGCTGCGCCACGGCAATCCTGCGGACTTCGCTGCATTTCGCAGGCTGTTAATCATTGTTGTACTGGCACTGTCCGGAAATATCCAGTCAACATCTCCGTATTGCCCGATCACCATGCGGTAAAATTCAACGAACTTATCACAAATCCGCTTACTGTCAACCTCTTCGGTAACCGGCAGGGAATCTTCTTCCAGTACAAACAGGTTCCGGTATCCGTTCAGCCAGCCCATCATGACAAAAGTGGTTTTCGATCCATTTCCGCCAAAGTCAATGCCGATCGTAATGCGATCCAACCATTTCTTTTTTCCTGCTCGCTGCGCTTGCTTGATGCGAACTTTAAACCATTCCTGTAGCTGTGCATCTGTAAAGAGATATGGATCCGGACAATCAGCAAAATAGCGGAAGATGATTCCCTCCGCTACTTTTCGTTTTCCCAATATGTCTCTCTCGTACCAGACTGTCCCCTTGTGGTATGTTGCCAGGATATCCCGTAGCCTGCTGCCAGATATGCTGTAATTATCCGCGATCGTAAAATGCCCATAATTATAACCATATTCCGGATTCTGCAGCTTTTTTTCTTCATGAAAGTCCAGGATATCCGTATAATACCAATGTCCCTCTTCTTTTGGATTCAGGTCGTGGAATACTTTTCTGTCGGAACTGGAAAGTGTTCTGTCAAATGCTTCCCGAAGGAATTTCGGGTGGCATTCGTTTGCTTCCGTGATGTAAGCCATCCCGTAGGTATTGCCTTTGATCAGCTTCTCATCCCCATCTTTCCCGCCGCCCGACACCAGCACAACCTTCTCTCCGACTTTCGTTTGCACATAAACGCAGTCACGGTCTTTATACTTCCCTTCCCGGCAGCGTCCCTCAAAATAATTCAGCAGTCCGTATCCGTCGCAATCCAAAATATTAAGCTTCGCGGTTGCCACTGAAACGCCCGCAACCAGATGGATCTTGTTTTTGTGGTTTTCCAAAAGCGTACAAAACGCCATAACCTGCAGCACATTCTTACCGCCACGCTTGCCGCCCTCCGCGACGTTAAACCAGTTTGAAAAGCAGCGTTGGAAATATTCCATCTGCCGGACAGAAAAAGGCGCAGGCTTATTCATCTTCGTAATCCTCTATGTTCCGGTTTGGCTGCGGACTTTTCAGAATTTCTGCCAGCGTCTGCATGTTCTCCACAATGGCAGCTGCCGCATCACTACCGCGGTTCCTTTTCTCATCCTGCACAGCTGTTTGGGAGCGGATCTGTTCAATCCTCGCTTTCTGTTCGTCTGTTGCCAGTTCCCAGTTTTTATGCAGCATTTCATCATACTGCTTTATCATACTGCGCAGCTCGCTCTGCGCCCTTGCCTGCGATTTTAAAAAGTCTGCCTGCTTGTCCCATGCCTGTTGTGTTTTCCACGACTCTCCGCCCGCCGAATCACTTACCATTTCCCGCGTCTTGTCCGTCTGGTCCCGCACATACATGATCTGCTGTGCCCGGATGATCGCTGCATACGCAATCTGTATCTGATCCCACAACACATCCAATGGATTGACCGGCATTTCTGCGATAATAGAAAAGGTCTCCTCCGGAAGATATTTCCGAAAAAGACCATGTTTCTCAGCATTATGATTTTTCAGCGGTGCACCAGCTCCCTCCGCATTGTGGTTTCCTGGCTGACCGCCGCGCTTTCGCTTCGCAACGTTGCATTTCTTTCCGTTTGCAACGTTGCAATCCCATTTCTGTCTATTTTTCCAGCTCCGGATTGTCCCCTCAGGCAACCCGAGCTGATTTGCAATCTCAACCAGCTTTGCTCCCCGCTGGTACATTTCATGGGCTTGCTCTACCCTTACGTCTGCTTTCCGCGGCAACCTCACCACCTCTCATTCATTTGTTTTGATGTTACAAACCCTCTCAGACCTTGCGACGGTCTTTCACAGCATTCCGCTAAGAGGGTGGAGTTCCGACACATGTCGGCAATGGACCATGCAGGAATCGAACCTGCGGCCATCCGGTTATGAGCCGGATGATCTGCCACTGATCTAATGGTCCGGATTTTTAGGGAAAAAGAAAGAAGCAGGTTGTTATGCCTGCTTCAACTTTCAATTTGTACAATATTATCTATTCATAATCGTACAGACAATTGAATAAAAAATACAACAATATAAATCAATATTGTCAAAAAAACCGATATTGTTACACCAGAGAACATAAAAAGAAATGTGGATTTGTTTGATAAAAAAATATTATCAACACCAAAAATCTTATCCATTATAGAAAAAATTATTGATAATAACATGAAAAAAGTAACAAAACAAAATATTACTGCATATATTTTATTCTTCATTCTCGGATTCCCCACATGTATTGGTTTCATACCTCAGAGTATCATCTAATGAATCCAACTCGTCTAATTGTTCTAATACATTATCTATATCAACACCATTCTCCTCTGCCATTTTTATCAATTCCATATATTGCTGTGCATATTCTATTTTTTGGGTATATAATTCCT
>ERZ773104.2077-NODE-2077-length-23727-cov-10.015968_pt1 | contig 23727 bp, 17 predicted proteins | sample MGYA00511920_ERZ773104 | MGnify/ENA primary metagenome ERZ773104 (study PRJEB29015, sample SAMEA2737857) | human gut metagenome | biome: human gut; feature: human-associated habitat; material: faeces | place: China | collected 2012 ...
AGCTGCCGGAGCGGTGCTTAAGCCGCAAGGCGGGAATTGTGCGGTGTTGCCTAAACCAAACTCGGAAGAGCAAGCCGAATAACCGCGCAAACGGAGGAAATACTATCATGGAACTGGAGCAGGCCCGCAAACGTGCAGCAGAACTGCGCGCTGTGATTGAAAAGAATAACCGTCTGTATTATGACCAGGATGCCCCGGAACTGGAAGATTACGAGTATGACCAGCTGACCCGCGAGCTGAAAACCATTGAAGCCCAATTCCCGCAGCTTGTCACGCCGGACAGCCCCACCCAGCATGTGGGCGGCACCCCCAGTGGCAAGTTCAGCAAGGTGGCCCACGCTGTTAAAATGGAAAGCCTGCAGGACGCTTTCTCGCTGGATGAACTGCGCGAGTTTGACCAGCGCGTGCGGGAAGCAGGCGTTACGCCGGAATATGTGGTAGAAATCAAAATCGACGGCCTTTCTGTCAGCCTGGAATACCGCAACGGCCGCCTGACCCGCGGCTCCACCCGCGGCGATGGCCTGGTGGGGGAGGACGTGACCGAAAACCTTGCCACCATCAAGTCTATCCCCAAAGAGATTCCCACCGCACCCGAATTTCTGGAAGTGCGCGGCGAAGTCTATATGCCGCATGAAGCGTTTTTTGCCCTGAAGGAGCAGCAGGAGCTGGAGGATAAAACTCCGTTCAAGAACCCCCGCAACGCCGCGGCTGGCTCTCTGCGGCAGAAAGATGCCAAGATCACGGCAGCCCGAGGGCTTTCTATCTTTGTGTTCAACCTGCAGCAGGTGGAGGGCAAAACCTTTACCACCCATAGCGAAACGCTGGATTATATCAAGTCCCTCGGCTTCCCGGTATCCCCGCGCTATAACGTATATACCAACATTGAGGATGCCATTGCCGAGATCCAGCGCATTGGCGAAGCCCGCGGCACCCTTGATTTTGATATGGACGGCGCTGTTATCAAGGTCAACGATCTTACTGCGCGTCAGACCCTTGGCAGCACCAACAAGTTCCCGCGCTGGGCTATTGCCTTCAAGTATCCGCCGGAAGTCAAGGAAAGCACCGTCCGTGATATCGAAGTCACTGTTGGCCGCACCGGCGTGCTGACTCCCACCGCGGTGTTTGACCCCATTTTTCTGGCGGGTACCAGCGTTTCCCGCGCCAACCTGCACAATGAGGATATCATCGAAGCCATGGACGTCCGTATTGGCGATACCATCCAGGTGCGCAAAGCGGGGGATATCATCCCGGAAGTCATCGGTGTGGCGCGCCACGGCGAAAACTCAGTGCCGTACCATATGCCGCGGGTCTGCCCGTCCTGCGGGGCACCGGTGGTACACCTGCAGGATGAAGCCGCCCTGCGGTGCGTCAACCCGGAATGCCCGGCCCAGAGCCTGCGCAACCTCATCCATTTTGCCTCCCGCACTGCCATGGCCATTGACGGCCTGGGCGAAGCAATCGCCCAGCAGCTGATTGACCGCCAGCTGGTGCACTCAGTAGCAGACCTGTACGACCTGACCAAAGATCAGCTGCTGACGCTGGATAAATTCAAAGCCAAGAGCGCTGAGAACCTGCTCAAAGCCATTGCTTCCTCTAAGCAGAACAACCTGGATAAACTGGTGTTCGGTCTTGGTATCCGCAATATTGGCGATAAAGCCGCCGCTCTGCTGGCTGAGCATTTTGGCAGTATGGACGCCCTGAGAAACGCCGCAGCGGAGGACATCAGCAGCATTGATGGTTTCGGCGGCGTGATGGCGCAGAGCGTGGTGGAGTTCTTTGCCAAAGACGGTACTGCGGATTTGCTGCACCGCCTGGCCGATGCGGGTGTAAATATGCAGTGGCACGGCGAAAAGAAGGGAACGGCCCTTGCCGGAATGACGATCGTTGTGACCGGCACACTGCCCACCCTTTCCCGCCAGGAAGCCGAGGCCATGATCGTGCAGAACGGCGGCAAGGCCAGCGGCTCTGTTTCCAAAAAGACAGCCTATGTTCTGGCCGGTGCCGCGGCAGGCTCCAAGCTGACCAAAGCCCAAACGCTCGGCATCCCCGTGATTGACGAAGCCGAGTTCCTGCGCATGGTAGCCCCCGCCCCGGCAGAACAGCCGGAACTGGAAGAAGAAACCTGATAAATCAATAAGCGATAAGCAAGAAAACTCCCTCGACAAGCAGTCCCGCATTACCGCGTGGAACGCTGCCGGGGGAGTTATTTTATATTTATCAATATCTGCCATCATCCTGTAGGGCGGGATGCCCTCATCCCGCCGCGGAGAAACTTTGAAATCTGCTATGAACATTGCAACCAATTTGTAGGGAACGATGCTTGCATCGTTCTGCAAACGGGCTGTACCCAACATTCTACCCACCATACGGCAAATAACCTTTCCCATAGGCCATAATGGTCATCATTACCCCCATAAGCGACAAAAAGAAAAGCACCGTACCTGAACCAGATACGGTGCTTTTTGGTGGAGATTACCGGGATCGAACCGGTGACCTCTTGCATGCCATGCAAGCGCTCTCCCAGCTGAGCTAAACCCCCAGATGTTTGTTGTCGTCCGTGACGACGCTAATAATTATAGCAGGCGAGGATGGGATTGTCAACTGTTTTTGCAAAGTTTTTTTGCAAGATTTGTTCTGCTGTGCACTTTTTGCCGCAGGGTTTCCCTTTTGGGCCATTCTGTGTTATGATAGAGAGGTACCGGGCGGGGCGCTCCCCTGCCCACAGAAAGGGGTGGTTCTTATGAGCGAAGCAGAGGTCAGTCAGTTTCTCTGCGTCCTCATCAAAATGGGGGAAGCGCTGCAGAACAGCGGGGCCGAAGTGTTTCGGGTGGAGGACACCCTCAACCGCATTGCGGCGGCATACGGGGCTGAGGAGGTCGATATCTTTGTCATCACATCCAGCATCGTGGTCACGCTGACCATGCCGGACCTACCGCCCCAGACCCAGACCCGCCGCCTGCGCAAGAGCACCGGCAACGACTTGCTGGAGCTGGAACAGCTCAATGCCCTGAGCCGCCGCATCTGCGCCGAAAAGCCTCCGGTGGAGGAGTTCCAGCAGCAGCTCAGTACCATTCTGGCACAGCCCGGGGAGCCCCGGCTCCATCTGGCGGGAAGCGTGCTGGCGGCGGCCAGCTTTGCGGTCTTTTTTGGCGGGAGCCTGTGGGACGGCGTGCTGGCGGGCGGGGTTGCAGTGTTCATCTGCTGGATGGAGCGGTGGCTTGCCCCGTTCTGCCTGAACGGCGTAGCGTTCCAGTTCATTGCGTCGTTTCTCAGCGGCATGGCTGCTCTGCTGTGCTGCCGGGTCTGCCCGGTGCTCCATGCGGACATGGTGCTCATCGGCGTCATCATGCTGCTGGTGCCCGGCATTCCGTTTACCAACGCCATCCGGGATATCCTGCTGGGTGATATCATCTCAGGCTCGCTCCGGCTGGTGGAGGCCGTTCTGCTGGCGGCCATGCTGGCGCTGGGCATGATGGCAGCCATCTGGCTGATGGGAGGTGCCGCATGATGCAGACGATCATCCAGCTCCTCAGCGGGGCATTGGGCTCCATCGGGTTCGGGCTGCTGTTCCACCTCAACCGCCGTTACCTGCCTGCGGCAGGCGTGGGCGGGCTGCTGGCCTGGCTGGCCTATCTGCTGGCCGCGCCCGCGGTACACGGCACGTTCCTGGCCAACCTTGTGGGCGGTATCTGCGCGGCCCTCTACGCCGAGTTTATGGCCCGGTGGTACAACGCCCCCTCTACCCCGTTTTTCATCACGGCGGCAGTCCCCCTCATCCCCGGAAGCACCCTGTATTACTGCATGAACGCAGTGGTCTCCAGCAATCTGCTGGCCGCGGAGCACTATGGCGAGCAGACCTTTTTAGCCGCATTCGGCATTGCAGGCGGCATGGCCATTGCCTGGTGCCTGGCCGATCTCAGCCGCAAGCTGCATGCCCTGCTCACGGGCCACAACCCCGCAAAATAACACAGAAAGAAGAGAATTATTATGGATTTTTACGGAACCATCGGCCCGGCCTGTGCGGAGCTTTCCACGTTACAGCAGATGGTCCGCGCCGGAATGACCGGCCTCCGGATGAACCTTTCTCACGGCTCACTGGCCGAGCACGCCGACTGGCTGGAGCTCATCCAGAAAGCAGGCGTCCGCACCCTCCTGATCGACTTACAGGGCCCGGAGCTGCGCATCGGGCGGCTGGCGTCCCCGCTGACGCTCTCCGAGGGGCAGCAGGTGTTTCTGGGTACGGGCGGCATTCCCTGCCCGGCCTGCCTTTTGGACGCCATAACCCCGGGGCAGAAGCTGCTGCTGGACGACGGCAAGCTGCTTTTGCGGGTGAACGCTGTGGACACTGCTCTCCACTGCACCGTACTGCGGGGCGGCCTGCTCCAGAGCCGGAAGAGCATCGCGGTGCCGGGCGTGGAGGTTTCCTCCCCTACCCTGACCGATGAAGACCTGCAGAACCTGCGCGTCGCCGCCGACTGCGGTGTCACCGGCGTCATGCTCCCCTTTGTGCGGAGCGCAGAAGACATCCGCACCCTGCGGGCCGCGCTGGAAGATGCCCACGCCGGACAGATCCAGATCTTTGCCAAAATTGAGAACCTTGCCGGTGTCCGTACTTTGCCGGAGTTTCTGCCGCTGGTGGATCAGGTCGTTATCGCCCGGGGCGATCTGGGCAACGCCATGCCCCTGTGGGAGCTGCCCCGCTGCCAGAAGCAGCTGGCCTCCCTCTGCCGGGCCGCGGGCGTGCCTTTTATGGTCGTGACCCAGATGCTGGACAGTATGCAGACCCGGGCGGTCCCCACCCGCGCCGAGGTCAGCGACATCTACAATGCCGTACTGGACGGGGCCGCAAGCCTGATGCTGACGGGCGAGACCGCCGCCGGGCAGTACCCCGTGCAGGCCATGGAATACCTTGTCAAGACCGCACAGACCGCGCTGTAAATTTTTATGATGCGATGAAAAGACCTCCGGCGAGATTGCCGGAGGTCCAGCTTATTCCAAGCAAAGATTCTTTGCGAAGCCCGGTCTATTCTTCACAAATCGTTCATAGAATGATCGTATCTTCATTGATTTTAACGAAATTTCTTTTTGATTTTCATACAATTTCGCAATTGACAGAATCCCATGCGGTCCGATACAATAAAGCCAGAAAGGCACCTGATCTGGACGTGCCGATGATCATTCCTGCACCCCAAAAATGACAACAAAAATTCTGAAAACGACAGGAGGCATTTACGATGAAACACCTGAAAAAACTGGCCGCTCTTCTTCTAGTGGGCGTTCTCGCCTTGTCCCTGCTGACAGCCTGCGGCGGCTCTGGTTCCACTTCCCAGGACGCACAGGCGGAAGCTGCCGTGATGGCCGCCATCAATGAGAACCGTCCCGTCAGTTCCGCCAAACTGCAAAACAGCAGCGAGCTCCGCAAAATAGCCAATCAGGATCTGGATGTTGCTATCAAGTCGGGGAATCTCAGTTCTTCTTTTACAGTCAAATCCCATACTGATTTAAAAAATGGCAAATTCGGTTACACATTCATTGCCAAGTGTGATTACAAAAATACAGACCTCGCAAAACTTATCAAAACCGACACCAACATCAACAGCAAGTATATGGACAAGTGGAGCGATGTCGGTGTGGTAGTCCGGACGAATAAGGATAACGGCCAGACTTACATCGCCATCTCGGTGGCGATCGATACTTCCAAGACCTGATTTTATCCAGAAGATTCTTTTCTCCTCAAGATATCCCGCATTCCCCTGTGTAACAGAAAAGGTCAGGCTCTCCGGTAAAATGGAGAGCCTGACTTTTTGCTTTTTATTTTACTGTTCCGGGCAGTCTTCCTCAGCAGTAGACCACCGTTTCCTCCAGAGGCTTGCGGGAGGCGTGGTTGGGCAGTGGGCCAACGCCCTCGGCTGCATAGCCCAGGTCCAGGATCATCAGCACTTCCTCATTTTCCGGCAGGCCCAGCTCTTTGGCTGCCTTGTCCGGGTCAAAGAAGTTCAGCCAGCAGCTGTCCACTCCTGCGTTGGCGGCGGCCAGCATCATGTGCGTGGCTACAATAGAGGCATCCTCCACGCCGGAATCCCGCTTCTCGCCGGGGTAAGTAAACACATGGTTTTTATCAAAGGCCACCACCAGGCAGGTGGGAGCGCCATAGCGGCAGGGCGTTACAGCGTCGATCTTTTTCAGCCCCTCTTCGGACTGGACGACATAGACCCGCTGTTCCTGTAAATTTTTCGCAGTGGGGGCCACCCGGCCTGCTTCCAGAATGACCTGCAGCTTTTCCGCCTCCACCTTACGGCCACTGAAGTTTTTGCAGGAATAGCGGTTTTCCACGACCTGTGTAAATTCCATCTTGATTTCCCTCCTGATGTTCTCCTTTGGGGGACAGCCGTCCCCGGTTCCATATCCATTATACGCAAACCGGCTCCAGTCTTCAACCCTGCACGCAGGCGGTCAAAACAAGTCCAGCATGTTGTCGAGATAAATTTCTTCCCGGACTTCCAGCTGGTGCTCCGGCTTGACCAGATAGTAGAGCAAAAATTCCAGCACCAGCGCGCTGCCCAGGCCCCGCCCCTCGATCTTGAAGTTGGAAAAGCCCATGGGCAGATAGGTTTCCTTGATATCCTCCACCCCGATGAACGCCGGGCTCCGCATGGCTTTGGAAAAGCGGTACCCCTGCGCCGCGTCGGGCGCGGCACAGCGGTGGTCCGGGCAGTCCTCCCCGAGGTTCTGGCGGCTGACCACCTCATAACAGCGCTTGCGGTCCCTGCAGCCCGTCCAGCAGCACTCATTGCAGAGGAATTCCACCTTGTCTTTTTCCGCCCGGGCAAGCGTTTCCAGCTGGGCAAAGGCCTTATTGAGCCGGAAATCCGGCACTACATAGGCAAAATCCTCCCGGGCCGTCTCCTGCCGGAACGCTTCAAACTCCGTGAGGACTTTGGTGGTGGAAGAGACGAGATAAAGCTGCGGGTAGTGCTCTTTCAGGTAGCCCGCCAGCAGGTCGGAATGGACGATGACGCCGTTCTGCGGGCCGCCGCTTTCTGCCAGCAGCCTGCAAAGCGCGTTGCAGCGCTCGTCCGCCAGATGCTCCTCCCGCAGCAGCGAGTTGCTGAATGTCAGCCGGGCCGAGATGCCGTATTCCCGCAGCAGGGCCATCATCGCCTGGGGATCACACTCCCCGCAGGAAAAGCGTCCCCCGCCCCAGAGGCAGTTTTCCGGGGCACCGTAGAGGGAACCGATCTCGCACCAATCGTAGAAATACTCCCGGTGTGTCCGGAACAGCGGCAGGAACCGGCGGTACAGCTCGTAAAACTCAAACAGCCCCGGGAGATGATAGATCGCAGTGTTTCTCATTCAGTCTTTCGTACTCCTTTTGCTTTCCGGTTCGGGTCATTCGGTTTCTGCCTCGGCCGCTGTGATGTCCCGGTAGAAAACCGCCCATGCGGCTTCCTCATAGGGGCGCACTACAAAAAAGCCCGCGCTCAACGGAACTGCCAGCAGCGTCACCAGGACGATCCCCATGGCCGCTGCATCGGAGAAAGCTGCCACGACCCACGAAAAACCGGCCAGCATCGGGAGGACACAGAGCAGCTCCCACCCGATGAAGCTGAAATCCAGACAGAACAGCCGCCATTTGTTGCCGTCCATGATCCGCCGCGATTCCGTAATGGCCTCGTTGGCCGTCAGGGCAGGGTGTTCCGCCATGATGTACGGAGCCATTGCATAGCTGTAGGATTTTACAATGCCGGGGATCACCAGCAGCAATGACCACAGTGCCACATACAGCCCCTGCAAAAATTTCAGGCAGAAGCCATCCCACAGGCGGCCTTTCTGGGAAAACAGGTCCGAAACAGCGGCCGCTTTTCCATCCGCCAGATTCAAGTTGAACCGGGCATATCCCAGCCGCACGGCACCGCCCACCACGAGGGTGAAGAGGGTCCAGACCACGATGCAGGCCACCAGCACTGCCAGCAGCCTGCCGCCGTTGGCCTGTGAAAACAACTCAAGGGAACCATCGGGCGTGATGTTGGAATTCTGGTTGGCACGGTTCGCGTTGGATGTAATGTTCCCGGTTGCGTTTACAATATTGGCACCCAGCGCACTGGCGAGCAATCCGGCCAGCACCGCTGTTTTCCATCTTCCACGCAGGGCATCCCGGGCAAGAGCACGGTAATCAGCAGCTAGTTTCATATCGGCAGCCTCCTTATCCGCAATGGATCGCATTTCTTTCAACTGGAAATTGGTTCCTTTTTCTTAAATACGGTTCATCACACGGAAAAATTGCAGCTTCCCGGGCCGGCAGGCAAAAATTTTTCCGGCACACAAAAGGAAAAGGCGGCACTCGATTGCAGAAGTGCCGCCTTTTCAGGAGAAGAAAGTAGATGGTTCCGTTATGCGCTCATTACACCAGGCCCGTCAGCTGAGGCAGGGCCATGGACACTGCCGGGATGTAAGTGACCAGCAGCAGGCCGCCGATGATGGCGACATAGTACATGAGCATGTAAGGCAGGATCTTTTCCAGGCTGGTACGGCCCACCTTGATGCCGACGAACAGCGCGTTGCCGACAGGGGGCGTGATGTTGCCGATGCAGAGGTTGTACACGAGGATCATACCAAAGTGGATGGTGCTCATGCCAAAGCTCTGGCAGATGGGCAGGAACAGCGGGGTGAAGATCAGGATCGCCGGGGTAACATCCATAAAGGTGCCGGACACCAGCAGGATGACGTTCATGATCAGGAGGATGATGTACTTGTTGTTGGTCAGGCCCAGCAGCAGAGCCGCCACGGCATCGGGGATCTGCAGGAACGCCATGACCCAGCCCAGAATGTTGGACACGCCAACCAGGAAGACGACCATGCCGGACATCTTGGCAGAGTCCACAATGATCTTCCACAGGCTCTTAAGATTGATGGAGCGGTAGCAGAATGCCAGGATGAGAGCGTAGACCACGGCGATGGCAGAGCCCTCGGTGGCGGAGAAGACGCCGCCCACGATGCCGCCGATGACCACGATGATCAGGGAGAGGGAGGGCAGAGCGCGCAGGGTGCAGACGCCGAGGTTCTTCCAATCGAACTTGCCGGGGGTTCCCTTATAGCCCAGCTTCTTGGCCAGGATGACACCGACCACGGCGCAGGCCAGAGCCCAGATGATGCCTGGGACATAACCGGCCATGAACAGGGCAGCCACGGAGGTACCGCCGGAAGCCAGCGAGTAAGTGATCAGGGCGTTGGAGGGAGGGATCAGCAGGCCGGAGCAGGAGGATGCCGCGTTGGTAGCAGCGGTGACAGCCGGGTCATAGCCCTGCTCCTCGGCACCGTCGCGGATCATGGAGCCAACGGCGGCAGCGGCGGCGGAAGCGGAACCGGAGATGGCACCGAACAGGGCGTTGGTGCCGATGTTGGTGATGAGCAGCGCGCCGGGCAGCTTGCCCAGGATGGACATGACGAAATCCACCAGGCGCTTTGCAATGCCGCCCTGGTTCATGATGTTGCCCGCCAGAATGAAGAACGGGATGGCCGTCAGGCTGAACTTGCTCATGCCCACGAACGTGCGCTGGGCGGCCGTCAGCACGGCAACGTTCAGGTCAATGGACGAGAGGATGGCCGTCAGAGAAGAAACGGCGATGGCGTACGAGATGGGCACGCCCAGGAACAGCAGCGCCAGCAGGACTGCCAGAATGACCAACAATGCTTGAATTGCCACGGTTTAGCCCTCCTTCTTTTCGTTTGCAGCGGCTTTCTCGGCCTCGACCTTGGCGATGGCCTCGGAAGCCTCATCGGCGACCTCCAGCGAGATAGTGCCGTTGGAAATGCCGATGATGTTCAGGATGGAATACAGCAGGATGACCACGCCGCAGATGGGCATGACCCAGTAGAACGTACCCACAGCCACGTTCAGCGAGGAGGTCTGCTGGCCCATGGCCAGTTTGGAGACCTGGAAGCCGCCGAAGACGAGGATGGTGGCGGAGAAGAGGAACGCCACGACCTCCCACAGGATGTGGAACGCCTTGCGCATCCCGGGGTTCATCCGGTCCACCAGAATGGGGATGTTCATGTGGCCGCGCTCACCGGAAACGATGGTGGCACCAAACAGGGTGCTCCAGCCAAACAGATAGCCGACCAGCTCCTCCGACCAGGTGGAGGGAGAGTTGAAGATATAACGGGCAATGACTTGATAGGTGGTCAGGATGACCATGACCGCCATGCTCAGGCCAGCCAGAAGCTCAAGCGCCTTGTTCAGCGCGGTACGAAATTTTTCCATATTGGCCTCTCCTTAGTTTGCGGACGCGTATTCAGCATTGTATTCCTGAATACGGTCATAGATAGACTGCAGCTCGGGGTTGGCAGCCAGCACCGAGGTGTGCAGGGGTGCCATGGCCTCCTGGAACGGAGCCGTGTCCGGGTAGAGGAAGTTGACGTGCTGCTCGTTCTCGGCCTTGTCCTTCGCCTCTTCCACGGCAGCGGCCCAGGCATCCCGCTCCACCTGATTGATGAGCTGGAAGCCCTCCTCAAAGATGGCCCGCTCGTCGGGCGAGAGGTTGGAGAGGAACTCGTAGTTCGCCACCAGCAGGTCGGGGACCATCTGGTGCATGTCGTAGGAGTAATACTTGCAGATATCGCCGTGGCCGTTGTCGGTCAGGGCCAGCTCGTTGTTCTCCGCGCCGTCCAGAATCCCGGCCTGCAGGGCGGTGTACACATCACCAAAGCCCATGGGGGTGGCGGTACCGCCCAGCAAACGCATCATCTCCACATTGGTGGGGGACTGCTGGACGCGAATTTTGAGGCCTTTCAGGTCAGAGGGCTGGTTGACGGGGGTCTTGACGGTGTAGAAGTTGCGGGTGCCCGCGTCCAGCCAGGTAACGGTCTCCAGACCAGCTTTCTGGGTGGTCAGGAAGATCGGGTCGGTGACCTCATTGTCCTCCATGGCGGCGTGGTAAGCCTCCTCGCTGGAGAACAGATACGGCAGGTTGAAGATCTGGTACTGGGAGCTGAACGTCTCCATGATCGCGTTGGAGGCCACCACAAAGTCGATGGCGCCCGTCTGGGTCAGCTGCACCATCTCGGTCTGGCTGCCCAGCAGCTCGCTGGGGTAAACCTCCACGCGGTACTTGTCCCCCAGTTTCTCATTGATAAAATCCGCAAACGCGGTCAGGCCCAGGTGGTCGGGGTGGTTGGCCGACTGCACATGGCCAATGCGGATGATCCGGCGGTCATCCGCAGCCTCTCCCCCGCCGCATCCGGTCAGCAGCAGGCCGCTTGCCAATGCGGCCGTGCCCATCAGCGACAGGAATCTTCTTCTCTTCATGCGTTGTATCCTCCCTTTTTCGATTCACGGTTTGTAAATTTATTGTAACAAAGGGTTCTTTGCCGCGAAACGGGAATTTTTTGTGAACCGCAGGACTATTTTGTCATTGTTGTATCCAAGTACAATTTTTTCGTCTCCGAGGAGAAAGAAACTGGCAAAAAAGAACCGGAAGCACGTCCAAATCAGACGCGCTTCCGGTTCTTTGCCACACTTTAGTTGTTTAAATTTTCTAGCCGGTATTCCGAGGGGGTCTTGCCGGTGATCCGCTTGAACACCCGGGTAAAATAGTTGGCATCGGCATAGCCGCAGGCGGTGCTCACGTCTTTCAGGCTGAGGCGGGGGTCCAGCACCAGCTGCCGTGCTTTCCCCACCCGGTACTCGTTGAGGTAGGCCGAAAAGTTGACCTTGAAGCACTGCTTGAACCTCTTGCAGAAATAGGCATCCGAGTAGCGCAGGGCTGTTGCCGCATCCTGCATCGAGATATCCTCCCGGTAGTGGGCTTCAATAAACGAGAGCATCTCCGCCCGGATGATGGAGGTGCGGACATCCTCGTCCTCTTCCTCGGTGTGGAGCGGGGCAGCCGGGGCCGTAGGCTGTGCCCGGGGCGGCAGCGGCGTGCTCCGGGCCGACACCTGCCGGATGGCGTCCTCTACCGCAAACACCAGCTCCTGCTCCTTGTAGGGCTTAAGCAGGTAGTCCAGCGCCCGCACCGCAATGGCCTGCTTGGCGTAAGCAAATTTATCATATCCGGTCAGGAAGAGGATGCCGCAGTTCTTGTCCGTCTCCCGGATCTTGCGGGCCACTTCCAGCCCGGTGTAGCCGGGCATCTCAATGTCCAGGATGACCACCTGCGGGGCCTCCCGGGCAAACAGCTCCAGCGCCTCCCGCCCGTTGCGGGCCTCGTACAGGACAATCAGGTCGCCCAGATACTTTTGCAGCGTCTTGCAGAGGACTTTCCGCTCGATCAGCTCATCCTCCGCCACCAGCAGCTTGCACTTCATGCCCGTTCCTCCTCTTCTCCCTGAGGGATCTCAAACCGGATGACGGTGCCATGCCCCGCCCGGCTGAACACCTGCATTTTTCCTGTATCCGGGTAGAGCATGGACACCCGCCGGAAGATATTTCCCAGTCCGATGCTCTTTCCGGTCTGTTCGCTCTGCCGCATTTTTTCGCTCAGAGCGGCAAGTTCCTCTTCCGTCATTCCTTTGCCGTTGTCGGCCACGGTAACGTACAGCATTCTCCCCTGCCGCCAGACCCGCAGCAGGATGCGCCCGCCCTCCTCGCAGGCTTTCAGCCCGTGGGAGAACGCGTTCTCAATGACGGGCTGCAATGTAAACGACGGCAGCCGCGCCCGCGCCGGGTCTACCAAGATCTGCTTTTCCACGGTAATGCGTCCATCAAACCGCATCTGCTGGAGGTAGATGTAATCTTCCAGCCCGTCCAGCTCCTCTTCCAGCGTCACCTCCTGCTGCTTGGTGCGCAGGTTGTGCCGGAACAGGTTGCCCAGGCTGACGATCATCTTGTCGGTGGTCTCGGCGTCTTCCAGCCGGGCCATGCAGGAGATCATGTTCAGGGTATTGAAGAGGAAATGCGGGTTCACCTGGCTCTTGAGCATCTCCATTCGGGTGTGATCCAGGTCTTTTTCCAGGGCCAGATTCCGCACTTCCTCCCGGTGGAGGGCGTTCAGGGTAGCCAGATGCTCCTGCATGGCGTGCTTCATCTGGTTGAACGTCCCGGTCAGCCGCCCCACCTCATCCTGGCTGTGGACCGGCAGATCCTGCCCGGAAAAATCGTTGTCCGCGATGCTGCGGGAAGCCCGCGCCAGCGCCAGCAGGGGCCGCACCACGGCCCGGGACAGCATATCCAGCAGCACCAGCATCAGCGCCAGCGCCATAAGGAACAGCCCCAGATACACCCAGGGCAGCTGCTCCAGCTGGTCGGCCTGCGCACTGTAAGCGGCGTTCTCCTGCTCCAACGTGGCCTGCGTCAGCCGGAGGGCGTACTCGGAGAGGTAATCCTGCAATTCCATCACCCGGTACATCTGGTCCACATAGGTATCCGCCGCCGGGGTCATCTGCAAAAAGGCGTCCCGGTACTTCTGGTAGCCCGCATAGCCCTGCAGCAGGTTCCAGGTGCGGGCGTAGCGGTCCTCGCCGATCTTTTCATAATCAAAGGGCAGCTCCGCCAGGCTGGCTTCAGTGATCTCGCAGGCCGTCTGATACTCCTCCGTGTTCTCTTGCGAGGGCTCCCGCACCATCCGGGAGAACGCCTTGGTCTCCGCCGCCAGCGCATCCTGCACGGTGTAACAGGCGCTGTTATCGGCCAGCATTGCGTCAAAGGCGGTGCTGGTCCACCGCCCCACAGCGGTAGCCATCCCGATGGACACCAGCGTCACGGCCAGAATCGCCCCCAGCCAGCCGGTCACTTTCCGCCGCAGCGAAAGTTCCCGCACCCGTTGCTCTGCCATCTTCTCCCCTCCCCGCTGTTTTGTCCGTTTCGCATTTTCTTTAGTATAGTGTTTTTGCGGGCAAAGTGCAAGCTGAACCAAAAAGCACCGCGCCCCTCCCCGTTTCCGGGAAGCAGAGCGCGGTGCCTTTCTGGTTTTATGGGATCAAGGGGTCAGCCCTCAGCCGCGGTACTCGGCCGGCAGCTGGTCGAGGGTCTGCCACTTGGTCATGGCGTCCTCCAGCTTCATACCGTTGGCCACGGCGTCGCGGCGGCAGGCGTTGACAGCCTGGATCTCTTTCATCTTCTCGCCGGTCAGGCTGTAGCCTTTCATGGCGATGAGGGTGGCAGCCCATGCCACCATGGGGATGATGCAGAACAGCACGATGACCACCCAGTTCATGCCCGGGGTGTAGGGATCATACTGGGTGGGCAGGCTCTGCAGGCCCACAAAGCTGACCGCAATGCCCACAACGGTAGCGGACAGGCTGGACACCAGCTTGTCCACCAGACTGAACAGGGTGCCCATGATGCCAGGGATATACTTGCCGCTGCGGTAGGTCTCGTAGTCGGAGCAGTCGGCCACCATGGGGATGGGCATATCGGCGGTGGCGTAGTAAGCACCGTAGCCGATGCCGAAGAAGGCGATGAACAGGATGGTGTACAGGTTGATGGAAAGGCCGTTCTCGCCCAGAATGGACAGTGTGAAGGCATCGCCGCGGCCCCAGAGCAGCAGCAGCACCAGCACGCCCACATAGCACACCAGTGCCACGCTGACGTACTTCATCAGGCTGGCCTTCTGGCCCTCCTTCTGGCTGGTGCGGACGGTGAGCAGGAAGAAGGGCACGCTGAACACATAGCCCAGCACCATCATGGGCAGGTACAGACCGTCGTAGTTGCCCATCATGCAGCCGTACAGCATGCACAGCACGGTGGTGTTGGTGGCGATGGAAAGTGCCAGCTTGCAGCCTGCACCGGCCACCATCAGCCGCTGCATGGGATCGTTGTTCCTGATGATCTGGATGTATTCGCTCACTTTGATCTTCTCGGTCTTTTCGCCGCCGATGCCAAAGTACTTGGGCTGATCCTTCTCCCAGATGCCGATGACAGCCAGCAGGGTGAGCAGGATGGAGATGACGATGCCCACCGGAGCCAGCGTGCGGAAGAACCCGGCGGAAGCGTAGCCGCCCTCATAGTTCTTGGCAAGGATGGGGGCAAAGAATTGCATGGCACCCATGCCCAGCAGGCTGCCCACCGTGTTGAAGATGGTGAACAGGGGGCGCTGCTTGGGGTCATTGGTCAGCACGGTCTGGCCGGAGCGGGTGCAGCTGGTCTGGAAGGTGTAGCCGATGACCCACACGGCATACAGGGCAACGAACGCAGCGTAGCGCAGCCCCATGGCACTGGCGGGGATGAGCGGGGTGAGGCAGTACAGCACCAGAATGCTTGCTGCCATGATGAGGTTGCCGATGACCATGAAGGGCCGGAACTTGCCGAACCTGCCGTTGGTGCGGTCCATGAGGGCACCAATGATGGGGTCGGTGACGGCATCGAACAGGCGCATGCCGGTGACCATCACCGAAGCAAACAGCATGCTCAGGGCCAGCACCTTGCTGCCGAAGGTCGCGATGTAGGAAAGCACCAGCACATAGTACACGTTGGTCGCGCCGTTGTTCAGCGGAAACAGCACCAGCTGGTAGGTTTTGGCGCGGTTCACACTCGACGCCGTTGTTTTTTGTTCGCCCATTGCGGTCTCTCCTTTTGTCTTTGATAAAAAGCGGCAGCCCGCCCCGCCTTCGGGGCAGGCTGCCGTAACATGGGGTCAGGGATCGTGCAGACCGGAATTACTTCTGGTCAACAGCAGGAGCGGTGTCTGCCATCTCCTTCTTGCGCTTGAGGGCCTTGCTCAGCTGCCATGCGCACAGCACGGTCAGCACAGCCAGCACGGCGATCAGTGCATAGATCGCAGTCTGCCACCAGGGCAGCACGGTCTTGAGCGTATCGCTTGCAGACCAGCCGTTCATGGCGTTGGAGTTGACCACGGTGTACAGGATGTGATGCATTGCATTGCGCATCTGGGCCACGATGTAGGCATCGTTCTCGTAGTTGGCAGCCTTGGTGGTGTGGATCTTGGGCATCGGGCTGTCCCAGATGTCAGAACCGGCGATCAGGCCGTCCACCAGATCCATGTACTGGCTGGAGCCGGAGAAGTCGGTGATGCACATGCCGCGCATGCCCAGCTCCTCGCGCAGGAAGCCGTTCAGCAGGTTGGCGTTGGCACCGCACCAGGTTGCGCCCCAGCGGTTGAAGCCGGTCATCACGCACCATGCGCCGCCATCCGTGATGGCCTTATCGGCCACTTCCAGATAGATCTCGCGGGCGGTCTGCTCGTTCAGCCAGGTGTTGACACCACGGCGGCTGGTCTCGGAGTCGTTCAGGGCAACGTGCTTCAGGTAGACATACACGCCCTTGGACTGGATGCCCTGCACCTCGGCAGCGCAGATGGTGCCGGCCACAAAGGGATCCTCGGCGTAGTACTCGAAGTTACGGCCGGAGTAGGCGGTGCGGTGCATATTGATGCCGGGGCCGTACAGACCGGAGTAACCCATGGCAAGGCAGTCCTCACCGATGCACTTGCCCACTTCGTTGATCAGGTCCACATTGAAGGTGGCAGCCATGACATCCTCGGAGGTGTAGCACATGGCGGATGCACCGCCGGTCAGGGCAGCGGTCAGGCCCTGCGGGCCGTTCTCGTCCTTGGTAGCGGTCTTGCCGATGGAGGCAGCCGCTGCGGTGTTGTGGAAGCCCAGAGTGATGGTGTTGACCATCTCGTCGAAGGTCAGCTGATCCAGCAGAATCTCCCACTGGGGATCGTCGAAGTCCTTGCCGATCATGGAAGCGAGGGTCAGGCCGTTCTTGGCACCCAGAGTGGGCATCTCGACGCTGTCGGCCTCGGTGCCGTCGTACTGGGTAAAGGCCAGATCTGCAGCCAGCGTTTCGTTGGCGGTCAGAGCTGCAGGCTGGGTGGGAACCGTGCCGGTCCAGTCAGCGCGGCTCATCCAGGTCACGCTGCCGGGAGCATCGCTGCTCTTGTTGGGGTCGGACTCATCGAACAGGTTGGTGATGGCAGTGCCGTTGGTGCTGATTGCATAGGTGGTGGTATCCAGTGCTTCGTTGGTCCACTTCCAGACCAGAGAAGCATCGCCGTCCTCGGTCATGCGGCCATTGGTGCCGGCCACGGTGTAGCCTTTGGCAGCAAGGATGTTGTTGACAGCATTGTGAGAATCGGTAGCAGCGGTGAAGTAGTAGTCACCGGCATCCAGAATATAGGTCTTGGCGTTGTTTGCGTCGTAGGTGCGCAGCTCGCTCTTCTTCACGGTGATGGTCACATCCTCGGAAGCGCCGGGAGCCAGCACATCGGTCTTGGCAAAGCCGCACAGCTCTGCAGCGGCCTTCTCGATGCCGTTTGCCTTGTCGTAAGCGGTGTAGGGAGACTGGAAGTAGATCTGGACGGTCTCCTTGCCGGAGAAGGTCTTGCCGGTGTTGGTGACCTTCAGGGTGACGGTGAAGGCATCGTCAGACTCGGTCACATTGAAGTTGCTGTAAGCGAAGGTGGTGTAGCTGTCGCCGTAGCCGAAGGGATAGGCAACGGTGGTGGCCCAGTCATAGTCGCCTGCCTTGGCAGTGCCCATGACCACATCCTCGTAACGGGTCTCGAAGTAGCGGTAGCCCAGATAGATGCCTTCCTGATAGACGCTGTACATGCCCTGTACGTCTGCACCCTCGGTCAGCAGGTCATACTCTGCTGCGTTGGGGTAGGCCTGGGTGTAGAAGTTGTACATGGCGGGGTTTGCCAGATTGTCGTACAGATAGGTGTCCACCAGAGAGCCGGAGGGGGTCACAGTGCCGGCAAGCAGCTGGCCCACACCGTTGATGCCGGTCTGGCCCACATCGCCGATCCACATGGCGGCATCAATGCCGTAGTCCTCGCCGCAGATGGCGGGGTTGAGGAAGTCCATCTCCAGTGCGTTGGAGCTGTTGATCAGGACGACGATGGACTTGAAGGTGCCGTTGTCTTTCAGTGCCTTCAGGTTCTTCAGCAGCTCGATCTCTTCTGCAGACAGCTCCAGATAGTTGCCGCTGCCCTCAGTGCCGGAGATCCAGCTGTCGTTGGTGCCGTTGGTGCCGCTGGGCAGGTCTGCGCCCTCACCGCCGGAGCGGGAGAACACCACGATGGCAGTATCGCCGTACTCGGCAAAGCTGCTCTCGGCGCTGGACAGTGCGCTCCACGGAGCTTCATTGACAGCGTACTGGGTGTTTGCTTCCAGCGTATCCGAGATGGAGGCCGGGGTAATGCGGCTGTAGTTCTTCATCATGCTGTCGGACTTGTACAGATCCCACAGCGTCTGGTTGACCTGAATGCCCTGAGCTTCCAGCGCTTCCTTCAGGTTGGGAGCCTTGCTGGTATCCACGGAACCGGAGCCGGTGCCGCCGTACATCAGATCCACAGAGCCATGGCCGAACAGACTGACCTTGGCGCTGCCTGCCAGCGGCAGGGCAGCGTTGTCGTTCTTCAGCAGGGCAGCGCCCTCGGCCTCAACGGTGGCGCACAGCTCAGCCTCATAAGCCTCGCGCTCTTCGTCGGAAGCAAAGCCCGCTTTGAAGTATTCGGTATCTTCCGTGGTGTCGCCCTTGATGATCTTATAGGTCGATGCATTCAGAGCAACATTCAGGGTGGTGGCGTACTGATTTGCGATCATGTTGCCCACGATGGCGGCGATGGTCAGAATCGCCGTCAGCGCAGTGAGCACCGACCACAAACGTACTTTAGGTTTCTTGGGATTCATTGGTTCTCCTCCTTTTCATTTATAACAACCGCCAGACAGCGGGATGTCCTTGGTTATACCCAGTTTGCACTGGTGGAATTGGATTTCTTCAGCTTGTAGCTGGGGTTCGGCTCTGCCACATTGCAGAAGGATGCGGTGTCGATGCAGTCGCCTGCAACGGCCTTCAGCTCCACCTTCCCGTGCAGCGGCACGCGGAACTTGAAGATATGCTCGCCGGTCTGCTCTGCCAGCTTTTTGCCGTCCGCATACAGGGCGACGGTGTTCTGGTTGGAGTAGACCTTGACCTCGATCTCCTTCTCGGTGCGGTCGGTGAACCGCTTGGAGCAGATGTGGACGAAGTTTTCCTCGCTCCACCATGCTTTATAGAGGTAGAAGCTGTCCTTTTTGGTCTTTCGGTCAAAGGTGACAAGACCCTTGTGGTTCATGCCCGGCTCGCCGCCCTGATCCCGGGCATCGGCTGCAAAATCGAACATGTTCCACACATGGGTCGCCCACAGCCACGGGTGGCGGTCAAAGCACTTCAGCATATACTCGTGGTACTTGGCCTGATATTCCTCGGTGTGGTCGCCCCGGCGGGGGTGGGCACTGTGGAGGTTGGGCATGCCCTCGGCACCGTACTCGGAAAAGCCAAGCGGACGGTTGGGGTATACTAGATGGAAAAAGTCCATCCACAGGTCGTTCAGGAACAGCCCCGGCACATACCAGCCCAGATACAGGTTCCAGCTGACCAGATCGGTGATGTGTGCCACCGGGTTGAAGGGGCCGCACACAGCGTAGCAGGCCAGCGTGGTCAGGCGGGTGGGGTCCATCTTGTGGCACAGTTCGTTGAGCACCCGGTGGTTGTCCAGCATATCCGCCTTGTCCTTGGTGGATATGGTGATCTCGTTGGACACACCCCAGCAGACGATGGAGGGGTGGTTGTAGTTCTGGTGGATGAGCTCCTTCATCTGGCTGATGGTGTTTTCCCGGCCATTGGGCAGATGTTCGGAGATGTAGGGGATCTCTGCCCAGACCACCATGCCGTACTGGTCGCACAGGTCGTAGAAATACTGGTCGTGCTGGTAGTGCGCCAGCCGGACGGTGTTTGCACCCAGCTCCCGGATCAGAGCCATGTCCTCATCATGCATCTCCCGGGTGATGGCGTTGCCCAGACCCTTGCGGTCCTGATGGCGGGACACACCGTGGAGAGGGTAGGGCTTACCGTTGAGGAAAAAGCCCTTCTTTGCATCCACAGAGAAGCTGCGCAGGCCCATCTTGGTGGTCACTTCATCCACCGGCTTGCCGTCCTGCAGCAAGCGGACGACACAGGTGTACAGGTATGGGTCTTTGATGCCGTTCCACAAGTGGGGAGCATCCAGATGGAGGAAAGTATTTTCGCCCTCGCCCTTTGCAACGGTGCGGCCCTCGGCATCCAGCAGCTCCACCGTCACGGTGCCGCTGCCTTCCACCAGCGTTTCCACCCGGATGTCGGCGCAGCCCTCTTCCAGGGCGGGGGTGATCTTCACGCCGGTATCGCCAAAGTGTCCCAGCGCAATGTGGTTTTTGTTCACCACCAGCAGGCTCACATCCCGGTAGATGCCGCCGTAGAAGGTGAAGTCCGCTTTCTGGGGGTAAACGCGGTCGTTGACGCTGTTGTCCACCCGCACTGTGAGCTGGTTCTCTGCCTGCAGCAGCTCCGTGACCTCTGCCCGGAAGGTGGAGTAGCCGCCGTCATGGGTGCAGAGCTGCTGACCGTTCAGCAGCACGGCGGCGCTGGCGTTGACACCCTCGAACTGCAGCCACACCTGCTGCTGTGCCGGGTCGTACACCGGTGCTGCAAAGCGGGTGCAGTAGGTGCAGCAGCCCCGCCAGTAATCGTTGCCGCCGTCCTGACCGTCCCTGGCGTTCCATGTATGGGGCAGCTCTACGGCGGTGGTAACGCCGTTCGGGCCGGTGAACTGCCAGTCCTCCATGAGCTTTGCAATACTACGCATCCGATTCCTCCTGTTTTTGCTGTGGTACAGTGATTTTTTTCGTTTTCTGCTCTTTGTCATTATTTTATCAGAGTGGCCGTATTTCGCAAGATGCGTGCGAAAATCGGTCGTTTTGCGTGCATATTCGGTTTTGGGTTGCCAAATGTGAACTGATATATTTGTAAGTTTTTCACAAGCAGATGTATCCAACGAGCCGCAAAAAGAAAACCGCCGCAGTCCTTCCGTTTCCGGAACTTCTGCGGCGGCTGCCGTTTTTTTAACTTATTTTTGCAGCGGAAAGATGATCTTTTCCGCAAAAAACTCGCCCTGCTCTTCCAAGGTCAAAGTGCCTTTGTACTTCTGCACGATGCGACGGATCACCTTCAGCTCGTATTGTGCAGAGCGGTTTGCCTGCTGTTCCGGCGGGCGCAGCGGGCTGATGATGTTCACCACCACAAAACCCTGCCGCACACAGACCAGCAGATCGATGACCCTGCACTCCGGCCGGGAGACCTGCACGGCGCTTTCCACGGCGTGATCCAGCGCATTGGCAAACAATGCGTACAGATCCCCCGCTTCAAAAAAGCCCAGACAGCTGCCGTTTGCCACAGCATTCAGCTGGATGCCCCGGGACTCGCACAGCAGGCTCTTCTCGGTCAGCACCACATCCAGAACCTCATTGCCGGTGTTGCGGTTCGCGTCATACAGGCGGGCCGCGCGTTCGGCCTCATCAATGCGCTCCTGTGGTACCGCTTCGGGCGACAGCTTGCGGAGATTGGCGATCTGCACCTTCAGCTCATGGCAGCGCTTGTTAATGATCTGCACGTTCTGCCTGGCCACCTGATATTGCTGGCGCTGACGCTCGTACAGCAGGTTCAGTTCACTCATCTCTTTTTCTAGGGCAGACTTCTTGAACAGCTCGCTCTGGAAATACAGCAGGGTGATAAAATAGAACTGCCCGATCAGAATGGTAACGGCAAGGCTCGGCGGAGTATGTTCGGCGCGGGAATTGTCCAGCACGGCTGCCTGCACCATGAACAGGATGCCAATGAAGAACGCACTGAACAGCTGCCGGGGCCCGATGTGGTATTCTCCTTTATAAGGAAGCTGCCGTGCCAGCAGGATGTACACCGCCGCAAAGAATCCCGCCCCGGACAGCAGCTGTACCAGAACCGCCCAAGGGGAAGCCATGTTCAGCGGGTGTCCATACCGGGTAAACTGCAGCTCCAGAAAGCACCAGCTCTCGTAGGCGCACTGCGCGATGAGCAGGCTCCATACTGCGCAGTACAGGGCACCTTTTTTATTGATATCCGTACACAGATAGATCATCCCGCCCAGCAGCGCAAAAAAGGAAACGTAAAGTACCAGCAGCAGGAGCTGCTGCTGCCACAGTGTTGTGGACTGTGCCAGCGGGTCCAGCAGCTGCGCCAACAAAAGCAGCGGGAGCAGCATCCCGCAGGCACGGGCCCAGAAATGGGGCCGATGCCGCAAAGGCAGACAAAAGACCAGCGCCGCGCCCCAGCGCAGCAGCGCCCGGAGCAGGCTGTTCAGCAGCGATGTGGTCACAGCACACCTCCCATGTAGGACGCTACTGCGGTAAGAAAGGCCGTGCGCTGCCGTCGGCTGATCTCCAGCCGGTCGTTTTTCACAAGGGCAAAGTCGTTTTCAATGCCCTTGACGTAGGCCAGATTGACCAGATAGCATTGGTTACAGCGGACAAAATGATACTCGGCAAGCTGCTTTTCGGCACTTTGCAGGCTGGCGCGTGCCGCGAACTCGCCTTTGGAGGTGTGATAGTACAGCATCCGGCTGTGGGTCTCCAGATAATAGATATCAGCAGTATCCAGCAGCTGGATGCCGCCGCCCGCCAGCTGCAGCACCACCTGCCCGCCTCTGCGCCGCTGCACCCGCTGGATGGCGCGGGAAAGCTTGGTGCAGAACTGATAATAGTTCACCGGCTTCAGCACATAATCCAGTGCATCTACCTCGTAGCCCCGGATGGCATACTGTGCCATGTTGGTCACAAAGACCAGCACCACATCCGCATCCACGGCCCGGATGGCTTCGGCCGCTCCAAAACCGTCCAGCCGTGGCATCTCCACGTCCATAAAAATAATGTCGAATCCCGGCGTATAGTGCTCTGCGATCTCGGCACCGTCTGTGATGAGACTGATCTCCACCTGCAGGCCCTGCTCCTGCGCATATTGCCGGACGAACCGGTTCAGGCTTTCCCGTGTTTCTTCCTGATCCTCTACGATCGCAATTTTGAACATCCTGCACCCACCTTCTCTCTGCGTCTGATCGCCGTATGGCTCTTTTTATTGAAACACACTTTTCTATGAAATGCAATGGAAAACCTTGCGGGGAAAACAGATGCGGTTCCCATCCTGTACCGCCCCCCACAAATAAAAAATCCCCAGACAGCCGTCTGAGGACTTTTGCGGCAGTGCACTGCCAAGGGCAGGCGAACCTGGATTTATTCCAGATACTGCGGCAGATTCCACGTACCTCGCAGCACACGGTGGATTTCCACGCTCTTGCTTTCATCGTTGACGCGATAGAACACCAGACGGGACATCTCCTGTCAGGAATATTGCATCACAAAATGACTACGGGCGCAAGGCTGATGATTCTTGTTGGGGCGTGCGGAGCCCCAAACCCTGCTGGAAACGAGTACGGCAAACTGGAAGTTATAGTGCTATCTTTTTCCATTTTCTAATCTTAGTTCTGAATGTTCCGAACGGAGCAACCGTGTTAACATGTATAAACTTGTATACTTCCCAGACCGCTGTTTTGGTTGCTTCATCGGCCCACTTTCTCATATGTGGCTCGAATAACTCTTCGTCGCTTAATGAGTCAATCATTTCATAAATCGAATTAATATTCTCTCTCAGCATATCTTTCAACTCCTGCAACGACAGATAAGCATATGTATCTGTAAACCATTGATATAATTCGCCAAGCTGATTCCACTTAAAATCATCCGAAGGAGTCTTGACATGAAGACCATTTCTTTCGTCTGATTCCCATTTAAGAACAAGAGTTGTCCAGCCAACCTGGTAAGCAAGATTTTCTGCTGGAGTTCTGTCAACTTCCTCAACTCTCTTATCTTTTAATGATTCCGGAATAATATCAAATTCTGAAATGTACTTTGCAAAACTTTTATTTATCTCGTTCT
>ERZ773104.2080-NODE-2080-length-23712-cov-4.754407_pt1 | contig 23712 bp, 39 predicted proteins | sample MGYA00511920_ERZ773104 | MGnify/ENA primary metagenome ERZ773104 (study PRJEB29015, sample SAMEA2737857) | human gut metagenome | biome: human gut; feature: human-associated habitat; material: faeces | place: China | collected 2012 ...
AAGTATTGTCGTTTGGATGACCGCAAATTTTGCAGATTACTTCATTGTCTGTGCCTTTTGCTAAGGTTCGGCAGTACATTTTCAACGGCTTTTATTATCTTTTCCATTTGAAGCAGTGCCGGAGTTGTCATAAGCTTTACCGTTTTGTCCTCTGTAGGGTTTCCTGTTTTGTTTCCTCTCGGCATACCGTCACCGGAAAAACTTCCACTCTCCAAAATTTCCTCTCGTATCTCTTTTATTTCTCTCTTATACTGCTGATAGTGATACAATTCATATTCAATATACCTGTATATACGCTTGTCCACTTTGATATTCAATATACCACCCTCTGTTTGTTGATTTATAAACATATTGTGCATAATTATGTTTACAACTTAATTTCTTTTGTGTGCTTTTCCTCTTTTCTTTACATTGTAGCTTGCTTTTCTGTCTATTTCTTCTATAACGGCAACTCTTTTTGAAAGCATAGCAATATCATCAACATTATTTTTCATGCCTATTTGAAATTTAACTGAACTGTAATGTAAATCGTCTATTTTAATGCCATATACATTCAGCTTACTTTCTGTTCTTCTCTGCTTTCTTTTTATCTCCGACAGTGTATTGGCTGTGCTTATCATATAATTTATTGATAAAAACATTATTATTATACAAATTACTGCTAAAAATTTAATCATTGTTTTTTCTCCTTTACTCTACCCTTGCCAACATTCCGGTTCCTTTTTCCAATATTTCCAGCTGTTCCTCCAATACAACTCTTTCAGTTTCTTTATCTATGTCAAAACAGCATTTAACTTCTGTCATTCTTCGCCCACCTCTGCTATACTGCTTCGTGCTATCATACAAAGTTCATGCAGTTCGTCTATTAAGTCTGCAAAAAGTGTATCCTCTGCATTTATAAGCTTCTTAGGCATAATAATTGCTTTAATCATTAAACCGTCTTTAATGGCAAGATAATTGCCGTATATTTTGCTTTTTCTTGAATAGAAAACTGCTCCGCTGCTGTTTCCTATATCAATAGGTTTGAGATAACTCTTATCTATAAACATTACATCTCTGCTGTTTAAAACATATGTTTCAAAATCTTTTTCATTGTATGTAAAATCCAAAGGCAATATCTTTTCAATAGGTTCTTCTGTATAATCGTTATCATCAAAGTACACTTCTGTGTATCTCTTTACATTATCAGATACTATTTCCCATTCAGGACTTCTTGCCGGAAGTACCGGCTTTACGTTTATTGTGTCAAACTCCGTATTGCCTATATTGTAAAATGCCGCACCGTTGCCAAGCCACTGTTCTCCATTACCGTCATTGTTGATTATGATTAAATAACCGGTTTTCTTAAATGTTTTAACTACTTTGCTGAAATCAATCTTTATCATTATTTCCCGACCTTTCTGTTTAATCCCAATGCAATTCTGTTTAAATCACGTTCGACAAAATATTTCGAGCATTTTTCTATTGTTGCAATCGGCTTTCCCCAGTGTGGGACTCTATAACAGCCTTTACCTAACATCTGAAAGCGTCCGTCTTTTGTGTGTTCAAATTTTGTCTGACAATACGGACACCCGTTACATTCAATTACCATATTTCACACCTTTTTCTATTCTTAGCTCTATAAGTGTATATTTCTGCACCAACCTTCCTGTGAATGGGTCAGTGCCGTTATACAATGTATCTTTATCAAGGTAATATCCTTTCGGTATCCTCGGTTCAGGAAGCCACCTGTCAGCCTTTACTGTCTTGGTCTTACTCTTGGGGATAATAAGGTTTCTGCTTGATGTATACCGCTGTTTGCCTATTTTCCCTTCTTTGTATGACTTCCGGGTTTCTTTTATAAGATACTCGGCTAATTTTCTATACTGCCCTGTATCGTCAAGCATTGAACACTTGATGTAGCCATACTTCCATTTACTGTTGGCTGTTTCTAATGTTCTGCCGCTTGGCATACCGTTTACAACAACATGGTGGTGTACCTTTCCCCTATGGTATTCAGTCACCAGTATGTATTTAAGCTCACCGCCTTCCTTCTTGTATTCTCTGCCTAAGTTGCGTAATAAGTTTCTTATCCGCTTTACTGATTCCTTTACTGTCGGTCTTTCCTCTGTTCTGTATGTGAAAATCAAATGGCAGCTCTTTTCATCAAAGTTGGCATTAAGCTTTCTTGTTAAGCTCACTACCGCACGGCGTAAGTTATTGGCTTCTATTTCTTCCTTAGTCAATATTCTGTTTCCGGTTTCCTTTGCCTTTTTTGTTCTCTTTGAATAGGAACGGTAAACCTCTATTGTTTTCCCTGCTTTGCATATTGTTTTGTAGTACATAATCCCTTGCCTCTTTGCTGTAAAATGAATGTCCTAAACAAGCCTTAAATGCCGTTTTACCGGCTTGATTTTTCCCAACAAATATGCTATTCTTTCGTTGGGTAGAACCTTATTAAATATTGAGTATATTAAGCACAAAAGGCATGGGCGTTGTTTTCCATGCCTTTCGTGTATACTTATTTTTTCTTTGTTCTGCCTGCAACTATGTAAGGGTTTTCCGCTCTGCTCAGCGGAAGCCCCATTGCTTTTCTTACAGTGTTTATTATCATGTGGCACAAATCCCACTGTTTTGCATTGGCATTTCTTGCCTTTGGGCTTTTCATCTCGCTCACTTGATTACCCCCCCTTTGTTTTCGCTGTTTTTCATAAAGCGTTTCTTTTCAAGCTCGGTTCTCTCTCTGCTTACTTTCCGTTATATCGTCCTTTGTGCGACTTCTGCCCTGTACGGTGTGCTGCTACGCTTTAACTCGTTGTAAATAGTCGCACGGTGAACCCCGATAGTCTCTGCAATGATACTTACCCGTATCCCTTGCTTGGTCATTTCTTCAATTTTCTTTCTGTCCTCATAATTTAAACGCTTAATCTTTTTTCTCATGTTTCTTTACACCTCACGCCGTTACAAATAAAAAAAATGAAATGCGATAGAGTTTATTAACTCTTGTCGCATTTCATTTTACAATGAAGGGACCTATTTTGTCAATAGTTTTGCGACAAGTTTTTACAAAAAGTTTCATGCTAATTTCTGTAGTTCTTCTTCAAATAATTCCTCTGATGTTCTATAATCAAATATTCCTCTTGGGTAATGGTTTATCCATTCTTCTATATATGCTATTTCTTCATCTACGGTATCTTCAAAGTCTACGCCCTTTGGTATATGCCTGCGGATTAGCCTATTATTATTTTCATTTGTGCCACGTTCCCAGCTACTATAAGGGTGGCAGTAAAAAACAAAGGTACGCCTACCCTCTTTTAATACAGATTTCTCCAATCCTTTATAGTCTGAAAACTCTACTCCGTTATCTACTGTTATGCTCCGGAATACTTTATAAAACATATTCCCCCATTTTATCTCTAATCTGTCTAATGCTTCCACTACAGACGCTGTTCCTTGGTCTTTTATCTTTATAACCACTTCATTGCGGGTCTTTCTTTCCGTTAATACAAGCATACATGACTTAGTGACTCCACGCTTTCCCTTTACTGTATCCATTTCCCAATGTCCGAAAATTTCTCGGTTTTCTATTTCTTTCGGTCTGTTCTCTATACTTTCCCCTGAACTTGCCCGTTTTTGCACCTTTACCTTTTTATTATGATTTTTTCTTTTTCCTTTTATTGGCAAATCCTTATTGGTTAATTTTAAAAAAATACCGCTATCTATGTATCTGTATAAGGTTCTTACGCTGATTGTTGTTTTAAACTGCTTTTTCCCTCTCCAAATATCTGCTAATGCTGCTTCCGGACTATATTTTTCATTTATTATCTTACATTCTATACACTCCGCTAATTCTCTGTCATTACCGATTTTTAACGCCCTGCCTTTTCCCTCTTGTGCATAATCGTGTGTCTGCTGCCCTAAATCACTGCTATATCTTTCTTCTTCCGTATAATCAGAGTTTCTGTGGGTATATTTGCCCTTATTGTATTCCCTGTATATTGTACTCCTGTGAAAATGTAATTGTTCCGCTACATATTCTTTTGAATGTCCGGCGTTTAATAAGGCTTCCATTTTTATACGGTCGCTATTGCTCATTTGCTTAAATACTTTTCCCATGTCATATCTCCTACAATAAAAGGGCAGTTTGTTATTAAAAATAAAAAACCTTACAGGAATACCTACAATATCCCCGTAAAGGTTTTTATTTTTAAATCTCTTTTTCCATTTTTTCTTTTACTGCTTTATATATATATTCATTCACACTTAACCCGGCGGCAACGGCTTTTTCTTTAATAACGGCTTTTTCACCTTTAGGAACTAATAACCCTATACGGTCATACTTTTCTTTAATAAAGTTATTCTGATACTTAAATTGGTCAAATGCCTTTTCGTTTTCCAATTTTATATACCCTTTCTCTTGCCAATTTTTTATATTCAGGGCGGCTTTGGCAAGTCCACCGCCCTAATCTTTTATTTTTCTAAATTAATTAAAATTTTAATTTTTCATTAATTTTATTAATCTGCTTTTCTGCCTTCTCTGCTGCTTTAGTTGCACCTTCTAATTTGGCAAGGTTATAAACTTCTTTCCAGTTTTCTAAGTCATCTAAAAGCATACCTTTGTACTGTTCATTTGTCATTCCCATATCGTCCATTTTTTTCTCCTTTATCTTGCCGCCCAAGTTATTTGCTAAGTTTCTTATTTCTTAACTGTCTTTATTATACTGTATATTACTAAATATGTCAATACATATTACTAAATATTTTTTTAGATTTACAACTTATTTAAACCCTTACAGGAATACCTACAATATACCTGTAAGGGTTTTATTTATCACTGTACTTCATAAATTAATTTGCTATTTGTATCCGTACTATTTTCCCTATCCCCCCTTATCTGTTTTTAATTATAAATATTATTATCTGCACTAATGCTAATATTATAAAGCCTACACCTATATAAAATAACATACTTTACAAGATGAACGATATATGCTATAGTGAAATTGCTATAGCATATATATTTGTCTTTTCTACTTATTTAGAATACGTATCTATCTATTAAGATAAGTGCTATTCCTATAAGTATCTCGGTAGCTACGTGACCTAACCACTTGGCTACCGCTTTTTTATGTTCTTCGTTCATCTTTTTCCCTCCTTTCTATATTTATATTATAGCGTATTTAAACTATGCTGTCAATACATATTACTAAATATTTTTTGAATTTACAATCTATTTAAACTATGCTATTATAATTTAAAGGGGTGATTTAAAATGGCATTTTCAGACAAAAAAGCCGCTTTAGACTATATCAATAATTATCAAAAAGAAAAATATGACCGTATTACCGTTATGGCGGCTAAAGGCAAAAAAGAAAAATATCAAGCCGCCGCAAAAGCAAAAGGCTTGAGTTTATCCGCTTTTATAATGGAATGTGTTGACAAGTGTATAGAAAATATGTGAGGTGGTAAATATGGCTAAAAAAATTCGGTTTAAAATAATAACATTTGAAAAATTAGTTAAAATAATGGTTTGGATTGGTATAATTTTTTTGGTTGTCGGTATTACAGCGTCTTTCCCTTTGGCTCACTGGATGAAAAAAGAAAACAATCCGACTATTGAATATGTCCTTACAGACAAAAGCAGACCTGAACCAAATACTGACGATATGGTTAAATATTTGCACAAAAAAGGCAACAACCTTTGGAAACACGCTGATAAAGACTTCCGATATGAGTCAAAAACGGCTGCTGTTAAATTCTTAAAAGAAAACTATCCAAATTATTTCAATGACAATGAAACAATGGAAACAGCTATTTTTTATAGCAATTTCTTATATTATTATTCTGATAAAGATACTCCTGAAAACAATGTCGGTTGGTTTACAAACCTTGCCGTAAGCAAAGTTTACACCAATGCCGATACCGTTGACAGCGAAAATACTCAAAAATACTTAAATAAAATAGGTGAAAATTTAAATAATATTGATTAAACCACAAAAATAAAGGGGCTTTTCGCCCCTTATTTTTATATCTTATTCTTTTTCTTTAATGCCTTCTTTATTCACGATGTAGTACCCGTTACGTGCAAGTCACCGTTTATAGTTACGCCTGTATCCTCTATAGTCATTATTCTTGTACCGTTTAGCTCAATTCTTAATTCATAGGCTTTATCACCGCCTATTAAAAGCCTGTTGCACCCTGTCCAAATCCTTGACGCTTTACCGGTATTTGACCCCGATATAACAACATCAAACACACTGTCTAAGGTCAGCTTTTTTGTTGTGTCCTCCGCACTGCCAAGCTCTATACGTCCCTCTGAGTTGCCTGTTTCATAGCGGTATATCATATTATTGTTTTTATAACCATATATAGCACCTGCGTTTGTTATTGCTATATATGTGCCTTCTTTTCTGTCTCCGGCATATATTGTTGATCCTTCCATTACAACGCCTGTTATATTGCCGCCTGTTATTGTAGCAGCTATCAAATTAACAGCCTCTACAGTCAAGCCATAAAGGGCGGCGGCGGAAACTTTTGTTGCATTTACTCCTTGTGCGTCTATAGCTGTCTGCCACTGCCACGCTCCGGAGCTTGACTTACTGTTTGCAAAAATTATGCCGTTGGAATTTAGCAGACAGGCAAAGGTACTGTTTTCTTCTGTGGGCTGGTCATGGAACAATATACCGTTGTCAGTAATCTTCATAGTAGCGGTGCTGTTTTGTATCTGTGCTGATGAAAGACCTAAAGTTCCGGCTATTTTATCAGCTAAAACATTACCTAAATTATCGGTTATCTTTTTAATGTTATTCCAAGACGGGGCGTTGTCATTTACTACCTCAGCTACCTCATCAATATCCTTTTGCAGTCCCGAAACCGTCTGTCTTAAATCTGCCGTTGGTGAACCAAGTGTTATACTTGTGTTTTTACCTGTAAGCACATCTTTTTCAAGCTCAATAATACGCTGTTTTGTTTCTATGTTTAACGCTGAGTCTACAATTCTTATGGTGTCCCCAAGGTCAAATTTTTCTAACTGCTCATAATCACTGCCCAAAAGAGCAAGATTAACTACATCAACCTCATATGATACTGCAGGGTTTCCGTCATCATCTTTTTTTGACCTGTCAACTTTTCTTTTTATTGACTTTAAATTTTTGCCAAACCTAAAGTCAACACCTCTGTCACTGCCTATATGCTCATAGGCATATATGTTGTATTTATTAAATTTCAGCTCCGCTTTCCAGTTGTTGGCTATTGCTACAAGTATCTGTCTGGCGTTGCATTCTTCTGTATAGTTAATATCAGTCTTTGTTTTTACGTCAGTACCGGCAAGCATAAAATCCGTATCCAAAAGACAGGCATTTATAACCGTTACTATATCCTTATAGCTGTAGCTGAAACCGTCCATTACCTTGTCAAGCAGTTCATAGCTTATATGCTCACAGTCAACATTAATTGTAAGCAATCCGTTTTCATGGTGTTCCTCTGTAAGTGTAAGTGGCTTGTACAAGTCATCATCAACAAGAATAACATTGTTTTCATCATACAAAAAATCTGTTTTTAATTCTTCTATTACAGCCGTAAATGATAATGTATCTTCGCCGTTTATGCTTTTATGTATGGTGCAGTCATCATTTTGTATATTATTAAGATATGCCAAAGGCTTATTTAAATTGTTTTTTGAAACTATAACAGGATAAATTCAAACCACCTCATTCTCATCTGTAAAATACTTCATTACATCACTTGTACTCATATCAAATTTATAAATAAGGCTGTTCATTTCCGAAAGTGTCATATCCGTATAGCCGTTTAATTTATTATTAACTGCGTCTATGCTTATCCCCAAAATAGAAGCTAATTGTCCGTAGGATATATTTTTTCTTTTCAGGAATTTTTTCAGCTGTACAAGCTCAGCATACTTTTTTTGTTTTATCATTTAATCACTTCATTCTGTAACCATATCTTCACAGCCACATTCAATAAGAACCTCTTTTACCTGTTCTTTAAGTTTCTGTGGAACATCTTTAAACTCTAACTTTCCTAAAATAATTTTCTGTGCAAATAACATAGCCATCATTAAATCATCTCCTATAAAAAATAATAATAAATATAAAATGCCTTTAAGCATATACAACCTGTGCCATTTCTACCAAGCAGTCCGAAAGAAATTCATTTTCACTGCTTAATGCGTCTATTCGTTTCTGCAGCAGTTCGGTTTCTGTAAGGTGTATTTTTATTTTTTCTTCCTCGGCTTTTATTTCATCAACTGTTTTTTCGGTTATGGCATTATCAATATATTTATATCTGTAAATGCCGTAATCGGCGGTAATGTTTTTTTCAAGATAACAGCCTTGTGCATGGGCGTATCTGTCACCAACACCCTCATCAATTTTTATATAATCTGATGTATCAGATATAAAAATATCGCTGTTAATGTCGGTTATATTGTTGTTATCATCAACTTTTATATAAACGCCTATCTTATTTTCTTCGTCCATTTTTTCACCTTCTTTTTAATATATTTCTGCGTCAAATGCTAATGTTTTATAATTCGGACAACTGCTTCTGTACTGCAAATAATAAAACTGATTTGCTGTGAATGTTGCATTTACCGTAACTGTTGCACCAACCGCCTGTGTTGTTCCGTCACCTCGTTTTATCGTTGTAACAGCTGTTGCCGTTCCTGCATTGTTTTTTATATATAAGCTGCTAAAATCACCTGTAAGCGTCGGAACAGCTCTCATTGATACAGGAAATTTCATAACAAATGCACCGCCGTTTGTTGTTGTACATAATTCAGCTAAGTACGGATAACCACCGCCGACAAACAGCGGATTGTAATAATACCTCTGACACATTGCAAGTTCTTCTGCATACATTCTTGGTACAAAAGGCGTTGCCGCCTCACCATATTCCAATTTTACTTCTGTTATAGCTAAACCCTGTCCGGTCTGTGGCTGATTAGACCCAAGTGAATAAAAAAATACTCCCCTTCGTCTTATGTCGGTTTCCTCTGATGTATCAACGCCTTTGACTGTATACTGATATTTGGTCCATTTATTTGTTAAATTAAATGTTGTCCCGTTTGTATTTCCTATTTGCACCCCAAAGTAACCGCTAAATCTTCCAACGCCTATTGCCCAAAATGATACTGTCAGTGTTTTCCCCTTTAGAATTGTTTTATAATCTTCTAATGCTTGATGAAGATATATATTTCCGCCGTTATCTTTTGTTTTAGTCAATTTTATAGCAAATTTACTGCATAACCCTTCCTGCAAGTGTTGTATTTTAGTTACTGCCGTATTTACCTGTGCATTTCTCCACCTGTCCGCCGTATATCCTGCCGCATTAAAGCTTTCACCCTTCTGCCAAATTTGAAAATCACCGTTTATAAGCAAGTTTGGATTGCTGAATGTAGTATTTGCATATGTTTTGGCACTGTTGAGTGTATTTGTACCTACGGTATCGGCATAGCTTTTGGCACTGTTTAATGTGGTTGTACCTACGGTATCGGCATAGCTTTTGGCACTGTTTAGTGTGGTTGTTCCTACGGTATCGGCATAGCTCTTGGCACTGTTTAGTGTGGCTGTTCCTACGGTATCGGCATAATTATTTGCTTCGGTTAAAACATTTTCTGCAACCGGAACCTGTAAAAAGTTCTGGTTTATTTTTCTTGTGCCTTCCTCTACTGTATCCGAACCGTAAATATATTCATATGCCATTTTTACACCTCCTTAGGCTATAAATGTGTTTGGAAACTCTATTCTTATTTCTGTAAGGTTTAAATTCCTTCCGGATACAACGAAATTGTTGTCTCCTACGGCTATTTGCGGAAAATTACCCGAAAAACTTGTAAGCAACGATACCTTTTTGTTTTCAACTATTGTATATACAGTCATTTTTTCACAGTCTATATACACAAAGCTGTTGTTTAAGCCTGATAAACTGAACGCCGTATCTCCCATTGTAAAATTAATAAGCTTGGCTGTTCCGAAAAAATAAATAACAGGCAGTGTTTTATAATTCCCTGAATTATTTACACTTGCCTGCAATGTATCCGTTATATTTTTCCAAGACACTTTATTTACAAAAACGTCAATATCTTCTATCTTTGTTTTATCTGCTGCAAAATAATCTCTTGCGTCACCGTAAAGCTGATATAATGCAAAAGAAGTATTAAATGTTATATCCACTTCCGTCCAATAATCTCCTATATCCTGTGAAACACTTTCAAAAATATACGCCTTATAAAATAAATTAGGGCGGTCTAAAAAAATCAGCCGTCCCTCTGATTGTATCCACTTTGACAATATAGTTGATATAATCTGCTGTTTTTTTACGGCACTTGTGCCATGTATCCCCAGTTTAACGCTGCAGGTTGAATTTTCATAATTATTTTTAAAATAATACGCTCCGTCCCTGTTTGGTACGTTTACAGCCTTGTACGATAAAGCCGGCGTTACAGGTCTTTCAAACTCCAACAGCTTAAATTCATAATCCTTCATAACAAGGTTATTAATGTGAACACCTTTAAAAATCATACCGTTTATTTTTGCGTCCATTGTTTAAACCACTCCTAACGCTCTGCTGTAGTTTCTTATTGTTCGGTTTAGGCTCTCACTTATAGCCTTAATGTCATTGTCATTTCTTACACTGCCTACATTAACGGTTATGTTTACGCTGCCACCGCTTTTTACTGCCTGTGGTGCTGTCAATGAGTCTGACATTGTGCTTGTTACCATTCCGGCTGTATCGGATACATCACCAAGAGCCATTTTTACACCGTCCAAAAAGCCCGAAACCATATTCTGACCCCAGTCAACTATAAAACGTCCTTCACCCTTCTTTGACGGTGAATGAAAGCCTATAAAATCCTTTATGCGCCCCATTACATTTTCTACAGCTCCCGTTACTTTTCCTATAGCACCTCTTATACCGTCTGCAAAACCGCTTATAAGGTTTCCGCCCCATTCCTTAGCTGAATTAATTATCTCATGGAATTTTTCGCTTATTTTATTTTTTATATCACTTACAGCACCGACTATATTCGGTATTACGTTTGTAATTTTACTTGAAACGGAGTCCCATGCACTGCTCCATATTGCTTTTATATTTACCATAACATTATTTATAGTATCTTTTACGTTGTTTATTGTGTTTGAAACACTTTCTTTTATGGCATTAAACTTTTCACTGAACCAATCTTTAATTGCCGTAAGAACATTATTTATGACCTCAGAGATTTTATTCATTGCACCGTCTATAATTTCTCCGGCTTTGTCACTGTCACCTTTTAATATTGCAACTATAAACTCAAGTACACCGCTTACAACGTCCTTTACGGCATTAAACGCCGCATTAACCACGTTTCTGAATGTTTCAGATGTATTGTATGCCACAATAAAGCCTGCAACCAAAGAGCCTATAACCATTGTGACAGGGTTTATTAAAAGTGCCAAACTGCCAAAAGTAGTTCCAAGTGTACCTAAAGCTGTTATTACAGGCGTTACAACACCAAGTATAGTTGTAACTGCACCTATTACCGTACCCAGTACGACCACAACCGGACCTATTGCTACCGCCAACGCTGCTATTACTGCAATCACTGTTTGCATTTCCGGACTTAAATTGCTTATAAACTCACCTATTTTTTCTATTATAGGCGTTACGTTTTCCGCTATTGCCGTAGCTGTGTTTATAAAAATGTCTGATATTGGCGAAAAAGCGTCCTGCAATGTACGCATTGCACTGTCAAACTTCTGCTGACTTGTAAGGCTGTTTTCTGCAAACTGGCTTGCTTTTCCGGATACATCATCATAGGCATTGCCTACAGATGTAAGAGAAGCAACCATTTTAACACCATTGTCCTCTGCCAAAGTACCAAAGGCTGTCTGTGCAAGGTTAAACTGCTCCTGCTGTCCTGCGGCGTTATTTATATCTCCTACTATCGACTCTATAACTTCCTTCTGAGTTGCACCGCCGTTTTGCCACGCCTCAAAAAGCTCCTGTGTCTTTGTGGAATACTGCCCTATTGAGTCACCTATTGTTCCGTCGTTTAAACGTGTTGTTACCTCGTTTATTGCGTCATTGACCTTATCAAGGCTGTAGGCTCCGTTATCCATGCCGTTTGTGAGAAGCTGAAAATATTCTTCTGCCGAATAACCGGCTTCCTGAAATTTTACGGAATATTCCGAAAGGTTGTCACCCAACTCACCTGTTTTATCAAGTCCGTTCTGCGTTCCGGCAACCAGATAGTCCATTGCTGTCTGTGCGTCTATGCCGAAATTTTGCATTAAGGCATTTACACCACGCATACTTTCGCTTACATCAGAGCCGAAAATAGTTTCAAGCTGTGTTGCCTGTTCTGTAATGCTTACTAAATCAGTTTGCGAAAGTCCTTCTAAATTCTGCTTAACAGCTATCAAATTATCGGCTATGTTGTCCATACTGTCACCAAAACCGGCAGTAAACGCCTCTTTTATTACTCCTGCCGTTTCTTGTGCCACTTGCCCTGTTTCGCCAAAATAAGAATTTACTCTTGTTGCAGCTGTTTCGCTTTCCATAGAATAATCCGCCATAGAACCGACTATTCCGCCTATTGCGTCTGACAATTTTTCAACACCGGCTTTTACTGCCTCTACAGCCAAACCGGCTTGCAGTCTTTCACCAAAGCTTTCGGCTGCTTCACCGCCCTCATCTAAAGCGTCGGCTGCCTCTTCCGTTTTGTCTGCAAGGCTTTCTATTGCGTTGGTATTTTGATTTAATTCAGACTGCATTTTATTAAGGTCAGCCGTTGCCTGATTTACCGCCTGCTGCCACCTCTGGGTTTTGCTGTCACTTTCGCCGTACTTTTCCGCCGATTTTGCAAGCATTTGCTGTAAAAGTGCAAGCTTTTTCTGCTGTTCGTCTATTTCCTTGCTAAGCACTTCATTTTTTGCCGTATATGCTTCTATACTTTTTTCGTTGCCTATAAATTCACTTGATACAGCTTTCATTTCCGTTCCAAGTGTTCGCATAGTCATGTTTATATCGTTTATTTGTTTGCGGTATTCGGCTTCACCCTCAATACCAATCTTGGGGCCTATATCATACGCCATTAAATCACCTCCTTAAAACGGTATAATATCGTCTATTGTTGTATCGTGCTTTTCCTTTGCCAAACCATTAACTATTCTGTGTATGTTATAAAGGGTCAATATTTCGCCCTCTGTGCAAAGTCCGTATTCTTCTATAGTAAGATTTAAAACCGTTACGGCTATATAAAATAACCGCCCCATAAGCTCGGCATTGCTCATAGGGCGGTTATTTAATTTTTTGACGCTTCGGTTTCAACATCAACCTTTTTTGACTTATAAACAGCCTCTTTTATTGCGTTTGAAATCGGCTTTAAGTCATCAAGCACCAACATAAATTCTATATCTTCAATCTTTTTAGGCTTATATTTTGTCTTGTTCTGCCATGCTCTAAATCTCAAAGCCTCATTATGCAGCATTAAAAACATAAAAAGGCAAGCGTTATATCCTGCATCTGTATCAATAGTTTTTCCTGTTAATTTTTCATCGGCAAAATATGCACCGGCTTTTGTTGTTGCCCTTGTTGTTGCAAGAAGTTCAAATACTTCACCATAAAGATTAATTTTAACTATTCTGTTTTCTATATCATACATACAATACACCGGCCTTATTCTGTATATTTCGGTTCATACACTGATGTATACCACGTTGCAATAGCTGCCGACGCTCCTGTATCACCTTCTGTAACCTCTGTTTTCCATGGGTGATTACCGTTATCATCTGCCTTTTTTCTTGCCATAATAGTCCCTTCTGTTGTAGGTGTCTGGAACTCTATTGAATCACCCTTTGTGTTAAGTGTTGTGCTTGGCACTCCAAAAAGAACTCTGTAAAGCCAAAAATAACGGTACTTGCCGTTTGACTTCTTAGCTCTAAAGCCAAGTGCTACAGGCTTTGGTGAGTCCTCAGCCGTCTGTATAACTACGCCGTTTTTGTCTACCGTTGCACCAAGTATATCGGCAAGGTCAGCCGGTGCAATATCATTTGTATTTATTGATATTGTACCGCCCGAAAATTCCCTTACAGACTCCGAAACCTTATCATCTGCATATAAACTGCCTTCTGCCGACTCCACCGAAAGTTCAACGCTTATTGCTTCTGCAAGCTTTTTAGGTGCTCCGTATGTTTCTTCGCCTGTGTCCTGTGCCTCGGTAATAGTTGCATAATATAATTTATCCAATCCTATAGTTGCCATTACTTCATAGCCTCCTCTATTTTCTCAGTCATTTTATTAATCATTGCCCGTTCTGCCGTCTTTCTCGCCTTGCTTACAGCCTTTCGTATAACCGGAGTTTTCTGCATAAAGCTTGTGCCGCTTTCGATACTTCGCATAAGCAGCACATTAGGCACGCCCTGAGGGTGTGCCTTTGTTTTGACCGAACCGTAACCGTCCCAGCCTATTTTTGTATCTATGCCTGTACTGCTTTCTTTTATAGGTGAAAGTCCCATGCTTTCGATTAAATCCGCTCTTTGCTTTCTGGATACACCTTTGAGCTTATTCTCCGGCGTTCCGTACTTTGGCAGACCGTTTGTTCCTTCGTCTATAGGTATGCTGTACAGTGCTGCTTTTACCGAGTCTGCAATTATACCTGCACCTTCGTATACAGTTTCTTTTATGCTCTCCTCAGCCTTATCCGAAAGCCTTTCCAAAGCAGCTGTATATTCATCTATTCCTTTTACTGTGAATTTTGCCATGCTATAACCTCAAAAACCCATTCATAATGTATAAGCGTTGTTTCATCTTCATACTGAACGCTGTTTAACGCAAACGAAATATCATTTTCATCTAAAGCCGACTGTATTTTTTCTATAAGCTCATCTTTTTCGGTCAGGGCATACAAGTCTATTGTTCCCTGCAACACCTGAACCGTTTTTTTGTTATCTGCCGATATTTGATTTACTTCATTATCCTCTGCCCATACAATATAGGGTACTTTTGCATTTAGTGCCTCATAGTGATATACATTATCCGAAACCGACAGCAAAGCCTTTTCAATTTCCCGAAAGTCCGTATATATCACCTGTCCTTTCCAATGACAGCTTTGTTATTTTTAAATTCTCATCATCAAGAACCTTCTGCACCATTGCTATTTTATAAATATTCCCGTTTTCAAGGCTTACCATATCATCTGTTGTTATATCGTCCCATTCGGGGATATTTACAACATTTTCTATTTTTTGTTTTGCCTGCAAAGCTGTATAGTATCGGTTTATTCCCACTGCCGAAAAGCTATAATAGTGCTTTGATTTTTCTTTCAGGCTATAAACCGGCTTTTTGCCTTTTTCAGCCGAATTGCAAACGGAATATACAGTTAAAATTCCTTCATCAAAGGTCATTTAACCACCGCCTTTTGGCCAAAAAGCAAGTTATTAAGCTGATACCTTAAAAACTTTGGCATTGCCGTATCTGTTCCGGCTCTTTTCCGGAACAAATAGGCTGCGTAACTGATTATAATCATATCCGACTGTATGCTTTCGTTTAAAATTATGCCCTCCTGCTTTATAGCCTCGGCAGCCTGTTCAAGCAAGAGGGACAAAAACAAATCATTTGCATTTGACATTAACTGCAAGTCATTTTTTAAAACACTTAATTTTTCTGCCGATGTCATTTATTTCACCTTATCCTTTAGTTACATTAACCGTATATACCATTGTGCTGTTGCCGTTTTTAACAGTTACTGTAAGTGGCTTTGTGCCTGTTGCCCAAGTTACTGTTGACGTATCTTTTACATTCTTGCCGTTGTAGCTTATAGCAATTTCCGCTGACGCTGAGGTTGGTGTTGCCTCTACACTGTCAGATGTGTTTGTGGCTGTTACGGCATATGTTGTTGTATCCGGTGAAAATGCAGGACTAAGTGAATATGAACCTACCTTTAATCCATCAAGGCTTGCTTCATTTGCTGTATCTGCCGCAAAGGTCAAAACCGTTGTAGGCTGTGTTCCTTTAATGTTAATAGCAACAAAAGCCCCTGCAATAACCGGCATACCGTCAGCTCTCATTTTGCCCTTAAATACAGTATTGTCCTGTATAAACTGTACTTCTCTTGACTGTTCTATAGTCATACCGCCACGTACAGCAAACAAATAAAGGTCTCCGTAACCGCCTATAATATCACCGTCAGGAATAAATTCCAATATATCAATATTGCCTGTGATTATAGGAAGTACGCCGTACACATTGGCAGCCACATCACCTGTTGCGGTAAATGTTATTGCCTTTGATTTTAAAAGTGCATATGTTTTGCTGTTCATTGCCCAGAAAAGCTCACCTCTGGCATATTTTGTATATGCGTTTCCTGTAGCTATTGTAAGCTGTGCCCAGAAATCAGCACCTTTAAGATTATCCGCAATGCTTATAACATTTGTTGTGCTTAAATTTTCCCACTTTGGAGCTGTTGCAGGGTATCCGTCAGGCTGTGTGGACTGTGCAAGGCGTGTAACAATACCCAATGGCATTTTTGATGTTGCACCCTTGCCGTAAAGTATAGCCTTATCAACAGCAATACCAATAGCCTCCGACAACATCTCAATAACCCATGACGCTACATCAATTTCGCTGTCCTCTAAAATAGAATTGCATACAGGAACAAATCCGGCTACCTTATAGCCGTCAAGAGTAATCTGATTAAATGTAAATGTAAGCTCATTAATTGCACCGCACATTTCTGTCCAGATAGCTTCCGGAACTGTACCGGCAACGGTCTGTCTTGCCTGTCCGGATACGTTTCTTGTTCTTACTCTGTCAATAAGTTTGGAATATCGGTACATATTCTGGGCTATTAAATCCAAAAAAATAACAGGTATGGTTAATTCACCGCCTGTTATATCTCTTTTGTTTCTGCAAGCCTGCTTTAAGTTCTCAATAAAACCTTTAACATCATCTCTCTGCATAATTGCCGTTCTTTCATTGTCTGAAATTGCGTCAAAGATTTTAATTGATTTTGGTATGCTTCTTACGTCAATTTTAATTTTCTCCATTGCTGTTCTCCTCTCAAAAATCTTTTTGCCTGTTCTGTTTTCCGGCTCAGGCACTTTCTTTTCAAGCTCCGCTATTTCGTCCTCTAAAGCCGTTTTTTCTTCCTCAAGCTTATTTATTTCGTCCTCTAAAGCCGTTTTTTCTTCCTCAAACTTTTCTATTTCCTCATTTACGGCTTTTTCATCATCTTCTGTTTCAACCTCGGCTATTGCCTTTTCAAGCTCTGTTTCTCTTTTGGCAAATTCTTTTTCTTTCTCTCTGAGATTTTTAAGTTCTTCTGTCTTTTTCTCAACAGACCTTTTAAGCATAATCATTTTTAACGCCATTTTCATTCTCCTTTCAGTTTCTTTAATGCTTCCTTTTTCCAAAGCTCACGTTTTTCGTGCTTTGCCTGTTCATACCTCTTTTTTATATTATCTATCTGTTCCTTGTTTCTGGCGTTTATTGTAGTTGCTTTATAGGCAGGGAATGTACAAGGCGAAACCTCATACAATGGATTTATTCCTGTTATTCTTGTATGGTATACCTCGTTATCGTCCCACCAGTTTTCACAGCTTTCAATATCAAAGCCAAAGGAACACCCGTCAACATCACCCCTTTGTACTCTTGCATAGGCGTTTAACGCCTCTTGGTCATTTTCGTTTATCTCTACACTGCCGAAAAGGCCTATATTGTCCTCTGTAAGGCTTGCGGTGTTATTTGCCGTTGACCCAAGAACTATATTACTGTCATGGTTCCATAAAACCTTTGTGTCCTCACCGCTTGATAAATATTTCTTAAACGCCTGCGGTGCTATTTCCTCAATCCAGCCGTCACAAATTTCATAGGCTGCGTTAAAAACAGAAAAATATCCCTCAAGATACTTTTTTCCGTTTTCCTCTCGTATCTTAGCATTTTTCATTTTAAAAATACGCTGTTCCATTTATTTCTCACCTCCGTTCAGCTTGCTCTGTTCTCCTATCATTCCCCTCGGAATATAATTTTCCAATATTACCATTGTGTCTAAGTCCTCAACAGGCGAAAGGTTTAACCAGTCCCTTACCTCGTTGCCTGTCATTATTCCACGTACATACTGGTCATCTGCTATAGCCGCCAAGTCTTTTAAGTCATAATTGTACAAGGTTCTGTAATTAAACTTAAAAAAGAAATTAGGACTGTACAAAAGCTTTTTTGTCAGCTCCTGTTCTATAGTCTGTGACATTGGCATTATTTTGGAATTGATAAAGTTGTTCCATGCCTCACGCTGAAACTCTCCTACACCGAGTACAAAAGGCGGTACACCGAGTATTGTGGCTACTGTTTTTTTGTCAAGCTCTACCATATCCGACAACGCCAAGTCTGCAAGGGACAGCGGTTTTACTTGTTCTACCTCAAACTGTTCAGCCGGAATTAACCATGGTTCTCCGGCTTTTGCCGTATCCACATAGCTGTCTAAAAGTTTTTTTCTGCCCTCTCTTGATGAAAATTCATCTGTTAAAGCGTCAATCTTAACTATTAGGCTTGGTTTCCATTTAGACTGCATAAAGCCGTTTTCCGTTGCCTGTGCCTGTTTTAAATTATTTGCCACATCAGACAAAACAAGTCTGTAGCCTCGTCCTATGTAAGGATAAAAGCTATCGGGATTTAAAACAAAATGTAAAAGCTCATCTGGGTTATACTCTTTTCCGTTTATGGATATTTTGTAGCCCCAGCAGCCTGTAGGCAAAAATGTTGTTGTTTCTGCCGGTATCGGTATAAGCTGATTTAACATTCCCTCCGAAAATTCAGGATAAACAACTGCATTGCCGTTTCCCTCTATCATAAGAGTTTTAACAATCCAGTGAATAAAATTGGACCGAACCATATAATCATTGGGTGTTATGTCTATTTTTCGGCTTAACTGATTTTTTATCCTTATGTCACCGTTTTCGGTGTTCTCCATAAGATAAATTGTCATTGAGCCTATAAGCCTTGCTATTGTATCAACAGCCGTTACTATTTCCGGATTTTGTGCAAGGCTTGTATAGCCCGATACAGTCAGGCTTTCATATGCCTCGTCACTGCAAAACCAAACACTTGTTGAACTTCTCTTTTCCATTTTTGGTTCTGCTCTTACTTTTGATTTTTTTCTCACTCCCACCATGCAGCTCCTTTCTTCTGTCTTTCCAAATTATCCAAATACCTTATACAGGCAAATACCGAAGCGTCGAATAAGTCAATTCTATGTTCCGGCTGTACCTTCTCGTACTGTATCATATCGTCGGTTTTTTCCACTGCCGAAACATTCTCAACGCAATACTCGTAAGCGTCCGAATGTAAATAATAAAGATTGCCGTTTTTCACGCTTGTTTCTATATGCCTGAACCCTTCCGACTTTCTGTAATAATACTGTGGCTGGTCAATTACAGTAAATTTTGCCTGTTTCATGCCTATAAAATATTCTCTGCAAAACTTTCTGTCATGGCCCACCTGTTTTATTCTAAATCCCATATTTCGCATTTTAATAAACCAGTTTATTATATCCGCTTGGTTTACTGTAGGAGAATTACACATAGTTAAAAACCCTTCGTCTTTCCACAAAAACAACGGTATGTTGTCTTGGTCAGCTTTTAGGTGTGCCGCCGCAACAGGAAAAAACGCATGGGTTATAATTATATCTGTGCCTTTATAGTTTCCAAACAAAGCCGCCGCTGTTAAATCGTGCATACGTGACAGGTCGGCACCGCCGTACCAGTCAATATTCATTTGTGAAAGCTCTTTTATTGTCCAGTTGTATTTTTTGTCACTTTTTCTAAACTCGTCTATATTGAAATAAGCCTTTATTGCGTTTGTATAAACATTTAAACTCTTTGCAAAAAAATCTTTCCTCTGCTGTGGGTCATTTTGTGCCTGTAGACTATCGTTTAATATTTCCTCAGGTCTTATGGAAGCACCATAGGCAGGGTTTGCCATTTCATGTACTAAAGGGTTTGTAAAATCAATTTCGCCGTTTTCGTTTGGATTAGCACAGCACATAAATATAAAATACTGTTCGTCCTTTACGGTGCCGTTTAGCACCTTTCGGCAATATTTAAGCCTCTGGCCCAAGAATAACTGTTCGTTGTCTCCGGCTGTTGATATGCCTATAAGCAGTTTATTTGTATATGCCTTCATGGCTTCCTTAAACAGGTTGTACTGCTTTGTTTTCTTAAAGGCGTGTATTTCGTCAACTATTGCAATATTACAGTTGAAAGAGTCCTGTGCATCTGGGTTTGACGCAAGAGCCTGTATATAAAAATAACCGTCAGCCAAATTACACTCCATACTGTGTTCATTGTTGTTGTCTATTATTTTTACCTTTCCGCCGTCCTCTTTGCTTTCGCCCATACGCTCAATGTTGTACTTCAAAAAATCAAAGCTTTCCAATGACTGTGCAAGAGCTGCCGCAACAATATATGTTTTTGCACCGGCTTTTCTGTACAGTAACGATAAGCTCCATGAAAGAGCAGCCGCAAAACTTGTTTTTATATTCTTTCTCGGTATAAAAATAAGAGCCTCGTGAAACCTTACGGTGTCATTGCTCTTTAATTTAAACCCAACCAGATTATAAATTATAAACTTGTGAAACGGCTCAAGCAAAAACGGCGTGCCTCTCAGAGGTGTTCCGTCAAGTTTTTCGCCCATTCGGTGACAAATTGTTTTTTCTATTATCTTTATGCAAAACTCAGGTGCTTTGCAGTCCATATAATAATTTCTGTTTTCAAGGTCATTGAAAAATCTTTCAACAGCTTGCTTTAGCTCAATACAGGCTGCCTTTTTGCCTGTTCGTATGCTTTCGGCATATTTAATAACTTCTTTCCAGTGTGTCCCTTCATTAACCAAGCTCAGCAAGCAGTTCCCCTAAGCCTTTCTTTTTTTCTTCGGCGGTTGCAGCTTTGCCCTGTATCTTTTTGTATCCGGCAGGTGTAAGCCCAAGTTCACGATTATACATCAGTATACTGTTTTGCAGTCCCTCTATTGCCACAAAGTACGGATTTTTTATTAAATTTGTACTGCCGTTTTTGTTGGTATACTCAATCACTACTTTCCCACCGCTTTCCGCAAACTGTTCTCTGGCTGTGTCCATGTCCTCATAAACCTGTGCCAAATTTTCTATAACCTTTAAAAACTCCTTTTGATATGTTCCTATGCTTTTCATATCTGCGATTATTTTTTTTTATAACTTGAAGCCTTCATTTTTTGCCCCTTTCAGAACTGATTTTTTATATTTTTTGTTTTGTCGAATATTGAAAAATCAATACCCTTCGTCCTTTTCCCCCTTTGAGAAAAATTTCAACAGAGTTGGAAAATGCTACCCTCCCCCATTAGACCTTTTTTGGCTTTCAAAATTTTATACAGGGGGGTGTCTCCAATCTTTTTGGGGAACGGTTTTTTCTTTTAGCCATTCACCAAGCTTTGTTAATTCTCTTGTGTTTCTGTTTTCCAATTTATTATGTGTTGCCATACTGACAGAAATTAAATTCCAGTCACAAAAGGCATATTCAGGATAAAGTTCAGCCGGATAAATATGATGTACAATAGTTGCCTCCTCGGTCCTTCCGAACCAACCGGCAACAACACACTTATAACCGTCTTTTCTCAAAATCTTTTCTCTTTTCTTTTTCCATTTCATCGAACCATAATTAAATTTTTTCATTGTTCACCTCAACAAAAAAAGACTAACTTTTAAAGTTAATCTCTTTTTTGTCTGCAAAATTAAGTTTACTAAGGGGTTATCTTGAACGTGATACTATAATATCACGAAATTACCCTCCAAAAATGTAATTTTTTTGTAATTATTTTATATATTTCCTTGACATACTCCCCAGAGTATGCTATAATAAATACATAAATTAGTAAAGGAGGTGTGAAAAATGAATGATATAGCAGACATATTAAAAATGGTTCTTGCCCAGTTAGCCGTTGAAATGATTAAGGGAGTCATCAAAATGCTAACAGACAAGAACCAGTAAGCTTTTGCCGGAGCGGTTCGCCGCCGCTCCTTGCATTTAAAATATATCATTCATTTTAAATTATGTCAAACAAAACAAGAAAATTAGTAATTGTATTAGTGTCTTTGTTCGTTGTTGCTTTCACTTGGTGGAATGTGTCAGATTATCTTTCATATGAGCCTACATTTTGCTCAAAATATACTATAATTATTAATCTGTATGCAATTTTCATCTGGTTAAAGTTCCTTTATGGCGAATTTAAGAAAAGGGGTATGTAAAATGTCCAAAAAAATATCAATAGCAATACTTTGTATCTTTATTGCAAACATTGTTTCTATTGTCTGCAACGGAATTGATTTTTTTAACGGTATATCTGTTGTTTTTTCAGCGTTGGCATTAATTTTTGAGTTATTAGTAAAGGAGAACTAAAAATGAGCAATACATCATCAGCAGTAAAAAGAAAATATAACCAGAAAACTTATAAGCGTTGGACAGCTGATTTAAAAATTGCCGACTTTGAGCTTTTCGAACAACTCCGAGGTGATATGAGCCGAGCCGAATTTTTAAAAATGCTTATTAAAGAACACTTTCCTGAAATAAAAACCGAAAACGATTAAAAAACAAACCCACCTTGATTTTACTCTTGGTGGGTTTTATAAGATTTAATTAAAAAACTATATTTATTTATTCTTCGTATATTCTTTCTTTTAACGCTTCCTGTAATACCTTTGAAAAATTAATTCCCATTTCTTCGGCTTTTATATTAAGCCAATTAGGTATTGTAACATTTTTCCGTACTGCTCTGTTATCTGCTTTTCTTCTATAAGCGTCAAAATCTATATCCACTAAAGTAAGCAATCCGTCTGAATAATCAAAATCTTCATCTGCGTCCGCTTTTGCTTTTTCGTAGGCTGTTTCCATTGTACTCGGTGCAGGTATTTCTTTTTTGTCATCTTCTATAGTCAAGCCTTTTAAGCCTATTGCGTCCCTTGCCATTTCTATAGCGTCAACAAGGCTTTTGCCTTCTGTGTATATTTCCATATCAGGAACATATACCAAATAATCATTACCGCACTCTTTAACAAATACAGGATATGCTTCTTTCATCACATCACGCTCCTTTTACGTTTTTCTCACTTTAATTCTAAAATTTCATCTGCCGAGGCATTAATTGCACTGCATATTTTAGCAAAAGTAACTGTGTTCGGTATAAGCTCATTATTTTCCCAACGGCTTATATCTTTTTGATACACATTTAATTTTTTCGCAAGTTCCGCCTGTGTAATTCCACTTTTTTTACGTGCTTTTTTTAAGTTTTCGCCTAAATTCATTTCAAACCTCTCTTTTCTTTCGCTCTTAAAGCAAAAGCAATTATAAGTTTTGCAATTCCTATTGCAATAAAAAATATTCCTAACTTTAAAATCATATCCTTTACTCAGCATTGTTTTCGTGATATATTAATTTTAGGGTACAAGGTGGGTTATACGCCCACCCTGTTGGCTTTTTAATTTAAAATCAGCCTATGTACTTACCAATTACTATAAGTACAATCCCCACAACTAAGTCTATCACTGCTTGAAGTGCCAATTCTTTCCAGTTGATAGACTTTTTTTCGTTATCACTCATTGCCGTTTCCCCTTTCCAGTGATTTTATCACTTATTCGTTGTTTTTCTCCTTTCTATATTTTATATTATATACCTTTTTCGGTATTATTGCCATATACAATTTTAAAATATA
>ERZ773104.2092-NODE-2092-length-23588-cov-4.754812_pt1 | contig 23588 bp, 16 predicted proteins | sample MGYA00511920_ERZ773104 | MGnify/ENA primary metagenome ERZ773104 (study PRJEB29015, sample SAMEA2737857) | human gut metagenome | biome: human gut; feature: human-associated habitat; material: faeces | place: China | collected 2012 ...
AGATAAGATAGGAGTTAAAAATATATGATACGAGTACTTTTCATCTGCCACGGCAGGGCTTTGGGTACAGTTATAAGTGGCGATGAAGTGCGATAAAGTGGGGTAAATCGTGGTGGAGTGATAGGTTGGGGACTACGGTTTTTATACGGATTAGTAGAGAAAAAATATGAAATTATCTTGTGAAAAAATGTGTTAACAGCAGGTACGAAAGTGCCTGCTGATTTTATATTAGAGTGTGGTGCTTTGTATTGTAAATGTTGCACGCAAATGATATAATTTTGGGTATAGGAGGGCTTTGGAATGAATAAGAAAATTTCTATGAGTATTAGGGTTAGTGAAGAAGAACTTGATAAATTAAAACGGGCTGCAAGATTGGAAGCATATGCCTCTTATAGTGAGTTTGTTAGGAGAACAGCATTGCTTGAAGCAGACAAAATAATTCAAAACAAAAAGGAAAACGGTGATAAAAATGATAACTGTTGAGAATTTAAAAAAAGTATTAGATAGACTTGGATATTCAAAGATTAAAAATGGTGATGTGTATTCAAAAAATTACGCAGAATTTGACTGTTGTATTAGTATTGATTTTGCTAATAAAAAAATAGTATATCCCAAGGAAAAAGGAATGAAAATTCATAGGGAAACAACGTGTAATTTTTCCGAACCAGAAAATTTTGTTGTACTTGAATGCATAACAAGTTTAATGGACAAAGGATATAGACCTGGAAATATAGAACTAGAAAAACCTATGCCAGGAGGTCATAAAGACAACGGTGGGTTTTGTGATATTCAAGTAAAGGATAACACAGGAAGAACCTTTCTTTTGATTGAATGTAAAAGGGCTGATGAATTTGATAGGTATTGGAAAAAAACTATGGCGGATGGAGGTCAGTTATTTAGATATTTTAATTCATATAGACAGGCTCAAGCTTTATGCTTATATATGTCAGATTTTATAAACGGTGACATAAAAAGAATGATGAACATTATCTCTATGCTTGATAATAAACAATTATTGGAAACTGATAAAAAGTTGAAAAGTTTTAAACAGGTTCAAATGGATAATGGTGATAAAGAGGATTATTTTGCTGTATGGAAAGATACATATCAACAAGACTTTGAAAATCATGGAATTTTTGAAAAAGAAATTGAATTATATAGTGTTGGAAAACAAAAGTATAATATTAACAATTTAGACGAGATCACACATGATTCTATGCAAAAAAAATATCATGAGTTTGCAAGTATTTTAAGACAGCATAATGTAGGGAGTCATGAAAACGCATTTGACAAATTAATTAATTTGTTTTTGGCTAAAATTGTTGATGAAACAGTAAATTCTGAAGAATTATTGTTTAGATGGAAGGGGGCGGCATATGATGATTATTTCAGCCTTCAAGATCGTTTACAAAAACTATATAAGGAGGGCATGGAAAAGTTTATTGGAGAAGAAGTTACATATATTGATCAAAAAGAAGTAAAGTCAGCCTTTCATTTATTTAAAAATGATCCTGATGCTACAAGAGATAAGGTATTAGAATATTTTAGACAAATGAAGTTTTATACCAATAGTGACTTTGCTTTTTTGGATGTTCATAATGAGGAGTTGTTTTATAAAAATTCTGAAATTTTGAAAAGAATGGTAAAAATGTTAGAAGATATTATTCTAAAAACAAAAGAACCAAATCAATTTTTGGGCGATTTATTTGAAGGTTTTTTAGATGATGGTGTTAAACAAAGCGAAGGACAGTTTTTTACACCAATTCCGATTGTTAAATTTATTATCTCGTCATTACCATTAGCTGAAATATATGATAAATGCGAAGAAATTCCGTGTGCGATTGATTATGCTTGTGGAGCAGGACATTTTTTAAATGAGTTAGCTCAAGAAATTAAAGAAATTGTGAATTTAGAAACAGAGTCTGAAATTCATGAATATTACAAACGAATAGTAGGAATCGAGAAGGATTATAGATTGTCAAAAGTTGCAAAAGTTTCAGCATTTATGTATGGACAACCGGATATACAAATATTATATGCAGATGCATTAGCCAATAATGAGAAAATAAGAGAAAATAGTTTTAATATTTTAGTGGCGAATCCACCATATAGTGTAAAAGGATTTTTAGAGACATTATCAGAGGAGGACCGAAAAAAATATACATTATATAAGCAAGTGCCGGATATTTCTACAAATAGAAGTATTGAGACGTTTTTTATTGAGAGAGCAAATCAATTATTAAAACCTGAAGGCATAGGTGCAATAATTGTTCCGATTAGTGTTTTAAATAAAGGGAATATTTATGCAGGATGCAGAGAAATTATTCTAGGTAACTTTCAAATTGTTGCCATTGTTGAATTGGGAACAGGAACTTTTGGAAAAACGGGACAAAATACGGCTACTTTATTCTTAAAAAAAAGAAATATGAATCCAGATATGGCAGTGCACTATAAAAATAGGGTAGAAGCATGGTTTGATTTGGATGCTTCAAAGGATATTGTGTTTGATGATGTGGATGATTTAAAACGATATTGTATCCATTGCGGATTTAAATATGAGGAGTACCAAGAATGGCTAAAAGGTGGAGTAACTCCGAATAATAGTTTATTTGAAGAATATGTGAAAAAGGCCAAATCTTCTCAAAAATACAAGAATATAGATAAAAAGAAAATATCAGCAAAATATTCTGAAAAAGCAAAGAAAAACGATTTGTCAGATTGTATTTTTACACACATTAAAACAATAGAAAAAGAAAAATTATTTTACTATTTGATGGCTGTCACGAATGAATATCCGGTATTGATAATACAATCCCCGATAGAGAATACAGCGGAAAAAGAATTTTTAGGATATGAATGGAGTGGAGCAAAAGGAAACGAGGGAATAAAATACCTTGGAAATGAAGTGGAAGATGAGGATGATACTATAAGTAAAAATCAAGGAATTCATAATATAAAGACTCCTATGTTTGATCCGAGTGATTTTGAAAATACTAAGAAGTTAAACTATTATATTAGAAAAAATTTTCAAAAAGAGAAAACGTATATACCAGAAGAACTGTCAACATTTGCAAAATACAGTAGATTAGAAGATATGCTCGACTTTTCGAATACTGAATTTGATAAGGTAATAAGAACAAATGCGACTAATTCTTATCTTGATGTAAACAAATACAAGTATGAAGTTTCAAGAGTAAATGATTTACTAAAAAAAGTGAATGGAAGTACAATAAAGATTGATGCAAATCAAATTAAGTCTGATGGAAAGTATCCTGTAATAACTCAAGCTAAAGATGAGATGATTTCAGGTTATATTGATGGTGATGAAGTAATAAATGACTTACCATTAGTCGTATTTGGTGATCATAGTTGTACTTTTAAATATCTTGATCGTAATTTTGTACGTGGAGCAGATGGAACACAACTTATGAAATTTGATAGTGAGAAGTGTAATGCAAAATATGCGTTTTATTATTTGTCGAATATTGAGATACCAAATGCAGGGAAATATGAACGTCATTATAAGTATGTGAAGAATTTAATGATTCCGTTACCTCCATTATCAATCCAAAAAGAAATAGTTCATGAGTGTGAGAAATATGATAAAGAAATAATGAAAATTCAAAATGGTAATATTTCTTTGCAAAAAAGAACAAAAGAAATTATAGATGCAATATTCAGTAAAGGATATGAGGAAAAGAGAATACAAGATGTGTCAAGAAATACACAGTATGGAACCTCAAAAAAATCTAAAAAAGAGGGAACTGTTGCTGTAATAAGAATGGGAAATATTCAAAATGGAAAGATAGATTGGTCGGATCTTGTGTATACAGATAATGAAGATGATATAAATAAATATGAACTTAAAAAGAACGATGTTTTGTTTAATAGAACTAATAGTCCAATTCATGTGGGAAAAACAGGAATTTATAAGGGAGAGCAGAGAGCTATTTTTGCTGGATACTTAATTAGAATTAATTATATTGCCGAAATGATTGATCCTGATTATTTATGCTATGTTATGAACTCAGAAAAAATAAGAAATTATGGATTCTCTGTTATGAAAAAGAGTATTAATCAAGCTAATATTAGTGGTGAATTATTAAAACAATACAGAATTCCAGTGCCATCGATGGCGGAGCAGAAACAGATAGTAGCAGAGATTGGCAAAATTGAAAGAGAGATAGATGAAGGTTATTCTAAAATCGAATCATTAAAAGCATTAAAGAAAAAGTATATTAAAAAAGAATTATTTAATTAGGGGATTCCGAATCTTTACCACCTTTCTCCCTGAAGACCGATGCCCCCTCTCACGCATATTTTCGCGAAATTGCATAGGGGGTATTGTGTTAACTTGGTTTTAGCAACTCGAATGGCTGAAATTAATGGAAAAAATGAAATGCTGTGTGCGAAAAGTATTGCCGATTTGTGTAGAAGTAGGGCTGCCTTGAAATAGGGCAGCTCTTTTTCAAATATTGTATTGACTAATTTGCCTGGCAGAGTGATATATGTACATACCAAAAAAAGGCGGTATGTGCTATGATTACAGAGATTGATTTTAAGGTTAAAGGTGAGGAACGCAAAAAGCTGGCTTATGCAATAGCTGAATTGCTTGAAATTCCGGTAAAGTATACCAGAACACCGAAGTTTGATTATCTGATTGGAAGCTGCATCCTGGATAAAAACGGAGTGTTTCATACATCCGAGGATTTGTCAGAAAGTGAGTTGAAATTGGTTTTAGAACGGTTTTACAAAGGCGAGCCTATACAACAATCAGAGCAGTCGGAGAATGAAATTATGGAAGCAGATGTATTAAGCATATCGGTTCCAAGAAACATGTTTGCAGATGATAAGCTGGAAAATTTGCAGAAGTTGATAGAAGGGAAGCAAACACTTTTTAAACACGCATTCCTGACAGAGCAGTTGGAGGTTGTTATTACCGAGAATCAGGTTTCGTTTCCCTGGTTTCCACTTGTGTCTGAGTTGGATGCGGTGAATGCTTATACAGAATTTATTTCCAAATTGTGCGAATTAGCAATAAAACTAAAACGAGTATCGCTGAAGGATAAAGAAGTTGAGAATGAAAAATATGCATTCCGATGTTTCCTTTTACGTTTGGGATTCATCGGAGACGACAGCAAACTTGCTCGCCGGATTCTGCTTCAAAATCTTTCTGGAAATTCAGCGTTTCGCAAAGTATAAAATAATATGATTCTTTGATGCAGGGTGTCGCAGAGACGCCCTGTATTATTTTATTGAAAGAAGCTGAACAGCCTCTGGACGGATGAGCCTACCGTCGATACGTTCATAAGCAGTATAACCGGTCAAATTCTCGCGAGAATACAGTTCAGTTAAGATCTTTACGGACAGTGGCTGTCGTTCTAATATCCAGAAATAGGACAAATCGCCAAATGCAACAGGAATACTGCCGGCTGCTATATCCGGCATATATGGCGAGATAACCACTGGCCTGCTATGGATTGTGTCATCAGACTGCCGCCACAGGTAATTGCCATCCTTGTCTTTTAATGTTCTGAGGGTTAATGCAGTATTGTCATTCATTAACCAGACACCATTTTTCCTGAATTCAGGCTTCGTTGCAAAATACAAAGCGATAATATCATCATAAGATAAACTCTCGGTAGTATCGATAGAACGTCCTGTCTCGGCGGTCATTAAAAGGCCGGATGGCTCGCTAATACCGGTTCCGTTGATGAAAACCTGTTCTTCGGCTCTACCAAATCTACGAGCAAATTCGTTTGTTAAGTACTTTTCTACATTGAAGTGCATATCTTCAATGAAACGAATTGGGAACATCGCTTTAACCACATGGTGAAGCGGTACAACGATATCTATCGGGTACAGATGCCGAATATTACGCCACATGTTTGCCGACACACGTATTGCAGCAATATGGCGAAATCCGGCATGAATCCTAAAACACTGCAGTATCTTATGGGACATAGTGATATAGGAGTTACACTTAACACCTACACGCATTTGGGACTAGAGGATGCTGAGGATGAATTAAAAAGGCTGGAAGACTTGAAAAACGCTAGAAAGGAACTGGAACAGACACAGGGGGAGAAGCCAGTGTCACAGAAGATGTTTAAAGCAATATAGGAGAATAGTTAGTTTGGAGGCGCTCTGGCGATAGCTGGAGCGTTTTTTGTTATGGAAATGAGAAGAAAATGACGATATAATAAATAGTATATCAGATATAGAAGAAATGGAAAATGCCCGCAGGAAATTGGAGAAAGGGCAGAAGAAGCCAGTGAGCCAGAAAATGTTTAAAGTGGTTTAGAAAAATATCAAATGCAGCCTAAGTCAGAAATGGCTTGTGCATGTTTATGGTTGTATACAGAAGTGTCAAGATGCTGTGTGATTATGAAAGGAAGCGATCAGACATGAAAAAAATAACAATTGATAATGCGGAGTATGTGGTATATGGAAATAATGAAAAAAAAGATAACTTAAAACCACATATTGAAGTCGCAGAAACAGGAATAGTTCCAGAGGGAAAACAGAGAGGATTACTTTTGTTATATTTAGAGGAAAAAGGAATAGAACCAATTCAAGGAGCAACTACATACTGGTGTATAAATAAAATATTAAAAATGGATAATTTGAAAGTTTTTGATAAAAAAATTGTAAAACAAAAAAAATCCTCGTCAAAAAAAATATATTTGCCTATTACAGCAGAAAATATAGAAGAACAGCACCGTTTAGTAGAAGAAAGTGCAAACTATGGTAAGGAAGGTTTAATAATTAGAGAGGTTTTGAATGCGTATCCAAAGCATGACGATTTAAATACAATCGCAATGAAAATTGCTGTAATAGATGTGACAAATTCTACGCATTTGTCACAGTATAAGAGTCAATTATCGTTATATGATTTGGCAAAAGTAATTTTGGATATTCCTGCTTTTGATGTTAGATTGGCAGCAGGTGATCCTGAACTTGTGAATATTATTGCTAAGAATGTAGGGGCAATCAATATGTTTTCTTTTGCTTCTAAGTATTGTACATATCACAATGTGGAGGTTTATCACAGGGATGATTATTCGATATTTGATGGAATTGTAAAAGAGTCGCTACCTAACTATGTTGATGGACTGTCTAAACATAAATTAGATGTTTGGAGATCGGAATATAATTATGTAGCGTTTAATGAATGCATTGGAGGATTATTAGACGAGTATAATATTCACATCCCATTCAGGAGAAGAAAATTCGATCATTTTTTATGGTATGCCAATAGGTAGGGGGTATGAAAGTGGAAATCAAAGAAACTTCTGAAAAGCCTGAAGGATGGCCTAAGAATCGCAGGGAATGGAAATTAGATGTATTATGTGAAAGAATGGAAGAATTTAAGAATAATCCAACATATAAAAATAGAGAGATTTTAATAGCGTTAGCTAGTGAACATGATATGAACGAAACTTCTGGATATGGATTGGTTCGTATAACAGAATATGAAGTAGGGCTGATAAATTATTTGTATTTAGTCAGTCAAGCTTATCAGATTAATTCTGTTAAAGTATATTTGTATGATTTGATTTCTGAGGCAACATATATTCATAAGTGGATGGTTAATATGAATCCAGTTCTAGGAAAGGATGGAAATGAGGATCAATTTGTAGAAGTGTATAGTGGATTGGACTTACCACTTAAACTTTATTATTTGGCATATCAAAAATTTATAATAGAAAACGATGACGATTTTGCCACACAATTAATATCTGTTATTCATGAAGTAATGATAGTGGATCAAGAAGATAAATATATAGATTCAATTACACATGCATTTGTTTCTATGATGAATGATCTTAGTTATATGCGAGGAAGTAAAAAACAATCAATATGGAAGTTTTCAAGAGAGGAATTGTCACTATTATTTGAATTAGAAGCAGAATTACTTAAGAGAAATAACGAATCGCCTATAGAGCGCCCAACAAAAGGTGTGTTAATGACACAAATAAGTAATTTTATTTTGAAGTCTAGAAATGGGTACAATGAAGACTATATTTGTAAATATCTTCCGCTTGAAGTGGCAAGAGAAAGTGTGAAAAATCACCAGATTTGGATGAAGAAAACTACGCTATTAAATGATGAACGTGAGCAAAGAGTTGTACCAGAATTATTTGAAGATAAATCTTGGATTACATATAAATGGGTTAGTGATATTAATTTTACAGCTACCAGAATATATTATGTTTCATCATTCAGTAAAAGTGTTAATAATTCAGATATGCAGGATGGGTATGGACAGTGCCTATATGGTTATAAGAATGATAGAATTTCTGAATTAATAGCGCCTATTGGAATATGGCATTTGAAGAAAAAGGCAGGCGTTGAAAATGATATGCCAAATGAAATAGAACGCCCGTATATAGCGCAAACTTTAGCGTTTGATGTTATTTACGATGTTGAGGAAGCAAAGCGGGAATTAACATATTTGTTTGGTGTTATTGATATGTTTAATATGAGTGACGCGGAAAAAAAGAAATTCTTAGAAGAGATAATGCAATATTGGATTTTATCGGTGAAGGATGCTAAATGGTCTGGAGAACGAGAGAGAAGATATGTGATCTTTATGTATGATGACTATGATTATAGGGAAACAGAGATTGATGATACATTTTTAAAAGTGAAAACATCAATTTTTCTTACTCCTGATTTTATCATAGGAAAAAATCCTAGCAGATATGAGATCCTTTATCAACTAAATGCAAAAAGACATGCATTATATTCAAGAGAGTATATGTTATGCAAAAATTGTTTTCTTCAGGATTACGACCAGGCTAGAAAGATGCCTGAAAAATGTCCAGTTTGCGGTTCGGACAATGTAGAACTAATTATCGAAGAAGAGTAGTAATTATTGAGTAGTTCTACTCCGTTTCTGCTACGATTACTGTACACATCTTGCAAAATTTTGCTAAGATTTGCATTTTATGTACAGAAATGACCAATGCATAAAGAAAAATTAACACCGCGCAAAACGCTGCAAATGGCAGCAGGAAAGCGCCTTTTGAAAGGAGAAATTATGAGCATTCGAGTACTTTTTATCTGCCACGGCAACATCTGCCGCAGCACCATGGCTCAATACGTTATGCAGGATCTGGTCACCCGCCACGGCCTTGCGGAGCATTTTTACATCAATTCCGCTGCCACCAGCATGGAGGAAATCGGTAACCCGGTGCATCGCGGTACCCGGGCGAAGCTGAAAGAGGTGGGTATTCCCTGCGGAGACCATCGGGCGGTGCAGATGCAGCGGTCCGATTATGACAAATATGATTATATCATCGGCATGGATAGCTGGAACCGCCGGAACATGATGCGGATTCTTGGCAAAGACCCCGAAGGAAAAGTGTCTTTGCTGTTGGATTATACAGACCATCCGCGGGATATTGCAGATCCCTGGTATACGGGGAACTTTGATGCGACCTATGACGATGTAAAAGCGGGCTGTGAAGCCCTGTTGACACATATTCAAGAGACAGAAGGGAGAAAATGATAATGATAACCATTGAAAAAGAACTCTGCGTTGGCTGCGGGAAATGTGTGAAAGACTGCATCGCCCACAATATTATTTTAAAAGACGGAAAAGCAGAGCCCAAGCGCGACTGCTTCCTCTGCGGTCATTGCGTGGCCGTCTGTCCCAAGGCCGCTGTATCCATTCCGGAATACGACATGGTTGAAGTGGAAGATTATGAAAAGGACAGCTTCATTCTGAACTCGGATGTATTACTTCACGCTATTAAATTTCGCCGCAGCATTCGTGATTACAAGGACTATAAAATTGAGCCGGAGAAAATCGAGAAGTTGATTCAGGCGGGCCGTTATACAGCCACAGCTAAAAATAACCAGAGCAGCCATTTTATTCTGGTGCAGCAGGAGCTTTCAATTTTAAAAGAATTGGTTTGGGATCACATTGACGCGCTGACGAAGATCCCGGAAACAGAGCTTCCGAAGGAACTGATCCCTTTTGCCAGCTTCAACCGTCACAGGAAGGAAGATCCGTCTGACGATTTCCTGTTCCGCAATGCACCCGCTGTCCTGTATATCACTTCCGACTGGGAGCTGGATGCCGGACTGGCGGCCCAGAACATAGAGCACATGGCCATCGCCCAGAGTCTGGGAGCCCTCTACAACGGCTATCTTCAGCGTATCAGCGATCAGAATGAGAACCTGAAAAAATGGCTTGGCATCGAAGGAGAACACATCAAAGCCTGCATGCTTTTGGGCTACCCGAACATCACCTATGCCCGCACTGCGCCGCGGCGTGAAGCCCGTGTAACCATTCGCTGATAGAAGATAATAAAAAAGGGCAAAGGAAAGGCCGGGAGAATATTGTCTCCCGGCCTTCGTTATGGATACTTATTTATGCTGGTTCTGGTATTCCAGTGCCGCCGCTACAAATCCACGGAACAGAGGATGGGGACGGTTCGGTCTGGATTTCAGCTCCGGATGAGCCTGGGTAGCCAGGAAGAACGGGTGCTCTTTCAGTTCAATCATTTCCACAATTCTTCCATCCGGCGAAATACCGGATAAAGTCATACCTGCCTGTCGCAACACTTCACGATAATCATTATTGACCTCATAACGATGGCGATGACGTTCATGAATGGTCTCATCACCGTACAGTTCATAAGCCTTTGTATCCTTGTCCAGAATACAGGGATAAGAACCAAGCCGCAGGGTACCGCCGATATCCTCGATTCCATCCTGATCCGGCATCAGGTGAATCATAGGGTGTGTGGTATTGGGATCCAGTTCCACACTGTGGGCGTCGTCATATCCGATGACGTGGCGCGCAAATTCTACGATGGCCATCTGCATGCCCAGACACAGGCCCAGGAAAGGAACGTTATTTTCACGCGCATAGCGGATAGCACTGATTTTGCCCTCAATACCACGATCGCCGAAGCCGCCCGGCACCAGAATGCCATCCACATCAGACAGATACTCCGCAGCATTCGCGTCGTTAACCAGCTCGGAGTCCACCCATTTCAGCTCTACTACAGAGTGGCTGGCGATACCGCCGTGCTTCAGGGCGTCCACCACACTGATGTAAGCATCATGAAGCTGGATATATTTTCCAACGATGGCAATGCGAACCTTGGAAGTCGGATGACGGAGCGCGTCCACCATAGCTGTCCAGTCTGTCAGATCCGGCTCCGGACAGGGCAGATGCAGACATTCACAGGCCACCTGCGCCAGATGCTCCCTTTCCATGGCCAACGGAGCCTCGTAAAGATATTCCACATCCAGGTTCTGAAGTACGTGAGAGCTGGGTACATTACAGAACAGCGCGATCTTGTCCTTCAGATGATTATCCAGCGGATGCTCACTTCGGCAGACCAGGATATCCGGCCAGATACCCATACCCTGCAAATCCTTCACAGAAGCCTGAGTCGGCTTGGTCTTCAGCTCGCCGGAAGCTTTGATATAGGGAATCAGGGTTACATGGATGAGAATGGCATTTTCATGTCCTACGTCATGCTGGAACTGTCGAATGGCCTCCAGGAACGGCTGACTTTCGATATCGCCCACGGTACCGCCTACCTCAATAATGGCAATATGCGTCTCATCCTCATTGAAATTGCGGTAAAAACGGCTCTTGATTTCGTTGGTAATATGGGGGATAACCTGCACTGTGCCTCCGCCGTAATCGCCGCGACGCTCCTTGTGCAGAACAGACCAGTAGATTTTACCGGTGGTAACGTTCGAATTCTTTGTCAGAGATTCATCAATAAAGCGTTCATAATGACCAAGATCCAGGTCTGTTTCAGCACCGTCGTCAGTCACGAATACCTCGCCGTGCTGAACAGGGTTCATGGTGCCGGGGTCAATGTTGATGTAAGGGTCAAACTTCTGCATAGTTACTTTGTAGCCACGGGCTTTCAGAAGACGTCCCAGAGAAGCTGCTGTGATGCCTTTACCGAGACCGGATACAACACCGCCGGTGACAAAGACGTATTTTACAGGCATGTGCGATTCCTCCTTTTGTTATATTTCATAGTGGGATAATAGGTTTCCAAAAATAACTGATTTATTATACTACTGGAGAATGAAAAAATCCAGATAAAAGGAGCCGAAAAAATTAGGGAAATTTCTGTGATTCAGCAAAAAAACAGCAGGAAGGGAGACAGCTCAACCGCACCACTCGCAAAACCGTTACTGTTTACTTCGTTCTCAGTAACACGCTTCGTGATGCACGGAACCTTGGGCTGGACTTGTTTACAGAAATTTCAGATCTTCCTGTATTGCTTTATCCTTTTCCTGACATTATAATAGAGGTGTTACGTTTGGAAAATAGAGTCTATTTTTCAGAACGTAATCTACAAGGAGGAGAAATATGGAAGAACATAACAACAATTCCAACCGCCCCTCCGGAGGCGGAGATAACAATAAGAATCCGAAGAACCGTCAGAGTATCCTGATGTTCCTCATCATCGCCATGGTAGCGATTCTGTTCTGGAACTACATCGGAAGTATGGGTAACAGCAGCAACACCATCACCTATGACGAGTTCGTACAGATGCTGGACGACGGCAAGGTAGAGAAAGTAGAAATCAACTCCAACAGCCTGAAAATCACAGCCAAGGAAAAGGATGCGCTGGGAAGGCAGCAGATCTATACCACCGGAATTGTACCGGATTATCAGCTCCAGGAGCGCCTGGAAAAAGCGGGAATCGAATATTCCGCACCCATCGAGGACATGAAAGAGGTTATCCTGTCCGCAGTGATCAACATTGTACTGCCGATTTTGTTACTCTGGGGCGCTTTCGCCCTGATTATGCGCAGAATGGGCGGCGGAGGCGGCATGATGGGCATGAACGTCGGCAAGAGCAAAGCCAAGGTTTATATTGAAAAAGACACCGGCGTCACCTTCAAAGACGTAGCAGGCGAAGAAGAAGCGAAAGAATCCTTACAGGAGGTTGTAGACTTCCTGCACAACCCCGGAAAATACGCCCAGATCGGAGCTAAGCTCCCCAAAGGAGCCCTGCTGGTAGGCCCTCCGGGAACCGGAAAAACCCTGCTTGCCAAGGCCGTGGCAGGAGAAGCGCATGTACCGTTCTTCTCCCTGTCCGGATCCGATTTCGTAGAAATGTTCGTCGGCGTGGGAGCATCCCGTGTCCGCGATCTGTTCCAGGAAGCCAAGAAGCATTCCCCCTGCATCATCTTCATTGATGAGATCGACGCCATCGGAAAAAGCCGTGATGGCCGCCTGGGCGGAGGAAACGACGAGCGTGAGCAGACCCTGAACCAGCTTCTCGCGGAAATGGACGGCTTCGACAGTCACACGGCGTGCCTGGTACTGGGAGCGACCAACCGTCCCGAAGTCCTTGACCCCGCGCTTTTGCGTCCGGGCCGCTTCGACCGCCGTATCATCGTAGACAGACCGGACCTGAAGGGGCGTGTCGATATCCTGAAGGTTCATTCCAAGAATGTGAAAATGGATGAAACCGTCGATCTGGACGCCATCGCCCTGGCCACCAGCGGAGCCGTAGGATCCGATCTGGCCAATATGATCAACGAGGCGGCCATCCTGGCAGTCAAAAACGGTCGCAAGGCCGTATCCCAGAAAGATCTCTTCGAATCCGTAGAGGTAGTCCTGGTCGGTAAAGAAAAGAAAGACCGCATCATGAGCAAAGAAGAGCGCCGCATCGTATCCTATCACGAAGTGGGACACGCCCTGGTCAGCGCCCTTCAGAAAGACGCCGAGCCCGTTCAGAAAATCACCATCGTGCCCCGTACCATGGGAGCCCTGGGCTATGTGATGCAGGTACCTGAAGAAGAAAAATACCTGAACACCAAAAAAGAAATCGACGCCATGCTGGTAGGCCTCCTGGCAGGCCGCGCCGCCGAAGAAATTGTCTTCGACACCGTCACCACCGGCGCTGCCAACGACATCGAAAAAGCCACCCGCCTGGCCAGAGCCATGGTCACCCAGTACGGCATGTCCGAGAAATTCGGTCTCATGGGTCTGGAAGTCCAGGAAAACGAATACCTGAACGGTCGCACTGTCATGAACTGCGGCGACGCCACCGCAGCCGAGGTAGATACCGAAGTCATGAAGATCCTCAAAAAATCCTATGAGGAAGCGAAGCGCCTCCTCAGCGAAAACCGTGAGGTCATGGACAAGATCGCTGACTTCCTGATCCAGAAAGAAACGATCACCGGTAAGGAATTCATGAAGATCTTCCGTGAGGTCAAAGGCCTTCCGGATCCGGACGACGACACTCCGACCACCATATCGAACAACGAACCAGAAGCATAACGTAACACCTTTCAAAGACAGGCCTGGGCGGAAAAATACATTTCCTAAGGAGCCCCTGATGTGGGGCGAACGGGGAAAAGTATTTTTTCGTCCAGGCCGTCCGTATAAAAGGAGTCCTACCCCATGCAATTCAACATCGAAGAAGAGTTAAAAAAACTCCCCGCCAAACCCGGAGTCTACCTCATGCACGACGAAGCCGACGCCATTATCTACGTAGGCAAAGCCATTTCCCTGAAAAACCGCGTAAAACAGTATTTTCAGTCCAGCCGTAACAAAGGCCCCAAGATCGAGCAAATGGTTACCCACATCGCTCGCTTCGAATATATCATCACCGATTCCGAGCTGGAAGCCTTAGTATTGGAATGCAACCTGATCAAAGAGCATCGTCCCAAATACAACACCATGCTCATGGACGACAAAACCTACCCCTATATCAAGGTTACAACCAACGAGCTCTACCCCCGTGTCCTGTTTTCCCGCATGCTGAAAAAGGATAAAGCCAAATACTACGGCCCCTACACCAGCGCCGGAGCAGTCAAAGACACCATCGAACTGATCCATAAGCTGTACAAGATCCGCACCTGCCACCGGGTACTTCCCAGAGACATCGGCAAAGACCGACCCTGTCTCAACTACCACATCCATCAGTGCGACGCTCCCTGCCAGGGCTATATTTCCCAGGAAGAATATGGAAAAAATATTGCCAAAGTCCTGGACTTTCTGAATGGAAACTATGCGCCCCTTTTGAAAGAGCTGGAGGAAAAAATGCAGGCCGCTTCAGACGCCATGGAATTCGAAAAAGCTATCGAATACCGGGATCTTCTGAACAGCGTTAAACAGATCGCCCAAAAGCAGAAAATCACTAACAGCGATATGGAAGACAAGGACATCATTGCCATGTCCGCCGATGGCTGGGACGCCGTGGTTCAGGTCTTCTTTATCCGGGATGGCCGTCTGATAGGACGGGATCATTTCTACCTGAAAACCTACGACGGAGAACCCAAAAGCGCCATTCTCGGCAGTTTCATCAAGCAGTTTTACGCCGGAACCCCGTATATTCCCCGGGAGCTGATGCTGGAATGTGAGGTCGAAGATCATGAACTCATCGAACAATGGCTGACTGCCCGCAAGGGCCGCCGGGTGCGTTTACGCGTCCCCAAAATCGGCGAAAAAGAAAAACTGGTGGAATTGGCCAAAAAGAACGCAAACCTTGTCCTGAGCCAGGATCGGGAGCGTATCAAGCGGGAAGAAGGCCGTACCATCGGAGCCATGAAAGAGATTGCTGACATCCTGGGCATGCATGGAATCCAACGCATCGAAGCCTTCGATATCTCCAATACCAATGGCTTCGAATCTGTCGGTTCCATGATCGTTTACGACCATGGCAAGCCCAAACGCAGCGACTACCGCAAATTCAAAATTCGCACCGTGAAAGGCCCCGACGACTATGCCAGCATGCGTGAGATTCTGACCCGCCGTTTCACCCACGGTATGGAAGAAAGCCGGGAGTTGAAAGAAAAAGATATGCCCGAAGAAATGGGCAGCTTCACGAAATTTCCGGATCTGTTGATGATGGACGGAGGCCGGGGGCAGGTCAACATTGCCCTGCAGGTACTGGATGAGCTGGGCCTGGATATTCCGGTCTGCGGTATGGTCAAGGACGATAACCACCGCACCCGCGGTCTCTATTACAATAATGTAGAGCTTCCCATTGACCGCAGCTCCGAAGGCTTCCGGCTGATTACCCGCATCCAGGACGAAGCCCACCGCTTCGCCATTGAGTACCACCGTTCCCTTCGAAGCAAAGAACAGGTACATTCCGTCCTGGATGACATCGAGGGTATCGGACCGGCCAGAAGGAAGGCACTGATGCGCCATTTCCAGTCGCTGGAAGCCATACGGGAGGCCGATGTGGAAACCCTGGCAGACGTTCCGTCCATGAATCGGGCGGCGGCGGAAAAAGTATGGAAATTCTTTCATTGAAATAACAGAAAAAATTGCCCATTGAGATGAAGGATATGCCTTGTCCCCTCAGGCAACAGTGTGATAAAATAGAGATAACATCCGTGACAGGACATTTCGTATAAAAATGAAAATAAAGAAGAGAGAGGAAACAAACATGGGAAGTGTACAAACTGTAGACATGACTTTGATGGTAGAGAAGCTGAAGCTGAAGAATCTGACGCCGGATATCGATCTGACCGGTATGAAGCTGTCGTCTCCGGAGATTAACCGCCCGGCCATTCAGCTGTCCGGTTATTTCGCGCATTTCGCTACCGAGCGTGTGCAGATTCTGGGATATGTGGAATACACTTATCTGCAGAGCAGAAGCGATGAGGAGAAAAAGCCGATTTATGAGAAGTTTTTCTCCAGCAATATTCCCTGCGTTGTCTACACCTCCCGCACCGAGCCGGAGCCCTATGCGTTGGAAATGGCCAACAAGTACAATGTACCGGTCTTTTATTCGGATAAAAAGACATCGAACTTCATGGCGGCTATCATCGGCTGGCTGAATGTCCAGCTGGCGCCCCGTATTTCCATCCATGGCGTGCTGGTAGACGTATACGGCGAGGGCGTGCTGATTATGGGCGAGAGCGGTATCGGTAAGAGTGAGGCTGCACTGGAGCTGATTAAGCGTGGTCACCGTCTGGTTACCGACGACGTGGTAGAGATTCACAAGGTCAGCGACGATACCCTGGTGGGCCGTTCCCCGGAGATTACCAAGCACTTCATTGAGCTGCGCGGCATCGGTATTGTGGATGTAAAGACACTGTTCGGTGTGGAGTGCGTCAAGGAGACCCAGACCATTGACATGGTCATCAAGCTGGAAGACTGGGATAAGGACAAGGAGTACGACCGTCTGGGACTGACCGAGGAGTATACAGAATTCCTGGGCAATAAGGTGGTCTGCCATTCCCTGCCCATCCGTCCGGGCCGGAACCTGGCTATTATCGTAGAGACTGCGGCAGTTAATAACCGTCAGAAGAAGATGGGTTACAACGCGGCGCAGGAATTGTACCGTCGTGTGCAGGAAAGCATGACAAGAAAGAATTAAAAGGATACTGGGGGATATAGGATATGAAAAAATATTGTTTTGGAGCTGATATCGGCGGAACAACCATGAAGCTGGGACTCTTTGACGCGGATGGCATGGTTCTGGATAAATGGGAGGTGCCGACTCACACAGAAAATGAGGGCGAAGCGATTCTGCCGGATCTGGCAAAGACCATTTTGGATAAGATAGAAGAGAAAAAGCTGAACAAAGAAGAAATCGCGGGTATCGGCGTAGATGTACCGGGACCGGTAGCTGCGGACGGCAGTGTTCCGCATACTGCCAATCTGGGCTGGGGCTACAAGGCTGTTACAAAAGAACTGACAGAGCTTACCGGACTGCCCTGCAAGGCAGGCAATGACGCCAACGTGGCAGCCCTCGGCGAAATGTGGCTGGGTGGTGGAAAAGGGCACCGGGACGTGCTGATGATTACCCTGGGCACCGGTGTCGGCGGCGGTATCGTCATCGACGGACAGATTCTGGTGGGAGCCCACGGGGCAGGCGGCGAGATCGGTCATATCCATGTAAAGGACGGCGAGGAGAGCTGCTGTGGCTGCGGCAACAAGGGCTGCCTGGAGCAGTATGCGTCCGCTACCGGTATTGCACGCCTGGAGCGGGAGTGGCTGGAAAAGAGCAACGAGCCTTCCGTCCTGCGCGACCATGATATCAGCGCAAAGTCCGTCTTTGACGCAGTGAAAGAGGAAGATGATCTGGCCAAGAAGATCGCGGATGAATTCGGCGATTACCTGGGCAAGGCGATTGCTTCCATGACTGCGGTTCTGGATCCGGAAGTCATCGTTATCGGCGGCGGCGTCTCCAAAGCAGGTCCGATTCTGCTGGATTATGTGCGCAAGCACTACCAGCCGGTAGCATATAAGTCTACCCGTGAGACTACCTTCGCCCTAGCGGAGTTGGGCAATGACGCAGGTATCTATGGCTGTGCTAAGCTGATATTGGGATAAGCGAAAGACGGCATATTTCGACTGCTTTTGTGCAAATTACAGAAAATGCAGCAAAAATTACCGATATTTTTCGACGGCAGAAGGTATTGACTTTTGCGGATTCCCGTAGTAGAATCATCTCAACAAAAGATAATACATATTGAAAAACTAATGATAACAAAGGCGTTACCAATTCCCGTGGTAACGCCTTTTTCCTATATTTCAGGGCACCAGGCCCTATCTCTCCCTTTTATTTTATTCGACCTTGCGGTTGCGCTCTCCCGGCGCAGCCGGACAAGTCGAATACACAAAACTATAAGGTTCAAAAAATTCGTAAAAGCCGTACGCCTGCTTGAAGGAACGGCTTTTGTTGTCGAAAATGTATATTTTTTTTCAATAATAAACGTAAACTTAAAGGGGCGTTTTCGTTTCTTTCCCGGTTGTGTTCTTCCGGCATTATTGCTATAATAAAAACAATATGCAAGAAAATATGAATTAAAGGATCGTTTAAACATATGAAAAAGCTTACGAAAGAAAACTGGATGGAGATCGCCTTCTTTGCCTTTATCCTGCTGGTCTTTACTGCCTGGGCCTGGATTCTGCCCTTCAACGAGGGGCCGGATGAATATATGCGTTCCCGTATCGTGGATTATATCGTGGAATACGGCAAGCTGCCGACCGGCTATCAGCAGGAGATTATGGACTACTCCTGGGGCTTCACCTATGGTTTCCGGCCTATTCTTCCCCAGATGGCAGAGGCTGTCCTGGTACGCGTGGCCATGATCTGGACAAAAGACGCCTTTTCCCTGATCTTCGCGGACCGTCTGGTCAGCGTGGTCGGCGGCATGGTTTTCGCAGGTTACGTTCGGGCCATTTCCAAGAAGCTCTTTGACCGGGCGAATATGCAGTGGCTGTTTACATTGCTGACCGTCTGTCTTCCCCAGGCGTGCTTTCTGTTTACGTATCTGAACTGTGATTCCATGGCGCTTATGGCGTCGGCCATGATTTTATGGTATATGATAAAAGGGATGGAAGAACGGTTTCCTATAAAAAACTGTATCTGGATTGCAGTATCCTGTTCTGTCTGCATCCTGTCCTATTACAATGCCTACGGCTTCCTGATTACAGCTGCGCTTATTTACCTGGGCTGCCATTTGAAATGGAGCCGTGAGGCAGCGAATCCGAAGGAGAAAAAAGAAATCTGGAAGGTTTTCTGGAAAAAAGGTTTTCTGATTCTGGGGATTGTTCTGATTCTGGCGGGCTGGTGGTTTGTGCGGAATTATTTTCTGTATGACGGGGATATTCTGGGACTGAAGACCCAGGATCAGTACGCAGAGCATTACGCCATGGATATTCTGAAGCCGTCGAACCGGCAGAACTATCGGAATCAGGGATATTCCATGGCCTATATGCTGTTTCATTCCGACTGGGTTATCTCTGTCATAAAGAGTTTTATCGGTGTATTGGGGCCTCTGTGGTACGCTCTCCGTTGGTGGATGTACGTAGGTTACGCACTGATTTTCGCTGCGGGAATTCTGGGAATACTGGCCGAGGCTGTGGGAAAATGCCGCAGCCGGAGAAAGAAAAGCCCGACGGATCCGGAGCGCCTGTTCTGGCATCTGGGATTACTGGTAACGATTCTGGTGCCGAATGTGCTGAATTTCTGGTACTCCTACGCGACGGATTATCAGCCCCAGGGTCGCTATAGTATGCCTATGCTGGTTCCGCTCATGTACTATATTGTCCGGGGTGTAAGCTTCTGGATAAAATGGCTGGAGCAGCGGGCCAGAGAGGCGGTGCGCCGCGTTCCGTCTGTCCTGGTGACGCTTACGTGTCTGTGGATCGCAGGCTGCGCCCTGTTCTGCGTGGTGAAAATTATGTGGCCTGCCTATAAAGACGTGGAGGATAAATCTGTGGTGAAGGTCTACACCATGGAAGAGCTCTACGGGGATGACTGGGAAGAAAAGACAGATAATTAAAAAAGCCCCTGAAAAGGGAGGATGCCAGGCAGCTGCTCTGCCTGGCATTTATTATGAAAAAGTTTATTCAAAATAAGGTAATAAGCGTTTATTAAGTATTTCTTTATCTTATGTTGTTATTATATGGGCGGAAAATGAATGTGATATGAGCACTAATTGAACGATTTTTAAAAGAAATATGAATAAAATATGAACGTGAAACAGGGAACGCGACAGGCGAGAAGCAGAAGCTTGTGCGTAAATTTGTGAAAAAACTAAAAATTTTATAAAAATTTCGTGAATAATTTTGGATAATCTTAACATTGACAGTTTCTGGAATGTTTGATTATAATATTGCTCATATCAAAGGAGATTTGGAAGCGGAAATTCCGCGAGCCGGGTCTCCTTTTTTTATACCGTTCTGCAGGGAATGTATTACAACTCCGGAGCCCTTCAGAATAATCTGTAAGAAAGAGGAGGAAGTGTTATGACCCAGGAAATTTTAAGCGCAATCGACGGTCAGTTATTTGCCGTCTGGTTCTTGATAGGAGCCGCACTGGTATTCTGGATGCAGGCAGGCTTTGCCATGGTGGAGGCAGGGTTTACCAGAGCCAAGAACACCGGTAATATCCTGATGAAAAACCTGATGGACTTTTGTATCGGTACAGTTGTATTTATTCTGATTGGATTCGGGCTGCTGCTCGGCGAGGATGTGGCAGGATTCATCGGAAAGCCCGGCTTCGATATTTTTACCGCATATGAGAATTTTGATTATTCCAATTTCGTATTCAACCTGGTATTCTGTGCGACCACAGCGACCATCGTATCCGGCGCTATGGCAGAGCGTACGAAGGTCTTGTCCTACTGTGTATACTCCGGCATCATTTCCGCACTGGTGTATCCGATTGAAGCGCACTGGATCTGGGGCGGCGGCTGGCTCTCCCAGCTTGGCTTCCATGATTTCGCAGGCTCCTGCGCCATCCACATGGTGGGCGGTCTCAGCGCTCTGATTGGCGCGAAAATCCTTGGACCCCGTATTGGAAAATTTGTAAAAGATAAAGACGGCAAGATTACAAAGGTAAACGCGTTCCCCGGACACAACCTGCCCCTTGGCTGCCTCGGCTGCTTCATCCTGTGGCTGGGCTGGTACGGCTTCAACGGCGCTGCCTGCACCAGCGTAGAGCAGCTGGGAAGTGTATTTCTTACCACAACGGTCGCACCGGCTGTGGCAACCGTCGTATGTATGGTGTTTACCTGGGTTCGCTATGGTAAGCCTGATGTATCCATGTGTCTGAACGCTTCCCTGGCAGGTCTGGTAGCCATTACAGCTCCCTGTGACGTGACAGACTGCTTCGGCGCTATCGTCATCGGTGCAGTAGCCGGCGTCCTGGTGGTCTTCGGCGTATGGTTCCTGGATTATGTACTTCGCGTAGACGATCCTGTCGGCGCGGTAGCCGTTCACTTCATGAATGGTATGTGGGGAACTATCGCAGTCGGTCTGTTCGCTACTACCAGCGCTCCGGGAAATGATACCCTGACCGGTCTCTTCTACGGCGGCGGCTTCACACTCCTTGGAAAACAGCTTCTCGGTATGTTCTCCGTCCTGGCATGGACCGCAGTTACCATGACGCTGGTATTCTTCTTCATCAAGGCAGTCTTTGGACTTCGTGTCAGCGAGGAAGAGGAGATTGTGGGTCTGGATTCCATGGAACATGGACTTCCGTCCGCATACGCAGGCTTCAGTATCATGGATATCTCCAACACCATGACTATGGAGGTCAACGAAAATACAAACCTGGGCGTGGGTGAGTACGAGGCGGCTTCTGAAGCTCAGAAGAACGCGGCGGTCAAGGTGGTACAGACTCCCGTGTCTGCGACAGGTATTTACAAGGTATCTATCATCGCAAAGCTGTCCCGGTATGATCAGTTGAAGAAAGCCATGAATGACATCGGCGTGACAGGCATGACTGTGACACAGGTTATGGGCTGCGGCATCCAGAAGGGCGCTGGCGAGAAATACCGTGGCGTCGAGATGGACGCAACCCTGCTTCCCAAGGTCAAGGTCGAGGTCATCGTCGGCAGCATCCCGGTGGATACAGTCATCGAGGCGGCCAAGAAAGCCCTGTACACCGGTCACATCGGAGACGGCAAGATCTTTGTATACAATGTGGATAAGGTGGTCAAGGTCCGCACCGGCGAGGTGGATATGGATGCCCTGCAGGATGTAGAATAAGACAATAAAATAAGAAAAGCTATGAACCATACTGCTAAAAGAATGGTTCATAGCTTTTTTCATTTATCTCATTTCCTATCTTAAGCTCTTAAGCCTTCTTAAATCCCGCTCTCTTTCTCAGGGTCGGATCCAGGATCTTCTTACGGATTCGAAGGGACTTCGGTGTAATCTCCAGCAGTTCGTCCGTGTCGATGAACTCCAGGCACTGCTCCAGGCTTAAGACTCTCGGGGTGGTCAGCTTCAGTGCCTCGTCGGCGCTGGAGGAACGGGTGTTGGTCAGCTTCTTGGTCTTGCAGACATTCAGCTCGATGTCCTCCGCCTTGCCATTCTGGCCGATGATCATGCCGGCGTAAACCTTCTCGCCCGGTCCGATGAACAGGGTACCGCGCTCCTGGGCATTGAACAGACCGTAGGTAATCGCTTCTCCGGCCTCAAAGGCAATCAGGGATCCCTGCTTCCGGTACTGAATATCTCCCTTGTACGGGCCATAGTTCTCAAAAATAGTGTTCAGCACGCCGGTTCCCTTGGTGTCGGTCATGAACTCGCCTCTGTATCCGATGAGGCCTCTGGCCGGAATCAGGAACTCCAGACGGGTGGAACCGGAGCCATTGCTGTGCATATTGATAAGCTCGCCTTTCCGCTCGCCCAGCTTCTGGATAACATTTCCAGCGTACTCGTCATCCACGTCGATGTAAGCGCGCTCCATGGGCTCCAGCTTCTTGCCGTGCTCATCGTAGTGATACAGAACTTCTGCCTTGCTGACTGCGAACTCATAACCTTCGCGGCGCATATTCTCGATAAGGACGGACAGATGCAGCTCGCCGCGTCCGGATACCTTGAAACGCTCAGTGGAATCAGTCTCCTCCACACGCAGGCTGACATCCGTGTTCAGTTCGCGGAACAGACGGTCACGCAGGTGACGGGAGGTGACATATTTACCCTCTTTACCGGCCAGAGGGCTGTCATTTACCAGGAAGTCCATGGAAATGGTCGGCTCGGAAATCTTCTGGAACGGAATGGCTACCGGGTTTTCCGGAGAGCACAGGGTATCGCCGATATGGATGTCCGCAATACCGGAGATAGCTACGATGGAACCGATAGTGGCTTCATTCACATC